>Ga0265316_10000724_pt1 | contig 36365 bp, 40 predicted proteins | sample 4522metaG_FD_202092 | JGI IMG/M metagenome (GOLD analysis project Ga0265316, IMG submission 202092) | Rhizosphere microbial communities from Carex aquatilis grown in University of Washington, Seatle, WA, United States - 4-5-22 metaG | ecosystem: Host-associated > Plants > Roots > Rhizosphere >...
CTGTCAAACCTGAGCCGGAAAAACAGATGGCTACAGAAGAGGTTAAGGTTAGTACCTTGCCTGCTACCGTTATTCCTAGTGAGGTAAAACCAGTTGTTGTCCAGGAAGAGAAGAAAGTACTGCCTGCCCAGCCGATTAAACTTGAGTCTCCGGTTGCCGTGATTATCGCTAAACCGGCCAAAGGTCTTTCTCCGCTACAAGTAAATTTTAATGGCGGTAAATCTTATTCCAAGTCTGCCAAGATAGTTTCCTATACTTGGGATTTTGGTGATGGGGATACTTCTACTAAAAAGAATCCGCTCAATACGTATTGGAGCACTACTTACGGCTCACGTATCTTTACCGCCACCCTTACGGTAAAAGATGAAAAAGGCCAAACCGCCAGCGCAAGCACGGATATTGAAGTCATAGCAAAATAATCCTATTCACGTAGTTTCCTATCCAGGGTTCTGTATTGTATTGCTTCCGCGATATGCTCTTGTGAAATAATCTCCTTTTGGCCTAAATCTGCGATTGTTCGAGCAACTTTCAAAATCTTATCATAAGCCCTTGCCGAGAGCCCCAATTCGGATATAGCCATACGTAGTAATTCTTGCGCTTCTTTTTCCAGAATGCAATGTTCTTTGATTAACTTGCTGTGCATTTGGGCGTTACAGAATATTCCCGTAGACTTAAATCTTTCCTGTTGAATTGCCCGCGTATTTTCTACACGCTGCCTGATTACTTTTGATGATTCCGCGTCTTTTGTATCGGATAATTCACGGTATTTTACCTGAGGGACCTCGATGTGTATATCAATCCTGTCAAGTAGCGGTCCGGAAATCTTACCTAGGTAATTTTTAATCTTTGAAGGATGGCAATGGCAGGTTTTTTGCGGATTAAAATAATTTCCGCAAGGACAAGGATTAAGCGCGGCGGCTAAGATAAAACAAGCCGGGAAGATTATTGTGCGTTTTATGCGGCTAATGCAAATTAAGTTATCTTCCAGTGGTTGTCTTAAAGCCTCAAGGGCCTTACGGCTAAACTCCGGTAATTCATCCAGGAATAAGACCCCGTAATGCGCTAAGCTTATTTCCCCGGGTTTAGGTAAGCTGCCCCCGCCGATTAAAGCGATATCTGAAATACTGTGATGCGGAGAGCGGAATGGCCGGGTTCCTATAAATCCATCTTTTCTTAATAAAGTGCCTGCCACGGAGTGAATTTTAGTTATTTCAAGAGCTTCAGTTAAAGTTAACCCCGGCATGATCGTGGGAATCCTTTTGGCGAGCATAGTTTTACCGCTGCCAGGAGGTCCGATTAAAACAATATTGTGTCCTCCCGAGACAGCCACTTCAAGTGCCCTTTTGGCGAAATATTGGCCTTTGACTTCAGAGAAATCCAAATCATAATTTGTATTGAACTCAGGTATCTGTTCTGGAGTTAATCTAAAAGGACGCTTAAGTAAGGGGTCGGATAAAAATTGCACTGTTTCCTTTAGGTTAGATTGCGGCCAAATGGATAAATTTGGTACTATCCCGGCCTCTTTGGTGTTTCCTGCCGGGAGCACAAGATTATTCTGGGGAGAGTTAGCCATGGCTAAGCTGATGGCTAAGACTCCGCGCACCGGCCGGATTTGTCCATTTAAGGATAACTCACCCAGGAAAGCATAATCTTTAAGAAGCTCTCCGTTAATCTGCCCAGTGGAAGCCAGGATCCCCAGGGCTATAGCCAGGTCAAAGCAGGCTCCTTCCTTTTTGATGTCAGAAGGAGCTAGATTTACAGTTATTCTCTGGCTAGGCCATTTAAACCCTGAATTTTTGATTGCTGAGCGCACCCTTTCCCTGCTTTCTTTGATGGCAGTATCTGTCAGGCCCACTAAGGTTACTGTTGGAAGGCCTTTGGCCACATCAATTTCTATTTCAACCGGATAGGCCTCTAAACCAAGAAGGCCAAAGCTATTAGTTTTCGAGATCATTTTTCCTCCATTTTAAGGCAATAGACGTTTGAAGTGGGTTAATCTAACCTGTTTTTAGGAGAAAATAGCCTTTCCCTTGTTCGCTAATGTTCAGGGGGACTGCGCTATAAAAGCTATAAAGTGCTGCGCTATAAAAGCTATAAAGTGCTTGCTTTTTAGTCGGCAGACTATATAATATAACGTTATGAATAAAGGGGTAATCAAGAGCATAGCAATCATTTTATTGCTAAGTATCGCTATTTTTAGCCTGGTCATGTATTACAGAGCTCAAAACAGCCTGGCTAAAGCGCAAGAGGAGATTGTTGCATTAACTCAAGAGAAGCAAAACTTATTGCAGGAGTTGGGGAAGGAAAAAGAGCTAAATGGGCAGCTGGCTTCAAAAAACACAGGCCTCAAGAATTATTTAAAGGTATGCAAAAACAAAATTGCGCGACTTTTCCAGGATAAATCCAGACTGCAGGGTAACCTGGAAGATGCGGACGCCAGGTTTTCTATATTGAAAGCGGAAAATGACCAGCTTAGGGTTAAATTAAGCTCTATTATTGAGCTTAGAAAAGCAATAAGGGAGCTGAAGGCAAAGAAACGCAGATCCCGCGCTTTGGCTGACGGAGGCAACCTGGGGTTTGTGATCAGAAATGGCCGCTCAACTATTCCGGAGAAGGTTAAGATCGAAGTAGTCCCCGCTCAAACTAAGGAACAATGAAAGATTTCTTTATAGAAATATACAGGAATAAGATTTTGATGACCACTATCTCTGCGTGGCTGATTGCCCAGACGATTAAAGTGGTAATCGGGGTATTGCGTAAGAAGAAGTTTGATTTTCGCCTATTTATCGGTAGCGGCGGTATGCCTTCTGCACATGCCGCAGGAGCTTCTTGTCTAGCAACGAGCATCGGGATGGATTGTGGTTTTGACAGTGTATATTTTGCGTTAGCTTTTGCTTTTGCTATTGTGGTTATGTTTGATGCTCAGGGCGTGCGCCGTTCCACAGGCAAACAGGCGGGTATTTTAAATAAAATTATGGACGATATTTACTGGCAGGGTAAAATTCAGGAGACGCGCCTACGCGAACTTATTGGGCACACTCCTGTGGAAGTTATTATGGGTTTGTTATTGGGTATTGTTATTGCCTTGGTATCTTGGGCAAGATAAAGAAAATTGGAGGTTTAAGTGAATAAGAAACTTTTGATTATAATCCCGGTGGTAATCGTGATAGTAGGCATTTTTGTTCTCTTGGGTATTAAAAGGTCCTCCAGTGTAATTAAGCTGGTTAATAACCGTCTGCCTGCGCATAGCCTGCTTAATCAGGCGCGGCAGTTTGAGGCTAAGGGAGAGTTGCTTGAGGCCAAATCAATTTATCAGAAATTGGTGAATGATTTTACCGAGTCTCCGGAGGTGGCGAACTGGCAAAAGAAAGCAGAGGATCTAAACATCCAACTGTTGTTTTCTTCGGCCATTACCCCTAAGAGTATAGTCTATCAGATAAAGCCCGGAGACACCCTTAATAAGATCGCCCGTGAACATAAAACCACGCCCGAGCTTATTATGAAAAGCAATAATATAAGCGATTCGCTTATAATCCCCGGACGTAAGATAAAAATATGGAACGTGCCTTTTACTCTGCTGGTTGATAAATCCCAGAATATCATGTTGCTTAAAAGCGATGAAGAGGTGGTAAAGACTTATATCGTGTCAACGGGGAAGAACAATTGTACCCCAGTAGGGGTATTCAAGATAGTTAACAAACTTATGAATCCTACTTGGTTTAAGGCTGGAGCAGTGGTACCGGCGGAAAGCCCGGAGAATGTGCTGGGTACCCGTTGGATGGGGTTTGATCTTGCCGGATATGGTATCCATGGTACTACAGAGCCGAAAGAGCTAGGTAAGCAGGTGACCCAAGGGTGCGTGCGCCTAAATAACTCCGATGTAGAGGAGCTTTATAATATTATTCCAACAGGAACAGAAGTTACAATAGTTGAGTAATCCTTATGGCCGGACTAGATTTTGAAAAACCTATTGTTGAGTTGGAGAAAAAGATCCAGGAGCTTAAAACTTTTATCTCCGAGAAAAAGATTGATCTTTCCTCTGAAGTCAAAAAGCTTGAAGATAGGCTGGAGCATTTAAGAAAAGATACCTATCATAACCTTAGTGCCTGGCAGAAGGTTCAACTTGCCCGGCATCCCCTGCGTCCTTATACCCTGGATTATATCAACATGATTATGTCGGATTTTGTGGAGTTGCATGGCGATCGGCTTTTTAGTGATGATAAGGCAATGATCTGTGGTTTGGCCAAACTGGACAAGAGAAAGGTTGTTGTTATCGGGCATCAAAAAGGGCGCGATACCAAAGAAAACCTGAAACGTAATTTTGGTTGCGCGCACCCCGAGGGTTATCGTAAGGCTTTGCGTGTTATGCAGCTGGCCGAGGAATTTCAATTACCGGTGGTAGTCTTTATTGATACCCCCGGGGCTTATCCTGGTATTGGCGCTGAGGAACGCGGGCAGTCTCACGCAATCGCGCTTAATTTGAGGGAGATGATGTGTATCAGTGTGCCGATTATGGCGATTGTTATCGGGGAAGGCGGCTCGGGAGGCGCTCTTGGTGTAGGAGTAGCAGACCGCGTGGCAGTTTTGGAAAATTCATATTATTCAGTAATCTCTCCGGAAGGCTGCGCGGCAATCCTTTGGAAGGATGGCGCCAAGGCCCCCTTGGCAGCTGAGGTGTTGAAGTTGACCGGCCCGGATTTATTGAAGATGGGTATTATTGACGAAGTAATACCTGAACCATTGGGCGGAGCGCATCGGGACCCGGCAAAAATAGCCCAGAATATTAAAGAAGTACTTACCAGGAATTTTAAAGAGCTGGAAGAACTTGATAAAGACGCGTTGCTTAAATTAAGGTATAAGAAATTCAGAGGTATAGGTGTTACCGGATGATTGAGCAGGAGTTTTTGTTATTAGGTTTATTGCGCCAAAGCCCCAAGCACGGTTACGAAATCAAGATCAGGATACGCCAAATCCTTTCTCTTTTTGCCGGCGTTGATTTAAAATCCATATATTATCCGTTAAAAATATTAGAAAAAAAAGGTTTGCTTGATAAGCATGCTGGTAAAGAAGGTAAGCGTCCGGAACGGTTTATTTACCGTCTCACTGAAAAAGGCAAGACTCGTTTTGACGAGCTCCTGAATAAAAGCCTGCTTAATTTTAAGCGTCCGCAATTCAGCTTAGATTTAAGTTTATATTTTTTAGATTATTTAAAACCCGCGTTAAGCCGCCGAAGGCTGGCTGCCAGGCTTATGATATTAAAGAAGATATCCACAAGCATAAGAGAGACGCTTAAATCCAAAAAGCTTAAGAATTCCATTTCTTTATCACGCATACTTAAACACAATCTTTGGCTGCTTGAGGCCGAATCGGAATTTCTCAATACGCTGATTAAGGAAATTTGACCTTTTATCCTCGATCTTGCCATTGTTCGATTAAGGACTACGCTGTATAAAAACTATAAAGTGTTTGACCTGCCTCGTAAACTCGGCAGGCCCTTGCGCTTCGCGCAAGGATTTCACTAGATAAAAGATTCAAAGTGTTCAATTTCGTTGAACCAAATCTATAAGGTGCTCAATTTCTTACTTGACAAGATTATTCTTAAAGAATAAAATAATGAAACGAAATATAGTAAAATTTTACTATATAAAGATTTGTATTCTGGGAAAAATTTTTATTGTCAATGAGGTTAATTAATGGTTTGGGAAGTTAAAACCGAAGCAAAATTTAAGCTGTTGATATCCAAAATCCCTGTATTCCACCGCCGGATTACCGAATCAGTAGTTACCCAGCAGGCGCAAAATAACGCCCGCTTGCGTAAATCCTCCCAGGTAGAAGAGCAGGATGTAGTCTCCGCTTTCTTTTCCGATGTGCCTTCGCCTTTTTACAGCATGATGATCCGGCTTTTGGAGCAGAATGGTTTTGATTATAAAAAATACGGCTTCCCGAAGAATCAGAGTTAACTATGCGTATAGGGATTATTGGTTCAGGCGCGATTGGTTGTCTTGTGGCAGCTTATCTCAAATTAGAAGGCCAGGATGTTTCTTTGGTTGGCCGGCGGGATTCAGTAAAGGCAATCAGTAAAAATGGGCTGCAAATATCCGGGGTTCGCGGCAGCCTTAAAGTTGATATTAAAATTTCCGAGCAGCTTAATTATATCCCGGAGCTGGTTATTCTGGCTACTAAAACCCAGGATATTGAGTATGCTATAAAAGATAATATCAGCCTTATCCGCGATGCATTAATTTTGACTATCCAGAATGGCGTGCAGGCAGATAACATCGTTGCTAAATACCTGCCAAAAGAAAATATAGTTTCCAGCATTGTAATGTTCGGCTCTACTTATTTAGAGTCAGATAAGCTAGTACATAATTTTGAAGGTCCTTGGGTAATAGGTTGGCCTTTTGATAATAAGCGTCCGGAAGTGCTTTTAAACTTAAGTCAGATCTTGAATAAAGCATTTCCTATTATAATAGCTGAGAATATTACCGGGATGAAGTTTTTGAAAATTTTCGCTAATGCCAATAACTGTCTTCCCGCAATATTGGGTAAGAGCATGCAGGAAGTTTTTAGCGATTTGGATATAAGCCGTATAAGCATAGGGATTTGGAAAGAGGCCCTTGAGATTATTGACAAAGCGGGTATAAAATTAGTCTCTTTACCAGGTTTTCCTGTGGAGAACATTACCAAGTTGACTTCTTTGCCAAGCGCTCAAGCAGCGGATATTTTTTCGCAAACTATGAGAAATTTAAGTAAAGAACCTCTTTATGGTTCTATCTTGCAGAGTATCATGCGTGGTCGAAGTACAGAAATTGATTATATTAACGGTGAATTTATACGGCTTGCCGAAAGCAATAATGTTTATGCGCCTTTGAATAAAGCCTTAGTGGATACAGTGCACCAGGTTGAAAAAAATAACAGGTTTTATAGTAAGTCTGAGTTATTCGAAATAATTCAAGGGGTTGCTAAATTAAAATGAGCGAAAATAACATAGTGAATACTCCTTTCCCGAAATTAAAACTTACGGTCAGCCAAGTTTTTGGTGAATGTTACCATGGGTATAAGATTGGCGATGAGATAATCCTGGAGGATTTTACTCATGCGCCAAAACATTTTTGCTTGGGGTTGGCACACGCACTTTTCCCTACTATATACGCCTTAAGCTTTGGAGCGAAATTTGGGTTTCGTGACAACCAACGCTCGCTTTTAGTTACATGTCCTGATGGAGGTAAATTGGAGTTCAAGGCAGAGATCCTGGATAAAGCGGGCAACCTTGAGGTTATCCCTCGTGACCCAAACCATAAAGGGCCTAATCCTAAAAAAATGATTATTGAAGTAGTTAAGACAAAAGGTAAATGTAGTTTCGGATACAAAGTTGGAGATAAATGGGAGACACAAGGTTTAAAATGCATACCTGGTTTTTGCGGAGCGGCATTTCACACGGCATTCCCGGCATTATTTGCCTTAAACTTCGGGGCAAAGTTTTTCTTTATGGATAACCCGGATTCAATTGATACAGTTACCTGCCCTGACGGCGGGAATATTATTTTTAAGGTGACAAGAGTCGAATAGTTATTAATGTAATTTACGACCCTTGTCATTGCGAGGAGCCATAAGCGAAGCGGCAATCCCTAACAAGACGAGATTGCTTTGCCAATGCGTGGCTCGCAATGACGAAAGGAAAAAGAAAAGTGTCTAAACGCAGAGTTGTTGTTACAGGCATAGGAGTAATCTCTCCTAACGGTATTGGCAAAAAGAGTGCCTGGGAGGGTTTTTCAGGGGGTAAATCCGGCGTACGCCTGGTTGAAGGATTTGATGTATCGGTTTTTAATACCAAGATTGCTTCCCAGGTTATGGATTTCGATCCTTTTAAATTAGGTTTGACTCACAAAGAAGCCATGCGCATGGATCGCTATGTGCAGTTTGGAGTAGCCGCCGGTAAAATGGCGATTGAAGATAGTAAATTAAACTTTTCCAAAGAAGACCCTGAGAGAATTGGAGTTTGTCTGGCTAATGCTATTTGCGGAACCAAATATATGGAGGAAGAGTTTGCTTTAGTTACTGAAGATGGTAAAAAGCCTATCGATCCTAGCTTGGTGCGGCCTGATCTTTATGATGCGGCAATGTTTAATACCCCTTCAATAGAAATTAGCGCGCGTTTCGGTTTAAAGGGAATTTGTAATACTATTTCTACGGGATGTACTGCCGGAACGGATTCCTTAGGATTTGGTTTAGAGACTATTCAGGATGGCGAGCAGGATGTAATGATCTGCGGGGCAGCAGAGGCGCCGCTTACCCCGATTACATTTGGCGCATTTGATGTGGTGAATGTTTTATCCGTGCACAATGATGAACCGCAAAAGGCCTCGCGGCCATTTGATAATAAACGTGATGGGTTTGTTTTGGGAGAAGGGGCCGGGATCCTGGTGCTTGAGGAATTAAATCATGCTTTAAAACGCAATGCGCCGATTTATTGCGAAGTCTTAGGGTTCGGCACGAGTTGTAATGCTTTTCATATGACCGACCTTCCTTCTGATGGTCAAGCCATGCAAACCTGTATTGCCCTGGCTTTAAAAGATGCTAATGTTAAGCCGATGGAAATTGATTACATTAATGCCCATGGCTCCAGCACGCGTATGAATGATATTTTTGAAACCAATGCTTATAAGGCGATTTTTGGGGATTACGCCTATAAGCTGCCCATTAGTTCATTTAAATCCATGATCGGCCATCCTTTGGCTGCGGCAAATGCCATTGAAATGACCATGGCGAGCATGATTTTCGAGAAAAACATCCTTCCTCCTACGATAAACCAGGAGGAAAAAGATCCGCAGTGCGACTTGTATTATATACCTAACCAGGCAATTGCAAAGAAAGTAAACATGATCATTAAAACCAGCAGCGGTTTCTCTGGCATACACTCTTCGCTTATTTTAAAAAGGTTTGGTGGATAATGGAAAAGATAGCAATTACAGGAATAGGGGTAGTCAGCCCTTCGGGGATCGGCAAGCGGCAGTTTTGGGCAAATATTAAGAGCGGCCGCTCCTTTATTAAAAAGATCACGCGCTTTGATGCTTCAAAATATCCCGCGCATATAGCAGGGCAGATAGATGATTTGGAAAAATACAGCCACATATCTGAAAGGCTTTTAAAAAAGATTGACGCCTTCTCTCATATGGCACTGGTTGCTTCAGAACTTGCCTTGCAGGATGCAGGTATAGATATTAAGAATGAGGATCCGAATCTGGTTGGGATATTCCTCGGCAATGCTATCGGCGGTTGGCTTTATGCTGAAACAGAGCTAAGGGATCTGTATTTAGAGGGCCGGGAAGGAGTTTCCCCTTATATGGCTTCTGCCTGGTTTCCCGCAGCTCCCCAGGGGCAGGTCTCTATTTATTACGGCATAAAAGGATTTAGCAAAACCGTGGTTAGCGATCGGGCAAGTTCACTTATGGCTTTAGGTTATGCCAGGAAAGTTTTATATAAAAATAAACTAAATATGATTTTAGCAGGCGGGATGGAAGCTCCGGTTAGCCCGTATGCTTTATTATGCTGTAACACATATGGTGCGCTGTCTACGCATAACGATGATCCTCAGGGGGCTTATCGGCCATTTGATAAACAACGCAGCGGGTTTGTGATCGGTGAGGGGGCGGGTATTGTGGTGATGGAGAATATCCAGAGGGCTAAAAAAAGAGGGGCAAATATTTTAGGGTTTATCAGCGGTTATGGTACCTCTTGTGACGGAGTAGATAGAATTAATCCCGCTTCTGATGGTAAGGAATTGGCGCGTGCCATAAATATGGCGTTAAGTGACGCAGGAGCTAACCCGCAAGATATCGGTTATATCAGCTTGGATGGGCTGGCGGTTGATCTTTGGGATAATTCTGAAATCAAAGCTTTGGGATTAGTTTTTGGGGATGGACTAAAGAATATCCCTGTGAGTTGTCCAAAATCTATGTTTGGAAACCTGCTGGGAGCCTCCGGAGTTCTGGATATGATTATTGCGCTTTTGTCCATGGAGTATAATTTGGTTCCTCCGACATTGAATCTGAATGCGCCGGTATTAAATGGTATAAATTATGTGGCTAAAGATGCTAAAGAGTATAAGGTGGGTAAGTCTTTGGTTATCTCGCGTGGACGCGGCGGGATTAATTCAGTCTTGGTAGTTGAGAAACACCCCGCGCCATAAGGAATTGCGCGGGTGTGCCCTTCTGGGCTAGGAGAAAAAATATGAAAATACTATTTGTTATGCCGAAAGTTGGCGCTTGGGCAACTCATGGAATACATAGATCCCCAAATCAATTGTATGCGCATTGGGCTGCGTATGTGCGCGAGAGAGGCTATGAAGATGTGGCTGTTATTGACGGTAAGGCTGACCAAATTGCCATGAATGAATTGATTGAGCAGGTGAAAACCAAGAATCCCGACGTTGTGGTTATGGGCGAGCAGCTCCATGGTTATGGTGGATACGGTGTTTTACGCCACTTTAAAGATGCGGCTATCGGGATTAAGAAGGCTTTGCCTAAAACAAAGATCATCCTCGGAGGGTTATGGTATTCGGCAATGCCTGTGCCTACCTTAGAAGAGAATCCCGCAGTTGATTTTGTGGTTATGGGTGAGGAGGAATCTTTCGGGGATTTAATCGAGGCAATAGATAAAAATAAACCCCTTAAAGATGTGGGCGGTGTTACCTCCCGTATTGATGGCAAGATTGTTATGGGGCCGCATAAGCCTCTTATGGAAGATTTGGATAAATTACCTTTACCGGCGTATGATTTATTCCCGATGGATAAATATGTAGGTCACACTTATTGGAAACCATTTGTAGATATGGTTACATCCCGCGGATGTCCTTCAGCGTGTACCTTTTGTTATGAATGGGATCAGTTTGATCCGCGCTCTCCTTCAGATTTTTTGAAATGGCGCGCTAAATCTCCGGAAAGAGTGATGGAGGAATTGAATCTCCTGCATAGAAAGTATGGGGTTAAGGTTGTAGTTATCCAGGATGATAATTTCAATGTTGATCCTAAAAGAGTACAGAAGTTCTGTGAACTTAAAAAAGCATCCAATAACCCGATTAAATGGGTATCTTTAGGCCGCGCTATTGACTGGGTTAATTGCGAATCAATCCTGCCTATGATGAAGGAGAACGGTTTATTTATGGGTGTTTTTGGCATCGAGGTTACCACTCAGTCAGAGCTTAAGAAGATCGCTAAAGGTATCACTATTGACCAGATCAAAAAAACCATCGCGATGTTTCGTAAAAACGATATCGCAATTGTCGCCGATATTATGATGGGTTTTGATTATGATACCGAAGAGATCATCAAGCAGCGTTTTGAGTTTACCGATCAGGTGGATCCGGATGTTCTGTGGGTGGGCTATGTTACTCCTGCTCCGAATTCTCCGATGTGGAGGATCGCTTTAAAGAAAAACTGGATGGATCCTAAAAAGGTAGACTTTAGCCAATGGGATTTTCTCCACCCTGTAATCCCTACAGACCATTTGACTACAGAAGACTTGGGTAGACTGGGTTCATGGTGTATGCGTGAGTTTTTCTCAAAACCCGGAAGGATTAACCGTATTATGGAGAGTAATTTTGATCCACTCGCCAAACTTTGCTTCCAGGATGTTATGAACGGTATTAATAAATGGGAAGCAGCCGCGACAAAAGGCGAAGTACAGATATAGGGGGGTATATGAAGGATAAAGTTAAGGAAGTGTTGGCAAATTTATTGAAAGTAAAGATTGGGGAATTAAAAGATGATGTTTCTCTGCAAAACAGCATTGGAGTTGATTCTACCGAAATGGTAGAATCGGTAATTGCCCTGGAGAAGTCTTTCGGGGTAAAGCTTAATATTAAAGAGATAACCAAGAACTCGACAATTAACGATATCGCCAGTAACATCCAGTCAAAATTAGCAAAATGAAGATAGTTGATTTAAGTTTACCCATCGATGAAAAGGCTTTTGAAGTGCACAAGGTGGCTATCGAGCGTATCAGCCATAAAGCCGGAGTTGCTAAGTTTAACCGAGTAATCATGGGTAAGACGATTTTAGGCAGGATAAAATACGCTTTGGGCAAGCGCATCATCAAGAAAGAGCAGCTGCCCGATGAAGAGTTCTTGTCTTTGGAGATTGTGCATGCTCCGGTACATATAGGAACCCACCTGGATTACTCTTTTCATTACGGCTCAAAATCGGAGAACCGTGCTTCGAAAACAGCGGATGAGATTCCCCTGGAGTATTGTTATCAAAACGGCGTAAAATTAAACCTGACGCATAAAAAACCTGATGAAGTAATTAATGTCTATGATATAAAATCAGCACTTGATAAAATAGATTATCAGCTTAAGCCTTTGGATATTGTATTATTGCACACCGGCGCGGATAAGCTCTATGGTGGCCCTAAGTATTTTTCAAATTATCCGGGAGTCGACCCTTCAACAATAGATTATCTGCTGGCTTGCGGAGTGAAGATTTTTGGTGTCGATACCATGGGGATTGACCGGCCTTATAGATTTATGTTAAGCGAGTTTTTAAAAACAAAAGATCCCAAAACATTCTACCCGGCGCATTTTTATGGCCGTAAGAAAGAATTCATTCATATAGAAAGACTGGCTAACTTAGAGAAGCTTCCTGATTCGGGATTTAAAATTATTTGTTTTCCGGTGCGCATAAAGAATACCGGGGCTGCATGGGCCAGGGTGGTTGCTCTTTTGGATTAATAAGGAGGATAAAATGGGGCATACTTGTAATTCAATCGTTATTAAAGCGCCTTATGATTTGGTATTTGATATATCCAATGATATCGCGCGCTGGACTGAGTTGTTTGGGAGTGAGTATAAAAAATCAGAGGTGATTAAAAAAGAGGCGAATAAAATCATATTCCGGCTGACCGACGAAGACGATAAAACATGGCAGTCCTGGAGGTTGCTTTTTAAAGATAATTATTTTACTTATTCCGAGCGAGAGGCGCCAAAGCTTCCTTTCGAATATATGAAAATTATCTGGCTTTATACGCCTGTTTCTTCCGGCATCGAGCTGACCTGGATTCAGCATTTTCATATGGACAGTAAAGCTAAATTTAATGATCAGCAGGTTGAAGGTTTTATAAATGAAGGCTCGCAGCATAACCTTAAGATATTTAAAGAGATTATTGAAAAGGAAGCGCTTAAGTAAAGCCGGAGCATGTGTTATTTAAGCCATTTTGGTAAATATTAAGAATATGGGAGGAGAGTTATGAGTTTGGAGCTAAAAGGAAAAACAGCGATTGTTACTGGAGCCAGCCGCGGTATCGGGAAGGCGCTTGCCTGTACCGCTGCAAGTTTAGGGATAAATTTAGTTATTGGTGCTCGCAGCTTTGATCCTTTAAAAGAGACCGCCGAAGAGATAGCCGGAAAATTTAAAGTCCAGGTACTGCCTGTAGCTTGTGATGTGACAAAGTTAGAGGACCTGGAGAATTTAGTTAAAAGCGCCAAGGAAAAGTTTGGTAAGATTGATATTTTGATCAATAATGCCGGGGTCTCAAGCCAGTATCCTTTCCAGGAGCAGCCAATCGAGGATTTTGAAAGATTGGCGCACACCAACTACCTGGGATATGTGCGGCTTATCCGGTTGGTAATTAATGATATGATAAAAAATAAGAGCGGAGCCATCATCAATATGGTTTCTGGATCAACCTTATGCGATCCGCTCCCCAGGAATTTTATTGTTTACAGCTCGCTTAAGGTAGGATTAAGGGCATTTTCCAAAGGGTTGTTTTGGGAGTTGCGCGATCATGGGATAAAAGTAACATCTATATTGCCCGGGGTAACAGATACGGATTTAACCGGTAAATTGCAGGAGATTACCAGCGACACATCGCGTTTAATGACTACTGAGGCTATTGAAAATGCCGTACGTTTTGCTTTAACTGTCCCGGCGAATGTTTGTCCTTTAGAGATCGCGGTAATTAACCAACAAACCCCCTGGACTCATCCGGTAATACCGTTTGCGCAGAAACATCCAGGGAAATAACAGTAAGTAGCAGATAGCATATAATAAAGTAGGGTTAAAAAAGGAGAAGTAAAATGAAAAAGATGGGATTTTTAGCAGCAGCGTTAGTTTTATTGACGGCAGGAGTTTGTTCGGCGGAAGGCAAGAATTTACTAATCGATGATTTTGAGATCGCAATCAGTAACGGCCCGGAAGGCACAGTTGATTTTGGCGCAGGCAATGGTTCCAGCGTTCAGGTGACTGAGTCTACTGATATTAAAAATAGCGGGAATAAAGCACTCAAAGTAGTTTATGATGCTGTTAAAGGCGGCTATATTTATGTATCCCGCGGTACAGGTCTTGATGCCAAGAATGCCAACTGGCCAATCAAGCCCTCCGATATAAAATGGGAGGAGTATAACGCCATATCATTCTATGTTTATGGAACAGATTCCAAGGCAAAAATCGCTTTTGATATTAAAGATAATGGCGGGGAGATCTGGCGTTTTGTAACACAAGATGATTTTAAAGGATGGAAGAGGGTAGTCTGCAATTTTGATAAATTTGTGGTGCGCGATGATTGGCAGCCGGAAAATGCCGATAAAAACGGTAAGCTCGATTTTCCAATAAAGATCTTTCAATTTGAACCTCTTCCGGAATCAAAAGGCACATTATATTTTGATACAGTAGAGCTGGTAAAAAAATAGAGCCCCTCGGCCTTAGGTCGAGGCCCTAAAAACGCATACTTGAGAGGCCTTTATTTTTGGTCGCGAAAGTAGAAAGGCGGTGAAATTATGAATAAGCAGGATGTGAGGAATTTAAGGAAACGCTATCTTGTCTGGTTGTATAAAACTACCAAAGAGGCATTTGATAAGTACGAGCGTAAATTTACTCAAACAGATATTGATAAAGACCTGCTTTTGGAAATGGAGAATCAGCTTTTGGGTGCTTATCTGCCGCATGAGAAAGAACAACTGGATAAATTTGTTAATCAGTACCGTGAATATATTTCCGCTAAAGAAAATTCCTGTTTGGAATTGAAGTACCAGGGTAAGAAAACAAACCCGGAGTTTATTTTTCTTGATCTTAAACTCAATGCCATTGAAAAACTCATTACCAAAGAATTGGGCAGGAGAGGCTTAGAAAAGATAAAGGCGCATTATGAGCAGGAGATGACCAAACGTATATTAAGGAGCGTGGAGCACTAATGTTAATTGACGCCCATAGCCATTGGCTGCCGGATGATATTATCACTAATGCCCACTTCTTTCATAAGGGTTGGGGCGATATTGAAGCCCAGCTGAAGATGATGGATGAGGCGGGTATTGACGCGGCGGTTTTAAGCTATCCTACTTCAGACGCGTATTTGAAATTAGGCAGTATCAGTGAAGTTATGCATATATATAACGATAATGTCGCTAAAATTCTGAAAGGTTACCCCAAAAGATTTATCGGAGCAGCTGTTTTGCCGGTTGATAATTCCATTGATATGCTTGAGGAGTTAAAGCGGGCAACCGATGAATTGGGATTTAAAGCAATCTCTCTTGCCTCAAGTTATAATGGCATTTATCTTGACGATAAGATGTTCTTACCTATATATAAGGAGGCAGAAGAGAAGAATATCCCGGTTTTTGTGCATTCTCAGATTGTTAACCCAATAGGTTTTGAGCGGGTAAAAGACCCTTTGCTTACACCGGTTATAGAATATGTTTTTGATACTACCATTTCGATAGGCAAGCTTTTAATGTCAGATATATTTAGGCAATACCCGAAGGTAAAATTTATCTTTGCCTATTTTGGCGGAGCAGTTTGTTATTTAAAGCAGCGTTTTGACGCCACTTATGCTATGTTGCGCTCAATTAATTTTGTAAAAGACTTACAGGCTAATCCATCGGATTATTTTAAGAATATTTATGTGGATACCAGTGGGGACACTACTAAAGCGAATTTCCTGCTTGCCTTAGATCTTATGGGGCCTAGGCATATTTTGTGGGGCAGTGATTGGCCGGCAAAGAAAGATGTCGCAGGCGGTATCAAAGCAGTAAAAGATTTGGATATATCCCAGGCGGATAAAGAAAACATCCTGGGTGGAAATTTGAAAACAATTTTTGCTCTTTAATATTTTGCTCTTCAGGATATTGTTACGCGTGCGAAAATTTTCGCCGTGCGCTACGGTTTACGACTCACTCTCGGATTACGTATGCTTTTAAGAGGTCCTCCGTTTGTCGTAAATCCTTGCGCACATTTGCCGAAAATTTTCTAATGCCCGCTCCACAATATCCTTTGAACAAAATTATATTGGATGGAATCGATATGCCTATCTGGAAGACAGAGATTAAATAAGGCCTTTTATAAATATTCAAAGGAGTTAATATGAAGAGAACTAAAATGAGGAGAAAGTTAAAACCAGTTTTCATTCAACTTTCTGATATTAACAGGCTATGCGATATATTTGTAAAAGCGTCAAATAGCGAGTCCAACGAATATTATAAACGAGAAGCTAATTTTGAAGTAATCAATAATAATGGGCAGGCATATCAATTTAGTGTTGCTGAGGATTTCATTGAGCAGCTAAAAAACGATATAGCAAATATTAAAGACATAAATTTTACTTACTATGGAGCCGATATTCATTTATATTTAAGATTCGATTCAGGGATTTTTTCAGACATAGATTTAGATATCGAAACTATTGATAAAGGAACTCTACTTAGCTACGAAGATGACTTCCTAAAGATATTTAATAAAAAAAGCTGGAATTCAATAGTGAGAAATATAGCATTTTCAGTGATTTTATCACTTATCTTAATAGCAATTTTGAGCTTTATATCGTCAAAATTTATGCCAGATAAAGTTTCTGATTTGATAATTAAATTGCTTGTTACATGTTGGAGCTTTATTGGAATGGGGTTAGTATATGTTTTGCGTAAGTTTTATCCTACTTTAGTTTTAATTGATGGTGATAATTGCTCAGGAAGAGTATTTAAGAAAGATTGGTGGAAATTTTTAGGTTTTTTAATTACCTTAGTTATTATGCCGGTGTTAGTCAATTTAGTAACAAAATAGATAGGATAATTAGTTGCATTATAGATTTGAAGATAGTTTATTTATAGCGGGTGGCGAGGCTTGGACTCGAGCAGCATCTCAAAATTTGAGCGGGCACGGTCCCGCCACGGTTCTTGGCGGGGAGCGAAAATTTTGCCGAAGCGTAGCGAGCCACGCTGGGGCGAGCAAGCGGTGATGCGAGAGACAAGACTCGACAGTACCCGCTAAATAAAGATTATGATAAAATTCATTAATTTGGTTATTGGCGGCGCGGCGGGGACAATTGCCAGGTATCTTTTGGCTGGGGCAGTTTACCGGTTTACGGGCACAGGTTTTCCCTATGGAACCCTGATTGTGAATATCAGCGGTTGTTTTATCCTGGGATTCTTAGCTTCCTTATCGGATAAGAAATTTATGCTTGGCCCGGATGCGCGCCTGTTGTTGATGATTGGTTTTTGCGGGGCGTATACCACATTCTCGACATTGATATTTGAGACTGATAACTTGGTCAGAAATGGCCAGGCTATACGGGCTTTTACTAACATTTTTGCCAGTATAATATTGGGTTTTATACTATTCAGAATAGGAACTTTTATAGGAGAGATAATATGAAGATCCCCGCAGATGGCAAGCTTTTAAGAGTCTTTATCGGTGAGGCAGATAAGTGGGAAGGCAAGCCGCTTTATGAAGAAATTGTGCTTTTAGCCAAGAAAAATGGAATGGCTGGAGCTACCGCGATTAAAGGTTTTATGGGGTTTGGCTGCAAAAGCCATATGCATACCACGAAACTATTGAGATTATCAGAGGATTTACCGATTGTTATTGAAATTGTGGATAGTGAAGAGAAGATCAGCCAGTTCATTCCGCAGCTGGATGCTATGGTTAAAGAAGGCTTGATTACACTTGAAAAAGCAAACGTAATTATGTACCGCGCATAAAAACAGGAGAAAATTAATATGCAGATGCAAAAAAATGTACATCTAACGGGCAGGGATTTAACGGAAATGGTGCAGCTCAGACCGCAGGATGTGGGTAAATACGCGATCGTCCCCGGCCCAAAGGATCGTTTGGAAGTATTAATGAAGAAGATTGAAAACCCGGTGCGTAATTTTTCATTCATGGAATATACCATGTATACCGGTACTTTTGAAGGGATTAAGGTCACCGGGATCAATGGAGGTAGATTTTCCACGGATACCTCTATTACTACAGAAGTAATGTGCAATGCCGGTATCCCAAATATCATCCGTGTAGGCACTTGCGGTTCGCTTGATGAGGATATTAAGGTAGGGGATTTGTTCGTGGTGGATGAAGTTATCCGTGGCGACGGAGTCACTCCGTATTATGTGGATAAGGATTTTAAGACTGTTAGCGATAAAGGTATCTCTGATTTATTATTTGAAATTGCTAAAGATATGGGCTTAAATATACATCGCGGAAAAGCCTGGACTACTGACGCGTTATTGCGCGAAACGCGCGAAATTGTGGAAGCTAAACGCAAGGAGGGGGCCAGGGTGGTGGATATGGTTTCCTCAACCTTGTTAACTATTTGTCAAACATATAAGATTAAAGCCGGCTCAATCCTGGCAGTCAGCGACAATGTGATTACCGGAGAGATGGGGTTTATGAATCCGCTTTATTATATGGCGGAAAGCAACCTGATCAAGATTGCCCTTGAGGCAGTAAAGAAAATGGAAGGCAAATAATCTATGAAGAGATTTTCTCCGCTTTTTTGGCCAATTCAGCTAAGAGGAGACATTATTTACATCCTTGATGAAACTAAATTGCCGCAAAGGATGGTCTATATGAAGGCTAGAAATTACCAAGAAGCTTGTAGGGCAATTAAAGAAATGAAGACTCGCGCTGTGGGTCAGGTGCTTTTGGTGATGTATACTTTTATCCTAAGTAAGCGGCAGAATATCGATCTTACAAAGGTGGCTAAAGCCATTAATACCACACGTCCTACGCTGTCATTTAAATTCTTAACGGATATGGTTTTGGGCTGGGATAAAAGCAATGCGCCATTAGACAAAATAGTCTTAGGTTTTCTTGAGAAGCTTAAAGCAGCGCGTATCAAACAGGCCGAAGATATGGCTAAACTACTTAAAGATGGCGATGTTATCCTTACGCATTGTAATGTCAGCGGTTCAATGCCATTAATCGCGGAGTTTGCTAAGCAAGATGGTAAAAAGGTAAGTTTTTATGTTACCGAGACGCGGCCGTATCTGCAAGGTTCACGTTTGACAGCCTGGGAGCTTATGCTGCAGAAATTTCCCGTAACGATTATTACCGATAATATGGTGGCTTATTTGTTGTCTTTAGGAAAAGTGACCAAGGTAATTGTCGGAGCAGACCATTTAACCCAAAACGGGGATATCGCCAATAAAATCGGGACTTATCAAATTGCAGTGGTGGCTAGGTATTTCAAGGTTCCTTTTTATGTTTTATGCCCGCCGCCGTCAAAATTAAAAAGCGGCAAAGAAATTAAGATCGAGATTCGTCCGGATAATGAGCTTAAGATTTATCAGGGCCTGTTGCTTGCTCCTAAAGAGGTCAAGGCATTTTACCCGGCTTTTGATGTTACTCCGGCGAAGCTAATCACCAAGCATATTTATTTAGGAGTGTAAATATGTCTGAAAGAGATTTAAAGATTGAGATTATTAAAGTAGGCAAACGTCTTTATGAGGCGGGCCTGGCGGTAGCTAAATCTGGTAATCTGAGCGCCAGAATTGATGAAGAAAATATCCTGATTACTGCTACCGGTACATTCCTGGGTCAGCTTAAAGAAGAAGATATTGTTAAAGTTAATTTGGATAATGGTAAATTTGCAGGTGAATTCAAGCCAAGCTCAGAGTTGCCTTTGCATAGCATGGTCTATAAAAATTTTCCTGCTAAGATAGCTATCCATTGCCATCCTCCATTGATTAATGGGTATTTCGCAGTCTCCAAGACACTTAAAGCGATGAGTTTTGAAACTAAGTTTTATCTTGGTGATATTCCCGTAATACCTCAAGAAACTCCTACGGTAACTTCACCTGAACCGATCATTGCAGCATTAAAGACAAATAATCTGGTTGTATTGAAGAATCATGGTACTGTCGCGATTGCTGATAAGTTTGAAGACGCTTTAAGTATTACCGAAGCATTGGAAGAGGCGGTTAAAAGCGCTGCGCTTGCCCGTTTGTTTGACAAAGATATTCTGGACAGCTTGGATGTTGCTTTAAAAGATGACCTAAGGCGTAATGAGCCGGCATATGCTATGTTTAGTAGGGAGCATATTCAGGCAATTGTGGATTTGGTTAACCGTGACGAATTTATCGCTCAAAAAGGCAAAGAGCTGGACTTAACCTTGAAATTAGCTATCAAGATGGATGAGCGCAGTGATGTTTTTAAGTTTAATTTTGAAAAAGGTAAAATTATAAAGTTGGATTTCGATGCTGAGGCGCCATTTGTAATATCCGCTCCGCAGACTGTTTGGGAGCAGGTGTTTTTAGGAAAATTAGATTGTTTTGTAGCGGTTACACAGGGTAAAATGAAGTTAAGCGGACAATTAGGCCAGCTTTCTAAATGGTATGTTCCATTTACGCGGCTGTTTGCCTTATTTAGAGAGGTAAGAATAAGATGAGTTTAAAGTGTCCTCTATATATAAACGGCCAGTTTATTGAGACTTCGGAAAAACAAAATATCATTAATCCTTCCACGGGGAAAGTAATTGCCGAAGCCTCATTGGCTTCGCTAAAAGAGGTGGGATTGGCTCTGGCAAGCGCCAGGGAGGCTTTTGATTCCGGGTCCTGGACGCAGTTTTCTTGGTTTGAACGTAAAGAATTCATTCTTAAGATCGCCCAAGGCATCTTAGATAACGCTGCTCTTTTAGCGCAACTGGAAACGCAGAATACCGGCAAGCCCATTAAAGAAACTACTTTTATGGATATTCCTTCCAGCGCTAAGAGTTTTGAGTTTGCGGCTAATAATTTTATGAGTTATTTGGCGGAAGAAGAATTAAATGTTTCTGAAGACGCGAAATCGCGTTTAATCCGTGAGCCTATGGGAGTAGTAGTTTTAATTGTGCCCTGGAACTACCCGCTTTTAATTACCTGTTGGAAGCTGGCTTCGGCCTTAGCTGCCGGAAATACAGTTATTTTAAAACCTTCCAGCCTTACCCCGCTTACCGCTTTAGAGCTGGCTAAGATTATTCACAATGCCAGTTTGCCTGCCGGAGTAGTCAATATTATTAATGGCAACGGTTCGATAATAGGGGAAGAGCTTTGCGCGGACAAGCGCGTGGATATGATTTCTTTTACCGGCAGTAATGAAATAGGTAAACAGATTCTGCAGTATACTACTAAAAATGTAAAGAAGATGACTATGGAACTAGGCGGTAAGTCTGCCAGCCTTATATTCGATGATGTTGATATAGGGGTTGCGGTGAATAGCTCCCTAACCTCTATTTTCTTAAATCAAGGCCAGATGTGCACTGCGATGTCCAGAATCTTTGTGCAGGAAAGTATTTATGATAAATTTCTGGCTGATTTTGTGGAAAAGGCCAAGCGTATAAAATTGGGATTAGCAGAAGATTTCCAGACCCAGATGGGGCCATTAATCAATGACGCGCAGCGTAAAAAGGTAATCGCATATATTGAGAAGGCAAAAGCTGAAGGCGCCAGGCTTGTATGCGGTGGCAGGATTCCGGAAAATATAGAGTTAAAAAACGGTTATTTCTTTGAGCCTACAGTTTTAGTTGATGTAAATGCGCATTCACATATATTTAAAGAAGAGGTATTTGGCCCGGTAGCTTTAATCAATAAGTTTTCGGGTTCTGACGAAGCAGTAATCTTAGCCAACAGCGTGGATTTTGGTCTGGCTGCCTGTATTTGGAGTAAGGATTTATTTTTAGCGCAAGAGATAGCCCGGAAAATAAATGCCGGAACTGTCTGGATCAATACTTATGGTATGTTTTATAACCAGCTTCCTTATGGTGGGTTTAAACAGAGTGGCTTTGGCAAGGAGTTGGGCAAGGAAGGTTTCTTGGAGTATACTCGCCTTAAAAATGTGATTTTAGACCAGTCATCCGATGCTAAGCCGCTGGTCAACTACTGGTATGGATTATAATGGATGTAATTAATATTTTAAAGCAGCTGGCAGAAGAACATGGCGATAGGCCGGCGGTTATTTTTGGCCAGGAGCAGATTTCTTTTACCGAACTCAGAGACAAGGTTTTTTCTCTTGCCCAAGGTTTACTTAAGCTCGGAGTAAAGCGCGGGGATAGGGTTGCTATTTATCTTCCTAACTGGCCGGAATATATCTATAGTTATCTGGCTATTTGGTCCATTGGTGTCTGTTGTGTGCCTCTGGATTTTATGCTTACCGAAGATGAGATAATCTCCTGCCTTAGTCATTCTGAGGCCAAGATTCTTATCACCAAGCACAAGGCTAATGTTTCATTTCTCCGTCTTAAAACAAGCCTGCCTTTATTAAGGCATATTATCTCTTGTCGTTTGATGAAAGAAGAGGCGTTAAGTTTTGAAGAGCTGTTGGCTGAGGATGCAAGCCAAACTCTTGAGATAGAAATCAGAGAAAAAGATTATGCCATAATTTTTTATACCTCCGGAACAACTGGAAAGCCAAAAGGAGTTTTAATTAATTATCTGCAATTGGATGCTCCTCCAAAATCAATGGCCTTCTTTGTAAACGCGGATTTAAACTCCAAAGATGTTTCACTTTGCGCGCTGCCTTTTTCGCATTTAGGAGGCCTGATCTATATCCAGAATACAATTACTTTTGGCCTGACCCTGGTGTTGATGGAGCGTTTTATACCCTTGGATTTCTTAAGAAACGTGCAGAATTATAAAGTTAATTTTTTCTGGATTGTGCCTTCAATGTATTACGCGCTGCTGCAATTAAAGGAGTTTGAGACCTTTGATTTATCCAGCTTGCGCTGGATTGTTACTTTTGGAGCATCGAGTTCTCCGGATGCCCTGCGCAGGTTCCAGCAGTTTTGTCCTAAGGCGCATCTTTTAAACGGGTGGGGTCTAACGGAAACCAATGCCCCGACTGTAGTTTTGCCCATGGGTTCTAAGAATATTGAAAGCGTGGGCAGACCGGCTCCCTGGATTGAAGTAAAGGTTTTTGATGATAATTCCCAGGAGCTAAAAGTAAATATAGTAGGTGAGGTAGCGGTAAAAAGTTGGGTGGTTACCGATGGATATCTTAAAGATGAAGAATTAAACCGTCAGACTATTCGCGATGGTTGGTTTTATACCGGTGACCTGGGTAGGTTTGACGAGGAAGGTTTTCTTTATATTGTCGGCAGAAAAAAAGAGATGATTAAGGTCGGCGGTGAAATTGTCTTTGAGCCGGAGGTAGAGTCGGTTTTGCTGAGGCACCCGGATATTGCCGAAGCGGCGGTAGTAGGGGTGTCTGATAAGTTGCGTGGAGAGTTACCCAAGGCATTTCTGGTAGTTAAGGAAGGTAAAAATATTTCAGAGGAGGATTTACGCTTTTTTCTGCGTCAGCACCTGGCGCATTTTAAGATCCCGCATTATTTTGAGTTTCGCGCAGAGCTTCCCAAGAACCGCACCGGTAAAATCGACAAAGAAATACTTAGAAACCGCTCCTAGTTATATTACCATGCAAGATATTAAGGAATTAGGTTTAAAAGAACTGGAAGAAAAGCTGCTTTCTTGGAGTGGGCCTAAATACCATGCCAAGCAGATATTCGCCTGGATTTATCAGAAAGGCGCCTATGAATTTAACAGCATGAGCGATTTGCCCGCCTCTTTAAGGAAAACTCTGGGAAAAGAATTCTATATTTTTGGTCTCGGGTTGGCGGATTTGCAGAAATCTTCCGACGGTACAACTAAATTACTTTTTGAGTTAAAAGATGGAAATCTGATTGAGGCGGTAAATATCCCTATGGCCAAACGTACACCCGGCCTTATCGGAAAGGCCGGTGCGCGCCGCTGCGCAGTTACCGGTTGCATCTCTTCACAGGCAGGCTGTAAATTTGCCTGTGAATTCTGCGCCAGCGGTTTAAAAGGGTTTAAGCGCAATTTGACCAGCGGAGAGATTCTGGATGAGGTGCTTTATCTGAAGAATAGCCTGCGCGATATCCAACTTACCCACGTTGTATTTATGGGGACAGGCGAGCCTTTGGATAATTATGAAAATGTATTAAAAGCTGTCAGGATAATTAATTCTGCCGATGCTTTTAATATTGGAGCCAGGCGTATCACTATTTCTACCTGTGGGGTTATCCCAGGCATAAAAAGGCTGCAGGAGGAGGATCTGCAGATAGAGCTTTCCATATCTTTACATGCTGCCGATGATAAATTGCGTTCAAGAATAATGCCGGTTAACCAAAAGTATCCCTTAGCGGATTTAATCAAATGCTGCCATGAGTATATTGAAAGGACAAACCGCCAGATTACCTTTGAGTATATTTTAGTTAAGGGTTTGAACTCGGATTTAGTTTCAGCGCAGAAATTAGTCATGCTTTTAAAAGGGTTAAGGTTAGCCAAGATTAACCTGATTCCAGCTAACCCTATCCCTAAATCCAAGATTATCCCTCCGCCTGGGTCAGAGGTTTTGTCATTTAAAGATTATTTGTTTAAAGCCGGAGTTAATGTTACATTAAGAAGAGAGCGCGGGCAGGATATTGATGCTGCCTGCGGTCAGTTGAGGTTAAAATATGAACAGGATTAACTTAGGGTTCTTAGTAATTGTTTTGAGTCTTGTTGTATCCGGCTGCGTAAAACAGGAGGTCAAGAACCTTAGCGCAAAAGGTAGCTGTATTGTTTGTTTCGGGGATAGCATCACTTTTGGTTACGGGGCAAATCCCGGTGAAGATTACCCCACGGCCATAGGGAAGATGACCGATCTGCCGGTAATTAATGCCGGGGTGGATGGAGATACGAGCTTCGCCGCCTTAGAGCGCCTGGATAAAGATGTTTTAAGCAAAAACCCGCGCCTGGTTATCGTTGAATTCTGCGGCAATGATTTTCTAAAGAAAATTCCAAAAGAAACAACCGTTAAGAACTTAGGTGAAATTATTGACCGGATCCAGGCGCAAGGGATAATGGTGGCTTTAGTGGATATTAGCGCGGGTATGTTTTTCAAGGAATACAGGGAGGCTTTTAACGCTCTTGCTCAAAAAAAGCAGGCAATATTCATACCGGTAGTATTAAATAAGATTATTACTAACCCCGCGATGAAAAGTGATTTTTTCCATCCTAACGCCCGGGGGTATAAAGTTGTAGCCGGCCGGGTCTATAACGCGATATGTAGGTATATTAAATAATGAGAAGAATAAGTTTGACTCAAATGAAAGGAAAACAAAAAGGGACTATCTTTGATATTTCCGCTGGGCCGGCTTTACAGAACAAATTTATGAGTATGGGTATTTATAAGGGTAGGGAAATTACCAAGATCAGTCATATTGGGTTAAAGGGGCCGGTAGCAATTAAGGTAGGCAGGAGTGTCTTGGTGCTGGGCCATGGAGTAGCCAATAAAATAGTGATTGAAAGCCATGATTAAAAAGATTTTCTTAGTGGGTAACCCCAATGTCGGCAAGAGCGTAGTTTTCTCGCGCCTTACGGGAGTGCAGGTTATCTCTTCTAATTATGCCGGCACTACGGTTGAGATTATGCGCGGGTTCCTCAAGCTTGATGATCAGGAGATTGAGGTTATAGACCTGCCGGGTACATATTCGCTGGAGCCGAGCTCTAAATCAGAGGAGGTAGCGGTATCGCTGTTAAATGAAACCGCTAAAGACGAGTCAGTGGTCATTAGTATCGTTGATGCCACTAATCTGGAGCGTAACCTTTATTTGACTTTGCAGTTGCTTGAGGCTGGGCTTGCGGTCGTGGTTTGCCTGAATATGTGCGATGAAGCTAAACATCATGGTGTAAGTATTGATATGGGTGGTTTAGAGAAACTTTTGGGAGTACCAGTTGTGCCAACTTGTGCCATAACCGGCTTGGGGATAAAGATACTGATAGACAGGATAAAAGAGGCAAGGTCTGTCTCTCTGGGAAAATCCAACCATCGCGACCGATGGCAGACAATCGGTTCGATCATTGAGCAAGTGCAGCGTTTAACGCATCGGCACCACAGTTTGCGTGAGGTCTTAGAAGATGCTTCGGTAAGGCCTTTTAGCGGTGCGCTCATCGCCATTGGCGTGATGTTTACTTCTTTTGAGATTGTACGTTTCATCGGCGAGAATTTAATCAGCAGGATAGCTGATCCTATATTTCTGAATTTTTATCAGCCACTTCTAATTAAACTAAGCCCGATGCTGGGTGAGGAGAGCTTTTTGCATCATTTATTAATCGGGGATTTAATTAATAATAAAATTGATTTTAAGCAATCTTTAGGGTTATTGACCACGGCTCCTTATATTGAGTTTGCTATGGTCTTGCCTTATATAATTTCTTTTTATTTTGTTTTAGGGCTGTTGGAGGATATTGGTATTCTCCCCCGTTTGGCCATGCTTTTAGATAATCTTTTACATCGTATCGGCCTGCATGGTTTCGCGATTATCCCGGTGCTTTTGGGTTTAGGTTGTAATGTTCCGGGTATTTTAGCTACGCGTAATTTGGAATCCAGGCGTGAGCGCTTTATCGCCGCGACGCTGATTTCTATCGGCGTTCCTTGCGTAGCGTTGCAGGCAATGATTCTTGGTTTATTAGGTCAATTCTCCGGGTTTTATGTTTCTGGGGTATATTTAGTGCTGCTGGTTATCTGGGTGGTTTTAGGGGTAATCCTTAATCATACGACCAAAGGATACAGCCCTGAACTTTTGGTTGAAATTCCTCCTTACAGGCTTCCCTCATTATCAACGCTGTGGAAGAAATTATTCTTGCGCATTAAAGGTTTTTTAATTGAAGCTGCGCCGTTGGTTCTATTGGGTGTTTTAATAATCAATGTGCTGCTGTATTTTAAATTGTTTGATTTATTTACAGGGTTATTTGCCCCGGTAGTTAAAGGGTTGTTTGGGTTGCCTAAAGAAGCAGTGGTTGCTTTAGTAATGGGTTTGTTCAGGAAGGATGTGGCAGTGGGTATGCTTATGCCTCTGGCTTTAAGCGTTAAACAGTTATTTATAGCCGCCGTGCTTTTAGCCATATCCTTTCCCTGCGCGGCTACTTTTGTCGTATTTTTTAAAGAGCTGGGATTAAAAGATTTGCTCAAGGCAACTTTAATTATGTGCGTTGTTGCTTTAGCTACCGGAACCCTGCTTAATTTTGTTATGCATTAATTATTAATAAATTGGGGTCAGATCTATTTAATTTAGGAAAATAGATCTGACCCCAATTTATTATGCCGAAGAAGGGAGTTGAACCCTTACGAGGTTGCCCTCATCGGTTTTTGAGACCGACGTGTATGCCATTCCACCACTTCGGCAGAGATTTTTAAGTTGACGCTAAGCATTTTATATTCTAAAATAGCAAAGGTCAACAGATAAATTTTAAGGGGCTGTAGCTCAGCTGGGAGAGCACTTGCATGGCATGCAAGGGGTCAGGAGTTCGATCCTCCTCAGCTCCACTTAAATTTTCCGACAAGGAAAATTTAAGTGGCACTACGCGAGCGTTAAGCGGCACGACAAGTGCCGTAGCGAACGAAGTGCCTAGTCATTGTTTACAAAGGGCGGATAATATCCGTCCTTTGTACTTTCGCGGCCAGTATATTTATTACTAAAAACAAATACAAGTATAGGTAATGGCCTCTTAAGTATTCCGCCTTGATTTTACTATGGGGGCTCCATTTTATAAGTTATTGACGCTGATTTAGAGCAGGAGTATAATTTAAAGATTATGATACTAGGCGTGCATGTTTCTGGCTCAGGCAAAATTTACCAGGCATTTGATACTGCTAAGGCCTTGGGTTGCGATACCATGCAGATATTCAGCCGTTCTCCGCAGTCTTGGCGTAATGGGGTTCATCTCGACCCTGAAGACATTGCGGAGTTTAAAGCTAGGCATAAAAAAACCAAGATCAATCCGGTTTTTATCCATATTTCTTATCTGATAAACTTAGCCTCACCCGATCCGCGGCTGTATAATGGCTCTATCCAGGCTTATATAGAAGATATCCAGGAAGCCGATGAGTTGGGCGCCGATTACATTGTTACGCATATGGGCAGCCATAAAGAGACTTCTGAGGATGCGGGGATCAAAAGGCTCGTTGGCGCTTTAGACAAGATCTTGGAAGAAACAAAGGGTTCCAAGGTTGGTATACTATTAGAAAATACTTCAGGCAGCGGTTCTTGGTTAGGCTATAGATTTTATCATCAACATAAAATATTAAAAGGATTAAAGGAAAAAACCCGCGTTGGCTTATGTTTAGATACTGCGCATGCTTATTTAGCCGGATACGATTTAGCGACTAAACAGGGCTTAGCGGGGATGCTTGATGAAATTGATGAGATGGTAGGTCTAAAGTTAATCAAGCTAATCCATCTTAATGATGCGGCAGGAGAATTGGGCTGCCATCATGACCGGCATGACCATATCGGCAAGGGGCATATCGGTCTTGCCGGGATGAAAAGAATTATAAACCATCCTAAATTAAAAAATATCCCTATGATCTTAGAAACACCCAAAAGCACTGAAAACAGCGATAAGGAAAATCTGGCTTTGGTAAGAAAGCTGAGCCGTAAATAAGATGATTTATAACTTTAAAGAAATAGAAGAAAAATGGCAGAAGATTTGGCAGGATAGCCATGCTTTCCGCGCTCAGGCTGAGCCTACGCGTAAAAAATATTATCTTCTTGAAATGTTCCCCTATCCATCCGGGAAAATCCACATGGGTCATGTGCGTAATTATACTATCGGCGACGTTGCCAGCCGTTTTAAACTTTTGGAAGGCTATAACGTAATGCACCCGATGGGTTTTGACGCCTTTGGCCAGCCGGCGGAGAATGCCGCGATCAAAAATAAGACCAAGCCGGATACCTGGACGCATAAATGTATTAAAGAGATGGAAACAGAATTAAAGAAAATGGGTTTTTCCTACGATTGGGAAAGAGAAGTTTCTACTTGTGATAGCGATTATTATAAGTGGAACCAATGGATATTTTTAAAGATGTTTGAGCGTGGACTGGCATATAAAAAGGCATCCGGGGTTAACTGGTGCTCCAGTTGTCAGACTACCTTAGCCAATGAAGAGGTGGTAGACGGAGGCTGCTGGAGGTGCCATACAAAAGTCGAGCAAAAAGATTTAGAGCAGTGGTATTTAAAGATTACTGAATATAAGGAAAGGTTGTTGGAAGATCTGGGACAGTTAAAACAATGGCCGGAGCGGGTTTTAGCCATGCAAAATAACTGGATCGGTAAAAGCTCAGGAGTTGATATTTATTTCCGTCTTAAAAACAGCGATAAAATTATACCTGTGTTCACTACCCGAGTAGATACTATATTTGGCGTAACATACATTGTTTTGGCTCCGGAGCATCCCCTGGTAAAAGAATTAATCAAGGGTAAGCCGGAAGAAATAGATGTTTTGCATTTTATTGATAAGGTTTCTAAGGAAAGTAAGCTTGTGCGCGCATCTTCTGATGTGAAGAAAGAAGGGGTTTTTACTGGGAGCTTTGCCGTCAACCCTGTAAACAATGAAGAGGTGCCGATCTGGGTTGCGGATTATGTATTAATGGAGTATGGCACAGGCGCGATTATGGCTGTGCCGACACATGACCAGAGGGATTTTCTTTTTGCCAAGGAGCATAAATTGCCTATGCGCCTGGTTATTACATCAAAAGAAGGTGGTATAGAAATAGAAGAACTAACCCAGGCTTATGAAGGAGAAGGAGTCCAGGTAAATTCCGGTGAATTTAATGGTCTCAGTAACCTGGAAGCAAAGGAGAAGATAGCTGCCTGGATGGAGAAAAAAGTAATTGGTAAAATACAAACCCATTGGCGTTTGCGTGACTGGTTAATCTCCCGGCAGCGTTATTGGGGTACACCGATCCCGATAATTTATTGTCCCAAGTGTGGTATTGTTCCGGTATCCTACAAAGATTTACCGGTTAAGTTGCCCATTGAGGCGCCTTTTACAGGCGAAGGCGGTAACCCATTAGGTAAGGTAAAAGAATTTGTTCAGGTAAAATGCCCCAAATGCTCCGCTTTGGCCAAACGGGAAACTGATACCATGGCGACATTTTTTGATTCATCATGGTATTTTTTAAGATTCTGCTCGCCTAAGCATGATTCTGCTGCCTTTGATGTGCAGGAGGCAAAATATTGGATGCGCGTGGATCAATATATCGGCGGCATTGAACATGCCATTCTGCATTTGTTGTATTCGCGCTTCTTTACCAAGTTTTTCCAGGATTTAAAGATGGTGGATTTTGGCGAGCCGTTTGAAAAATTGCTTACGCAGGGGATGGTCTTAAAAGACGGTGAAGTTATGTCAAAATCCAGAGGCAATATCGTTGACCCGGATTCGATGATCAAAGAATACGGTGCGGATTCCCTGCGTTTATTTATTCTTTTTGCCGCCCCTCCTGAAACAGAGTTGGAGTGGGATCAGCGCGGGCTGGAAGGGGCTTTTAAGTTTTTAAATCGCGTTTGGCGCATTCAAGAGAACCTTAAAGATAAGGCTGATGATGCTTTAGTAAGAATCACGCATAAAACTATAAAGAAGGTCGGTGAAGATTTTAACGAATTCAAATTTAACACTGCTATTGCCAGCCTTATGGAGATGACTAACGCGATTTATCAGATGGGCGCGGACAGAGAGGTTTTTTCTAAACTGGTTATTATGCTCAGCCCGATTGCTCCGCATTTTGCCGAAGAGCTTTGGCAGATTTTAGGTAATAAGGAAAGTATCTTTAAAGCCGCCTGGCCAAAATACGACCCCAAATTATTAATTGAAGAAGATGTAGAGTTAGTGATTCAGGTTAATGGTAAGGTGCGTAGTAAAATTCAGGTTCCCCGCAGTATCTCCGAGGATAAGCTTAAAGAATTAGTGCTCAAAGATGAGAAATTAGCTGTCTGGTTGGAAGCTAAACAGCTGAAGAAATTTATCGTCGTCCCTCAGAAGCTTGTTAATATCGTAGTCTAAGGCTAGAAAACTCATCCTCCCAAAACATCTTTAATATCAAAAAGCAGGCGTTTGTAATCTATGGGTTTTTCAACATAAACGGTAAACCCGCTTTTGGCGGCGATATGCTTGTCCACCTCTTCATGTTTTAGGGAGGTGGCAATAATAGGAATGTTTGCGAACTCCGGCAGCGATTTAATATCTTGAGCAACCTTAAAACCGCTTTCATCAGGCAAGACCAGGTCCAAAAGTACACAATCCGGTTTTTCCTTTTTTAGCTTATCAATCCCTTCTTTAGCGCTGAAAGCAACCACTACAATATAACCCGCTTTAAGCAGTTCCTCCTTACTTTTCTTGACGATATTATAATCATCATCAATAATCAGTATTTTCGCGCCCATAAACAAAGTATACACTATAAAAACAAGGAATACAACCGTACTTTATGCCTGAAAAACACCTAAATCACGGCAGAAAACGGTTTTTTGGTTAGGTTTTTAGTATTTTCGCGTCTATTGTAGCGGAAAGGCTAAAAATGTTTAATTTTACCCCGGAAGAGAAAAAGGTGATCTTGTTCCTATTGATTATCGCGTTTTGCGGGATAATTTTAAATAATTTGGCCAAATTAAATTGCCATATAAAGAAATTATTCTGTCCGCAGGTAAGTTTAGCCAAGCTTGATCTAAATAATATATCTTTGGAGGAACTGATAAAGACCAGGTGTCTTTCGTTAAAGACCTCTCAGCGCATTATTGCATACCGCCTGCAGCATGGTAACTTTAGCAGCTTAGAGGGGTTAAAGGAGGTTAAGGGCATAGGAGAGCAGCGTTATGATAAGCTAAAGGAGCTTTTCTTTGTAGAATGAAAAGATTATTCGCGGCCTCAACCCTATTCTATTGTCTGGGAATTATTTTGGTTAGTTGCGCTAAGATTAATTTCTGGTTGATTTTTGGTTTAGGGATAATTACTTTTGCCGCAGCCTGTTTAAGTTTCAGAAATAAATTTATATTTATGATCTCGGTATTTTTCTTAGCCTTGATCCTTGGGGCGCTTAGTCTGAAAAACTCCTATACGCGGCATAAGTGTCAAATCAGCAATTTTGTTTCTTACAATGATGTTGTTTATAATTTAAGCGGGTTTGTTGACAGCGAACCGGAGATAAAGGGTAAACATACTTTTTTTGTTTTCCGTGTGCAAGAGGTTCAGGTTGATAAGTTAAGGTGGTCTTGTTGCGGCAACGTATTGGTAAGGCTAGATTTTCCGCAAAGTTTAAACTACGCGGATAGTTTGATACTACAGGGCGCCTTACGCCGGCCTTATGTTTTTTCTTCCGCTAGTTGCTCTTATCGGGATTATTTATCCCGCCAGGGTATTTATCTGGTAATGCATATAAAAAATAGCTTGCAGATCATTCCGCAATTGCATAAGGGCGGCTCCAGACTAATTATTTTTTCGTTTTGGTTACGTAGTAAAATGGATGAGGTAATTAGTAAATACCTGCCGGATCTCCCGGCGGGCATACTCTCTGCTATGGTTTTAGGCCAGAGAAAAGCCATTCCCTGGCTGGTGAATAATTCTATGGTTAAATCCGGTACTGTGCATATTTTGGTAGTCAGTGGATTTAATGTCGGCATCGTTGCCTTTATTGTAAATCTTTTATTGAAAATTATACGCATCCGGCGCAAGGCGCGTATTATTCTTGTAGCAATTTGCTTGCTTATTTATTGTTTAGCCACAGGCGCAACTAATCCGGTTATACGCGCTACGGTTATGGGGTTAATTTTTCTGTTGGCCTATATTTTAAAAAGAAATCCGGATATGTATAATTCACTGGCTGGCGCTGCTTTATTTATCTTGATAATTAATCCCCGGCAGCTTTTTGATGTTGGTTTCCAGTTATCCTTTTCTAGCGTTTTGGCGATTGTTTATCTTTACCCAAAACTGGAACGCATTTTACGTATCGATAGTTGTAAAATCAAAATATTGAGATTTATCGCTGAAGGCTGCCTAGTCTCTTTTTGCGCCTGGCTGGGAACTATAGGGATTATCGCTTATAACTTTCGCATTATCGCTCCAATAACTGTTTTGGCGAATATTTTGATTGTTCCCTTAGCCACCCTAATTACCTTATGCGGCTTTACTCTGGTTTTATGCGGATTATTTTGTCCTTTCCTGGCTGGTTTTCTTAGCACAACCACTGCTATGTTGATTACTCTGCTTTTAAATGTAAACTCCGTAGCAATCAAGATTCCGGGTGCGTATTTTTATTTCTAGATAAAGGCTATAAGGAGCTTGTTCCTTGCTCTCGCTATTGTTCGAGCAAGGACTGCGTTAGATAAGGGCTATAAGGAGCTTGATTTTACCTTTGACAAAGGCATCCGGCTATGATAACTTAGAATATTATGCGACGTATAATTTTAGGCTTATTAGTTATTTCCCTTCTGTCTATTCAACCTGCATACTCCTTTTGGATTTGGACTCCTAAAAGCGGCAAGTGGGTTAATCCCAAGAACCTGCCCAAAGATAATCCTCAGGAGCAGTTTGCTTATGCTAAATCTTTTTTTGACATCAATAAATATGAAGAAGCCAAACGTGAATTTCGTAAACTGCTTAAGGCCTATCCCAAATCTGCCGAGGCTGCGGAAAGTCAGTATTATCTTGGGTTAACAGAGGAGGCCCAGGATAAATTATACGAAGCTTATCAGGCTTATCAGAAGGTAATTGATAAGTATCCCTTTAGTGAACGCATCCAGGAGGTTATTGAGCGGGAGTATAAAATTGCCGAGAAGTTTATGTCCGGAGAAAAGCGAAAGGCCCTGGGTGTAACCTTGCCCGTAGAGAACCCGGCGATCGAGATATTTGGTAAGGTAGTAGAAAATTCTACATATGGCCCGTTAGCACCGCAGGCACAGTATAAATTAGGCCTGGTTTTAAAAGGGCTCTTGCGTTATTACGAAGCCGAAGAGGAGTTTAATAAAGTAGTCTCACGCTATCCGGATAGCGAATGGGCATCTGCGGCGAAGTTCCAGATTGCTTCTTGCCGCTCGAGCTTATCCAAGGGTTCGGCCTATGATCAGGGTGCGGCCCAGGAGGCAAAAGAACGTTTCGAAGAGTTTGTAAAAGAGCATCCTGATGCCGTGCTTTCTCTTGATGCTGAAAAGAATATTAGCAATATCAGAGAGAAAGAGGCTGAGGCAAACTATAACATCGCGGTATTCTATGAAAAGCAAAAGGCATTTGATTCAGCCAAGATCTATTACAATGATATAATCAATAATTACCCGAATAGTACATGGGCCAGCCAAGCTGCGGTTAAGCTGCAGGTAATGGAGGGTAAAAATAAAAATGAAAAATAGAATTAATCTTTTTTTGCGTCTATCTGCCGCCTCTTTGTTGTTAGCCATCGCCTTAGCCGGTTGCGGTTATACTACCCGTTCCATGCTTTATGGAAAATATAGCACAATTTACGTAACCCCGTTTTTAAATAAAGTGGATATAACCCAGGAAGGATACTCTGGCAATAAGTATCATATTTACCGGCCGATGCTTGAAACGGATATTACTAAAAATGTGATTAACCGCTATCTTTTTGACGGCAATCTTAAGCCGGCAAAAAATGACCAGGCGGATTTAGTGCTTAAAGGAGAATTAATTGAGTATCGTAAAGACCCTTTAAGTTATACCTCCAATAACGAAGATGTTACCGAGTACCGCATTAATATATATGTAAACTTAAGTGTCTGGGACAAAAAAGAGAATAAGCTGCTTTGGCAAGAAAATAATTTCAACGGCAACTATTCTTACTTTACCTCCTTTGCTTCTGGAAATGTTGTTGTGGTCTCTGAAGATGCAGCCGTTAACAGCGCGGTGGAAGATTTAGCTCGCCGAATTGTCGAGCGCACAGTTGAACAATGGTAATATGGTTTATTTACTTATCGGCCAGGATATCCAAGCCAGAGAAGAGCAGCTTAGGAAAATAAAACAGGAATTCCTTCCAAAAGAGCTCCAGGATTTTAATCTAGATACATTATACGCTAAAGAAGCAAGCTTAAAAGACATCCAGGAGAGATTCCTGGCTCTCCCCTTAAAAAGCGCCAAAAGAATCATCATAATTAAAGACGGAGATTGCCTGGATGAGGCATGTCGGGATTTTCTTTTGAGCTATGCCAAGAATCCGAATAAACAATTAATTTTGGTATTGGTGTTGGAGCATTATGATTATCAGGATGGTTTTACCAAAAGTATCTCCCGGATTGCCAAGGTCATGCGTTTTAGGGAAACAGTTAACCCGGACACCTTTGCTTTAAACCGGCAGATTGAGTTGAGGAAGGCGGATTATGCTCTGCGTCTCTTAAGTCAACTCTTAAAGAACGGGGAGGCCCCTGAGCGTATTCTGGGTGGCTTACGTTATGCCTGGGAAAAACAGGGGATGCAAAATTTAGAAGCCAAGCGGAAACTCAGGCTCTTGCTTGGCTGCGATGTGGAAATAAAAACAGGCAGGCTAAAGCCTGCCTTTGCTTTGGAAAAATTAGTTGTTGGTTTATGCGGATTTACTCAAGCGGCGCATTAAGCGCGATTTCCTGCGGTTAGCCGTTCCTGGGTGAATGATATTTTTCTTCGCTGCTTTATCCAGCTGAGAAAAAACTTTAGTAATGAATGTTTTGGCTTCCGCGGAATTCTTTTTGACAAGTAATTCCTGGAATTTTTTTATTGCTTTTTTAAGCTGAAGCTTTACTTTGAGATTACGGGTATGTTTTCTTTTGTTCACGCGGTTGCTTTTTAATGATGTTCTACGCCTTGGCATTTATTCTCCTTGCCCAGAAGGGCATACCGCACAATTGCTTATAAGCGCGGGGTGTTAGTTAACTTTACTATTTTTATATTAATAGCATAATTAATTACTCATGTCAATAAACAAATCTTCCTTAGGCAGTCATAACCATGCAGTTGCGCGTTCGGCAACTGTTATTAGCCTGGCTACCCTTGCTTCGCGCATCCTGGGTTTTATAAGGGACGTAGTTATTGCCAGGTTGTTCGGGGTTTACCTCCATGCTCAGGCATTTGTTATCGCCTTCCGCATACCCAATCTCTTTCGTGATATTGTTGGCGAAGGTGCTTCTAACGCCGCGATTGTTCCGGTTTTAAGCGAATATAACCTTAGGCGCTCCAAGGAAGAGTTCTGGGAGTTGGCTAATATTCTGCTGAACATATTAATGGTTATATTAAGCGTTATAACTATCCTGGGGGTTATTTTTTCTCCTCTGATAGTACGTATGATCGCCCCCGGATTTATTGCTTTTCCGGAAAAAT
>Ga0265316_10000726_pt1 | contig 36285 bp, 29 predicted proteins | sample 4522metaG_FD_202092 | JGI IMG/M metagenome (GOLD analysis project Ga0265316, IMG submission 202092) | Rhizosphere microbial communities from Carex aquatilis grown in University of Washington, Seatle, WA, United States - 4-5-22 metaG | ecosystem: Host-associated > Plants > Roots > Rhizosphere >...
CGGCGACGTGGTCCACGCCGTCCAGCATATGCGGCAGATTATTCGGGAGATGCGGGCGCTGACCGTGCTGAGCGAGCAGGAGCTTTACGCCGCCGCCAAAGAGCACCAGGCACCTTACGAGCTGATTCGGATGGTTGCCCAGGCGGGCAAGCTGCCGGTGCCCAACTTCTCTGCCGGGGGCATCGCCACGCCGGCCGACGCAGCGCTGATGATGCAACTGGGCGCAGAGGCCATCTTTGTGGGCTCGGGAATCTTCATGAAGGAACGCGCCACGCCGCTGGACGTAGAGAACTGGACCGAGGATGACGCCATTGATAACCACTGCGGAAAGGCAGATGTCGGCACCCCGCGCAATCCGCGTGAGCGCGCCGAGGCCGTCAGCCGCGCCAAGGCCATCGTCATAGCCACCACCCACTTCAACGATCCCAAGATTCTGGCCGAGGTCTCCGAGCAGGTCACCGGTACCATGAAGGGCTTGGCCGCCGCCGGACTGGAAACGTCGCAACTGTTGCAGACGCGCGGCTGGTAGCCACTGCGTGGGGCAGCCACCTGCGGTGGGGCAGACGCTCGCTCTTCGCTCGCAATGACATCCTTGCTTCCCACCTCTGTGTCAGGAAGAACGCCGGGTGTCCCATCCTTCGCTTGGCAGGGGTCCCCACGAACAGGTCTTCGTCCGTGGGGTGGTCGGGTGAAGGGTGGAAAACCGCCACTCTTCGTTCCCCGCGCCGAAGGCCCCTGCTCACCACGCAGGTACCGAACAGATAAAATTGTATCCAACGGCTTGTATCCAACGGCGTCGTTTGCTGATGAAGCATTGTCGAATATCCCAGACCGAAGGCGGAGCATCCAATTGACGAAAACAGAAATACATCACCCGTCTATCAAGGACGTTCTGCTGGACCGGCCCCGCATCGGCGTACTGGCCATTCAAGGCGATTACGCCGCCCATGCCGAGGCTCTGAAAGAAGCTGGCGCAGAACCATGCCAGGTGCGTAAGCCGGACGAACTGACCGGCCTGGATGGCCTGATTCTGCCGGGCGGCGAATCGACAACCATGCTCAAGTTTCTCTCAAAACATCACTTCTTCGAGGCTCTCAAGGAGTTTTGCCGCCAAACTCCGGTCTTTGGCACGTGCGCGGGAGCCATCCTGCTGGCGCGTGAGGTTCGCAACCCGGCACAGCGCAGCCTGGGCGTTCTGGATGCGGCGGTAGAACGCAACGCCTATGGCCGCCAGATCGACTCCACCATTCTGACTGCCGAGACCGCGCTGCCCGGCGGCCCGCTGGAGATGGTCTTCATTCGCGCACCGCGCATTGCGGAGACCGGTCCCGATGTCGAGGTGCTGGCACGCCGCGATGGATACCCTGTGCTTGTAAAACAGGGCCATGTGCTGGCAGCTACCTTCCATCCTGAACTCTCCCAAGATCGCCGGGTTCACCGGCTCTTTGTCGAGACAGCGATCGCAGCACCCGCTCAATGATCGGTTGCGGCTGGATGTGGAGTTTTGTTGGGAACGCACGATCATAGACGCCCAGCGGAGCGACCTCCGGCCAAGCCCGTTATCGGACAAGCCTGCACCCTGAAAGGTACTCGGAAACCGGGCCAAATACGCCTACACTGGAGTTGCTCTGAATTCTCCGCGCACTCCCCATGTGGCGGACCGCATTTGTCGTTCTTGTGCTGGCTGCACTCCCCTTTCATTCAGCCAACGGCTCGCCGGTTCCTTCGGCGACAACGCACGGGAGCGCCCCGGTTTCAGCAGCGCTAATAAACTCTCAAAATAAAACGCAGCTTGCGACTGCCCATGAGGCCGGACATGCTGCCGGGTTCAAAATGCGGCAGGAGGCGACCGCTTCTTTGTATCGGACGCCCGCGCACCAATCAAAGACTGTAGTGCCGCCGCCGTTGCGCGGATCGCGCGAGTCGCTGGCCCGGCAAAACGAGAAGTCTGAGGCCGATGGCCTGGAGCGGATTGAGGATGACGACGATCTCAGGGATCGCATCGCCCGCAAGATGCTGGTGCCAGTGCCGGTCTCCGCAAAGCTCACGGTCAGCAGTGACCTGCCACGGGACCGCCGCTACTGCCGTTCCTGGACCGCCCTTTTTCTCTCCAATCTGGCGCGAGCCCATGCCGTCCGCTTCCCGAAGCCGCTCATCGTCAGCTCCGCGGTGCGAACGGTCGAGTACCAGAAGCAGTTGATGGAGATCAACGGCAATGCCGCGCAGGCTGAGGGCGATATTGTGAGTCCGCACGTCACCGGCGCCACCATCGACATTGCCAAGCACGGCCTGAGCCGGCAGGAGGTGGGCTGGCTCAGGCGCTGGCTGCTGCCCCTGCAAACGGCGGGCAAGATCGACGTGGAGGAGGAGTTCCAGCAGGCCTGCTTCCACATCACGGTTTATAAAAGCTATGCGCCGCCCAGGCCTGCGTCTTCCCGCAAACCCGCCCGGAAACGCCCAGCGCCGCCCACCCAGATCGCCTCACGAGGCCGGTAGAGGCTGCGCTTTTCCTCGATACAAAGCCCATCCACAGAAATTGATTGCGCGTATCGGGCCGTTCAAGGGTACAATCGCGGGCAAAGCCAAATAGAGGCTTGGCGAGGAAAATCATGAGCGATCCTGTAGTTCAATCTGCGGCCGGGAGCTCCGGCCTGACCCAGTGGCAGCGCGTTACGAACACCTTTACCGCGCCGTCGACGACCTTTGAAGACATCAAGCGCGGCAACAAGAGCTGGTGGCTGCCGTTTGTCATCATTGCCATTGTTGGCTACATCCTGTTTGCGGCCGTCTTCTTCAAGATCGGCATGACAAATGTGGTCGACAATCAGATACGTCTTGATCCCAAGGCGTCAGAGCGGATGGCAAACGCCACTCCAGAACAGCGGGAGATGGGCAGCAAGATATCGCTGTACATTACCGAGGGCGTATTCATCGCCAATCCAGCTCTGGTGCTGGCGGGTGTTGCCCTCTTATCACTCGGATTATGGGCTACCATCAACTTCGTCTTCGGCGGCAAAGCCACCTACGGCAGCATTTTTACCGTGTGGATCTTCGCCACTCTCCCTACTATCATGAAGACCTTGTTGGGGGTTTTGGTCATCTTCGCGGGGGCTACGCCTGAGACGTTTAACATCAAGAATTTCGCTCCTACGAACTCGGCTGCATTCTTGAATCCGCTGGAAGCAAATAAAGTGCTCTATACTCTGGCGAGTTCGCTGGATGTGGTCACCATCTGGACGCTCGTGCTGCTGGGGATGGGGACGGCGATTGTGGCGGGGGTGAAGCGTACCTCAGGCTACATCGCGGTCTTCGGATGGTGGGCGATCTTCGTTTTGATTGGCGTCGGCATAGCGGCGGTCACCGGCTGATTCAGCGCGTTCAGGCACGAAATAACAACAGCGCGAATCCCGCCGGGATTCGCGCTGTTTCTGTATGCAAAGTTAAATATCCGATCAGCTGGAGCTAAAAGCTAATAGCTGATTCACTCCGTCCAGCGCCGCATGATGAGCGTGGCGTTGATGCCGCCGAAACCAAACGAGTTGGACAATCCCACATCGAAGCTGTGCGCGATGGCCTTGTTGGCCACATAGTCCAGGCGGCACTCGGGGTCGACATTGTCCAAATTCATAGTCGGCGGAAGCTGCTGGTTGACGAGCGCCAGCACGGTAATGCCGGCCTCCAGGCCTCCCGCGCCGCCCAGCAGATGCCCGGTCATCGACTTGGTGCCCGAGACCTTGAGATCGCCGCTCAGAGCGTGCTCGCCAAAGACCGCTTCGATCGCCTGCGACTCGTTTCCGTCGCCGGCGGGGGTGGCGGTGGCATGGGCATTCACATAGCCCACTTCTGCCGGTTCGATTCCGGCGTCTTTCAGGGCGGCCCTCATGCTGCGTTGTGCGCCCTGGCCCTCGGGGGCGATGCCCGTCATGTGATGCGCGTCGGCGCTCATGCCGTAGCCGATCACCTCGGCCAGAATCTTCGCGCCGCGGGCCTTAGCGAACTCCAGTTCCTCGAGGATGAGGATGCCGGCGCCCTCGCCGATGACAAATCCGTCGCGGTCGCGGTCAAAGGGCCGGCTGGCGTGGGTGGGGTCGTCGTTGCGCGTTGAGAGCGCGCGCATGGAGGCGAATCCGCCCACAGAGAGCGGGGTGACCGCGGCCTCTGCGCCGCCGGCGATCATCGCGTCCGCGTCGCCGTGCATAATCATGCGCACCGAGTCGCCGATGGCGTTGGCGCTGGTGGCGCAGGCTGTTGCGGTGGCTGAAATCGGCCCTTTGGCGCCATAACGGATGCTGATATGGCCAGCCGCCATATTCACAATGGCCGAGGGAATGAAGAAGGGCGAGATCTTGCGCGGGCCGCCCTGCATCAGGTTAGTGTGCTCGCGCTCAATGATCTCAAATCCGCCGATGCCGGAGCCGATAAAGACGCCCACGCGGTCGCTGATCTCAGGGGTGACCACGAGACCCGATTGGGCGATGGCCTCCTGGGTAGCGGCAAAGGCAAAATGGATGAAGCGCGCCATCTTGCGCGCTTCCTTCTTGTCAACGAAGTCGAGCGGGTCGAAATTCTTGACCTCGGCGGCGAAGGTGACGGTGAAGCCGGTGGTATCGAAGCCCTGAATCGGGCCCATACCGCTGGCGCCGGCCAATAGCTGCCGCCAAACCTCGGGGGCGGTGTTGCCCACACCGCACACCAGCCCCAGGCCGGTGATAACAACTCTGCGGGTCAAGGGCTACTTGCCGCCTTTCGCGCTCTTCTCGTGCTTTTCGATGTACTCGATCGCGTCCTTGACGGTCTTGATCTTCTCGGCGTCTTCGTCCGGAATCTCCAGGTCGAAGGCCTCCTCAAACTGCATCACCAGTTCGACCACGTCCAGCGAATCCGCGCCCAGATCCTCCTGGAAGCTGGCGCCAGGGGTAACCTCGGCTTCGTCCACCTGCAACTGCTCGACGATGATCTGTTTGACTTTCTCTTCTACGGCCATGCGGGCTTCTCCTCGTTATAGTTCGGAACTAGGGAATCTCTCCGGGACAGGGTCCATTCTGCGTTCCGCCTGCTTACCATACTGTCTCGCGGCAGGGAAACACAACCACCGCGCCAAAAAAACTGCGTAGGTCCCCGAAATTTCAAGTCTACCGGGCGAGTGAGGGTGTGTAAAGGCTAGAGGAGCAGGAAGATGCCGAGGGAACAACGAACCAGGGAAAGGGAAGAGGGAACAACCGCGAATTGGCGAGAAATACACAGGCTATGGGCGTACATTAGGCGAAGAGGATTTTCACTATGGGAAGCTATGCCCTCGTCTACGCGCTGATTGCTGTCGCCGTACTCCTCCTCGGTCTTTGGCTGGGATTCCGACAGGGCCGCGCCAGCGCTCAGGAGCAGTTTGATCAAGCGCTGGCGAATGAACGGAAGCTGGCCGAAACGCGCGAGAAGGCCCAGGAGGAGAAGTACGCGCAAATGAAGGCCGATCTGGACACGGCCTTCAATGCCGCCGCAGCCGGCGCGCTGCGCGCCAATACGCAATCATTTCTGGATCTTGCGACAGTGCAACTTGGAGGGCAAACAGACGAGGCAAAGCGGACCTTGGAGGCCAAGGAACTGGCGATTAAGAATCTGGTGGACCCGCTCGGAGCCGCGCTCAAGGCGCTTGATGAACAGGCCAGAGCAATGGAGGTCAAGCGTTCAGGCGCGTATTCCGAAGTAAAGACTCTCGTCGAAAACATCCAGAACTCCATTCCCGCGTCGCTCGATGCCTTGAAAAATGAGACCGCGCAACTGATTACCGCTTTCCGGGCTCCCAAGACGCGCGGGAACTGGGGCGAACTGCAATTGAAGCGCTGTGTGGAGTACGCGGGAATGGTGCAGTACTGTTCCTTCTCTGAGCAGGTCACCGCTCGCGACGAGGACGACAAGATGCTGCGTCCCGATATGACCATTCAACTGCCGAACGGGCGCGAAATCGTCGTCGATGCCAAGACGCCTCTTGATGCCTTTCTCGATGCCGGCGGTGCCACCGACCCGGCCGCACAACAGCTCCGCTTTACCGCCCATGCGGCGCGCGTGAAAGCGCACTTGAAAGACCTATCGAGCAAGGCCTACTGGAAGCAATTTGAGAAGGCTCCGGATTTTGTGGTTTGCTTCCTGCCCAGCGAAGCGCTCTTCAGCGCGGCGCTCGAAGCCGACCCTTCCCTAATTGAATTTAGCGCCCAGAATCACGTAGTCATGGCCACTCCAACGACCCTGATCGCTCTACTCAGGGCCGTCGAGTTTGGATGGCAACAGACGGAGATTACAAAAAATGCGAAAGCCATCCACGAACTAGGACGCAGAATCTACGAAAAGCTGGTCGTCGCGCAGGGGCACGTAACCAGGCTCGGCAGTGCGCTGGGCAACAGTGTGGATTACTACAACAGATTTCTCGGCTCAATCGACGGCAAGAAGGGCGGAAGTGTTTTCATGCTGGGCCGGCAGCTTGGCGAACTGGCCCACGGAGACGGGGAGTTGCCAGAGACCGTGAAGCTGCAATCGGATGTGCGAGAGTTGGAGTCGCCAGAATGGTCGCAGCCCGGCCTTGCACTGGCTGCCGAAGCCGAAGAGAGCGACGAAGCGAAATAATACGGAGGAAGCAGGGGCCGTGGGGTTCCCTGAATACAGCGGATCAATGGAGGGCCTTTAGGCCCGGGCCTTATTCCCCTCTGCCCCGCTGACCTGCTCACCGACCCGTTAACCCAACTCCCCAAACGCCTCTCGCATCCGCTTCCACGTCATTTCCAGCTCTTCGGGCAGGATGCGGGTTTCGGCTACGGTGGTCATGAAGTTGGTGTCGCCGGACCAGCGGGGCAGGGCGTGCAGGTGAAGGTGCCCTGTAACGCCTGCTCCCGCGGCCTGGCCCAGATTGATCCCAAAGTTGAATCCCTGCGGACGGTAGAGCCGATCCAGCACCCGCTCGGTGCGCTGCGCCAGATCAATCAGCTCATGCGTCGCTTCTGCGGGCAGATCAGCGAGACGGTCGAGGTGGGCATAGGGCATCACCATGACGTGGCCGGAGGTATAGGGGAAGGCGTTCAGGCAGATAAAACAATGCTTTCCGCGCACGACGAGCCCGCCGGCGGCCTCGGCCTCTTCCGGGCTCATGCCATTGGCGATGGCGAAGTCGATGGAGGCGATCAGGTTGCAGAAGACGCAGCCCAGGTCGCCGGGCCAGGCGGCCAGGCTGGCAGGCACGCCGGAGCGCGCCGCGGTCTCCGCCGTGGTGACGTAGGCAAAGCGCCAGGGGGTCCAGAGATGGTCCATGTAGTTGCGCCGTTCTCAACAGTATAGAGGCCGCGGGCGCTCGGTTCCGGCGCTTGCGGCCAAACTGTTGGATTGACGCGGGAAAGCTAGGGTTGCTACACTCGGGTCGTAGCTTGCTGCGCGGATTCCAGCAGCGAGCCGCGGCCGCCCTCCAGCAAGCCATTGTCTGCCGGGTGTTTCCCAAGGAGACCAGTCGCTTTCTATTCCAGCGCAACAAGCTGGGAGGACTGTCCCTGTGAAAACGCTACTGGTACAGTCACGGGTTACGACGGCAGGGATACGGCCTCAAGGCCTCTCCGCTTGCGGCAATCGCGATGCGGGAGCCACCCCCAGCGGCAGGCATTATTGGTCGCGGGAGCCAGGAATTCCGGAGCTGCAACAATGGCAAAAATCGTCAATCCCGAACCCGAGAGCACAACCCTGAACACTGAAATGGAAACCCCTACACTAGAGCCTGCGACGGAGCTGGAGCAGCCGCCGCTCGAATCAACGTCCAACCCAGAGACCGCCGAAGCAGTTGAAGTTCCCGCGCTGGACGCTGATGCCCTAACCGAGCCTGTAGCCGAGACCGCGCCCGCAGCCGAAGTTGCAACGGTAGTTTCCGCGCAACCCGAGCCAGTGATCGAAGCAACGCCCGTGGCTGAAGTTCCTGTCGAGTCTGCACCCGCAGCGGAAGTTCCAGCGCAGCCCGAGCCGGCAGCAGCAACTGCACCGGTTGCAGAAACGTTTGTGAAGAAGACGCCGCCCGAGCACGGACCGGAGTCCATGGAAGACTTTTCCGCCGCATTGGCGGCTTTTGAACGGGAGCAGGCCGCAGAGGCCGCCGCCGTTGAAGCCTACGGCGACAAGATTGTCTCCGGCACAGTGATCAAACAGACTGAAAAGCATCTGGTGATCGATGTGGGCCTGAAGTCCGAGGGGCTTGTGCCCCTGGAGCAGGTTTTGGACCACACCGGAGCAGTGAAGTTCCAGCCTGGCGACGTCATCGACGTCGTGATTGAGCGCGAGGAGCCGGAAGGCGGCTACCTGGTCAGCTACGAGCGGGCGCAGCGCTTGCGCGTATGGGACACGATCGAGAAGGCCGCGAACGACAAGACACCGATGATGGGCACGGTGGTGAGCCGCGTGAAGGGCGGATTGACCGTAGACATCGGGCTCAAGGCGTTTTTGCCCGGCTCGCAGCTTGAGATTCGCCCCGTTCGCAATCTGGATGGGTATCTCGGTCAGCAGATTGAAGTTCGGGTCATCAAGCTGAACAAGAAACGCGGCAACGTAGTGGTGAGCCGCAAGGAGATCCTCGAAGAGGAGCAGAACGCCAAGCGTTCAACCACGCTGGAGCATTTGGACGAAAGTGCCATTCTGACCGGCACGGTGAAGAACCTGACCGATTACGGCGCGTTCGTTGATCTGGGCGGCATCGACGGCCTGCTGCACATTACCGACATGAGCTGGGGCCGGTTGACGCACCCTCGCGACCTGGTAAATGTGGGCGACGAGATCCAGGTAAAGGTGCTCAAGTTCGACAAGGACAAGCAGCGGGTCTCGCTGGGCTTCAAGCAGTTGACGCCCGACCCGTGGCTCGATGCGGCAGAGCGCTACCCGGTGGGTGCGCATGTCCATGGCCGTGTTCTTTCTGTCACCGACTACGGCGCGTTTGTCGAGCTGGAGCAGGGCATCGAGGGGCTGGTTCACCTTTCAGAGATGACCTGGTCGAAGCGCCTCAAGCATCCCTCTAAGCTGGTCAAGCCGGCCGACGAGGTCGATACGGTGGTGCTGAGCGTGAATCCTGCCGACCGCCGCATCTCGCTGGGCATGAAACAGTTGCTCGACAATCCGTGGGAGAACCTGACCGAGAAGTATCCAGCCGGGACAATCGTCGAAGGCCGGGTGCGCAACCTGACCGACTTTGGCGCCTTCATCGAGATCGAAGACGGCATAGACGGGCTGGTTCACGTCTCAAACCTGAGCTGGACCAAGCGTGTCAAGCATCCCTCTGAGATCGTAAAGAAGGGCGAAAAGGTGAAGGCTGTCGTTCTCGGCGTCGAGCCGCAGAACCGCCGCCTCTCGCTGGGCATCAAGCAGTTGCAACCCGATGTTTGGGAGAGCTTCTTCGCGGCGCACCGGGTGGGCGACATGGTCCATGGCAAGGTGCTGCGGACGGCGCAGTTCGGCGCATTTGTCGAGATTGCGGAGGGCGTCGAGGGCTTGTGCCACATCTCCGAGGCCGGCGACGAACCGGGCGGAGCGTCCAAGCTGGAAACCGGCCTGGAGCACGACTTCAAGATCATCAAGATCAACGTGGAAGAGAAAAAGGTGGGCCTGAGTCTGCGTTCCGGAAGCCATGAGCCTAGCCGCCCCAAGTCCGAGCACCATAAATCGGATGGCCACAAGGCAGAGAGCCACAAGGCGCCGGTCTCCAGCTCGACCACGACTCTCGGCGACCTGATTAACTGGAAGAGCGAGCGATAAAGCGCTATTCCAAGAGCAAGACGCACAACGGCCACCCTGCGAGGTGGCCGTTGTGCGTCTGGGGAGCAGGGACCGCGTATACCCATGCGGGAGCAGGCTTTCGGTCAAATCTCTGCTGTTGCTGCCATTCGGCGTCGACGGACCGTCTTCCGGGAGCCGACTTTTCGTTACCCGTTCCACAATAAATGAGCTAACCTGCGGCTATCTGAACTTCTGACATCGATTGATCCTCTCCTGAGTCAGCATCGCACGCCGGGTGAGAGTTAGCTTTAGTCGTTAAGCCTGGGCACTCATCTCCAGTCATCGTACTTGTGCGCAATTCCTATCGGTGAAGCCTCCATATGGCCGGTCCACACTTCCGTTGTGTATAATTTTCCGCCAAGACAGAAAGGCATGAAGACATGTATCTGAAAAGATTCCTCGCGGTTTATACCACTATCCTTGTTCTCGCTGCTGCGGCCTTAGCCCAAACTTTGCCGCAAGGCGTTCAAAAGGTGACCTCCATTGAAGGAGTCACGGAGTATGCCTTTCCGAACGGTCTGCATGTCTTGCTCTTCCCTGACAACTCCAAACCCAAGATCACGGTCAACGTGGTTTACCAGGTGGGTTCGCGCAATGAAGGTTATGGCGAGACCGGCATGGCGCACCTGTTGGAGCACATGGTGTTCAAGTCCTCCAAATCGGGTCGGGAGATCTTCAAGGAACTCACCGACCGGTCTGGCGGCAACTTCAACGGCCAGACAACCTACGACCGGACGATGTATTTTGAAAGCTTCAACGCGAGCGATGAGAACCTGCGCTGGGCGCTGGGGCTGGAAGCTGACCGCATGGTCAATATGACCATGCTCAAGAAGGATCTGGACACCGAAATGACGGTGGTTCGGAACGAAATGGAAGCCGGCGAGAACAGTCCGCTGAATGTCCTCCATGAACGCGTCCTGGCAGCGGCCTATAACTTCCACAACTACGGAAAGACAGTCATCGGCAACCGCACCGACGTGGAAAGAGTGCCCATCGCCAACCTGGCGGTTTTCTACAACAAGTACTACCAGCCCGATGACGCCGATCTCATCATCGCGGGACAATTCGACGAATCAAAGGCGCTGGCGATGGTGGCTGAAACCTTCGGCGCCCTCCCCAGGCCGCAGCGCGTGCTGAGCCAGCCGTACACGGCCGAGCCGACGCAGGAAGGGGAGCGCTCTGTCATTCTGCGCCGGGTTGGAAACATCCAGGGGATCATGGCGGTCTACCATATTCCCGCCGCCCTGCATCCCGATGACGCGGCTCTGGAAGTAATGGCGCAGGTGCTGGGCGCGCCCCAGACGGGCCGGTTGTATAAGGCGCTTGTCGATGGCAAGAAGGCTGTTTCTGCCGGCATGTACGCCAACGCGATGCACGATCCGGGAGTTGCGATGGTATTTGCTCAGCTCAAGCCGGAGCAATCCATCGACGAGGCCCAGCAGATTCTGCTCAAGACGGTGGAAGGTTTTGTCGGCGATCCGCCCACGCAGGAAGAGGTTGACCGCGCCAAGGCCCGCATTCTGAAGAACATTGAACTCGCGCTGACGAATTCGCAAACGGTTGCCATGATGCTGGGCAACAACGTGGGCGACGGCGACTGGCGAATGTTCTTCCTGGTTCGCGATGAGGTGAGCAAAGTTACGCCGGCCGATGTGGTGCGCGTGGCCAAGGCTTACCTGAAATCCTCCAACCGCACGCTGGGCGAATTCATTCCCACCACGGCTCCCGATCGCGCCGAGATTCCCGCCACGCCGGATCTGGCTGCACGGTTCAAGGATTACAAAGGCGGCGCAACTATCCAGCAGGGCGAGGTCTTCGATCCCACTCCGCAAAACGTCGAAGCTCGCGTGATCCGCGCCACGCTGCCCAACGGATTGAAGCTGGTGATGTTCCCCAGGAAGACCCGCGGCGGCACGGTATCGGCTATGATCAACGTCCGCTTCGGCGACGAAAAGTCGCTGTTCGGCAAGTCCACAGCGGCGGATATGGCCGGAGCGCTGCTGATGCGCGGCACCCTGCACAAAAGCCGCCAGCAGATCCAGGATGAAACCGATCGCCTGAAAGCACAGATCAATGTGTCCGGCGGCGTCGACTCTGCTTCGGCGAACATCCGCACGCTTGAGGCGAACCTGGCCGATTCCATGCGCTTCGCCAGGGAACTGCTACGCGAGCCGTCGTTCCCCGAGACCGAATTCGAACAGGTCCGCCAGCAGCGCATCGCCAGTGACGAGAGCGGCAAGACCGAACCTTACGCCTTGGTACCGACGGAGATGGACCGGCACTTCAACGCCCGCTACCCGCGCGGCGACGTGCGGTACACCTCGACCATTGATGAACAAATCGAGAATCTGAAGAAGGTCACGCTGGACAGTGTGCGCCAGTTTTACAAGCAGTTTTATGGACCTGGAGAGGGAGAGATCGTCCTCAGCGGCCAGTTTGACCCGGCCGAGATGCGGAAACTCATAGGCGAACTCTTCGGCGACTGGAAGAGCGCCATCCGCTACGAGCGCGTGAGCAACACGTACGCCAAAGTGGAGCCGGTCAACCATAAGATCGAAACGCCCGACAAGCAAAATGCCCTCTTCATGGTGAGGATGCCGATGAAAATGGACGACGACGATCCCGACTTCGCGGCCCTCAAAATCGCCGGCGAGATCTTTGGCGGCACTACCAACTCCCGCCTCTTCCTGCGCATTCGCGTTAAGGACGGCCTGAGCTACGGTGCTGGCGCGGCGTTTTCCATATACACCAAAGAAGACGGGGGCAGGCTCTACGGGTCAGCCATCGCGGCGCCGCAGAATATGCCCAAAGTGGAGGCTGCCTTCAACGAGGAGCTGGCGCGTGCGCTGAAAGACGGCTTCACCGCCGACGAGGTGGCAAAGGCCAAAAAAACCTGGCTTGACCAACGCTCCCAGGCGCGTACCGAAGACTTCTCACTCGCCAGTACACTGATGAGCCGCGAACGCTGGGGCCGCACCCTGCTGTGGGACGCCAAGCTGGATGCCGCCGTCGCCGCGCTGACGCCGCAGCAAGTGAACGACGCCTTCAAACGCCATGTCGATCCGTCCGTCCTCTCCATCGTCAAAGGTGGCGATTTCAAGAAGGCGGGCGCGTACCAGTAAGCATTGCGGGCTTGAGCCTGCGCAATGCGGGCCACAAGCCTAGCCGCTCGAAGGCCAAACACCACAAGGCGGAGAGTCACAAGCGACCGGTCTCCAGCTCGACCATGACCCTTGGCGACCTGATCAACTGGAAGAGCGAGCGGTAAGGCGCGATTCCAAAAGCAAGACGGCGACGGCCTCCTGCGGGGTGGCCGTTGTGCGTTGAACCGCCAATCAGTACAAATCGGTTCCGTCAATCTGACCACACACGTCCGTAAAACAAGCAGTGCGCTTGTATCGTGGCGCGACCGCCGCGGAGAATGCATCGCCCGGCATACGCGCAACAATCACGATTCCATTGAATATGGAGACGATTCCGGGTAGATGCGGGTTATAACTCTAACTCACATCCGGTTAGTGAGTCTTAATAGTAGATTAAGGTAATAACTAACTTATCTCTTAATGCTACTTTAAGGTTTATAACTAACCACAAAACTATTTATTAGTTCTTAAGGTTAAATTATAACTTGTTGTTGTGAAATCTTCTTAGTGCCTTATGTGGCGAAGTAATCACGCGAGGCAACGGAGGAGATACAAATGAAACGTTTCTTTGGTATTGCATTGACACTCGTTCTGTTTGCACTGCCGGCCTTTGCCGGCACGAAACCCCAAACCGTGATTATCCCGCAGAAGGTACAGATAGGATCGACGCAGCTTCCCGCGGGCGATTACAAGCTGACATGGACGGGCTCCGGATCAAGCGTTCAGGTCACTCTGACGCAGAATGAGAAGGCCGTTGTTACGTTCTCGGCCAAAGCGATTGAAGGGAAGTACGAACCCGGCGTGGAGACCATGACCGATGGCGGTGTCACAGTTCTGGAAACTATTCAACTAAGAGCCGTCAGCCTGGTGTTGGAGAACGCATCCCATTCCGGACAGTAACAAAGCGGTAGTTGCCTGCATGCGTGACCGTTGTGAGTTTAGGGGCATGGAGCGGGGAGTATGAAACAGTAAACTCGGATCGGCCGATGCACGTACCTATTCCCTACTTCCTACTCCCTGTCCCTGCACTTGCCGCAGCACAATCACAATTCCCAGCGCCGCGAGCACGCTCACCAACCCGAAGAGAAAGGCGCTGGCGTAGCCGTAGATGCCGATGACCGCGCCGGCCAGGGGACCGGTGAGGAAGAAGGAGACGTCGGCAAAGGCTGTGTAGACGCCGAGAGCAGTGCCGCGATTGCTCGCCGTGACGCGCTTGACCGCCTCCACGCCGATGGCGGGAAAGACCAGCGAAAAACCAAATCCGGCAAAGGCGGCGCCCAGGAATGCCATCCACGGCGACGATGCCTGCCAGAGCAGAATCATTCCTACGGATTCAACCGAGAGGCAGACGATGCCCACCGGAAAGCCGCCAAAGCGGTCGATGGCGCGGATAAAGAGCAGCCGCGCCACAATGAACGCCCCGCCAAAGGCGGTCAGGCACAGGGCTGCGTCGTTCCAGTGGCGGTCGGCGTAGAAGAGCGTGATGAAGGTGGCCAGTACACTGTAGCCGATTCCGCCCAGCGCCAGGCCCATGCCATGCGGGGCCACGCGGCCCAGTACATGGCTGAAGGGAAGATGTTCGCCTCCCGTCACATGAACCGGGCTCTTGCGATTGGCCAATGCCAGGCTAATGGCGCCGATGAGTACCGTGACCATGCCGATGGCGCCCAGGCCCCATTGCGGGTTTTCCCACAGCCCACTCAGGACCACGCCCAGCGGTGCGCCCAGTGCCATGGCGCCATAGGTGCTGATGCCGTTGAAGGAGATGACCTTGGCGGTGTGCTCTGATCCGGCGCTGGTGATGCCCCACAGCGTTGAGCCTGTCGATCCCAGGCTCTCGCCCACGCCCAGAACCAGGCGGCTGGCGATCAGAGTGGCAAAGCTGAGCCAGGGAATGGCGTGCAGGGCGGCGGCGGCCACCAGAAGCGCGCCGCTTGTGGCGCAGGCTCCCATGCCCCACAGCACCGAAATCTTGGCGCCGGCGCGGTCTGAGATGCGCCCGGCCCAGGGACGGCTGGCAAGGGTAGCGATGTACTGGATGCTGATCACCAGCCCGGCCATCGCCGCGCTGTAGCCCATGCGGTAGTGAACGTAGGTCGGCAGAACGGCCAGAGGCAGGCCGATGGATAGATAGCAGATAAAGGTGAAGTAGACGAAGCCCAGGATCTGCTTTGTGTCGCCGCCGGCGACAGCGGTTTCCGGGGCAAAAACTCTGGTAGTTGCTGACTCTTGCATCTTATGGGGTTGTAACCTGCGGAGGAGTGTGATCGCTCCTTCAGTATAGCGGAGACGGCGCGCGAAATCAGCCTGGTGCGACGCGCGGCTGCGCTCATACCTAATTGCCTCTAAACTGAAAGTATGCCGGGCTTTCACATGGAGAACTTCGGTTGCCGTGCCGCTCGTGCTGACGGCGAGGCGGTGAGCGTCCGGCTGCGCGCCGCGGGGTTTTGCGAACAGCAGCCCTCCTCGGCCGATGTGGTTGTTGTCAACACGTGCAGCGTGACGGCGGAGGCCGACAGGGCCGCGCGCGCCTTCATCCGCCGCGCTTATCGGCTGAATCCAGAGGCGCGGATCGTGGTCACCGGCTGCTATGCGCAGCGCGCCCCGGAAGAACTGGCCGGGCTGGCGGGCGTGGCCGCCGTGGTGGGCAACAGCCACAAGGCCCTGGCGCCGGAGATTGTACTGGGGCTGTTGGGGCGCGCGAAGCAGCACGCAGAGAACGAACTGATAAAAATTCAGGCGGCGCAAGCCGCTTCTGTCCCACCGCAGGTGGTCTGGGCCGACGACTGCTTTGCACACTCCTTTCTTGAAGAAGCGCAGGTCGTCCCCGGCGGGCAGACCCGGCCCAACCTGAAAATTCAGGAAGGCTGCGGCAACCGCTGCACGTTTTGCGTGATTCCGCAGACGCGGGGCTCGTCCAAAAGCCTGCCCGCCGCAGCCGTTCTCAAACAGGTGGAAGGATTTATCGCTGCCGGGGGCAACGAACTGGTGCTTTCGGGCATCAACCTGGGACGCTGGGGGTGGGATCTGCCGGTCTGTGACGGTCTGCCGAGGCCGACGCTGGCTGGGTTGGTGCAGCAGATCTTCGAGCATACGGCCCTGCCCCGGCTGCGGCTCAGCTCCATCGAGCCGATGGATTGGGACGCGGATCTGTTCGGGCTGATGGCGGAGTTCGGCGGCACTCGCTTGGCGCGTCACGCGCATTTGCCCTTGCAATCCGGTTCCGACGCCGTGTTGCGGCGGATGCATCGGCGCTACCGGCCTTGGCACTACGCTGACAAGGTGGCTGCGTTGTTCCGCGCTGCCGGGCTCGCGTTGACCCTGGGCGCGGATGTGATGGCGGGCTTCCCCGGCGAGACGGACGGCGAATTCGAGGAGACTCTCGAGCTGATTCGCGCCCTGCCCTTCGGTTATCTTCATCTCTTTCCGTTTTCGCCACGGCCTGGTACACCGGGCTGGGCGATGCACGCCGAGCGGCCGGTTCCAACGGCAGCCGTGGAGGAGCGCATGAAGGCGTTGCGCTCTCTAGCCGCTGAGAAGGTCCGTGCCCATAGGGAGCAATTCGTTGGCCGCGAGTTGGAGGCCATCACTCTGCACACGCCTTCAGAGTTGGCGGCAAGGGGCCTCACCGCCGCGCTGACGGAGAACTTCTTGCCGGTGGAGCTTACGGGTCGATTGTCCGCCAACCGGCTGGTGCGGGTGCGGGTGACAGGGTTGAACGCCGGTGGGGCGCTGGAGGCGGCAGCGGGAAGGTCACTCCAGGCAGCGGCTTTCACTTCGGGCGCGGGAATCGTCGATCACAACTCTGATCGTGCGACTCCCGGAATGGGCCAGCCCGGACCGCCTGGCTCTCAATTCGGCCCACGCTGGCTTCAAACCCCCTAAAAACTGCATGTTGTGCGCAGCCAGGCCAGTGCTATACTCAGTCTGCGTTTGTGTGCCCGCGGCGCGTCCGGCAGAGCCGGAGGCGGGCAACAGCGACTTTTGGAGGAGCACCATCGCACTCGACAAGCGTTCGGCAAAGTCTTTTATCCGCATCAACGACCGGATTCGCGCGCGCGAGATCCGCGTAATCGACGAAAACAGCGAGCAACTGGGCATCATGGCGCCATTTGAGGCGCTCAAGATTGCCCGCGAGCGGGGACTGGACCTGGTCGAGGTCTCCCCCAACGCGGTTCCCCCGGTCTGCCGCATCCAGGACTACGGCCGCTACCTCTACGAGAAGGAAAAGAGCGAGCGCGCTGCCAAAAAGAAACAAAAGGTGATCGTGGTCAAGGAGGTCAAGTTTTCCGTGACCGTCGACGAGCACGACTACCAGACCAAGAAGAACAAGGCGGTCGGCTTCCTCACCGGCGGAGATAAGGTGAAGGCTAGCCTGCGCTTCCGGGGCCGCCAGATGGCCCATCGCGACCTGGGCTACAACATCATCAATCGGCTCATCCAGGACATTGGCGATGCCGGCATCGTGGAGTTCATGCCGCGCATGGAAGGCACCACATTGCACGCGATTCTGGCGCCGGCCAAGAAGCAGGACCAGCCCAAGGCCAAGCCCGCAGTGGCTCCGCAGCCTGCCGCCGTTGCGCCCAAGGCCCCAGCACCGCCCGCGCCGAAGGCGCAATAAGCCGCAGTTCGGAATCACACTCGGCAGGCCGTCCATTTCGGGCGGCCTGCGCTGTTTGCGTCCGAGGGAGGCGGGGGTTTCAACCCCCGCATGGCTCCCGCATTGCGTTATACTGGTTGAAGCCCCAAGAGGGCAGGGGAACCCCTGTCTCACGGGCAACCGGCCAGAGCAACCCAATCCATAAACGGCCGACATTAGCGGACAAACGAGAAGACAATGCCCAAGTTGAAGACCCATACGGGCGCGAAGAAGCGCTTCAGCAAGACTGGCACCGGCAAGATCAAGCGGCACCAGACCAAGACGCGCCACATCCTCACCTCGAAGGCGCCAAAGACAAAGCGGAAGCTGGGCCGAACCCTGCTGGTTTCCGACGGCGACTACAAGAAGGTAGCGCGCATGATTCCCTACGCCTGATCGTTGAGCCGGTTCCGCAAACGGAATCGGCGCTTCAGGGCCCCACGAACGCGTTGCACGGGCCCCCGGTTGTTCGGAGATTTTTCCCGAGCCGGCCGAGAGATTCAGGATTGAAAAGCGAGTGAAGAGGTTTACCGGCCAGTAGTGATGGCCCTCCTGCCTCCAGCCGCATCACCGACGAACGCAAAATGGAGAAACGACAATGCCCCGCGTAAAACGCAGCACCAAGCGCAGCGACCGCCGCAAGAAAATCCTCAACCGAGCCAGCGGCTATTTCCTCACCAAATCCAAGCTCTACCAGGCAGCGCAAGAGGCCGTCGAGCGCGGACTCAAGTTTGCCTACACAGGCCGCAAGCAGAAGAAGCGCCAGTTCCGCTCGCTGTGGATCGTGCGCATCTCGGCCGCCTGCAAGCTCAATCACACCAGTTACTCGCTCTTCATCAACGGCCTCAAGAAGGCCGGCATCGAGCTCGACCGCAAGATTCTCTCCGACATCGCTATCAAAGACGCTGCGGGCTTCACCGCCCTGGTCGAAAAGGCCAAGGCGGCTCGTGCGGCGGCAGAGAAGAAGGCGAGCTAGCGAGTCAGCAGGTCAGCGAGTCAGCAAGTCAGCGAAACGGCCCCGGAGCAATCCGGGCCTTTTCTTTTGGCAGGCCAGCTTGAGGATGCGGCTTTAGACCCTGAGGGATGTCTTACTTATCGGAGGGAGGCGGGGGTTTCAACCCCCGCATAACAACATTTGAATGAATGCGGGCTTTAGCCCGTACAGGTGCGACAACAGAATCAACAGGGGCTTTAGCCGCGGATGAACTGCCCGAAAACGAGAATGTCCAATGCCGCACAGCACAGTGGTTTATCCTGCTCTTAACGCATGATGAATGAGACGATTCCCAATCTGACGGCATTTGACGAGGCCGCGCTCGATGCTGCCTTTGCCGCGCTGGAGCGCCAGGCGCGCGAGGCCGCCGCTGCAATCCAGGGCGAGGCGGCTGTGGAGGCCTTTCGTCTGCAATGGCTGGGCCGCAAGCAGGGCCTGCTCAACGAGGTCTCTGGCCGATGGCTGAAGGCTGCTCCGCCGGAGGCCAAAAAGGCGCTCGGGGTTCGCTTCAACGCTCTAAAGGCTGTCGTGGAAGGCTTGTTGGATGCGGCTCTGGGTGCGGGACCGAGCGACGCGGCGCTCAAGGCCGAGGCCATCGACATCACGCTGCCCGGCACGCGGCGGCTGACCGGGGCCGAGCATCCCATCACCACGACGATGAACGAGATTGTGCAGGTCTTTGCCGCACTGGGCTACTCGGTAGGCGTGGGCCCCGAGGTCGAGACCGACTTCTACAACTTCGAGTGCATGAACTTTCCGCCCGACCATCCGGCGCGCGACACGCAAGACACGCTTGTGGTCGCCAATCAGGATCAGCGCCCGCGGCGCGAGCGGCTCCTGCTGCGCACCCATACTTCCCCGGTGCAGATGCGGACGATGGAGTCGCAACCGCCGCCGGTGCGGATTGTGATTCCCGGCAAGGTGCATCGCAACGACGCGGCCGACGCGACCCACTCGCCGATCTTTCATCAAGTGGAGGGGCTGTGTGTTGACACCAACATCACCTTCAGCGACCTGAAAGGGACGCTGGATCACGCGATGAAGGCGCTTTTCGGCTCGTCGGTCAAGACGCGTTTCTATCCCTCGTTCTTTCCCTTCACGGAGCCCAGCGCCGACGTGCAGATCAGTTGTATCTTCTGCGGCGGAAAGGGTTGCCGCAAATGTAAAAACTCAGGCTGGATCGAGCTGCTGGGCTGCGGCATGGTGGACCCCGCGGTCTTCGCCTTCGCGGCCCACAAGCAGCCCTCCTACGACCCGAAGAAGATATCCGGCTTCGCCTTCGGCATGGGCGTGGAGCGCTTCGCCATGATGAAGTACGGCATCAGCGAAATTGGGCAGTTTTACGCGGGGGATATGCGGTTCCTGGGGCAATTCGCTTGAAGGCAGCAAGTCAGCGAGTCAGCAAGTCAGCGGGTCTGCAGTAGGATACATCCATGGAGAATAAGAGTGGCATGCCAACCGGCGGAAGAACGCGGCATTATCGCGATTTACTGGTTTGGCAAAAAGCTATGGACTTGGCGAAAGCAGTTTATAGCGAGACTGAGTCGCTTCCGAAGAGCGAGGCGTTTGGACTTCAGTCGCAGATGCGCAGAGCTGCCGTTTCTATTCCCAGCAACATTGCCGAAGGCCACGGAAGGCTCAATGATGGGCACTTTCGCCAGTTTCTAGCAACTTCGCGCGGTTCGCTTTTTTGAGCTGCAAACACAACTGGAACTTGCCAGAGGCTTGAAGTTTCTAAATGAGACTCGGGTCGATGAATTGATGAAGCAATGCGAAGAGGTTGCGCAACTTATAAACGGATTGCTTGGAGCGTTAGATGCGTCATAGCTGTTCGTCGCTGACTTGCCGACTCGCTGACTTGCTGACTTGCAAGAGGATTTACGCATGAAGATTCTCACAAAGTGGCTTAGGGCTTACTTACAGAAATTGCCCGTCGACGATGCGCAACTCGCCGAAGACCTGACCTTGCGCGGCATTGCCGTTGAGGGCATTTACTCGCTCGGCGCGGGCAACGGTTCTCTCTTCGAGATGGACATCACCACCAACCGCGTAGACGCGATGAACCACTACGGTGTGGCGCGCGAGGCGGCGGCGATTTATGGCCTTGCGCTTCCGGTGCTTGGCTTTGCTCTGCCCGAAGCCCGGAAGGCTGCAAAGGCGTTTTCGGTGCGCATCGAGGCCGAGGATGCCTGCGGGCGGTTTACGGCGCAGGTGCTGCGCGACGTCAAGATCGGCGACTCGCGGGACTGGTTCGCGGGAGCCGAGGTGGCCACATATTTCGGCCTGCTTGAACAGAAGCCGATTTCCAACGCGGTGGACGCGACCAACTTTGCCTGGATGGCGATGGGCCAGCCCACGCACGTCTTCGACCTGGACAAGCTTGAGGGCGGCATCGTGGTGCGGCGGGCGCGCAAGGGCGAGCGGCTGAAGACGCTGGACGGCGTGGAGCGCGTGCTCGACCCCGAGGATTTAGTCGTGGCCGATCATGCCAAACCTGTGGGACTGGCCGGGGTGATGGGCGGCTGGGAGACCATGATTACTCCGGAGACGAAAAACGTACTCGTCGAGGCGGCGTGGTTCGACCCCATGGCTGTGCGGCAGACGGCGCGACGGCACGGGTTGCACACCGATGCCAGTCATCGCTTTGAGCGCGGAGCCGACTTCAATGCTGCGCTCGTGGCCTCGGCGCTGGTGAGCCGGATTCTGCTGGCGAACGGCGGATGGATCGAGGGCGAGTTGGTGGACGTGCGAGTTGCGGAGCTTGTGGCCAGGACAGCCAATCGCAAGCCGGTTGCGCTCCAACTCAGCGAGGTGCGCCGGGTTCTGGGCGCGACGGTGGATGCGGAAGGCATCACCGCGGCGACGGTCGAGGGTATGCTGAAGGCGCTTGGCTGTGGGCTGGCGAGTCAGCAGGTCAGCAAGTCAGCGAAAGACGACGCAGCGTGGCTGGTGACGTTGCCCAGTTGGCGGCTTGACCTGGAGCGGGAGATCGACCTCATCGAAGAGGTCGCGCGGGTATACGGCTACAACCGCTTCCGCAACACGCTGCCCGCCTTTGGCGAGGGAGTGCGAGCGTTGCCTTGGGCCCGCAGCGAAGTAGCCGTTCGCCGCACCATGCTGGCGGCCGGCTTCCATGAGGCGATTGGCAGCACCTTCTGTTCGGCTGCCGAGGCCGTGCTAACCGCGCCGCAGCCGGGGCTATCGGTCCCGCTGGGCAATCCGCTTAGCGAAGAGGCCGGCGCGCTGCGTCCGTCTCTGGTGCCGGGGATGCTGGCGATGATTGCCGGCAACCTGAATCGCGACGTGAGCGATGTGCGCCTCTTCGAGGTGGGCACGGTCTTTAGCGGGACGACTGAGAAGGTTGAGGAGCGGCCTGCCCTGGCCTTCGGCGCCGGGGGCACTCTACCGGAGCAGGGAGCGTTGCACGCTGCGCGGAGCATTGATTTTCATGACGTGAAGGGCGTAGTGGAGCAGGTGCTGGCGCGCTTCCAGGCGAGTGCCGTCACCTTCGACCGCACCGAGGTTGTACCTGCGTGGCTCCATCCTTACCGTTCCGCGCGGGTTGCTCTTGAGGGCGTCACGGTGGGCTGGTTCGGCCAACTGCATCCCACTCAGGCCGCCGCTCGCAAGCTGAAAGAGCCGGTGCTGGTGGGCGAGTTGTATCTGGACCAGCTCTACAAGCTGCCGCTGCGCGAACCGGTGGCACAGGAGATTTCGCGCTATCAGCCGGTGCGCCGCGATTTTTCCCTGATTCTGGACGAGAGCGTCGCATGGGAGAAGATCGACCGGGCGCTCTCCGGCTTGCAGATTCCGGAGCTGGTGGAGTGGCGCGCGCGCGAGGTCTTTCGCGATGCGCGGCTGGGCGCAGGCGAGTACTCGCTGCTGCTGAGCGCGACCTTCCAGGCGAACGACCGCACCCTGCGCGAGGAGGAGTTGCAGGGCTTCCAGGCGCGGGTGGTGGAAGCTGTTGGCAAGGTAGGAGCGCGGCTGCGGAGTTAGGCGCTGAAAGTGGCGCGACCGGCGCTATACTGGCCCGGATGAGTCAAATCTCCGCGGAGGTTTTTCGATGACGCAGTTCACATGGGAGTCCGAAGCGGGAGCAGAGGCGCAGGTTGAGCAACAGCCTCCCGCACCGGCGGCGGAGCCGGAGAGCCTGGCTCTGAGCGTGGACGAGTTCGCGGCGCTGGAGGAACGGATCCTGCGCGCGGTGAACCTGGTGAAACGGGAGCGGCATGCCCGCGCCGAGGCCGTGGAGCGCGCCGCCCTGGCCGATACCAAACTGCGCGAACAGGCGGCGCTGACGGAGCAGTTGCAGAAAGAAGCGAGTACGATGCGCGCTGAGCGCGATCATGTACGGCAGAGAGTGGAGCGGCTGCTGGCCCAGCTCGACGCTCTTGAACTGTGAGGCACGGCATGGCTGAAGAACAACGCGGCAATGCAAGCGGATACGTCACCGTTGAAATTTACGACCAAGCCTATCATCTCTCCGGCCAAGACACGGCGCACATCCGCCAACTGGCCGCGCGCGTCGACGCCAAGATGCGCGCCGTGGCCGCTCAGGGCCGAACCGTGGACTCGCTTCGCGTGGCGGTGTTGGCCGCATTGAATCTGGCCGATGAGCTGGCCCAGGCCGGCGGCGCCGATGCGCGGCTGGGCCATGAGCGCGCCGCAAATCTGCGCGAGCTGCTCGACGAAGTGCTTGAGGATGAACGTAAGACGGGATCGTAGATTATTTTTCGCCGTTTTGGACAGGTGGCACCCAAATGCAGTGGGGCAAGAACATAGCACACCGCGTCTATCTCGCACAAGACTTGTAATTATTTGCACGGACCCCTAGGATTCGCAATAGAAACCGGCCTGCAAAGCAGGTGGGTGGTTAACGCTGGTTGAACCAACATTCATGAGCAGGGGCTCAACTCGACAATCGGTTCTGTGTGCCGTGTCCGCCGGTCCGGAATGCCTAATGAACCGCGGAGAGCTCCACCGTCTTAGGACGGGTTCACCAGCGCATTGCTCACGGCCCAGTGGGCCGGGTTCTACCTTCCTCGCAGCCTGAGGGTCTATTCTTGCTCAGGTGCATCCCGTCCTCTTCCATATCGGAGCAATCCTCATCCCGTCCTACGGCGCAATGGCGGCTGTGGGCGTGTTGCTGGTGCTCTTTCTTGTGCTGCGCACGGCGCGCATTGCCGGTCTCGATGGCGGACAGGTGTGGAACCTCTGCATCCTGTCGCTGTTTGCGGCGCTTGTGACGCAACGGCTGCTGCTGGTTGCCGTCAACCTGGGCGACCTGCGCCGTCATCCGCAATGGATGCTGGCGCTGGCCATGATTCATCATCCGTTGCTGACTGCGGCCGGCGCGATGGCTGGCGTGGGGACCGCGCTCTGGTATGCGCACAGGAAGCGGCTGACGCTAGGCGCTACGGCCGATGCGCTGGCCGCGCCCATGGCCCTGGGATTGGCCTTCGAGCAGATCGGCGCGTTGCTGGCCGGGTCGGGGTTTGGGAGTGAAACAGCCGCCCGCTGGGCAGTCACCTATACCGATCCGTTGGCTGCGCGCTGGAGCGGCACGCCCCTGGGCATTCCGCTGCATCCGGTGCAGGCGTATGCGGCGCTGGCATTTCTGGCCCTCTCGATATTGCTGCTGCTCTGGCTGCCGTACCGCCGCCAGACGGGCGATGTGGCCGGAATCTGGCTACTGGGAACCGGTGTGGCCTTGTACATCACGGAGTTGTGGCGCGACTCTGAGGGCCGCGGAGCGATACTGGGCGGCGCGCTCGACGGGCCGCAGATCGCGGCAATTCTGATGGTGCTGGTCGGGGGATTCGTGCTATGGGAGCGCAAACCACCGCAATCAAATTGCGAGGTCGTCCATGGTTGAGCTGCGCACCATCGATGTGCCTCCCGATGCTGCCGGGCAGCGACTCGATCAATTTTTAGCCGCGCAGTTGGAAGGCGTGAGCCGCTCGCGTGTACAGCTTCTCATGGAGCAGGGCGATGTGCTGGTCAACGGCTGCCGAGAGAAGGCTTCGATGAAGTTGCGCGGCGGCGAGCGGATCGCAATTACTGGCGAGCCGCATCCCGCGCCCCTCAAGGCAACTGCTGAAGACATTCCTCTAGACGTGGTCTATGAAGACGCAGACCTGGCGGTGGTGAACAAGCCGGCTGGGATGATGGTTCATGCCGGGTCAGGGCAAAATGAGGACGCACGCAGCCGCGGCACGCTGGTCAACGCGCTACTCTACCGCTTCAAGGCGCTCTCCTCGACCGGCGGCGACCTGCGCCCCGGTATTGTGCATCGGCTCGACAAGGGCACCAGCGGCCTGATCGTGGTGGCCAAGAACGATCGCGTTCACGCGGCCCTGGGAGAGATGTTTGCCAGCCGCCAGATCAAGAAGACCTATATCGCGCTGGTCGAGGGCGCCGTGGTGCGCGAGAAAGGCACCATCAACGCCGGGGTGGGCCGCGATCCGGTGCGAAGGACGCGCATGACCGCCAGGCCCCAGGAGAACGCCCGCTCGGCAGTCTCGCACTACGAGGTGGCGAGGCGCTTCAACAATCGTTTCGGCAAGTTCACCTTGGTGAAAGTGCGCATCGAGACCGGCCGGACGCATCAGATCCGCGTTCACATGGCGTCGATCGGTCACCCGGTGGTGGGTGACACGCTCTATGGCGGCGCAGGACAACATACTGACCAGATTGCCTCGCAGGCCGCAACATCTAAGGCTGCTCGGCGGAAGGCAGAGCCGGAGAGGCTCAGGCTGGGACGCAACTTTCTTCATGCCGCGAGGCTCGAGTTTCCACACCCTGCGACAGGTATGCTGCTGGAACTGGAGGCGCCTCTGCCGCAGGAGCTGGAGATGTTTTTGGAGCGGTTGGAGGCAGAGCCAACTGAGCCTAAGAGCGAGACAGGACGCGCTGGATTGTTGTCAACAAGAGCGACTGGCGTCAACCCAAGGCGCAATTGATAAAATGAGAGGGATATGAATAGAAAGATTTTGGCAATTCTCTTTGCGGCGGCGTTTGCGGCAGCTGGCTTGCACGCTCAGCAGCCCGCAGCCAAGCCGGCGCAAACTCTTGCGGCCCAGCCCGCCGATCAGCAGGGCGATGTGAATGCGCCTGTCATCCGGCTCGGCGTCAACGAGGTCAGCCTCATCTTTACCGTTACCGACCGGCATGGGCACTATAATCCCAACCTGAAGCAGAGCGACTTTGCCCTGCTCGACGACCAGAAGGCGCCGGCGCGGGTAAACTCCTTCCACCAGCAGATCAATCTGCCCCTGCGCGTAGGCATCATCATAGATACCAGTTCCTCTATTCGTTCTCGCTTTCAATTCGAGCAGCAATCCGCCTCGGAGTTCCTGCTGCAAATCCTTAAGGCTCGCAGCGACCGTGCCTTCGTGATGGAGTTCGCTGAGACGCCCAGGGTAGCCCAGGACTGGACAAACAATCTGGATGGGTTGGAAGCAGGCATTAACAGGCTTCGCCCCGGCGGCGGGACAGCGTTGTTCGATGCGGTGTACACCGCCTGCCGCGACAAGCTGCTCAGTGAGCGCGGCCCGGAGCCGGTGCGCAAGGCCATTGTGCTGCTCTCGGACGGCGACGACGACCAGAGTCGCGTCCACCCGGACGAGGCCATCAAGATGTGCCAGCGGGCCGAGACCATCATCTACGCCATCAGCACCAAGTGGACACCCAGCCGCGGCAAGGGCGACCAGGTGCTGACCCAGATGGCCGAGGAGACCGGCGGCCAGGTTCTTTTCCCGCCTTCAGTCGAAGAGATGTCGGAAAGCTTTCACAACATTGAGGAAGAGTTGCGCAGCCAGTATGCTCTGACCTATACCCCGGCCGACTTCAAATATGACGGAGCATTCCGCCCCATCTACCTCTATTGCAACGACCGGCGCTACCAGGTACGGGCCAAGAAGGGGTACTTCGCGCCGCGGCAATAATGCGATGCCATTGGGAAATACGTGAGAGCCGGCGCAAAATGCCGGCTCTCGCTTTTTCTATGGCAAGAGCACTACTCGAACAGCATTCCGGCTGCCGCCACTGGGGCCGGCCCGGAGATCAGAAGAGCCAACAGTCCCGCCTCGTCGAGGATTAGAACTTTGAGTTCGCGCGCCTTGTCCAGCTTGGAGCCGGCCTCCTCACCGGCCACCACATAGCTTGTCTTTTTGCTGACTGATCCGGCGATCTTGCCGCCCGCCGCCTCAATCTTTCGCTTGGCCTCGTCGCGGGTCAGCGTGGGCAGCGTGCCGGTGAGCACAAAGGTCAGTCCCGCCAACTGAGTCGAGCGTTCCTTCTTCTCCGCCGTCATATTGACCCCGGCGTCCTTCAGGCTTTGAATCAGTGCCAGGTTGGCGGGCTGCGCAAAGAACTCCAGAATCGCCTGTGAGATGCGCGGGCCAACCTCTTCCACGCGCTCCAGCTCTTCGGCGGTTGCCGCAGCCAGCGCGTCGATGGCGCCAAACTCCGCAGCCAGCAGCTCGGCGGTTCTCTCGCCGACAAAGCGAATGCCCAAGCCCATCAGCACGCGGGCTAGTCCGGCGAGCTTCGAGGCTTCAATCTCGCCGAGGAGAGTCTGTGCGGCCTTGGGGCCAAGCAATCGCTCAACCTTCATCTCGTCTATGCCGGCGGCCTTGTTCTTGCGGGTGACCTCTTTTTCGAGCGAGAGAAGTGCCGCTTCGTCGAGCCGGTAGAGGTCGGCGACGCTGCGCACCAGGCCGCGATCGAGCAACTGCTGCACCACCGCCTCGCCCAGACCCTCAATATTCATCACTTCGCGCGATGCAAAGTGGACCAAGCTCTCGCGCAGCTTGGCCGGGCAGTCGGCGTTCACGCAACGGTAGTCCACCTCGCCCTCGGCGCGGACCACGGCGCTGTTGCACTCGGGGCACAAGGAAGGGAAGTCAAAATAAAACGTTCCGCGGGGGTGATCGGCGTCCTCGATCGCCTCGACGACCTTGGGAATCACGTCGCCGCCGCGCTCGACACGCACCCAATCGCCCACCAGCAGGCCGAGGCGCTCGATGAAGTCGGCGTTGTGCAGCGTGGCGCGGCTTACAGTGGTGCCGCCGATGAAGACCGGCGCCAGTTCGGCCACGGGCGTCAGCTTGCCGGTGCGGCCTACCTGTACCGTGATTCCCTGGACCTGCGTCACGCCCGATTTGGCCGTGAACTTGTAAGCAATGGCCCAGCGCGGGGCGCGGCCGGTATAGCCAAGGCGTTGCTGGGCTGCATGAGAGTCCACCTTGAATACCACGCCGTCGATCTCGTAGCCCAGCGCGGCGCGCTGAACCTCTGCCTTGTCGATGAAGCGGGTCATTTGCTCGACAGAGGCGACCAGCATGCGTTGGGGATTGACACGGAAGCCGAGAGCAGCCAGCGCATCGAGGGTCGCCCGCTGGCCTTGCGCCCAGTAATCGCCGCCGGCGATTAGGAAGTAGGCGTAGAAATCCAGGCGGCGATTGGCCACAATGCCGGGTTCCAGAGTGCGCAGCGTTCCCGCGGCGGCGTTGCGGGGATTGACGGCCGGGGCAAGGCCCTCCTGCTCGCGTTCTTCGTTCAGGCGGAGAAAGGCGGCCTCGGGCATCACCGCCTCTCCGCGTACCTCAAAGCCCTGCGGAAGGCGAAGCTTTCTGAGCGTTTCGGCTGGAATGGTCAGCGGCACGCTGCGGATGGTGCGGATATTCGAGGTGACGTCTTCGCCGGTCTGGCCGTCGCCGCGCGTAATTCCGGTTGTTAGCCTCGAACAGCCATCGGCTGTCGGTTCGTAACGAAGAGCGATGCTCAGGCCGTCCATCTTGAACTCGGCCATATACTCGACCGGGAGAGGCCCGGCCAGTTCGCGCACGCGAGCATCCCATGCGGCCAGTTCCTCGGCGGAGTAGGCGTTGTCGAGGCTCAGCATGGGCCGCGAGTGGGAAACCTTCTTGAAGCCCTCAGCCGGCTTGCCGCCCACGCGCTGGGTGGGTGAGTCGGGGGTGAGCAGCTCCGGGTGCGCGGCCTCGATCAGCTTCAGCTCGTTCATCAGCGCGTCGTACTGGGTGTCAGAGATCTCCGGCGCATCGAGAACGTAATAGAGGTGCTCGTGGCGGCGCAACTCCGCGCGCAACTCCTCAGCGCGCTGCGCCGGAGATGAGCCTGGGTTGGTTCTTTCGCCCATGGGGAGAATTATAGGAGGCCGCGGGGAAGGATAGTATGGTTTGCGGAGAGTTATGGAGCCTGTTACCCATTTTTTGACCGGGGCGTGCATTGGCCGCGCCGGGCTGAACCGCAAGACGGCCTATGCCACGCTGGCCGCCGTGCTGGCCTCGGAGGCCGCCGACCTTGACATTCTATGGTCGCTCGGCGGGCCGGTCGAGGAGCTGAAGCATCATCGCGGCATCACGCATACATTCATAGCCGCGCCGGTGCTGGCCGGGGTGGTGGTAGGGGCGGTGTGGCTGCTGTACCGATGGCGCGAGGGGCGACGAAGGCGCAGGGCCGATGCACTCCGCCAAAGCGCTAAAGCACCCCTGCCGCTACGCTGGCGCTGGCTCTATCTGACGGCGCTGATTGCCGCGTTGAGCCATCTGCTGCTCGACTGGGCCAACAACTACGGCCTGCGGCCATTTTTCCCCTTCAATCCGCGCTGGTATGCGGGCAGTTTTATTTTTATTGCCGAGCCGGTGCTGTGGGCCTTGCTGTTGCTGGCCCTGATTGTACCCGGCCTGCTAGGCCTGGCGGATGGAGAGATCGGCGCTCGGCAGAAGCAATTTCGCGGGCGCGGCTGGGCCATCTTTGCGTTGTGCGGCATGGTCGTGTTGGGCTGCTGGCGCTGGGCGGAACATGCCCAGGCGCGGGCGATGGCCGAGAATACCCAGATTGCCGCGGCTCCGGTAACACGGATGGCCCTGGAACCCTACCCGGTGAATCCCTTCCGCTGGCACGCCATTCTGGAGACGGCAGAGTACTATCAGACCGCCGAGATCGACACCCATACCGGCACTATCGAGAGCGACTCGCGCTGCGACCTGCTCTACAAGCCGCCCGCGACCGCAGCTGTCGAAGCCGCCAAGCGAACCCCGCTGGGGCAGGTCTATCTGGATTGGGGCACGTGGGCCGTGGTGCGCGATGTGGGAGAAGAGGCGATTCCCGGCTTGTACCCTCCGCAGCTCGGGCCCAATCGTCAATGGACTATGGTCGAGTTCACCGATCTGCGCTTTGCTTATTCGTTTCTGGGTATGGGTCGCACAACGCGCCGGGCGCCGCTCGGCGGCTGGGTCTATATCGTGGATGGCCGCGACGACGCCGGTGAATTCCTGAACGGGCGGGTGCAGCATTAAAGGAATTAGTGTCTCAAATGGAAAAAATTGTTTGCCCTGTGAATACTTCGGGTTGACCAGGCGGCGGTCGACCAGCAGAATGAGAAGAGCGTTGTTTGCGCGCGAATTTTGTTCCCCATCCTGGAAGAACACCCCAGGAATCCCGAGATTGAGGTTTCGATGCCCGCTTATCTTCTCTTGCTGGTTGCCGTATTCAGCCGTTTGCTGCCCCATGCCGGATGGTTCAACTTCACCGCTGTAGGCGGCGCCCTGCTCTACTTTGGCGCGCGGCGCTCCTGGCGAGAGATGCTGGCTCCGCTGGCCGCGCTCGTGGCCGCCGACTACTTCCTTACCGTTTACGCCTATCAATACGGCTTCCGCTGGCAGGAGTACCTGCCTACCTGGGCCTGGTACCTGATGGCCATGGCGCTGGGACGGATACTGCTCAAAAGCAGGACTACGTTCGTACGCGTAGCCGCCGGAACGCTGTTGGGGCCGACGTCGTTTTTTATCGTGTCGAACTATGCGGTGTGGGCCGGCGGCTGGGGCTACCCGAAGACTCTTGCAGGGCTGGCCACCTGCTATGCGGCTGCCGTGCCCTTCTATCGCAACGACCTGCTCTCGACGGCCATCGTTTGTGGGCTGGCCTTCGGGGTTCCGGTGTTGGTGAGGCGGATGAGCGGGGCGCAGGCGCAGGAAGCGCTGGCAGGGAAGTAGTTATTGCGGTTTTCCATCCTCGCGACAGGCTTTAATCCTCCATCAGCTTGCCCGCGCGTTTCTTCCGCATCCACCACCAGGCAAATCCCAACCCTGCCAGGCCGCATACGATGGCAACCAGCGGCAGGGCGTGGTGCGCCACCAGATCGACCGCGCCCGGTCCCAGTTCCAGCACTAGCACAGAAAGCACCAGCCAGCGCACCATCCGGCCGCAGAAGACGGCCAGCATGAAGGGCGCCACCCGCATCTCAAAGACTCCCGCGGCAAAGACGCAGGCCTTCCAGGGCGTGGGCGGGGGCAGCATGGAGGGAATCATCATGGCCAGGAACTCCTGGCTCTCGAAGCGGGTGCGCAACCGCTCGTAACGCTCGCGGTTGACGCGCTTGAGCAGGAAGAGTTCGCCGCCGGCCCGGCCTAGCCCGTAGGGAAGCAGTCCGCCAATTGCCGAACCCACGGCGGCTAATAGGCAATAGAGCCAGAAGTGGCTTTTGTTGTTCCAGATATAGACGGCCAGAATCGCGTCCATGGGGACGGGAATGGTTGAGGAATCGAGCAGCGCCCACGCGCCTGCGCCCCAGATGCCGAGCTTGGCCAGAACCGGCAGTAAATACTTCCATATAGCCGTCAATCGAACCAGAAACGACTTCAAACAGAGTCCCCTTCCACCCGGCAATCCGTCTAATGGTCAGGAACCATTGTACGAGCCAGAGCCTGGCGCCCGAATATCGGCCGGAATGAGAGAATAGATAGAAAGGACTCGGAAGAGCAGCCGGTGGGCGTTGTGTGCGCTCATTGAGGCTCCCACTGAACGAATGTCCCCCAGCGAAGAGCCAATCGATGTGAACGAGCCCCAAGAGCCGCCCCAGACGGGGCCGGAGGCTGACCGCCCCGAGCCTGAAGCGGCGTCCCCCATCGTTCGCAATTCGCGCTGGGTGGACTACGACACCTACGAGCTGCTGGAGATGATCAGCGAACTCGAGGACGAGCGGCGCTGGGCGCGGCTGCGCGAGGGTGTCTGGCTCGCCATCCTCGTCCACCTTGCGCTGCTCTCCGCGCTGACCCTGGTCCCGAAGTATATCTTCAAAGTGCCGGTAGTGGTCGACCGGAACAAGACCATTGATCTGAACAAGGATTTTACTTATCTGGATTCACCGAAGTTGCCGCCCAAGGTGACCGTCAAACCGGTTCCCATCAAACCGCCGGTCATCGACAAGGAAACGCTGGAGGCCATGAACCGGGCCAATCCGCCCGCGCCGGCTCCTGCGCCCGCGCCGCCGGCTCCTGCGCCTACACAGCCTGCGCCGATCCCGCCCAGCCAGCAATCGCAGGTTGAGGCGCCGCGCCCGGCGGCGGTGCCGGCCCGGCCCAACTTCGCCATGGGCTCGCAAAACCCGGCCGATCAGTTGCGGGAGGCCATGAGGGGAGCGTCGCGCAACCCAGGTGAGGGCAACGCGGGCAACCTGAGCTCACGTGGCCTGGCTCGTCATCCTGGTGCGGGTTCGGGCGGCATCGAGGTTCTTTCCGACACTCAGGGCGTGGATTTTACCGCCTGGCTGCAGCGCTGGCATTGGGAGACGGAACACACCTGGGACCCGTTGATTCCCGACGAGGTGAACCCGCCGATCCTCAAATCGGGTATGGTTGCGATTCGCTTCAAGGTGCTGCCCAACGGACGGCTGATGGATGGCAGCCTGGTGCTGGAAGGCCGCTCCGGCGATACCGCCCTGGATCGTGCGGCATGGGGCGCGCTGACCGGCTCGAACTATCCGCCGCTGCCCAGGGATTTCCACGGGCCGTACCTGGAGTTGCGCGCGTTTTTCCTTTACAACATGCAACCGCCGCGATAAGGCAGCGGGCGTTCTCGGCGAGTCACAGGAGCAAATCCGGTCGGGCTACGGTTTGGGTTCGGTGGCGCGCATAAACTCCGCCAGGGTTTCCTTCCACACTGCCGCAACCGTATGGGTTCCGTGGCCGCGGGTAGCATCCGAGATCGGCAGAAGAATGAATCGGGCGCGCGGCATTCGCTTACTCATCTTCTCGGCGATGCCCAGTTCCGGCGGGTTGATGTAGTCGTCCGCGGAGTTGATCCACAGAACCGGCACAGTAATCTGCTCCAGGCGCGGGCTGGGATCGTAGTTGCGGCTGGCATTCCAGTAGAAGATCATGTCGTTCGCGTCGGTGGTAGCCATCATGCGCTTCAGGTAAGCATCCACATACTTTTCGGCTGCATCGCGGGTGGAAGCATTCTTCTGCATCTGCAGCGGGCTCGAACTCATGATGAATCCGAGTTCGTTGGCGGTGCGGAGACCCTCGACCGGCTCGCTCTTGTATTCGCCGTCCATCCACGCGGGGTCCTGTTTGATGGCTTGAATGGCCATGTAGCGCATCATGCGATTGCGCTCGGCAATCTGCACCGGCAGGCAGGCAAAGGGCGCTAATGCGTCGGCAAAGCCCGGATAGCTCTCGCCCCATACAAAACTTTCCATGCAGCCCATCGAGGTGCCGAGGATGAGGCGAAGATGATTGATCTTCATTGCGTCGAGCATCATCCGCTGGCTGCGCACCATATCGTCGTAGTCGTAGGCGGGGAAGTGCGCGTGCAATCCGTCAGAGGGCTTGGAGCTATCGCCGTGGCCGATGTCGTCGGGCAAAATAAGAAAATATTTCTGCATATCGAGCGGGGCGCCAGGGACGAAGAGAACATTCGAGAAGACGGGATTCAGCAGGGAGTGTGCGTTGCCGCCGGTGCCGTGCAGAAGCAGCACGGCGTTATCCACATGGCCGGCCGCGTTGCGATGCGGCGTGCCCAGGGTGAGGTAATGCAGCTTGAGTTCAGATAGCGTCTCGCCGGTGCCGAAGCGGAAGTCTTTGAGCACCGTAACGCCATCCACGGTGGGCCAGGTGGCCGGGGCGGGCGAAGGTGTGCCGGTTTGGCAGAGCGCGGCAACGCCAAGCAGAAGTGTGGCCGTAAGCGGTAAACAGGCTGTGCGAGGGCGCATTTGGAGACTCCTAATCGGATTCGAGGATAGCTTCCTTTCATGAAGCTGCGCTAACTGTTGCCGGTCGTGATGGTCTCCAGGCCATGCCCGTGAGGGCCCAATTCTCTTTGTCGCAATATGTACGCGAAGAGCATTCCCAGCAGGCCGAGTATGGAGAAGATCCACATGCCCATCCGGTACCCGGCAGGATTAGCGGCGCTGGCGTGGCTGTGGTCGTTGGCCCATCCGATGACGAGATTGAAGCCGAAGAGGCCGATGTTCTGAATCACGGTCATCAGTCCGTAGGCCGTGCCCAGCTTATTCTGGTCCACGATGTAAGCCACCGAAGGCCACATCACCGCCGGGATCAGCGAGAAGGCGACGCCCATCATGGCCATGGGAACGTAAAGCGACGTATGGGTATAGCCCATCAAGAGGTAGACGGGGACCAGCAATACCGACCCGATCATCATGAGCAGGGCGCGCTTGCCTATCTTGTCTACATAGATGCCGAAGAGCGGCGTGCCGAACATGGTGAAGGCGGTAAGGATGCTGATCAGAAAACCGCCCAGCGCGCGCGAAGTACCGTGCGCCTCCATGAAGAACTTGATGGCGAAGGTCTCAAACGGAAAGATCGCGGAATAGAAGACGACGCACAGCGCGACGATATACCAGTAGGAGACCCCGAATTTGAAGAGATCGCCGAAGACGACCTTGTCAGTGGACCCGGCGCTCCCAAGCTCGTAGTGCTTTTCCGCATAGACCTCCAACACCCAATAGATGAGAGCCCCGGTTACGCAGAAGGTTGCAAACCCCACTGAGATCAACAGCGGCGTGCGCCAACTGGAGTAGGCAAACTTGGCCCAGGTGGGCGAATTCTGAGCCAGCCATGTGCCGAGGCGCGCAATGGTGAGGTTGATGCCGAAGGCGAAACTCAGTTCTTTGCCGCGGAACCACTTGGCGATGGCGGTGGTGACGGCAACGATGAGGGATTCGGCTCCGACGCCGAAGATCAGCCGCCCGGCGGCCATCAGCGGCAACGCGCCTGAGAGAGCGGTGACGATGGCTCCTATTAGGCACGTCGTACCGAAGATGAAGATCGCCTTGCGCGCGCCAATGCGGTCCACAAGGTAGCCGCCGATCAGCACCATGATCAGATTCGGAAAGCTGTAGATGGCCTGGAGCAGCCCGATATTCGAGTCGGAAAAGCCAAGCTGTTTTGAGAGCAGGTCGGCGATGGGGGCAATGCAGTCGTAGACGTAGTAGTTGCCGAACATGGCCAGGCTTACGAGGACGAGCACAGCCCACCGGAAGAACGACGATGGGGCGCGGCGGGAGAGATCAGCCATGAAAATGTTTCTCCTGGTGGTGTGGCAATGCAGGGGGTTCTGGAGAAAAAGGATGCAACTTGTGAAGATAGCAGATTGAGGTAGGAAGTGGCCCGGTTCCCTTGATCTGCGGTCGCGCGTTAAACTTTTCATAGGGACGATGCGCAGCCGCTCAACCATTCCCGATAAGCCTCTGCTCAGGCGCTTCCGCCGCGGCCGCCCCGACCGTGGACGGCGCTTTTCCCGCTGAGTAATCTATTCCCGATGAATTGATCATTCCCAGGTCTCAGAATCTAGACCTGGGGCACCCGCGTTTTAAGTTTCCGTCCGCCGATGCGCGGATAAGGCGTTTTCACTTCAGCTCTTATCAGAAACCGGGCAGCCCAGTGGCTTTTTCATTAAGAAAAAGCCACCTTGTAAACTGATGCAATGGCAAGTAATGAAGTGAAAACGCTCTAGAAAGGTCATTCCCCGATGAACAGCTTTGCCAGCCGGGCCGTGCTCACCTCCGGCAACCGCACCTATACGATTTACAGCCTGCCGGCGCTCGCGGAGCGCGGCTTCAACCTCAGCCGGTTGCCCTTCAGCCTGAAGATTCTGCTTGAAAATCTACTGCGCCGCGAGGATGGCGTAAACGTGACCGCCGGCGACATCGAGTTTCTGGCCAGTTGGGACGCCAAGGCCGAGCCCAGCCGTGAGATCGCCTACATGCCTGCGCGTGTGCTCATGCAGGACTTTACCGGCGTGCCTGCGGTGGTCGATCTGGCCGCCATGCGCGACGCCATCAAGACGCTGGGCGGCGCCCCGGAACGGGTGAATCCTCTCATTGCAGCCGAGCTGGTCATCGATCACTCCGTGCAGGTAGACGAGTACGGTGCCGCGGGCGCTCTTGTGGCCAATACCTTGTTAGAGTTCCAAAGAAACCGCGAGCGCTACGCCTTCCTCAAGTGGGGCCAGACCGCCTTCCGTAACTTCTCGGCAGTGCCGCCGGGGATGGGCATCTGCCACCAGGTGAATCTGGAGTACCTGGCCCGCGTAGTGTTTACCTCGGAGGCGGATGGCGAGTTAGTTGCCTATCCGGATACGCTGGTTGGCACCGATTCGCACACCACAATGATTAACGGGCTGGGCGTTCTGGGCTGGGGCGTAGGCGGCATCGAGGCAGAAGCGGCCATGCTGGGCCAGCCTGTCTCGATGCTGGTGCCACAGGTTGTGGGCTACAGACTTACCGGCAAGCTGAAGGAAGGCGCGACCGCGACCGACCTGGTGCTGACCGTGACCCAGGCGCTGCGCAAGTTGGGCGTGGTGGGCAAGTTTGTGGAATTTTATGGCCCTGGCGTGGCCGCGCTGCCGCTGGCCGATCGCGCCACCATCAGCAACATGGCGCCCGAGTATGG
>Ga0265316_10000728_pt1 | contig 36253 bp, 26 predicted proteins | sample 4522metaG_FD_202092 | JGI IMG/M metagenome (GOLD analysis project Ga0265316, IMG submission 202092) | Rhizosphere microbial communities from Carex aquatilis grown in University of Washington, Seatle, WA, United States - 4-5-22 metaG | ecosystem: Host-associated > Plants > Roots > Rhizosphere >...
CAAAACGCCCACGAACTCGCTCACGCCCTCGCCCACGCGAGCCGCGACCCGCGGGCCGGCCCTGCGGGCGGCCCGCAATTTCCCGACAGACTCTAACTAATTCTTCCTGCGGCGGCCGAAGATGCCGCGTCTCTCCGACGGTGCTTCGACCTTCTCGCCACCAGCGGCGGCAAAGGCACGCAAGGCTGCCTCCTGCTCTGGTGAAAGCGACGCCGGCACTACTAGCTTGAGGTGCACGATCAGGTCGCCGCGACCACGTTCCTGCAGATGGGGCAATCCCTTTCCCCGCAGGACCACCGTCGCGCCTGGCTGCGTCCCCGGCGCAAGCACCACATCGACCTCGCCATCGAGAGACTGCGATTTCACCGTCGTCCCCAGCGCTGCCTGCGGGAACGAAATGGCGACCTCCGTGTGCAGATCGGCGCCGTCGCGCTCAAAACGCGAATCTTCGACGACACGGATATGGACGTACAGGTTTCCCGGACGCGCGCTCCCTGGCGCCTCCTCACCTCGCCCGGCCAGCCGCAGCGTGGAACCGTCCTCCACGCCCGCGGGCACGCTGATTTGCAGGCTCTCCTCCACGACCCGCAGGCCACTCCCGTTGCACGAATGACAGGGCCTGCGAGCGAGCGAGCCCTCGCCGCGACAGGCGGGGCAGGTGGTGGAAATCATCAGAAAACCCTGCGCGTGCACCACTTGGCCGCGACCCCGACACTGCGGGCACGCCTCGCGCAAAGTCCCCGGAGCGGCGCCGGATCCGCCGCAATCCTGACAGGCGGCGCGCCGCTGCACGTTGACTTCCTTCTTCGCGCCGGTGCCCACCTCAGCCAACGTCAACTCGACCTGTGTCTCGATGTCGGCCCCACGCCCGGTGCCACGACTCGGGCCGCCGCCAAATCCACCGCCGAAAAGATCGCCGAAGATGTCGGAGAATGCCGAGAAGATGTCACCCACGTTGCTGAAGCCACCACCGAACCCGCCCCCACGGGGCCCGTCGTGGCCGTAGCGATCGTACAGAGAGCGCTTTTCGGGGTCAGACAGCACCTGATATGCCTCGGAGGCCTCCTTGAAGCGCGTCTCGGACTCCTTGTCGCCGGGGTTGCGGTCTGGATGCAGCTCGAGAGCGAGCTTGCGGTAGGCCCGCTTCAGCTCGGACGCGTCCGCCTGGCGGGATACGCCGAGCACTTGATAGTAGTCTTGCTTTTCACTCACGGGGATGACCGGCTAGCGTACTCGAAAACCAAATCGCTGCCACCTTGGCTGCCCCCTTCGGTGGGCTTCCCACCCCACCACCCCACGGGCGCTTTCCGCCCGCCCGTCGTGACCACGACATCTTGCGACTGAAGCGGGATTGCGGTCGCGCCTTGTCGGCAGCCGCATGATACTGAATACTGGTCGTTGTGCTGGATCAGTTTGTCACTTTCTTGTCTGCTCGTAGTCGCCCTCGCGCTCGGCGAGTGAGCCAGGAGTAGTCGCGCTTGCACCGTCGCTTTCCAGACGACCCCGCAGCATGGCAGGCGCTCGCGACCACGTATCTCTTCCGCAAGCCGCCATGGTTGGTGCTCCGCCACCAACATTTCCGTTTGCCCACCGGACGCGAGATTGCCGACTACTGGATCTCGGAGTACCCGCCCTGGGTCAACGTCGTCGCTGTGACGGCAACCGACCAGGTGGTCTTGCTTCGGCAGTACCGTCCTGGACTGGACGACGTGCACTACGAGATCCCGGCCGGGGTTGTCGACGAGGGCGAGGATATCGAAACCGCTGCCCGGCGCGAGTTGGCCGAGGAAACCGGATACGGGGGCGGTCGCTGGTCGCGACTCACCCGCCTCTCGGCCAACCCCGCCCTGCAAAACAACATCACAACGACCTATCTTGCCGAGGGCGTGGCTCCCCTGGGCCCCGCTCACCCAGAGGCGACCGAGGATCTGCGCGTTCACCTCGTGCCGCTCACGGAAGTCCGCGATCTCATAGATAGCGGCGACATGATCCAGGCCCTTCACGTCGCGCCCCTGCTGCTCTACCTCTTGCGCCGACGCGCATGAGCTTGGCACGGGAATTAATAGTGCGGGCTAGAACGCCGAGGAAGCCGACGTCGGACTCGAACTCATTGTTGACAGTCCGTCACCTGGGGAACGGCATTGCCCGGCGCGGATAGCAGGTCATTGCAATAGGATCCGGAGAGCACGACCTCGCTGGCGGTGGCGTCAGAGAAACTCCACCCCTGTGTGCCGGTGACATCGAACGGCACGTGCTGATGGCCGATCGTGACCGAAACCTGAGCGGGGTCGTCTGGCGTGCGCCCGAGGGGAAACCGACACACGTTTGCCTCTGCCAGAGCCATGACGGTTTCCAGTTGCGTGCTCAACTCATCCTCATTCGTCGCCACCAAGAGCTGCGGCGTATTGCCGGGAAAGTTGGACGCGCTGGCAGCGGCGATATTTGTGAGACAGTCCGGGCTGTGCCCATCGCTGTTGAGGGCGACGACGAACGTCTGCACGCCAAGATTCTTCCCCAACTTGGAAGCCTCATTGACCGCCTGGTCGCAGGGCGAACCATCGGGGGAACCCTCACCCGCACAACTCGGATCCTTGTCGGTTATCAGCAGCACGAAGTCAGCAGACCGTCCCTGTGGTACCTCGGCCAAGAAATGCTCGCGGCACTGGCGCAACGCCAAATGGGAAGGTGAATTGTCCCCCGCACCCGGGCACCCCGCATCACCCAATCCGCAGGCAAGCTGGTCCGCGATGTTGGTCGAGTGATACGGCTGAACCAAGACCCAGTCGGCGCAGCACGTCGGTCCACCGCAGTCTTTCAGGGAGGGGAACTGCTCGATGCCGAACTGAATGCTGGGATGAGCAGCCGTCGACGCCAAAATCGCCTGCCTGGCTGCCTGCCACCTGGTGGCAGAACCGAACGTCTCCTTCTGCATGGTCGTGGAGCGGTCGAAGGCAATGATCATCTCGACTGCGTTCGCCTGAGCCCCCAAGAATCGAGGGTTCGCGCATTCGTCCGGATGGGACGACCCCGCCTTGTCATTCGGACCGGACTGGTCGACGGGCACATCCGAACCCTGCGCACCATCGGCTTCCACCGAGCCACCCCCGGCATCGTCGGCCGGTCCAGGCAGTCCGACCTGATACCTGCACGACAGTCCGATGCAGACCAGCAGTGACGCGGTATTCGCCAGCCGGCCAGCTCGAGTTTTCCCAATGACCATCAGGGCGCTCCGCGCACTCTCGCGGCAAGCTGGGCCACCTCGTCGCGACGCTCGCTATTCGGATAGCGTGCCAAGAAAGCCTGCGCCTCGGCAAGCGCGGCGGCATTGTCGCCAACCCTGGCCAAGGTCTCCACGATCGACAGGTCCGCCTCAGCCCGCAGCAATCCGTCGGGGAAACGCGTCCGGTAGGCGCCCCACGCCGCGATCGCCGCCCGAGGTCGGCGCAGGCCATCACGCAAGACCCGGCCCATCTCGTACGCAGCATTCTCTGCTGCTGGCCCCGCACCCTTGGCACAGTGACTCAGCATGGCCAGCGCGTCTTCCGGGCGGCCGTCCTTGAGTGCTGACCGAGCCTCCGTCAATTCCATGCCCGTCGGGTCGTTCTCGACCGATGCCGGACTGTCGGCAGGCGAGGCGTGCCGCGAAGACGCACCTGCCAGCGACGGCCGGTGCTCGACTGCCGGCGGCGCAAGGCCGCGCATCGGCCCGGCCCACGAGTCCCCCGCCACTAGCCGAACCGAACGAGCGCCACGCCACACCTCGACGACACCTTGCTCGACTTCCACAGAAACTCGATCGTCGCTCACGCCAACCCGGAACTTGGTCCCGACCACAGCAATGACATACGGCCCGGCGGAAACCGCGAACCTGGCGCCCGGTGCCTGATGGGGAACCTCGAACCTGGCCTGGCCGCGTTCGACAGCAGGCCGACGTTCCGCATCCCAACCCAGCACGGAATTGGCATCGAGCTCGACTGCGGCACCACCAACCAGCGCCACGCGGGCGTTTTCGCCCTGACCGGTTCGCACAGGCGCCGCGGGCGCTCCCTGAGGGACAACCTTGGAAGCCACCGGGCTGGGCGGTGACACTGGCGCAACCGACGACACAGCCAGCTTGGCCGGCGAATGGATGGGACGCGCAGCTGGGACCATCCACAGGATGGCCACCACACCGACCGCAACCGAAGCCCCGGCTAGGGCCGGAAGCGCCCACGTCCGCGTCCTCCGCAGCGGCAAGTCCTTGCCCGACGGCAAGCCCTCAATCCGGGCCCAGACCCGACGCCGTGCCACCTCGTCCCCCACACGCCGGCGCGCCGCTTCGATGGTCTCGCTCAGCCATCTTTCCATGTCGTCCATTTTCCGGGTAGGCCACTTCATCGCTCTATCCTCCGCGCCGCCTTGACGAGTTCCGCCCGGGCATGGCGCAGCCTGGACCAGACCGTGTTGGGAGGACATCCCATGACGCTGGCGATTTCATTCACTCCCAGTCCTTCGATCTCGAAGAGGACGAGGACCATCCGCTTCTTGGGTGACAACTTAGACAGCAAGCTATCGAGCAACCGCAACTCGGATGCCTTCTCGGCCGGATCGGGTTGGGGCTCGGGCTCGACGTCGTGCCAGGGTAGTAGCGACAGAAACGAACGCATGCGTCTGCGGCGGCCCAAGTGTGAGGCATGGCGAGCGGCAATACGATAGATCCAAGTCGATAGCTGAGCCTCCCCGCGAAACTGCTTCAGCCCGCGGTAGACCGCGACAAACACATCCTGGGCAGCATCCTCGCGCTCGTCTGGCGGCACGCCAAACGCACTGACGAAACGAAACACCGGTTGCGCGTAGCGCTCATAGAGCGTCCGCCACGCAAGAGCGTCCCCGCTGCGGACACGCGCAACCAGCGCCTGGTCTTCTGCGCCGGGCCTCGGTCGCTGGCTTCCTGCTGGATTCTGTTGGTGCATGTTCACCGGCGTCGCGAGGGTTGTTGGCAATCCTGCTTGCCTGCAGAGTTAGTGCTCTTGGTCCGGCGCATTTGTCACCGAAGTGACATACCCAAGGCTAGCCCGGCGTCACCAAAGACGCCAGGAGTCGAAAACACGCTGCCCTTTTCAGCACGCGGGTCCAGATACTCATAGTGCCAACCGGCCACGGCGACATCGAGAAACAGACGGGCAAACAGGCGCTTCCCCAAAGGGAATTGCATTCCTCCGGTCAGCGCACCAGCGACCACAAAGCGGTAATCCCACTGCACATTCGTCTGGTACCTAGCTCCTAGAACCCAGCAATCGACGAGCCCGGCCAGTCCAAGCTGCAGTTCCAAGGTGGCTGCCTCATGCCTCCACGCAAGTTCCATTCCCGATGGAACACGCATCACGTCGCCACGGCCGCCCGTCCAGCCTATTTGGGTCCAACCCGAAATTCCGCCCCACACGCGGAGCAAGAGGCCGGTATCCGTGCGTGCGCCCAACGTGCGAGCGAGGGAGAGCCGCATGTCATAGGGTTCCAGTCCTGACATCTGGCTGGCCAGTCTTTGGGAGACGCCGATGGAGATGTCCCACCTGGCCCGCGCACGGTGTGGAAAGTCAGCAACGACCGGTGCAGGCGACGGCGCTGGCGGCGCCACTGGGATCGCCGAACTCCTGCGGGCAGGTTCCGGCTCTGGCAGCTCGACTTCCTCGAGATAGCGCTGGACGATGATGGCCACCGTGACGGCAAGCGCGGCGCAGTCGCGCGCATGCGTGGAGCCTGGCCTGGCCAATGTTCGAAACAGACGCAGTTTTCCCTGTTGGTCAATCAGGGAAAAACTCGGCTCCTGCGGCGTTCCCGGCGCCGGCAAGGCCAGGGTCAGAGTGGACTCCGAATCGAGTGCGCGCCTTTTCTGCGCGGCGGGCGCCCGTTCGTTCAAAGCAGCCGACACCTGGCGCGCAGAAGGACAGCCATCCTCCGGCCCCGGCACGACCAGCACCGACATGGCAGGCAAAGTCAGAAGAGCGAGGAGCGGCTGCACGAAGCAGCCATTCTACTATCGAAGCGGCCCGAATCGGTTATCTCCGGTCAAGCACCGCCGTCAGCGGTGCCCGTTACTCCCGCCGGGCGATTTCTTCGACAAAATAGGCGTTGCGATGGCGCGCGTTGGGAAGATGCGAGTCCCAGCAGCCGGGCGAGCAAAATACCAGCTTGATCTTGCCCGAGTTGCAAGTGGAGACAGAACAACGAATCACCTTGGCCCCTACGGCAATAGGCTTGCGGCACATGGAACAAACAAAGACCGGCGTGGTTGTCATCAGCCAGACCATTTACCACGTCAGAGATGGCGCGGACTACCCACCTGATGACTTCGGCGTTCCCTTCTCCAGAGACTCGCGTGCCCCTGGCGCGCCCCCGTGCGGGTGGACCAGCACCGGCGACCGCCCGAACCGCTGGCGCATGCGGTTGACCGCGTGGAGCACCGGCGGATAGGCAAGCAGCCGCTCTTCCAGGCGCCGCTTGCCGGGAAAATCCACCAAGCTGATGCCAATCAAGATGAAAACCAGTCCAGGGCCAGGCACGAGGGGCAATGCCATGAAGATCCCGAGCGGCACCATGAACCATCCGAGCGCGTTCTTGAGAATGCGCACCATCGCGCGCACAACCGCGTGCCGCCGCGAGAAGCCGGCCGTGCGGTCAGCATGGCCAATCTCGCGCACAAAGTAGTCCGCAGGCAGCCACAGCACCACGGCCACACCAAAGAGAAAAGTCAGGGTGGGCACAACCACAGTGAGGGCCAACCCGGCTGGCCAGCCCAGACCGACATAGACGCGCGCCACCCGGCGGTAGAATTCGATCACAGGGGTATTCTGGCGCACGCCCCCGGCCGGTCGACGAAATTCGCGTGGGTTCCCGTGCAAGAAAAAGCCCGGCCGAAGATCACAGGATCTTCAGCCGGGCCAGAAGCCATGTCGGCTTGCTATCTGTCTGTGATGGCCCGAGCGTCGGCCTTAGCCTCGGCCTTGCTCTCCAGCGGAATGCGCATGCCGTAGAACGAGCGACGCACGAAGAAGAAAGCGACCAGCAGGAAGCCCGCCGCCAGGGCGCCGCGGAGTCCGTCGTTCTTGAGCTGCACCGCCAGCTCGACCGCCAGCAGGCCGAAGAGCGTGGTGAACTTGATGACCGGGTTCATCGCGACAGACGAGGTGTCCTTGAAGGGGTCGCCCACGGTGTCACCCACCACGCAGGCGGAGTGCAGCTCGGTGCCCTTTTCGTTCAGCTCGGTCTCGACGATCTTCTTGGCGTTGTCCCAGGCGCCGCCGGCGTTGGCCATGAAGATGGCTTGGTACAGACCGAAGAGCGCGATGGAGATCAGATAGCCGATGAAGAAGTAGGGCTCGACGCAGGCAAAGGCCAACGTGCTGAAGAACACCGTGAGGAAGATATTGAACATGCCTTTCTGCGCGTACTTGGTGCAGATCTCGACCACCTTCTTGCTGTCGCTGACCGACGCCTTGTCGCTGCCTTCCAGCTTGATGTTCTTCTTGATGAACTCGACTGCGCGGTAGGCGCCGGTTGACACGGCCTGAATCGAGGCGCCGGTGAACCAGTAGATGACCGCGCCGCCGGTGACCAGGCCGAGCAGGAAGGGCGCGTGCATGAGCGAAAGATGGTCGAGATTGGTGGTCAACTTGTCGGTGAGCATCATGATGATGGAGAAGATCATGGTGGTTGCGCCCACCACTGCGGTCCCGATGAGCACCGGCTTGGCCGTGGCCTTGAATGTGTTGCCGGCGCCGTCGTTCTCCTCCAGCATCTTCTTGGCATTCTCGAAGTCGGCGTCGAAGCCGAAGTCCTTCTTAATCTCCTCCTTGATGTTGGGAACGCTCTCGATGAGCGACAGCTCATACACCGACTGGGCGTTGTCGGTGACCGGACCGTAGGAGTCGACCGCGATGGTCACCGGGCCCATGCCCAGGAAGCCGAAGGCTACCAAGCCAAAAGCGAACACCGCCGGCCCTATCATGAGCACGTCCAGACCCAGTGTGCTGACGGCGTAGGCGACGGCCATCAGGAACACGATCACCATGCCCATCCAGTAGGCAGAGAAGTTGCCGGCCACCAGACCCGAGAGCACGTTGAGCGACGGGCCGCCTTCGCGCGAGGCGGTCACGACTTCCTTGACGTGAGCGGACCTTGTCGAGGTGAAGATCTTGATCATCTCGGGGATGAGGGCGCCGGCCAGCGTGCCGCAGGTGATGATGGTGCTCAGCTTCCACCACAGCGCCTTGTCGTGGTTCAGCTCGGGGATGAGCAGGTACGACACCACGTAGGTGGAGATCATGGACACGATCGACGTGACCCACACGAGCTGAGTCAGGGGCTGTTCGAAGTCCATCTTCTTCGCCTTGCCAAAGCGGGCCTTCACGATGGCCTCGTTGAGGAAGTACGACAGACCGCTCACGATCACCATCATGATGCGCATCACGAAGATCCAGACCAAGAGCTGGACCTGCACGGTCTTGTTGGGCACGGCCAGCAGAATGAAGGTAATGAGCGCGACGCCAGTGACGCCGTAGGTTTCGAAGCCGTCGGCCGACGGGCCGACCGAGTCGCCCGCGTTGTCGCCCGTGCAGTCCGCGATGACACCCGGGTTGCGCGCGTCGTCTTCCTTGATCTTGAAGACGATCTTCATCAGGTCGGATCCGATGTCGGCGATCTTGGTGAAGATGCCGCCCGCGATACGCAATGCCGCCGCGCCCAGCGATTCGCCGATGGCGAAGCCGATGAAGCACGGGCCGGCGAAGTCAGCCGGCACGAAGAGCAGTATGAACAACATGATCACCAGCTCGACGCTGATGAGCATCATGCCGATGCTCATGCCCGCGCGCAGCGGGATGGCATAGATGGGATGGGGCATCCCCTTGAGGCTTGCGAACGCCGTGCGCGAATTGGCGAACGTGTTCACCCGGATGCCAAACCAAGCCACGCCGTAGCTGCCCGCGATTCCCACCAGGCTGAAGAGCAAAATGATGGAAAGGGTCAGCGCGACTGGCTTTCCTTCGACGGGCGAGAGCCAGCCGAAGTACGCCCCGATGATGATGGCGATGAACGCCCACAGCACCAGGATGAACTTGCCCTGGGTGATGAGGTAGGTCTTGCAGGTCTCGTAGATCAGCTCGGAGATCTCGCGCATGCTCTTGTGCACGGCTGAGCCCTTGAGCTGTTTGTACATGACGAGCCCGAAGACCATTCCCAGGACGCAGATCACCAGGCCGCCCATGAGCAGCCGGTTACCCGCAACGTCACCCAAGAATTTTGCAGATGACAGGTCAGGCAGAACCAGGCTCGCCTCACTGGCGAGGGCTCGGCTTTCTGACAATAGAAGCGGCAGCAGGCCGCACACGGCAGCGGACAATAGACGTAGGGGGTTCATGCGGTTCCTCCGGGCGCGGAAATTAGTCTCAAGTGCTCCGACTTATCAAGTGGAGAAGGGGGAATCGTTCCTATGCCCACTATTCCGGTCGGGATTGCAACCCGGTCTGTAACGCAGCGGCAATGGCACGGTCAGCGTCCGCAAAGCTCCTGGCCGGCACATGGCCCGCGGCTGGTTTTGCGATAGTCTGGCGCCATGACCTCGCCCTTCCGCTTCGCCGCTGGCACGACGCTGTTCCTTTGCCTGGCGCCGCCGGTCCACGCCGCGACGCCTGAGATTGCCTTCGAGAAGTACCGGCTGCCCAACGGACTAGACGTCATCTTGCACGTTGACCACGCGGTGCCAATCGTACACGTCGAGGTTTGGTACAAGGTCGGGTCCAAGGACGAAGCTCCAGGCAAGACGGGGTTCGCCCACCTCTTCGAGCACATGATGTTCCAGGGAACGAAGCACATCCCCGAGGACGCTTACTTCAAGTACCTGGGCCAGGCCGGGGCCTCGGCGCGCAACGGCTCGACCAGCACGGACCGCACCAACTATTTCGAGACATTGCCGGCAAGTGAGCTGGAGTTGGGACTCTGGCTGGAAAGCTCGCGCATGGGATTCCTGCTCGATCGGCCCTCGTTTCGCGCGGCCTTCGAAAACCAGCGCGACGTGGTGAAGAACGAGCGCCGGCAACGCATCGAAAACGCGCCACTCGGTGGCATGGCGCGCGTGGAGTTGGAAGCCCTGTTTCCGCCGGGCCACCCCTACCACCACGAAGTGATGGGGTCGATGAAGGACCTGGACGCAGCCAGCGAAGATGACATCCGCGGGTTCTTCAACCGCTACTACGCGCCCAACAACGCTGTGCTGCTCATCGCCGGCGACATCGACGTGGCGCAAGTCAAGGGCATGGTGGAAAAGTACTTCGGACTCATCCCCGCGGGGCCGCCGGTAACCCGCCAGCCGGCACCTCCCATTCCCGCTCCCGCGGGTGAGCGCCGCATCCCCATGGAGGCCAAGGTCAACCTGGCGCGCGGCCTTGCGGCCTGGAACACGGTGGCGTCTTTTGCGCCCGGCGACGCCGAGCTGGATCTGCTCGCCAACGTGCTCGGCGGCGGCAAGAGTTCGCGCCTCTACCGCCGTCTGGTTCTTGAGCTGAAGATTGCCCAATCCGTGTCGGCTGTTCACATCAGCCGTCTTCTGGCCGGGACGTTTGAGATTTCCTATGTCCCCTTGCAGGGACACACGCTGGCCGAACTGGAAGTCGTCATCGACCAAGAGCTGGAGAAACTGCGTGCCCAGCCCGTCGAGGCCGCTGAGCTGGAGCGAGCGCGCAACGAGATCAAGACCGATCTGGTGCGCAGCCTGGACACGCTGCAAGGGCTGGCGGGCCATTTGCTCACCTACGATGTGTTCGCGGGCGATCCCGCGTACCTCGACCGCGACGTCGGCCGATATGAAGCGGCCACGCCGGAGCTATTGCAAAAGTGGGCCGCCCAGATCCTGCGCAACAAAGCGCGCGTGACCATCGATGTCGAGCCCAACGGCGACGCACCTATCATGGGCCGCCTGGTGAAACCTGCGAATGGCAATGACCAGCCGGTCACCGCTCCTCCCATCGTGGAAAAACCGACGGCGCGACAAACCCCGGACGCCGAGTTTCGTCACAAACTGCCTGCAGCCGGCGAGAAGACCACCTTCAAGGTGCCGGAGGTGAAGCGCTTTCGCCTGAAAAATGGTCTGCGCGTGATCCTGGCAGAGTCGCACAAACTGCCGCTAGTTAGGGTCGAGATGGTGGTGCGCATGGGGAACGGCGCCAATCCGCGCGACAAGGCCGGCTTGGCCGATCTGGTGGCGGAAATGCTCGACGAGGGAACCGCCACCCGCAGCGCCACCGCCATCGCCGAGGAGATCGCGCAACTGGGAGCCACGCTTTCCGGCAATGCCACCTGGGATGCATCTTCGCTGTCGGTTTCGGCGCTCAGCGAAAACATCGACCGCGCCCTCGACGTGTGGGCGGACGTTCTCTTGCGGCCGGCTTTCTCCGAGGACGACCTGGCGCGCGTGCGCGAGAATATTCTTTCCGCCTTGGCCCGGCGCAAGGACTCGCCGCCCTTGGTTGCCGGCGTGGTTTTCGCTCGCGCCTTGTACGGCGAGAGCCATCCCTATGGTTGGCCCGCCGGTGGCACCGAAGAGTCCGTGCGCCGAATCACCCGCAGCGATATTGAAGCCTTCTTCCAAAAATACTACCGGCCCAACAACTCTGTACTGGTCGTGGCGGGCGACATCAAGGAAGCCGAGTTGCGGGCCAAGATGGAAAAACGGCTCGCCGCTTGGAAGCCCAAACCGATTCCGGCGGTCAAAATCCCCAAGGCACCAACGATTGAAAAGACGCGCATCTTCCTTGTCGACAAGGCGGGCGCACCGCAGTCGTCGATCCGACTGGGTCTGGTCGGCATCGAGCGCAAGAATCCCGATTACTACCGGGCCTTGGTCATGAACCAAATCCTGGGCGGGACGTTCAAGCGCCTCACGCTCAACCTGCGCGAAACCAAGGGCTGGACCTATGGGGTTTCCTCCATGTTTGAAGCGCGACGCGCGCATGGGCCATGGACCACGGGCGGCGAGTTCGTGGCAACCCACACCGCTGATTCCGTGACCGAGATCCTGAAAGAGATTTCAGCCCTGCGCAGCGACGAGGTTGGCGAAAGTGAACTAAAGGACACGAAAGACGAAATCCTGCGGGCTTTCCCTGCGCGCTTTGCCACAGCCAACCAGGTGGCCGCGCAGATGGCGGCGCTGGCTGTCTACGATCTGCCTGACAAAGATCTGCAGACCTTCACCGCCCGCATAGCGTCGGTCAGCGCGGTGGACGTGCGCAGGATGGCGCAGAAATACTTGCGCCCCGACAACCTGGTCATCGTCGTGGTGGGCGACCGCGCCAGCATCGAAGCCTCGCTGCGACGAATCGGCGAGGTGGAGCTGCGAGATCTAGATGGCGCGCCCATCAACTAGCCGCGCGCGCGTGTCCCAGTGACCGCGTTTCGCGAAATCCGCGCCAGCCGGCTGGCCGACGAGATCGGCACCCTGCACAAGCAGGCCGACCTGGCTTTCGCCCTGTGCTACCCGAGCCCGTACCACGTGGGCATGTCGTCGCTGGGGTTCCAGAGCATCTACCGCGCCTTGCACGCCCTGCCTGGCTGCACTGCCGAACGCGCCTTCCTTCCCGACGATGTGGCTGAGATGCATCGACCGTCCGAAGATCTCTGCACCTATGAATCTGGTCGGCCGGTCAGCGACTTTCGCGTGGTCGCCTTTTCGCTGGCGTCCGAGCTGGAACTGGCTGGCCTGGTCACGTGCCTGGATCTCGCCGGGATTCCCGCGCTTGCCGCCGAGCGCGCCGCGCACGCGCGGACTTTCCCCTTGGTCGTCGTGGGCGGCCCGCTGACGTTTTCCAACCCGGTACCGGTCGGCCCATTCGCCGACATCATCGTCATGGGCGAAGCTGAGGAGCTTCTTCCGGCTCTAATGCACGGCCTGCGCGAACAGCCTGACCGCGAAAGCATGCTCAGCGAGTTGGCGGGCAGACCGGGTTTCTACGTTCCCTCACTGCACGGGGAGACGCCGCCCGCCGTTGCGATCGCCGACGATGACTGTCTGCCCGCCTACTCGCAGATCGTCACGCCGCACACCGAGCTGGCAGGTATGTTTCTCATCGAAGCCGAGCGCGGGTGCAGCCGAGGCTGTGCCTACTGTGTGATGCGCCGGTCGGCGAATTCAGGCATGCGTCCCGTCGCGCCTGCGCGATTGCTATCGCTCGTTCCGGCCGAGGCGCAGCGGGTGGGGCTGGTGGGCGCCGCAGTGACTGACCACCCTGCCCTGGCTGAAATCTTGCGCGCTCTCGTCGACGCTGGCCGCGAGGTGGGCGTGTCCAGTTTGCGCGCCGATCGACTCGACGACGAACTCGTCGGACTGCTGGCACGCGGTGGCTATCGTACGTTGACCACTGCGGCCGACGGAGCCTCGCAACGCCTGCGCGACCAGGTCGACCGCCACACCCGGGTCGAGGATCTGCTGCGCGCGGCCCGCTTGTGCAGCGACCACGGCATGGCGCTGCTCAAGCTCTATGTACTGATAGGCCTGCCCGGGGAAACCGCGGCCGACATCGACGAGCTGGCGCTCCTGGCCCTGGAACTCGCGGCGCTCGCGCCCAAGCTGTCGCTCACGGTCTCGCCTTTCGTGTCGAAACGCAACACGCCGCTCGATGGTCAGCCCTTGGAGGACATCGCCAGTCTCGAGGACAAACTGGCCTTCTTGCGACGCAAGCTCCGCGGACACGCCCGTCTGACCGGCGACGCGCCCAAGTGGGCCTCGGTCGAGCATCGACTCGCGCAAGGAGGCTTCGCAGAAGGGCTGGCCACCGCCCAAGCCGCCCGCGCCGGCGGCAGGTTCGCCGCGTGGAAACGGGCACTCGGAGGGTAGATAGTAGACGACGGGTTGTGGCTACCCCGACGTTATGGATACGCCGGGTTGAAGGCGAGTGGTTCTGAAGGCGAGGGGGGGCCGACACCGCCAGCGCCGCCAGCGCCAGATTCGGCGGGCGCCGATTCGGCAGGCGCCTCCAAGGTGGGCACCGGTGAATCCCGCGAGATCGATATCACAAAAATACAAAGAGGCAGCCGACGACCTTGGCACTCCTTTTGAAACGCGTGTTCATGATCCTGGCCGCGATCACAAAGCCAGAAGCGATACGCAAGATTCTGGACCACCTCGGAATCCCGAGCGAGCCCCCGCGCCGCACCGCCGCGCGACCGTCACCGCAAACCGAGCTTTCGGGCACGGCCGACCTCGCCGAGGTCGACTACGCCGACCCGCCCAGCCCCGAGTGGTGACCTATCAGCGCCCCCCAAAGCGGGGCCAGGGATAGGCTATGTCCACGACGGCACCCACCACAGAATTGCGAGTTCCGGACCGTCTGCGGCGGCTGCCGGGCCCGGGCGTACAGCATCAGCGGGAACGTCCTGGCCGAGGAGCCGTTCTGCGACTACGTGCCGCTGCGGATGCGGAAACAGCCGGCCTGACGCGGCCCCTATTGCTGCCGCGCGTTCGCGAAGGTGCCCGCCAGGTCGATGATGGCGCCGACGTGAAATGGGGGGCTGCAGCGCCAGCGAAACACTGGTCTTGAGCTTGTTCTGGTCGGAGCCCGGGGACAGCACGACCTTGTATGCGGGCCCCAGCCAGTGGCCATTCCAGTCGTCGTGGTCCACCTCGCGGCTATCGGGGTTGTCGGGGAAATCCACGAGCTCCTCGTGGCACTTGCGCAGCGGGAAGCCGAAGACGGTCAGCAGGAAGTCCTTCGACGCTGGCCGGTACTCCAGGGTAATGCCGCGGCCGTCATCAGCGCCATGGCAACCAGCGGCGCGGAAAGTTCGTGCCCTCAGAATTCTGATCGATCCGGCCGTGGTTCTACGCTCGACTGTGAATGATAGGCTAGGATGCTTCGTCGAACGCCGGGAAAGGAAGGGGTCTGAGAATGCGCAGCTCGCAGGCTAGCTTGGCCGCCACCCTCGGCGTGGCGATGCTGTTGGGGTGCGGTAGCTCCAAGAACGGCAGCAAGCCGATCGCCTTGGACGCCAGTCAGAAGGACTTCGATGTTGGGGTGGATACGACGACCGCCGACAGCAGTCAGGACGGCAGTGACGCTGCCCCGGACGTGCCCCAAGACCAGATCGGCACCGATGCCGCCGAGGAGACGGTCCCTGACAGTCCCGATGTGGAACAGGAAGATGCGACCACCGCGGATGGCGATGGTGTGACCGTCGACCCGCGTCCTTTTGTGATCAACTACGTGAATGACGGAACCGGCGCTGACATCGACGTCCAACTGTCGCAGGATTCCATCTCGGCCAATTGGAGCATCGACGAGCCCGAGAACGGGATTGCCGGATATGAATGGGCCATCGGCACCTCGCCCGACTCCGAGAGCATCCGGCCCTTCACTAGTGTCGGCACGCAGAGCCAGGCCAACGCAAGCGGTCTGACCCTGCCTCTCGACGGGACGGTCATCTACGTCACCGTCAGGGCGACCAATCGTGCCGGGCTACGCCGGACCGCTTCGTCGGACGGAGTCCAGGTCGGGTGCAGCGTGGAGGGAACCCTGTATGCCGGCGGTGCGCGTGTCTCGAGCGACAAATGCCTCACCTGCCTGCCGGCGGTGCGGGCCGATGCCTTCTCGCCACGCCCGGAGGGAACCGTACCTTGTCCGGCAAATGGTTGTGGGTTGTTCGACAACGGCTGCGGTGGCCTCAAGAATTGTGGCACTTGCCAGACACCCCAGACTTGCGGCGGCGGCGGCTCTCCCAATGTTTGCGGATGCACGCCATCCACCTGTTCGATGCTGCAGAAGAATTGTGGGCAAGTGAGCGACGGCTGCGGCGGAACGATTGATTGCGGTGTTTGCGCCTCTCCCAATCATTGTGGACCGCTCAACGTGTGCGGCAAAGCGGACAACGTCATCATCTACTCCAACTATGACGGCGGCACGTTCACCATCAACGTCGACAATGACTTACCCAATCTTGCCATCGGTATCGTGAGCTACAACAGCCCCGTGGTCACGATCGCGGGGGCCTACGCGGGGAATGTGGTAGCGGTCGCCTGGGCGGGAGACGGAACTGTTTCCGCCTCATCGATCACGGGAGTGGCGCCTGCGATTGTGACGGCGGAGAGTACGCCCCGGGCTCCCGCCCCCGGTCCGTCGACGATTATATGCGGGTATGTCGGCGACCCTGGCTACAGCACGAGCGGATGCAACACGCGCGATCAGATCCGCAGCTTCTTCCTCAACAAGTTCGGCGGCCAGCTGCTGTTCCAGAAGTGCCAGTACGCAGAGTACACAGGAGTGCTGTACACCAGCGCGGGAGGAACTTGCGATTGCAAGCCGTGGACCTGTGCCACCTCGCACACGCAATGTGGCACCACCCCCGACGGCTGCGGCGGCACACTAAACTGTGGCGGATGTGCAGCGCCGGAAACCTGCGGCGGCATGGGCGCGCCGAATATCTGCGGCGGGTGCGGCCCGGGGCAGATCCTTTCGCTGGTGCGCTATCCAGCCACGGTGGTCAACGACAACAGCATAGGCGACTTGTCCTGGCTCAACCCCACCGCAGCGAAGTCCCCTGACGGCACGTATACCGACATAAGCGCGATGACGGGCGGTGCTTCCTACTATTTGAAGGCAACCAACTTCGGGTTCAGCTTGCCGGTGAGCGCGACAGTCAAGGGCGTCTATGTCGTGTGGGAACGCAAAGCCCTGAGCGGCGTCGGGCTCGAGGACAATGCGGTACGGATCGTCAAGGATTCGGTGGTCCAGACCGCCGATCGATCGCGGCCGGATACCTGGCCGAGTGGCGCCTACGCCAGCGTGCTGTATGGCGGAGCGACCGACCTGTGGGGCACGACTTGGACTGCGGCCGACGTCAACAGCTCGGGCTTCGGCGCGGCGCTTTCGGTCGCATACATGAGCACCGCAGGCAACGATTGGCCAGAAGTCGATAGTGTCGGCGCCTACGTTTGCTATCAATAGTCTTGCATGCGTCGAACGCTCAGCCACATCAGGACCGCGATAGGCGCGCCCTCTCACGAGGTGGTGGCCGTGCTGTCGCGGCCCGCCCGCGCCGGCGTTTACCTGGCGCGCCTCGGCCTGCGTATCATCAAGCAGTGGGTGCGCGATCGCTGCCCGCGGCAGGCAGCAGCGCTCACCTATCAGACCACCCTCGGACTGGTCCCGCTTCTGGCGGTGGTGTTCGCGATCCTGCGCCAGACGCACAGTCTGGAAGCCCAGTCGCGCTTGGTGGAGTTCATCTCGACGCAGGTTCTGCCGGACATGGGCGACGTGGTCAGCGAACTTGCGGCGTTTTCCGAAAAGGTTGCCACCGGCGCGGCCGGCGGTCTGGGTCTGGGGTTCACCCTGGCCACCTGCTACTTCCTCTACGACACTGTCGAAAACACCTTCAACGATATCTGGCACGTGACCGCGCGGCGGTCGTGGTTCCGCAAGTTTCTGATCTTCTACCCGGTGGTTACGCTGCTGCCGGTGCTGGCGGGCGCCTACCTCTACTGGTCGGGGCGCCTCATCGGATCGGGATCGGCGACGCGCTTCTTCGCACCGCTGTCGATTCAGTTCGGCGCGCTCTTCCTGATCAACTGGATGCTGCCAAACATCCGTGTGCGCTGGCACGCCGCCCTGGCGGGAACCCTGGTCACCGGCTTTGCGCTGGAAGGATTGAAATGGGGGTTCGTGCATTTCGCCAAGGACGTGCTGCTCTCCAGCTACAGCGGTGTGTACGGCCCCTTGGCACTGGTGCCTCTGGTTCTCTTGTGGATCTACATTTCGTGGTGGTTGGTGCTGGGCGGCGCCGAAATCGCAAACACCATTCAGAACCTGCGCCTGCTGGAAGCCGAGGAGCGACGCTATCGCGACGACGAGCCCATCAACGGCCTAGTTGCCGCGCAGGTCCTGGCTTTCGTCGCAGCGGACTACCAGCGTGGCGGCAAGGGCATCGATCGCGCCTTTCTCGGCCGCGAATTCGGCCTATCGGTGGATGTCATCGATCGCATCGCCGCTCGGCTCAAGGACCAGGGTTTCTTGGCGGAAGTGCAAGGCGACAAGGAAGGCTTCATCCCCAGCCGCGCGGCCGACAGCATCACCCTGCAGGAGGTGCTGGCCGCCTTCCGCTCGACCGATCTGGAAGCTGCGCCAGGCGCCACGTCGCCCGCGCTGGCCGCGCTGATCAAAGACTTGGAAGATACGCGCCAGGCCCGCATCGGTGCGATCACCATTGCGGAGCTTATGCCCAAGTAGAACGTGATACCCTGGTGCCAAACGGGGGTGCGTTCATGAGAAGGAGTTCCGTCGCCCTGGTCGGACGCCGGCTGGAACACAACGACCATCTGGGCATCGGCTATCTCGAAGCAGCCCTGGCTGGCGCGGCCGTGCGCAGAAGCCGGCACGTGCTGAACCACATTGACGACGTCTTGCCTATCGCGCGGTCCATCTGCAAACAGCCGCCCGATGTGGTTGGCTTGTCATTGCAGGACGGCGCTTCCGCGGTGTTGCCGCTCGCGCTGGGCGAGCTGCTGCGGCGGCTGGGATACCGCGGCCACATAACCGTCGGTGGGCCTTTTGCCACGCTGGCGCGCACCTGGCTTCTCGACCGCTACGCCTGGCTGGACAGTGTGGTGCGATTTGCCGGCGAGGCTCCTTTGCTTGCCCTGGTTCGGGCCTTGGCACGGGGCGAGTCGATCACCAGCGTGCCCGGTCTGTCGACCCACGCTGGCGACGGCCCTCCTGCCGACGTGCTCAGCCCGCTTCCCACAAAGCTGGTGCCGATCCGACACGAAGGTGCGCGAATGCTCGGCCGCAAGGTGGCCCATGTGGTTGCCACCCGAGGCTGCGCCGGCCGGTGCAGCTACTGCGGCCCCGCGGCCCTGCAAGGCGCCGAAGTCGAGGAAGGTCTGCGCGCGGGTCATTCGCGGCAGGAGCTGCTTTCGTCGGGAGTGGGGGGAATCCGCCGGCGCCCCGTGGCTGACGTGGCTGACGAGTTGGCAGGGCTGGCGCGCTCGGGCCATGGCTACGCGTACTTTGTCGACGAGCACGCCCTGCCCTACCGGGAAACGGACGCCCTGGCTTGGCTTTCCGAACTGCAACGGCGTCTCAAAGCCGCGAAGATTCCCAAGCTTGCGCTCGGGTGCATGCTGCGCGCGGAACGGGTGACCCAAGCCGTCGCGCGACGCTTCGCCGAGATTGGGCTGGCCCGCTGTTTTCTTGGCGTCGAATTTCCCAGTGCCGAGCAAGGGCGATGGTTCCGACGACAGTGCAACCCAGAGCACGCGCTCTCGATTCTGCAGCAGCTGGACGAGCGCGGCGTCGCCAGCGTGAGCAACGTGATGCTCGTGCACACGAATTCGACAGTCGCATCTATTGAAGAAGGGTTGCGCTTCCTGGAGCGCTTCGATCACGGCCTCTTCGAGGTGACCCGGATGAAGGCCTATCACGGCACCGAAATCTACCAGCGTTTGCTGCGCGAGGGACGCCTGCATGGCAATCCTCTGCGCTGGGATTACCGGCTCGCAGATCCCGTGGCCCAGCGGTTCACTGAGCTGGCCACGCGGGTTCGCATGGAGGCCTTCGGCAACCACAGCCTGACCCAGCGACTTCACGAAACGCACACGGTGCTGGCCGTGGCACGCCGCTTGGATGTGCGCCCGCCGGTCGCTGGCGTGGACGCCGCGCTCACCGATCTGCGGGCGCGCCTCAACGCCTTCAGCATCGAGTCGTTGCGCCAGACCCTGGCTGTCGCCCGGGGATTGCCCGATGGCAGGCAGGCGGATGAACTCGTGCGCGCCCTTGCCGAACGTGCGCGTGGTTTCAGCGCTGAGATCGAACGCCTCGAAACCGAGGTCAATCGTATTCTCGGTACACCCGAACGACGCTTTTCGCCCGTGGCAGCGGCGGCCGCGTCGAGTTTGATCTTTCTCTTCGCCTCGACAAGCTGCGGCTCGCACCCCATGCGGGCCTCGCGGGCAGAGGCAGGCGTCAGCACAGACGTTCGACTTGATTCACAGGCAAGCGTCAGCACGGACGCTCAACTCGATTCAAGAACAGGCTTCGGCATGGAAGCTCAGCCTGATGCGTTTCTCACCTTGCCCACCCCTGCCTGCGCTGACGATATCGATCGCGCGGTCAGGGAAAAGGTAGCCGCCGCGGTTCCGTGTTTTTCGGGCTATGTCCGCAGCTCCGGCTGCAAGGATCCTGCTTGGCCTTGTGCAAGTCTAGACCTGTCCGGAAGCACTGGACTTTCGATCCCGGGATGCGACTTGGCCTCTGCAGACCGATTGGACCAGTTGGAGCAGGCGGCCACCGCCGCTGTGGCTGGGATCGACGCCAGTGGCTGCAGCGACTACTACGGGACCAACGTTGTCAGCGACGACAACGCGAAGCTGGCAAACGCAATCAATGACTGTAAGGCCGTAGGCTATGGCAGAGGCACAGGCTATGCCGTCGTTCTCGACGACAATGGCGCCGTGGTCGACGTGCGCAGCGTGGTGGACGGCGGCACCAACTCCGAGGTTCTGGACTGCATTCTTGCGGCGCTCGGTGGTCTGACCTTCCCTTGCCTGGCCAACACCCAACTCTGCCCCGAGGAGATCGCCATGGACTGACCGGACGGAGCGAGCCGGCCAACCCCGCATCGCCATCGTTCTCGACAGCAACGGCGCAGTGGTCGATGTGCGTGGCCCGGCCGACGGCGGCACCAACTACCAAACTTTGCCCCGAGGAGATATGCCAGGAGTGACCCGGCAAAGCGAGCCGGCCCTATCCCCGTTCCAAGTACGTATATCCCGACAACCCTTCCTCGTACATACGCAGGAGCGAGCGCGTTTCTTCCAGGCTCATGCCGTTGGTACGCACGGCCTGCTCGGCGAAGCGGCGCACGCGCGCCATCAAGTCTTCGCGCGCGTAGCTGACGTACTTGAGCACGTCGGTCACCGTGTCGCCGGTGACCACATGCTCGATCTGATAGCCGCCGCCCGGGGCCAACGACACGTGCACGGTGTTGGTGTTGCCGAACAGGTTGTGCAGATCGCCCAGGATCTCCTGATAGGCGCCCGCCAAAAACACGCCCAAGAAATACCCTTCGCCGTGGTTGTAGGGGTGCAGCTCGAGCACGTTCTTCACATCGCGCCGGTCGATGAAGTGGTCGATCTTTCCGTCGGAGTCGCAGGTGATGTCAGCCAGCACCGCCCGCCGCGTCGGCTCCTCGGCCAGACGGTGAATGGGCATGATGGGGAAAAGCTGATCGATGGCCCAGATGTCGGGCAACGACTGGAACATGGAGAAGTTGCAAAAATAGGTGTCCGACAGCGCGCGCTCCAAGCCCTCGAATTCCTCGGGTGCCTCGCGCATCTCGCGCACGACTTTGAGCACGCGCTGGCAGATGGCCCAGAAGATGTCTTCCGCGATCACCCGCTCGGTCAGCGACAGGCTGCCGAGAGAAAACAACGACAGCGCTTCTTCGCGATACTCCAGGGCATCGTGATACGCCTCGCGCAGGTTCTTGCTGGAAATGTCGCGGGCGGTGTCGAACATGTTGCGCACCAGGCGCGAAACATTGTCGGGCAGTTTGTCGGGCGCCTTGCCCACGTCGAATTCGCCCACGCCCAGCACGTCGATGGCCAGCATGGAATGGTGGGCGACCACGGCGCGCCCTGATTCGGTGACGATTGTGGGATGCGCGACCCCGGCCGCGTCGCACACCTCTTGCAGACCGAACACCAGATCGTTGGCGTATTCCTGCAAGGTGTAGTTCATCGACGAGGCGAAATTGGTCTGCGACCCGTCGTAGTCCACGCCCAGACCGCCGCCAGCGTCGAAATACTTCAGCGGCGCGCCCAGGCCAACGATCTCGACGAAGAAACGGCTCGCCTCGCGCATGGCGTTCTTCACGGCACGGATGGCCGAGATCTGGCTGCCCAAATGAAAGTGCAGCAGCTCGAAGCAGTTGAGCATGTCGGCGTCGCGCAGGAAGCGCACCGCCTCGACGACCTCACGCGTGGAGAGGCCAAACTTCGAGCGATCGCCGCCGGAAGCCTCCCAGCGGCCCGATCCCTTGGATGCCAGTTTCACCCGGATGCCAATGCGGGGCTTGACGCCGATGCGCTTGGCAGTGGACGCGATGAGATCCAGCTCGGAGAATTTTTCGACGACGATGAGCACCTTGCGTCCGAGCTTGGAACACATCAGCGCGATCTCGATGTATTCCTCATCTTTGTAACCGTTGCACACGATGAGCGCTTCCTCGTCGTCGAGGATGCCCATCACCGCCAGCAGCTCGGGCTTGGAACCAGCCTCCAGGCCGTAGTGGTATGGCCGACCGAACTGCACGATCTCTTCGACCACGTAGCGGTGCTGGTTGACCTTGATGGGATATACGCCGCGATACTCGGCCTTGTAGCCGTACTCGGTGATGGCGCGCTTGAAGGCCTCGTGCAGTTCCACCACGCGGCTCTTGAGAATGTCGGAGAATCGAACCAGCAAGGGAAGCCCGATCCCCCGGCGTACTACCTCATCGACCAGTTCTTTCAGGTCGATGCAGCCCGCCTCAGGTCCCTGCGGATGGCACACCACGTGGCCCAGATCGTTGATAGAGAAGTAGCCCTGGCTCCAGTACCGGATGCCATAGGTTTCGGCGGAGTCCGCGACTGTCCATTTGCGCGGGATCCCGTTGGTGCTCATGGCTGCTACGTTGAAGAAAACTTTCGCGAAATTCCACAAGAAAACTCGGCCGGCGCGCGAAAGTCATTTTCCGCTAGTGCGAGGCGCGGCAAGGATTCGCCACGGCCACGGCTTCGCGCGCTAGTCGTGCTACCCTGTCGGCCATCGTGGCGAGCACATTCGGACAGATCTTTCGTATCGCAACCTGGGGTGAATCGCACGGCCCGGCAATCGGGGTTGTTGTGGACGGCTGCCCGCCGCGCGTTCCCATCACAGCGGAAGAAATCCAGGTCGAGCTGGACCGGCGCCGGCCCGGGCAAAGCCGCATCACCACCCGCCGCGATGAAGCGGACGCCGTGGCGATTCTTTCGGGCGTGCACGAAGGCCTGACGCTGGGCTCGCCCATTGCGTTGCTGGTGCGCAACGCCGACGCACGATCGGGCGACTACCAGGAGATCCGCCAGGCCTTTCGTCCGTCGCACGCCGACTACACCTACCAAGCAAAATATGGGGTTCGCGCGACCGCGGGCGGCGGCCGGGCCAGCGCGCGCGAAACCATTGGCCGCGTTGCTAGCGGCGCCATCGCGCGCAAGTTGCTGGCCGAGCAGGCGCAAATCGAGATCGTGGCCTACGTGAAGCAGGTTCAGGATCTGGAGGCTGCCGTCGACAGCGGCAAGGTCACCCGCCAGGACGTGGACGTGAACATTCTACGCTGCCCTGACGTGTCTGTTGCCGATCAAATGATCGCGCTGATCGATCAAGCCCGCACCGACGGCGATTCGCTGGGCGGCGTGATCGAGGCAGTGGCGCGCCACGTGCCCGCCGGGCTGGGCGAGCCGGTGTTCGACAAGTTGCACGCCGATCTCGGCAAAGCCCTGCTGTCCATCCCGGCTTGCAAAGGCTTCGAAGTGGGCAGCGGTTTCGCCGGCACGCGCTTGCACGGCTCCGAGCACAACGACATTTTCTATTCAGAAAACGGCCGCATCCGCACGCGGACCAATCGCTCAGGCGGCATCCAGGGCGGCATTTCCAACGGCGAGAACATCATCGTGCGCGCCGCCTTCAAACCCGTGGCCACCATTCTGCGCGAACAAGAGACTGTGGACGTCGACGGCAATCCCACGGTTCTCAAGCCGCGCGGCCGTCACGACCCCTGCGTGCTTCCACGCGCAGTGCCCATCGTCGAAGCCATGATGGCCCTGGTGCTGGCCGACCACTTCCTGCGCCAGCGGGCGCTGGGCTAGCTGGAGTCTGTCGGGAAATTGCGGGCCGCCCGCAGGGCAAGCCCGCGGATGGCGGGTCGCGGGTCGCGTGAGCGTGGGCGAGAGCGTGTTCGTGTGGGGTACGCGGGAGGCGAAAGGCGTAGGGCGAGGGCGTGAGCGCTCCGGGTGCCGCGGGCCGCGGGTCGCTCACGCTCACCAGCCGCCCACGCTGGCCGCGCTCCGCTGGTCGCTCACGCTACCGCTACCGCGCACGCACACGCCCACGCACTCGCCCATGCGACCCGCGACCCGCAAGCCGGCCTTCCGGAAAGCCCGGAGTTCTCCGGATCAGATTGGACGTCCGCTTCACAAGAAGGCAACATGGCGCTATGCGATTCAACGCATTCGTCTGGGGCCTGTTTCGCGAATCGGAGCAAGGCAAGAGCGCAATCCGTCGATTCGAGTCGCTGGACAGCAAGTTTCTCGATTCCCACTCCTACTTGGATGGATGGACTCGCACAATCGAATTCGCATTCAACGACGAATTCAAGGATCAGTATGCACATCCAGAGATAACCATTGATGTCGTAGATCTCGTCAAGAACTGGGCGGGCAAGAAGAAGGTCACATCAGCGGACGAGGCCAAGGATCTCTACGAGCAGCTCTGCACAGATGGAGTTCCTTTTGAGATGGCCGACTTGACTGGCCATGTCGCCCCGGTGTACTGCCTCGGCGGGGACGTCGAAGATCTCTACGCCTACGTGGCCGCAATCTCTCTCGGGCTTCACCTTGCGCACCCCAATTTCTTCCTTCCCTGTCTGTGGCGATTGCGATTCTTCCAGTTGGAAGAAATCCACCACGAGTTCGCTATCCCGATTCCGCCGGTGCCGGGCAAGCTATCGAAGGAAGAACGGGCTTGGTACTACTTCGAGCTGAATTCGGCGTGGCAGGAATTTCGGAAATGCCATGGTCTGTCCCCCGCCGAGATGAACGCATTCCTCTATGATTTCGCGACTCCCTTCACGACTCCAATCAGCACAGAGGATATACCCGCACCCGCCAAGGCATGGATGCTCACCGGCTACAATAGGGATGCGGACACCAACACGATAGGCTTCGTCAGCCCTTGGGGGGCCAACGCCTTCGTACGTCGCGGTGACATCCTGGTCATGTATTTGGTGCGGCCCCAAAGCTGCATCCATTCCATCTGGCGGGCTTGCAGCGATGGATTCATCGACCCCATTTCTCACTATCACTCGGAGGCCTGGGTGGGAGGCGCCATCAGTACGGTGCCGATTTCCCTCGCTGAACTCAAGGCCCATCCGCTCCTTTCCAAGAAGTCAGCAGTGCGTGCAAATTTTCAGGGGTTGCACGGGAAGGCGCCCCTCACATTCGAGGAATACGAGGCGATTCTCGCCATGATGTCGGCGAAAGGCCAGGATCTCAGTGCACTCCCCAGGATCCCTTCAATGGCCGGATTTCCCGAGGCTGAGCTTGCTTGCGAGCGAGACGTCGAGGTTCACCTCATCGAGCCGTTCCTGCAGCGCCTCGGCTATTCCGACGCAGATTGGATTCGCCAAATGCCGGTGAAGATGGGCCGCGGCGAGCGCAACTACCCGGACTACGCCGTGGGCGCCGTGGCGACGCGCGGGGAGGAGAGCGCGCAGATGGTCCTCGAATCCAAGTACCAACTCACCTCCAAGCGGCAGTTCGTTGACGCTTTCCTGCAGACCAAGTCCTACGCTCTTCGACTTCAATGCAAGGTGATGGCCATGGCCGCGCGCGAAGGAGTCTGGATCTTCCCGCCAAGAAACGGAGCCTTCGAAATTGACCACTATGTGCAGAAGACCTGGGGAGAGATCGTTCAACCAGACAGCTTTCACGCTGTCTCGTCTCTGATCGGGCGCGACGAAGTCCTCACGCGACGGAGGTGAGAAGCAAGATATCTCCGACCCATCCGCGGCAACATGATTTGCCGCCGAGAAGGGCCTTCCGATGCCCCAAGCCCCGGTGTGAAACCTTGCCCAGGATCCTGATTGAGCGGAACTGGCTCTTGACCGGACCGGTCGCTATACTTCGCCGACGTGAATGCGGACGCAGTCATTGCCGTCCTTCGGGCGCTGGAGCGCGAAGGGGTGCGGTACAAGGTCGTGGGGGCGGTGGCCCTCAATTTCGTCGGCTTGCCTCGGGCCACCCAAGATCTCGACATCTTCGTGGCTGCCGACGAGGAAAACATTGGCCGACTCCGCGCCGCACTGCGATCGGTCTTTGACGATCCGGAAATCGCGGGGATCAGCGCCGCGGATCTGGCCGGTGAATATCCGGCAATCCAGTACGTTCCACCGTCGGGAACTTTCCACATCGACATCCTGAGCCGCCTGGGCGAGGCATTCCGCTTCGAGGACATCGAAGTCGAGGAACGTCTCGTGGAAGGGATTCGCGTGCCGGTGGCAACGCCCCGGATGCTTTTCCTGATGAAGAAGGACACCGTTCGGCCGCAGGATCGAGCCGACGCCGATCGCCTGCGGCGCCAGTTCAACATCAAGGACTAGAATGCCTGTCCACCGATTCCGATCAGCCGCCGAGATGGAAGAAACCGTGTGGCTCGACCGAGACGACCCTCGGCTCTGGCCCACCATCGCGTCCGTATGGAACCTCTCTGCTCGCCTCTGCCCCGTGCACTTTCCGCCCGGGCTGCGCAAGCACCGCTCGATCCAAGAAGCCAACCAGCTCAACGAGGAATGGGAAGCCACGAATGTTCGACGTTGCAAGCCGTTATGATGGTCGACTTCCCCCGCCCGCGTGCAAACGCGAGCCGATTGCGGCGCGATAGTAGCGCGACGGCATCTCGTGTCCGACCAGGCTGGCTGCCAGGCGCGAACAATTGATCAGCTTGTCGAGCTGCACGCCGGTCTTCACGCCCATGCATTCCAGCATGTTCACGACGTCTTCCGTGGCCACGTTGCCCGACGCACCCGGCGCGAACGGGCAGCCACCCAGTCCGCCCAGCGCCGTGTCGATGGTGGTGATGCCCATCTCCAATGCCACCAGGATGTTGGCCAGCGCGGTGCCGCGCGTGTCGTGAAAATGCACGGCCACAGCGTCGCGGGACGTTTCCGCCAGAACCAGCGCGAGCACGTCGCGCACCTGGCGCGGGTTGGCCACGCCGATGGTATCGCCCAGGGAAACCTGGTAGCAGCCCGCGGCGCGCAGGGCGGACACCAGCGCCACCGCCTTGCCTGGATTGACCGCGCCCTCGTAGGGACAGCCGTACACCGTCGAGACGTAGCCGCGCACGCGCATGCCGGCTCGACGCGCGCTGGAAACGACCTGCTCGAGCACGCGCAACGTGTCCGCGATGCTCTTGTTCACGTTCCTGCGGTTGTGGCTTTCGGACGCCGAAAGAAACACGGCGATCTCCGGCATGGCCGCCGCTTGCGCCGCAACCAAACCCTCGGGGTTGGGCACCAAGGCCGAATAGGTGATCCCCGGATTGCGCGCAACCTGCCGCGCAACCTCGCCAGCATCGGCCAGTTGCGGAACCCACTGCGGATTTACGAAGCTCGTGATCTCGATGGCACGCAAGCCACAGCCAGCAAGCGCGTCGATGAGCGCGACCTTGTCCGTCGTTGCCACCAGGCGGGTCTCGTTCTGCAGGCCGTCGCGCGGCCCGACCTCGAAGAGCACGACCTCGGCGGGCAACTGCTCGAACATGGCGCTAGCCGAGTGCGATCGAGTGCGACTGTCCGAGCAACTGGTCGCAGAGCTCGTCAGTCATTTCGTCGAGAGTGTTGAGTACCACATGCGCCGCCGACTGATCGTATCCGAGATAGTTGGCGGCCCTGACCGCAATCACGTGAGCGCCCGCAGCCCGCCCTGCCAAGATGCCTGGCTCGGCGTCCTCCACCACGATGCAGGCGTGTGGCTGCACGGCGAGCAACTGCATCGCGGTCAGATAGGGCTCGGGATCCGGCTTGCCCTTGCGATAGTCCTCCGCCCCAAGCAGGACTTGAAAATCGTCGAGCATACCCAGTCCGGCGATAGCCTCCTGCACTTCAACGCGGCTGGCCCCTGACACCACGGCCAAGGCCGCGCGCTGGCCCAGACGCTTGATGGCCTCGCGCACCCCGGGCAACGGCTGATACCCCTTGTGCGCGAGTAGCTGCCGTTTCTCCTCCACCGCCCGCGCGATGACTTCGTCCATGCCCACTTGCAGCCCATGGTTGCGGCAGAGCATGGCGTGTATCTCGTTCCAGGAGTGCCCCACAATGAAGTGGCGCTCGGCACCGTCTAGCTCGACCTGCCAGCGTCGTAGGGCGAGCACGACCGATTCCACGTTGTCGCGCTCGGTATCCACCAGAGTTCCGTCGAGATCAAAAAGGATTGCGGCGCGAAATGACATGTTTGTGCGATGGATTATACGGGGCCGCGTTGGCACGCCAGCTACCTTTTTGCTAGAACGTTTCTTGTGGGACGCAAGGACCCGACCCGAACGGCACCGCTGAGTGTGAAGGACTTGCTGCGGGAGAACGCCGATTTGCGCCACCAACTTGCCAGGAATTCATGCAAGCGGCTGTGACTCGCGCCCATGGTCAGCACGACTCCGGTGCCTCGGTCGATGAAGTGCCTGGGCTGAAGGACAGCCGCTGGCAGGGCGCCTGGGCGAATTCGCCGGGCCGCACAGCCTATGCTTGCACCTTGGCGTGCCTGCTGGTTGTGGGCGCCTGCCAGCAGCGCAGCGCCAACGTGGAACGATACATCGGAGCGGCTGGGCCGGACGCCGCGGGCGACTTCTTGCACAACCCGGGAGACGGCGGTGGCGCCTCTGACAGTGGCGTGGCTGCCGATGCCAAGCCAGGGACATCGCTTGATGGGGGATGGTGCCATGGGGCCAATCTTCAGACTGACCCCGTAAACTGCGGGGTGTGCGGGACCATCTGCGAGATTCCCCACGGGCAGCCGGCTTGTATCGCTGGACAGTGTGGGGTGGGCAGCTGCGACCCCGGCTACGTCGATCTTGATGGCAAGCCAGAAAACGGCTGCGAATGCGTGAAGAGCAACGGCGGCGTCGAAATCTGCGACGGCGCGGACAACAACTGCGACGGTCAGATAGACGAGGGGTTCAACCTGCAGACCGACGCGGCCAACTGCGGCCAATGCGGCAATGTGTGCAGCGCCGCCCACGCTAGCGGGCGTTGCCAGCAGGGGAAGTGCGGGGTCATTTGCTTGCCCGGCTACTTCGATGTTGATGGCAACCCTGACGACGGGTGTGAGTATGCCTGTACGCCGAGCAACAATGGCATCGAGATTTGCGACGGCAAGGACAACGACTGCGATGGCACCATCGACGAAGGCGCCACGGACGTGGGTCAACCTTGCGGTGGAAACGGGTGCCAGCCGGGTGTTCTGAACTGTATCGCCGGCACACCCATCTGCGTGGGCGCGGGACAGCCCAGCCCGGAGGTTTGCGACGGGCGCGACAACGACTGCAACGGACTCATCGACGAAAGCGATCCCAACCTGGGCAAGCCGTGCTATCCGGCGGGGGCTGACGGCTGCAACCTGCAAGCCGGAACCTGCACCGGTCAGTGTCGGCTGGGCGCCTGGGCGTGCACGGCCGGAACCCTGGTCTGTGCCGGCGCGGTGACACCGCAGGTGGAAATCTGCGACGGCATCGACAACGACTGCGACGGCTCGGTCGACGAAGACTTCGTCTTGCAGACCGATCCGCGACACTGCGGCACTTGCAGCGTCGCGTGCAGCTACTCCCACGCGACCGGACTCTGCAGCAACGGCCAGTGTCACATGGGTCCTTGCCAGCAAGGTTGGACCGATGCCGACCACAGCCCGGCCAATGGCTGCGAATACGCCTGCACACCAGATGGACCCGAGATCTGTGATGGAAAGGACAACGACTGCAACGGGCTCGTTGACGGGGATGACCCCGGCCTGATTCAGCCCACGGTCAATTTCTGCCGGCAAGGCGGCGAGTGTGGCAAGGGCCCAGGCGGCTCGGCGAGATTCCCTGGCGACGCCAGCTTTCCGGTGTGCACCACTCCGTCTGGCGCCAGCGCGGCGAGCTGGATCTGCAACTATCCGGCCACCGTGCAACTCACCGGCCCCAACCAGATCGTGGCGCAGGAATCGTGGTGCGACGGACTCGACAACGACTGTGACGGAGCGGTGGACGAGTTCGCGGCCACTGTCCTGAACACCCCGTGCAGCGACGACGCCGGCCTGGGCGAATGCCGGCGCGTCGGAACCATGAAGTGCCAATCCGACAAGACCCTGGCCCCGGCCTGTGATCTGTCCGGTTCGGTCGCCGCAACACCGACCGACGAGATCTGCGACGGCAAGGACAATGACTGCGATGGACTCACTGACGAAAGCTGGGACAACCCGTCGGGACTGGGCCTCCCCCAGTGCGCGGGCCAGGACTGCAAGGGCGTGCGCGATACCGTGGTCCACGTCGCGTCCTCCGGAGCGCCAGGCGGCGGCTACTACATCTACAGCTACGAAGCCAGCCGCGTCGACGGCAACGCCACATCGGCGGGCGCTTCCACCGCGCGCGCATGCTCGCGCCCAACCAGTGCAACCGGAACCGGCGTGCTGCCCTGGAGTTCCGTCACCTGGTCGGCGGCCGACGCCGCTTGCCGTGCCGCCGGCATGCGTCTGTGCAAAGTCACGCGCAGCAACGCCACCGTGGCCACCGACGAATGGGGTTTTGCCTGCGAGTTCGGGAGTACCTGCACGAACGGGTGCTACCCCTACGGTTCCGCATACGATGCGCCCCTGTGCAACGGCGCCGAAGCAAACCTCGACGCAGTCGCGACCGTGGGCTCGTTCAACCAGTGCACCACATCTGGAGATCTCGATCCAAGCGACGTCGGCGCGGCGGTGTTCGACATGAGCGGCAACCTGGCAGAATGGACCGACGATCTGCGCGGCACAATGGCCGATGGTCGCAAGATGTACACCATCCGCGGGGGTGCCTTCGACAGCTTCTCCGTCGGCCTGGGTTGCACCTTCATGGCCGCCACGCTCGCGCAGGACTTCTCGTTTCCTGATACCGGTTTCCGCTGCTGCTCGTCGTGCGCGCCTGGCCTGGCCGATTGCAGTGGCGTTTGTGCGAACCTGGGCAACGACGCCGGCAACTGCGGTGCCTGCGGTGCCTCGTGCACCGCACCCGCCACCTGCCGGAACGGCGTGTGCAAATAGGTGACACTTTTGACCGGCGGTGAACAACCCGCGAGTAGCTCCTGTCCGTCCCCGATCTTGGACAGCATTGAATTCTCGATAAAGTGTTGAATCCTTGTTAGGTCTGGGATCGAAGTCGCATGTGCAGAAGTACGACCGCAAAGGCCCTGGCGCTTCTTGTTTTCGCAGCAAGCGGCGCGGGGTGTGGCACCTCAGCATCCAGCTCCGCTGACGGCGCCGTCGCGCCCACGCAGGACGTTGCCACACCGCCTCTCGACACTGGCGGATCAGGTCCAGCCGTTGACTCCTCTGCGGTCGGGGGAAGCGGCGGCGTTTCGAGCATGGGTGGAGAAGGAGGCTCCAGCACAACGGCTGTGGACACAGGCGGCCTTTCTGCTACGGCCGGCACCGCTGCAACCGGCGGCGACGCCAGCACGACTGGCGCAGCGGGCACGGCTGCAATGGGCGGCCACACGGGGACAGCCGGCGCCGCGGGCACGGCTACCACCGGCGGCATTGCCGGCGGCTCCAAGCCCGGCGGCGCTGCGGGCGGGGCCGGAAACACGACTGGCGGCAACACGACGACGGGTGGAACGGCCAGCTCAGGCGGGATTTCATCGAGCGGAACCCGAGCGCCGAATACCGGAGCCAACGTCAATTACTCGCAGGCGAAGCAGGTCATCGATGGATTCGGTGTCAGCAACGCGTGGCTATACCCTCCCGCGTCCAAGACAGGGGTCTACGACGCCCTCTTCAGCATCAGCAAGGGAGCCGGGCTGTCGATCCTGCGCAACCGCATCCCCTTTCGCGAAAACCCCACCAACGATGACAAGTTCATCAACAAGAACACTGACGGCAGCTACAAGTACACCGCCAATAGTGATGGCAGCAAGACCTTCTCTCTCAACTGGTCCAACTGGGACGTGAGCAATACCAGCACTCTGATCAGCGACATCAAGGCCGCCGGCTCGGACTATCAGGTCACGAAATTCCAAAGTACGCCGTGGACGCCACCCAACAACAGCGTCAGCAAGTGGAAGGTGAGCGACAGCTACAAGACCATGAACTACAACACGCCCGAGGTAGGCGGCACCCTCGATCCCGCCCACTACGCGGACTACGCCGACGTTCTGGCGGACTATGTATTGGGCTACAAGGCTAAGATGGGCGTCGACTTGACGGTCCTTTCCCTGCAAAACGAACCCAATTTCCAGTGTACGTACGAATCGGCTGACTGGACGGCCGCGCAGTTCGACACATTCTTCGGGACTCTGAAGACGGAATTCACCAAGAAGGGTGTGTTCACTCAGTTGCCCAACCTGAAGATCATGGCGCCCGAATTCCAAAGCGCGAAAGAGGACCTCATCGTTCCCACACTCAACGACTCCAGCCTTTCGGATGTCTTGGGTGTCGTGGCGATTCACCAGTACGATTACACGAAGAGCAACGCCAGTTCCTATACCGCTCCTACATTTACGAATTCGAAGGCCGCCGGCAAACCGATTTGGATGACCGAGTTCAGTACGGCAGCGTGGGCCACCGACACGAGCATCACCGACGGGCTGATCGTCGCACGCCTGGTTCACATGGACCTCGTGGTGGCGCAGTGGAGCGCATTCCTCTACTGGTGGGCGTGGGGAACTGGCAATGGCTGCCTGGCGCAATCCAGTGGCACGCAGCCCAAGCGTCTCTACGCCATCGGCCAGTACAGCCGCTTCGTTCGTCCTGGCTGGATGCGGGTCGACGCGGTCGCGAGTCCTGCCAGCAATGTCTACCTGTCGGCGTTCAAAGACCCTACCGGAAATCAGGTCGCTGTGGTGGCGATCAATACTGGAACGTCCATCGTCCCGCTCGCTCTCACCATCGACGCAGGCCGCTTCGGCGCGCTGACCACCTACCGAACTTCAGCGAGTGAAAACCTCACCAACGTAGGTGCCCTGACAGGCGGCACGACAGTGAACGTCTCCCTCGCCCCATCCAGCGTGACCACATTCGTCGGCTCGGTCGGGCCGTGACCAGCGAGAAAGCTAGCCTCCGGCTTCCCAGAGTGCTCTTGCCAATGTGACAAAGAGACGGGCGGATTGGCGGAACCTATGTCAAGATGGCACTGGGTCGGCCTTTCGAGAAAGCCGCGAGCGGATAATGTTGTATTTACGGCTGGTTGGGCGACGTCAGCCGGGTCGGATGCACCTGGCATCCGCTTTGAAGGAGTGCGCAAGGAACTGCAGACGTGACAAGCGAAGCCGAAGCCAGCGCAGACCGAAATTCCTCCGCCCCGACTATCTTGGTCGTGGACGATGAACCGGGCATCGTCGACTCGCTCAGCAAGATCTTCGAGCGCGAGTCGCTGCGTGTGCTCACAGCGCGCAGCGGTGGAGACGCCCTAGAGATTTTGCGCCGCGAGCCGGTGTCAGTGGTGCTCACCGATTTGATCATGCCTGGCATGTCTGGCCTGGATCTACTCAAAGCCAGCCGCAGCGTCTCGCCGGAGACCGAAACCATCCTCATGACTGCCTACGGTTCGGTGGAGAACGCCGTGGATGCCATGAGGCAGGGTGCCTACGACTTCGTCACCAAGCCGCTCAAGCGCGCCCATGTGGTTCGCGCGGTCAGCAAGGCGCTGGAAAAACACAACCTGCTGCAGGAGAACCGCTCGTTGCGCGCCCAATTGGCCGCGGAACGGCAGAAGACACTCATCGGCCAGTCGCTGGCCTGGCGCCGCACAATGGAGACGGTGATGCAGGCGTCGCCATCCATGGCCACTGTGTTGCTCTTGGGCGAATCGGGAACCGGAAAGGAATTGCTGGCACGGGCCATCCACGCCGCTTCGCCGCGCGCATCGGGTCCCTTCGTTCCGGTCAATTGCGCAGCTCTTCCCGAGACGATTCTCGAGGCCGAGCTCTTCGGCTACGAACGCGGGGCCTTCACAGGAGCCATCCAGCGTCACGACGGACGCTTTCTTCAGGCCGACGGCGGCACTCTCTTTCTCGACGAGATCGGTGAAATCCCAACCCATGTGCAGGTCAAGTTGCTGCGCGTGCTGCAAGAAGGTGAAGTGGAGCGCTTGGGAGGCCGGGCATCCAAGGTGGACTTGCGCTTGGTTGCGGCCACCAACCAGGATCTGCGCGGCGCCGTGCGCGAGGGTCGTTTCCGCGAGGATCTGTACTACCGCCTGAATGTCATAGCCCTGCGCGTGCCTCCCTTGCGCGAACGGCGCGACGATATTCCCCTTCTGGCCGAGCATTTCCTGCGCTTCTTCGGCGAGCGGAATGACCGTCATCTGGCGGGCTTTGCCCGGCCTGCGGCCGAGGCTCTGGTGCGCTACGACTGGCCGGGCAATGTGCGCGAGCTGGAGAACACGGTCGAGCGGGCGGTGGTCCTGTCGCGCGGGACCGCCGTAGAGTTGGACGATCTCCCGGTCGAGGTGCGCACCGGCCAGAGCAATTCCAGCGACGAAAGAAGCATAACCTTCGCGATTGGGACGCCGCTCGGCGAGATCGAGCGACGAGTGATCCACGCTACTCTGGGCCACGTGGGAGGCGACAAGCGCCTTTGCGCGCAGTTGCTGGGAATCGCGACTCGGACCATCTATCGACGCCTCGAGGAGGAGAAGGAAGGGACACCAGCTCGGAGCGCCGAGGAGACGCCGGAAGGGATGACGGCTGAGAACACAGAGGGGAGAGAATCAGTCACTGAGCCGGAGCCCACATAGGGACGCCCAAGTCCAAAAGCTACCTGCAACTCCCCGCGATTCCCTCAGATTGCTAGCACGCCACGACGTCTTCGGCCGCGCCCAAGTCTTCTCCGTGCTCTCCCCTCTCGCCTCTGTGTTCTCAACTGCGGGAAGCTGTCTGGACCGACGTTCGCCACGTTCCACCCTCTCTCTTGGAATACCTTGCCAAATTGGCAGACGAAGCAAACGCACGGAAGCCGTAACTAGCTTGATCTACTAGGATTTTCTCATTGCCTGGCTGGCCCCGGTGTTGCTCCTGCGCACAGGGAAGCCGTGGAAACTCTGCTGAGAAAATATCTCTGGGCTCTCGACCTGGCGGTCGTCGCTCTGTGCGCAACTTTTCTCGGCAGCGCGGCCTCGAGCGCAGTCGAATCGAAAGTGGTTGCGTCGACACCAGCCCCGCCCCCCGTGGCTAGCAAGCCGCGCCGGCCCGAACCCACGACCAGCAGCAGCAAGCAGCCGGAAGGAATACTCAAGCGGAACATCTTCTGTTCCACCTGTCCGCCGATCATCGAAGAGCCGCATCCCGATGGTGGGGTTCCGGAACCCACCTCGCCGGACGCAGTCAAGACCGCGCTCCCCCTCGCCCTGCTGGCCATCATGTTTGCGCCGCCGCCCAACGGCATGAAGTGGTCGATCGCAGTCATCCGCGACACCGAGATCAAGTCCATGGGGGCATTCCCAGTGGGAGGCAAGATCCACGGAGCCACGGTCATCGAGATCCAGGAAACCCGCATCTACCTCGACAACGCCGGCAAGACCGAGTTTCTCGACCTCTTTGAAAAGCCGGCACCGCCTGCACCACCTCCTGCGGCTTCGGCAGCCGGCGGAACCGATCCTCTCTCGATCGAGATGGACAAAGGCATCAAGAAGACGGGCGAACACTCCTACGAAATTCAGCGCGGCACGCTGGAGTCGGTGCTGGGCAACATGTCGCTGCTCTCGCGCTCGGCACGCATCGTGCCCGAAATGCGCGATGGCAAGGCGGCCGGTTTCCGTCTCTACGCGGTGAAACCCGACGGACCCTTCGCCAAAATCGGGATGCAGAACGGGGACGTGATCTCGTCCATCAACGGCCTGGAAATCACCAGCCCCGAAAAGGCCCTCGAAGTCTACGCCAAGCTCAAGTCAGCCAGCCACCTATCGCTGGGCATGGAAAGCAACGGCAAGAAAATCACACAGGACTACAACATCCGATGAAACGAAATTCCAAAAACAAAGATGCCAGCGGGCACGCGATGCTTTCCAGCGGCACGGTTGCACGCCGCCGCAGCACGCTTGGCCGCATCAGCGTCGTCACTCTTGTCGCTCATCTGGTGGCATTTCTCACGCCGGGACTCTGGGCGCACGCAGAGACGACGCCCGCAGCCGCGCCTGCACCCGCGCCTGCACCCCCGGCACGGCCATCGCGACTCCTGCCACGCCTCCCGGGCCGACCGGGTGGCCCTCCTGCTCCGGCGCCAGCC
>Ga0265316_10000729_pt1 | contig 36252 bp, 37 predicted proteins | sample 4522metaG_FD_202092 | JGI IMG/M metagenome (GOLD analysis project Ga0265316, IMG submission 202092) | Rhizosphere microbial communities from Carex aquatilis grown in University of Washington, Seatle, WA, United States - 4-5-22 metaG | ecosystem: Host-associated > Plants > Roots > Rhizosphere >...
CCTATGAACACATCCTTGCGCCCTAACCAGTCGACGATTTTGCTCGCGCGCAGGAGGCCTTTTTTTAAGGAAATGGCGATGTCTGTCGCGCGTATAGTCTATATGGAACTTGCTGCACGTCGCCGCTGTACGAGTCTATGACTCGAAGAGACGTAGACAACTTAGCTCCGGTCCGTTCGTTAGTCCGCATGAACAGAAGCATATGAAACTTGCATTCAATAATTCCGGAGCAATCTTTGCAAGATTGCGCAACATTCTTCAGCACCATGCCGATAAATTTTCTGTGACTGCCGATCGACCCGATTATTATTGTTTGAGCATTTCTTGGAGTCCTAAGTTTAATAAAGGATTCCCTATCGCTTGGGTAAAAGTATCAAGTTCATATGTGAGTTACCATTTAATGCCGGTCTACATGCTTCCGAGGTTGGGAAAGACGATTTCAACTGAGTTGAAAAGGCGTATGCAGGGTAAATCATGCTTTAATTTCAAAGTCATCGATGAAGATCTCTTCAAACAAATTGAAAGTTTAACAGCTCATGGATTCCAAGAATGCAAAAAGGTTGGAATCCTCGGCTAAGGGAATGATCTCAATCATCAGGCGGGCTAACCAGTCGCTCAAGTCACGAAGGGATCCCTTCGTGACCGACGGAACCAGCCGTCGAAGATTTAGCACGCGCGAAACAAACAGCTACTGTTGGACGTAGATTGCCGCGCGCGGACTGGATTCCGTTGCTGTGGCACTTCATCGCCGCTCTACGAGTCTATGATCGAAGAGTCGTAGACAGCTTAGCTCGGGTCCGTTAGGCGGGAATGCTCTTTTGCTACAATTCAAATATGAATAAAGAAGGAAGAGATATGAAACTAAGAACAATCATCGCACTCCTCATCTCTTTATCTGTTATCTCCATTATTCCAGCAACGATGATGAATGCTCAACCGACATCAACCGAAGATGTTATGAAAATGATTTGCGGCACGTGGGTAAACAATACCTATGTGGGAAACAAGGCATTGCCTCAGAAAATCGTGTTCAAGACGGACAGAACATTCGATGTCTATAATGTTGTTACTCAAGAATCGCCGAACGAAAAAGGAGACTTCAATATTGTCGAAGCTTGGAAAGATTCCTCTGGATGTACGTTCTGCAAGGCAACGACGAAATCTTTCTCTTCCGCAAATTCGTCATTTGAACTCTGGAAGCTTAACACTACAGGAACTAAATGGGAATCGTGCTTCTCTTTTAAAAAGAACATCTATGCCAAAGAGATCATTTCTCTTCCCGATTCATCAAGCACATTCTATTACTCAGTCTATTTCCGGAATGCCAACGAGGTCGTTCCTCAGCTGACGGACAGTATAACTATGGGCGATCACACACAGTATATCTATGCAACAATGAACGGTAAACCATTGAAAGCGTATGTGTTTCAGCCGACGGAAGCACGAGAAACAAAACTCCGTCCCGCCATTTTGTTTTTCCATGGAGGCGGATGGGTCAGCGGTGAACCTGAGTGGGCATTTTGGCTCGCAAAACACTTTTCCTCCCTCGGAATGGTTGCAGTGGCTGTTCAATACCGGCTTTCAGATCAATTGGCGATTACTCCATTGGAAGGGATGATAGACACACGTAACGCCATTCGCTGGTTGAGATCGAACGCAAAAAAGTTAGGAATTGATCCAACCCGTGTTGCCGTGTATGGCTGGTCAGCAGGAGCGCACCTCGCAGCATCTGCGGCGATCTTCAATGACGCCGGAACGCAGCAAGATACGCTGAGTACCTCGCCGAATGCACTCGTTCTCATTTCGCCGGGAGTGGAACTCGAAGGTGATCGCTGGACTCAGAAGCTGCTTGGTGCTCGAGCAGACGCAGTATCGATATCACCAGCTTCCCACATCCGAAAGGGACTGCCGCCTACCTTGGTGCTTGAAGGAAGACACGATACAATAACTCCGCTGAAGGGTGTCCAGTTATTTTGTGATCGTATGCGTGCCGCCGGCAATCGATGTGAGTTGCATATATATGAAGGCGTGGGTCACCTGTTCACACCCGACAGTATTAGCGATAGAGGAGACCCCAGACCCGATCCAAAAGTCCAAGCAGATGCATTAAAGAAGGTAGAGGAATTTCTTGACGCTCTTGGGTTCTTAAAATGAGATATCTAATCCACATTTAAAGAAATATGACAGTAACAATTTATGTAATAAACATATAATGCCGCCTAATCAGTCGCTCAAGTCACGCCTCTGGCGTGATGGCGCCTTCAGCGCTCACTGAGAAACGGAAGGGGCCGTCGACGATATCGCCGCGCGTTGTTGGACGAACTGAGGAGCATCTGCCTGAAACGTTTGCGCAATCAGCTACATGGCGTCGGCTGTTCGCCGCCGCCGCTTAGCTCCGGTCCGTTAACTCTCAAAACGTTTTTCAACAAACAGATAAGGATAATCCAATGGGCACTTTTGCAATTCTTTCCTTAATACCGTGGGAGACAATCTTCAAATATAGTCCGATGATTGTTGAAGCTGGCCAGAAGCTTTTTAGCAGTGTCAACAAATATTTCGGGAATGCTTCGAAAGAAAGCGGCAAGCAACAAAAGGTCTCCCTGGAACAACTAGACAAGAGAATAAAGCTTCTCGAGCAAAATGAACTTCAACAAGCGGATCTGATTGAAAAAATTGCTATTCAGATAAATGAATTATCAATAGCCGCAAGAATTATCTCAAATAGAACGCTGTTGGCATTGTCGATTTCATCATTGTCGTTAATCATCTCACTTGCTTTAGCTGTGATGAGAGTTATAAAGTGAGGCATCTGAAAAATCAGTTACAATGGTGGGACGGACATTCTTGTCCGTCAGAATTTGTTAGATTTGAATCAAAAATGACAAACAGGAATGTTTGTCCCACCAGAAAAAGCAATTTTTCAGAAGTCTCAAAGTAATCGTTTTGCCGACTAACCAGTCGCTCAACTCCCGAAGGGATCCCTTCGGAACCGACGGAACCAGCCGTCGACGATTTAACACGCACGAAACACAGAGTTACTATTGGACTGGACATACCATGCGCGAACCGGATTCCGTTGCTGCGGTCCGTTAGGTGGCGCATTGAAAGGAGATACTGAAATAGCTTATCCTCTAAAAAATATTCGATGGCTCCGCATTTTTGGTGTTGCACTTGCAGTCATTTTGGCAAGTTTCTTCATTGTAACGGCTATAACTACAGTATATGCTTTCATCTTAGCTTTTCAGGCTAGGGGAACTCCCGACCAAGCAGTGATAAGTCAATTTGCTGCAAAGATCAGTCGCTGGTTGATTCCGTTCCTTGAGATACTACTAACACTTTTATCCTCCGCGTTCATTGTGCGAAGGACCGACAAAACAAATATCATTCATGGTCTTTTGATAGGTGCACTCGTTGGCACGTTAAATCTAGTGGTTACACGGATTTTTTTTAATCACCTTAGTTTTGATAGCTTGATTGTTTTTCTAATCACTCTGGGATTGGGTTGGTTCGGTGGTTTTATTGGGCAAAAAAGAAGAGTGAAACTTGAAACCAATGCAGCCAGCCGTTAACAATTCTGAATTGCGACTGTGATGCGGACGCCTAACAGTCGCTCAAGTCCCGAAGGTCCGAAGAACTCCCTTGGAGGATCCTTTCGGGACTGACGGAACCAGCCGTCGACGATTTGGCACGCGCGAAATAAACAGGTACTATCGGACCGGAATACCACGCGCGGACTGGATTCCGGCGCTGCGGCACTTCATTGCCGCTCTACGAGTCTATGACTCGAAGAGTCGTAGACAGCTTAGCTCAGGTTCGATGGGCCGCAGAAGAAACATTCGACTCACAACTACCATACACATAGGAGGTCACATGAAACGAGTCACTGGCATCGGCGGCATCTTCTTCAAGGCCAAAGACGCTCCATCACTGCAGGCTTGGTACAAGCGGCACTTGGGAATCGATGTCCAAGTCTGGGGCGGAGCTGCCTTCGATTGGACCGACGCCGAGGGCAAGCCGGTTGCAGGCACAACTGCATGGTTAATTGATCCAGAAGAAAGTAATCACTTTGCTCCGAGCTCTGCTCCCTTCATGGTGAATTACCGAGTGGCAGACCTCCACGCCTTGGTCAAGGCATTAAAGGAAGAAGGCTGCAATGTGCTCGAGAAGATTGACGAATCCGAGTATGGGAAGTTTGCCTGGGTTATTGATCCAGAGGGAAACAAGGTTGAGCTATGGGAGCCGCCTCAAGGCCAATGAGCAGGATCGTTAGTCACGGCTGCCAACTGCAGGCTAACCCGTCGCTCAAGTCCACAAGGGATCTCTTCGGGACTGACGGAACCAGCCGTCGACAATTTCGCCGCGCGTATATTCTGCATGGAACTGGCTCCACGCCGCCGCAGCTTAGCTCCGGTCCGCTAGGCAGCCAATCACAATTGTACAGGAAGGAGCCTTCGCTTTGAATTTAAGGTCTGTATCGCTGACCGGATATGTATTATTGGTAATTACATTAGTTAGCTTGGTTATCGAAAATTCAATTCTAGCTTCAGGCTATGTCGCGTCTATCTTACAAATTATAGCTGTCCTTTTAATGATATGGGCGCGAATCACTTTTGGCAGGAGAAGCTTTCACGCGGCGGCAAATCCTACTGAAGGAGGATTGGTAACCACTGGTCCTTACGCTTACATTCGCCATCCTATCTATGCTTCGATCCTATACTTTCTCTGGGCGGCGGTCTTCTCTCATTTTTCAGTTACCAATTTGATACTCGGCACTATCGGCACCATCGGTGCTTGCATTCGAATCTATGCTGAAGAACATCTTATAGTACATCAATATCCGCAATACGTAGATTATGCGGCGCGAACGAAGCGAGTAATACCCTTTTTGATGTAGCCTAATTGGCGGACTATTCAGCGGCTCAAGCCCCGAAGGTCCGAAGGACTCCCTTGGAGGATCACTTCGGGACTGAGGGAACCAGCCGTCGAGGATTTTGTTCGCGCTAATCGACCGGTTACTATCGGACTGGACATACGACACGCGGAATGGATTTTGTTGCTGCGGCACTCCGTTGCCGCTCTACGAGTCTATGACTCAAAGAGTCGTAGACAGCTTAGCTCCGGTCCGTTAGGCGTTTTTGGAAATTGCACTTTTGACATTGACACAAAAATGGTATATTCGTGTGAGCCAACAATTTTGAAAATACGTGGATATCCGTTCTTCCTTTTTAGCCGAGAAAGTATTAAGCCCAGACATATTCATACAGAGCAAAGCATAGTTATGCAACATTTTGGCTAGTTTCGGGACAATTGGCAAAATCAAAAGGATTTCGTAGCGGCCAAATTTCAGAATTGAGAAAGCTTGTAGAGGCGAACAAAGACTTATTTGAGGAAAAGTGGCATGGACACTTTGGCAATAAAGGTTGAACCAAGAGTCGTTGAATCATCGTTCACCTCTGGATCGCTTTGAGTTGTGTCGGCTGATGGCAGAGAAGTTTCTGCTCCGTTAGAATGGTTTCCCCGTTTAAGGAACGCTAACGCAGAACAACTGATAAATTGGCGACTCATCGGACAGGGAGTCGGAACACATTGGGAGAAAATTGACGAAGACATTTCCGTCAACAGCTTGTTTACCATGAATTGAGCCCCCCCAAAAACTGCTTATCCAGTCGCTCCCCGCTGGAATGCGCGGGGTCTTACAAACAACGCTCGACAAGTCAGGCGGAGCGTGATCGCGAAAAACGCTCACTGACGGAAGGGGCCGTCAATGATTTAACACACGCTAACCAAACAATTACGATCGCACTAGACTTAACGCGCGCGGAATGGCTACCGTCGCTGCAGCGCTTTGCCGCCGCTGGACGAGTCTATGACTCGAAGAGTCGTAGCCAGCTTGGCTCCAGTCCGATAGAATGCACGAAGGAGTACCATGCAAACTATTAAAACACTCATACTGACGATCATAAACATCTGCATTCTGAACTCACAGCTATCGGCTCAAGAGGACACTTGGAAATTGATTCGCACCTCGGGTGATACGCTTCGCGCCTGCACGCTAGATTCTCTCCCGGATATCGTCCTTTACATCACAAGCAACGGCGAGGCCTTCTCCCTCCCTATCGACTCGATTGCCACGTTGTCGCGTGTCAAGGAAGGACATTTCTGGGGAGGCGCGGGAGTGGGATTTCTGGTAGGTGCCATATCAGGCACAATCATCGGCGCCGCCAGCTATAAAAAACCAACTGGGGCTTTTGCATTTGATCTCGGCCCGGGGCCCGCTGAAGCAGGCGGGGCATTGCTCGGAGCCGCTGGTGGGTTTCTCGTCGGTGGAATCATCGGCGCCTCACTAGGGTATAATGAGACCTACAACCTGAGGGCTGAGAAAACGCTGAGGATGAAACGGTGGATTCTTCTCCAGGCTTATTACAATTGAAGCATCATGTTTCTTTTTAAATGGACTATTATTTGGAAATCCGTTTGCATTCAAACTTGTCGCTCCCCGCTTGAATGCGCGGGTCTCAAAAACCACGCTCGACAAGTCACACGGAGCGCGATCGCGAAAACGTTCACTGACGGAACCAGACGTCGACGATTTAGCGAGATCGAAACAAGGAGCTACTATCGAACTGGACATGCCACGCGCCGAATGGCAACCGTGCCGACGCAATTTCCGCAGCAGCTTAGCTCAGGGCCGCTAGGGCGCAAGAAAGAAAATATCGGAGGTTAAATGTTAAGACAACGAGTCAAGCTTTTCATTATAGTATTGGCCTTAATAAACTTAGCATGCGCAGCAACTCAACACGTAATGTGGAAACCACCATCCTCGTCGACCGAAGCTTGGTTCATTAAAGTATCACCTTCCCCCTTCGGTCACGAAATTAAGATCATAATTGATGGGACGACGGTTATTGCGGGGAATTGTGCAACTGACAAGAAAGCAGAATATAATGCTGACTATCAGAATAGGCACATAAAAGCATTCATGACTTATGAAATGCCAACTCACGAAGAACATGTCGATGTATATGTTGACGAGAGTCTGGTGGGAACATTTGTTTTTTAACTAACTCGTTTGCGCCCTAACCAGTCGCTCGACTCCCAAAGGGATCCCTTCGGGACTGACGGAAGAGGCCGTCCACGATTTCGCTCGCGCGAAACAAACAGCTACTATTGGACGGGACACTATCAACAATTATCAGTTATGATTTACCGGCCAACGCCTTCGTGGCTCTAAAGGTTTTCGATCTTCTCGGAAAAAAAGTCAGGACATAAGTTCAGGAGCGGCAGAACGCGGGCAGCCATTCTCTTAGATTCGATGCTGCCGGTTTACCGAGCCGGGTGTAATTCTTTTATAGACTTGAGGCTGACGGACCTACCGTTGACGAGTCTACGACTCGCAGAGTTGTGGACAGGTTAGACGGCTTTTCTTCTGTTGCGAATCGGCACCACGGTTCAAGAATGGAGCCACATCTGCGACAAAGACATTGAACAACACAACAGCAATACTACTTTGGGCATTACCGATTGCGCTTTGCTTACACGTATTTGAGGAGTTCGTATACCCCGGTGGACTGAGAAAATGGATCAACGCGTACAAGCCGTTTAAGCCAAAGGGCAACTTTCATTATTTTATTGTCAATTTTTCAGGTATTGTAGGAGCTTTCATCATAGCAATGGGAGCATCTGAAATCTCCGATTTTCGCATTTATTTTTTTCTTGTGGCTCTGGTCGGTAGCAACGCCATTTCCCACATCCGCGGCACAATGCAAAAGAAACAATATTGTCCCGGAACTATTTCCGGAAGTTTCCTTCTACTCCCTCTTTTATTGATAAGCTATACGTACTTCTTAATCATAAACAAAGTCGACATCCTCTCAGCCATTGTTTGTTTTTGTTTTGGCGTTTTCATTGGATTCTATGTCGCCGGCGTGGACATAAGAAAGCAGGATTCCCATCAACCAAAGAACGCCGCCTAATCAGCGGTTCCCCGCTGGAAAGCGCGGGGTCTCACAAACAACGCTCGACAAGTTACGCGGAGCGTGATGGCGAAAAGCGCTCACTGACGGAAATAGCCATCGATGATTTTGCAAGCATGGAATGGGGTCTGCTGGCGGCGTTTCGCGTCGCCGGAGATTAGCCCCGGTCCGTTTGAACATGCGAACTCCTGATGAGGCAATTACACGAGAAAGCGGCAACTGTTCGGAATGATACAGCAACAATTATTTAGATTAACAAAATCAAATGACTAGAACCTATCTCAAAAACATGCCACTTGATCCTTCGATGCGCTCACTCCGTTCGCTTACTCAGGATGAACGGCCCATTTGTTCACCCTGAGCAATCCCGTTCCGCTGAAGCGGAACGGGAGCGTCGAAGGGCTAACGCAAGCCATTATTGAGATGGCTTCTAATAAAAATATATAGAAACAAACCCCGACTGACGATTAGAAGCTTTTTGCGATGGAGTCTTCGCAATAGCATTAACTCTGTTGATTATTGATATTAAAAATTCCATCATCGGTAACAGTTGCTACTGCCAATAACTTTTGGCTTGCTCTTTTACATATTCTTCCATCTCTATTTGTTCTTGTTGCAAGTTTCACAATTATCCTGATAACGCGGGTTAATCATCACGGTGATCTAAGATTAGTAAACAGATCATCAGCCTCATTCATCTATTAGCTTCAGTCCATGGGACGGTATGAAAAGCATCATCCCTATGTATAACTGAAAATGCACTCTCTGCTCATAATGCCATCGCTTATTTCCATGATATTGGCATTCGTGTCCTTTCCATTAATGTACTTACCCCCTACGAAAACGGAACTGAAGTGTTGGCAGAAATTAAATATCAGAGCGATCCGACATTGGGTCACAAAAAAGGGGACAGAAAAGTGGGCGCAGAGAAGTACGATTCAAAATGGCGTAGAACGTGCTCGGAAGAATATTGCTTGGCATGGTGTTCTTACATTTACGTTTCTTTTCTTGATGGTCCGGGCACAGTTCATTGATAACCTGTTCATACAGTATGCTTCTCTATTGCTATCGCTCCCCTCTATCGGATACTTCTTAGGGAGCATTATTCAGCGACAGAAGTTAGTTATCATTTTGATCCGTAAAAAAACAATCGCCCAACAATTTGATGGAATAAGCCGTCAGCGATTTTGACGCGCAACACAAACAGCTGCAGTCGGACGTAGCTACTACGCACGGATTGACTTCCGCAACCCGCTGGCGGCGGCTATTCACTCAAGGAATAAATACAATGCCCGTATTAATACACGCGCCCAAGATCATCGAAGCTGCAGGAACCATTCCCGAACGAATCGATGAGTATGTAGGACGAGTAAGTACTGCAGCCGAGCATGTAAGCGTTGCAAGAATCATATCACCTCCCGGTTGGCTGGAACCCGGTCAACGTCCAGGCTTCCAAGAAATTTCTGTTGTATTGCATGGCTGTTTAAGGGTAGAACATGCAAGCGGTGTTATAGAGGTCGGAGCTGGTCAAGCGGTAATTGAATTTCCGGGAGAATGGGTCCGCCATAGTTCTCCTTATGAAGGAGGAGCAGATTATATTGCAATATGTTTGCCCGCTTTTTCACCAGCCAATGTTAATCGTGATGTTTAGGTTATGAAAATCTTACCGCAGTCAATTGGCCGGCACTGTTTCGTCCGGAATAACGCATTCTTTTTCTTGTTTCACACCGGCCTTTTCAAGACAACTTGTCTTGCTGCATGGTTAGAGATTTGATATATTTAATTTCCATTTTATTTCTTAATAGATTATGCAAACTTCACCTAAACTTCTTGAAAAGGTTCGAAATAGGCTTAAACTAAAACGATATTCTTTAAAGACTGAAGAACTTTACGTCAGCTGGATAGTGAAGTATGTCAAGTTTCATAAGATGCAGCATCCTTCAACACTGAATGAAAAAGACGTAGAAAAATATCTAACATATCTTGCCGTCAATCAAAGAGTAGCCGCATCGACGCAGAATCTTGCGATGAATGCGATTCTCTTTCTATACAAAGAAGTTTTAGAGATTAAACTTAACGGCAATATCACCGCAATTAGAGCTTTCAGATCAAAACGATTGCCAGTTGTTTTAAGCAAAATGGAGATTAATAGACTGATCAAAGCGGAGGAAGGAACAAAAAGACTCATCATCGAAATGTTATACGGCACGGGATTACGAGTGAATGAATTTATTAATCTTCGGATTAAAGACATTGATTTTAATCTGAAAAGAATCAATGTCGTTGGTGGAAAGGGCGACAAGGATCGAATCACGCTGTTGCCAGAGCCGATAATTCCGAAACTTAACAGCCATATTCTAAAAGTAACTGAATTGCATTCTGAAGATCTAAAGCAAGGTCATGGCGAGGCTTATTTACCTAACAGATTAGGGAGAAAATATAAGAACATGGGAAAAGAAATAATTTGGCAGTTTGTATTCCCATCAACAAAACTATTTAAAGACCCTGTTACCGGAAACAAAGGAAGATGGCACATTGATTCTTCGACATTATCAAGAATAGTGAGAGGAGCCGCATTGAAGTCGAAAATCTTGAAAAGAGTAACTCCACATACACTCCGCCATACTTTCGCGACACATTTGCTGGAGGCCGGAGCCAATTTGCGTATAATACAAGAGCTCATGGGACACAGCACTCCGGAAACTACAATGATTTACACTCATGTAATGGAATCAAACTTAAATGTAAAGAGTCCCTTAGAGATTTATGTGACATAAGAGTTACCTTATTTCACACGGAGCGCCACCCGACCACTGGACATCCCACGCGCGGAATGTTTACCTCGATGACGTTGGACGCTGCCGCTTAACAAGTGTATCAACGATTTTACGAATCATGATTTGCAAACAGCTTACCAGTCCCGCAGCTTCTTAGCGGGAGGCCCGGTCGGTTGGAACATACGAACCATCTTCAACATGATGATAAGAGGTCACTGTACACTTGTCGGTAGAAGGAGGTTTCCTTGACTAGGATCTCAACGATATTGATTTCGCTGGGCTTGTTGGTTCTATTGCCTTCCGTCGCATCGTCTCAAAAGGAAAGTGCATACGCACCAGGAGAAGTCATACTAAAACTTAAAAGCAATCGGCAATTTTCAAAGAATGCAATCGGTGTTTTATCGACTGGACTGTCTGGTCTTGATATTGTACTCCAGCGTTTCGGCGTATTTGAATCGAAGCCTCTTTTTGATCCGTTGAATTCTGCTCAGAATTTACGCTCAACTCTCGGAATGGATCGAGTCTATATATTGCACTTCAGCGCTGCGGCTAATGTGGACTCAATCGTTTCGGACCTTTCCACGCTTCAGGAGGTTGAATATGCGGAACCTGACTTTGTCGGACATGGAGCGGGTGTCGCACGGATAGATTCACTTGTGCCCAATGATGCATACTTTAACAGGCAATGGGCGTTCAGAAACACCGGATCGAATCTTTCGGCCAATTCGGGAAAGGTTGGAGCGGATATAAAAGCAGTAACGGCGTGGTCCATCTGCACAGGCGACTCAAATATCATTGTGGCCGACCTTGACTCCGGCCTCAAGTGGGATCATCCGGATATCGCTGATCGTGTTTGGGTAAATAAGAAAGAGACCGCCGGGAATGGAATCGATGATGACAGCAATGGCTATGTTGACGATATCCATGGCTGGAATTTCGCTTACGGCAACAACAATGTAAGAGATGATTACGGGCACGGAACAAATACTGCGTCTATCATTGCCGCAAAATCAAATAATGGGCTTGGCTATGCCGGCCTTGACTGGGCCTGCAAGATAATGCCGTTGAAGGAGCTTGATTCAACGGATTCCGGCTTATATTCCTGGTGGGCATCTGCTCTATACTATGCAGCTAACAACGGGGCGCGCCTGATAAACATGAGCGAGGGTGGAACAGGTAACTCGCAGACTTTGGAAACGGCGATTGATTATGCTTACGCGCATGGCTGCTTCATCGCCGCAGCGATGATGAATACCAATGACAACACACGATACTATCCGGCAGCGTACCACGATCACGTCGTTGCTGTTGGTGCGACGGACTCCTACGATAAAAGATGTAATCCTTTCTTCTGGGGAGGAGGAAGCAATTATGGTTCGTGGATCGACGTTGTTGCGCCCGGCAGCATTATTTACGGCCTGAACAACATGAGCAATACCGATTACGGGTGGTACTGGGGAGGGACATCACAGGCAACCCCGATGGTTGTCGGCCTCGCTTCACTCTTGCTTGCTCAAGACACATCGAGAAGTCCGGCCACACTCAGGGAAATTATAAGGGCGACGGCCGATGACACTGTGGGATTACCGTCCGAAGATTCTGTGGGGTACGACGTCTATTATGGATACGGCCGGATCAATTGCTACAAAGCGCTCACTCATGTTCTCAACGGAGTTTTCACGGATCGTCCTTCGGTTCCGTCGGGATGGATTCTCCGACAGAATTACCCGAACCCATTCAACCCCACGACAACGATCCGTTTCTCCGTGCCAACCGCACAACATATCATTCTTCGAGTGTATGACCTGCTCGGCAGAAGCGTGGCGACGTTGGCTGCAGGGGTAGCTACTCCGGGCGAGCATCTAGTAATCCTCGATGCATCGAGTTTAGCAAGCGGCGTATACTTTTATCGATTGCAGACAGGATCATTTATTGACACTAAGAAACTTGTTTTGATCAGATAATTGCAATAATGAATGCTTTTGAAGGAGGGTAATCGTTATGCTCATTCAAATACGGCAATCCGCACATTTTTTGTTACTCGTGACATTCCTTGTATGCAGTTGTAAAAAAGAAAGTACTACTGCACCTGAAGCGGCTCAATCTACTCCATTATATTTTAACTCCTTTGAATCATCTGCCGATACAGTCGGATGGCAGGGGTTTGGTACACATACATTCTATGCTGAAGCTCCCAGAGGAGGGGGGAAACAATCTCTCTATGTTTCCGGAGGCTGTCTAATTCCGCATGCTTATATATGTTTTCAAAACAGGGTACCGTCTTCATATGTGAAACTCCATTGTTGGGGCAAACGTCTCACAGGAGGCGGCAATGTCTCATTAACTATTATGCACCATCCTCTGAAATCAGTTTATTGCCAGATCACTGATTCTGTTTGGACTTACTATGAATCTGCTGATTCTCTCTTTTGCGCAAGCGATGACAGCTTATCTTTAGAGCTTGACAGTGGAGGTATTGTTGCCGGCTCTATGTTGGTAGATATGATTGAGGTGATAAAGGTTAACTAAGATCACGGTCGTTCAAACGGCACATAGAGTCAAATACAACGACTCTCATGTTATTTAGAAGTAGTCTAAAAAGCCTGAATAATGCCGCCCTGGGCAGGGAGCGGCGAGGATCGAACATATTTGAGACTGCTTCCAAATATCCGCTGCGGATTATTTGCTAGTGAACACTAATGAGGAGATGTTATTGACAAGACGTAACCTAACCTGTCCTGTTGCTTTTTAGCGGGAGCTCCGGTCGGTTACGCGCGGCAAATTTCATTCTTTCACGAATTCGATCCATGGAAAAACTAAAGCGCCAGGCACTCATAACGTGGATTGCGGTCAGCATTTCGGCGATTTTTGCAAACTTTTGGTCGTATTGGGGAATTAATGAAAACTTCCACGAAGGTTGGTATTTCGTGAGTTTTTGGGACAATGTGTTTATGATGTTCGGTCAGTATTTGCTGCCGGCGATAGCCTTTATGCTCCTGGCCGTGGTGTCAATTAGATGGAACAAAGTCGGTTCGTTGTTACATATTGTTCTGGCAATCGGGAGCTATTTCTTCTTTGGCAAAATGTTCGCCGGATTCTTTCTGGTGGCTATTCCTCTGTCCGGTCTGTCAATTCTCTATTGGTTCGCAAATCTGGAACGGCGAAGGCTCGCGTACTTTCTTGTCATCGGCGTACCTCTCTTCCAGCTAGTCGGCATTGGAACATTTCATGGCATCCGTATTGCCAACAGGTACAACGATAATAATTTTTCTGTTAGGCAGATACATGGCAATGGTATTACATTGACATGGGCACCTCAAGGTCCTGGCTGGCCAGACGGCGGCACCTCATGGAACGACGCGAAGAGAATCTGCGCACATCTGAATAGCGACGGCATTTTGTTACAAAATGATGAACTAAATATTTGGCGTCTGCCTACGGTTGATGAGGCTGTTCGCTCAATGGTCTACCACGGCAGCAATGCCGGCGGCATCTGGGACAGCAATTCAAGGGAAGCAATGTACAAGCTTAAACCGGACAAAGAGTCCCCTCTCTGGAACATCCATTTAAAGACGATTTATTGGTGGACTTCAAGTGAAGTGAATCAGAAAGACGCATACATCATTGTTTACAATGGAGGTGTTTGGCCGCGATCTAAGAATTCAAGAACTGGTTATTTGAACTTTCGGGCTGTGAAAGAAATGCCGGCAACGCGAGATCGATGATTTAACACGCGCGAAAGTAACTTTCTCTATTGCACGCAATTTACCATGTACGGTTTGGATGCCGAGCCGACTCAATTCGTCCGCAGCCTGGACGCATACAATTAGGCGGTGGAAAAAATGTTAACAAGCACCTTCAGGATTTAAAAATGTCTGCCGAATTGAAAAAATCTATTTTGAAATTTGGCGGTGTTATGCTCATAATCCTTGGCATATTGCATTTGGCAGTAACGCCGTTCATTGCCCGCCTGATCTCGGAAAATGTTACCGAAGCCGTCGCCGCCTGGCTCACTCCCCCCATGCTTCTTAATCATATCATTGTGGGAATCCTTCTACTCCCTTTAGGGATTTTAACGTTTTATGCAGCGACTTCAGCCGTGGATGGAGAGAGCTGGGCATTGGTCGTCACACGAGTATCTGCGATAACCGTAGCGGTATTGCCTATCGTACTCTTAATACTCATGGGGACTCGATACTTCGGCGCTATTCCATTTGTTGTTGCAACAATAATAGCCTGGATTGCGGCATTGTCGCTTCTTGCAGCCGCATTCTGGCCCAACTCTATCAGCCGTCGGCCCCGCCAAGAAACGGAGGATCTAACCAAAACGCTCAACAGGTCCCAAAGAGAAAGAGGTAACTCATAGGAAAGCGGCTCCGCAAAAAAGAACTACTGATCGAAATCCGACGTGAACGAAGTGCGCTGGACGATACTCTCTCGCTAATTTCAGTCCGTAATATGACTAAAGCAGGCGTTACTCGCAGCGGCTGGTCCGTTAAGGATATCCTCGCACATCTGGTCGAGTGGCAGCAAATGAACCTGAATTGGTATGCCGCCGGGTTGCGCGGAGAGAAGCCGGCAATCCCTGCTCCGGGATTCACTCTGCGAGATCTGCCTCGCCTGAATAAAATGATCTACCGTAAACATCATCAACGCTCGCTGCAGGCTGTATTGCACGACTACCAAGTTTACCACGAACGCGTCGTCGAACTTATCGAGGTTCTTCCGGACTCTGATCTGGTGACATTAAGACGTTTTGCCTGGACGGGCCCATCGTGGACGTTGAGCGATTACTTACGTGCAAGTACGGCAGCTCATTATCTGTGGGCACGCACGCGCATTCGGCGGTGGGCGCGCTCCGGAAACAGAAACAAGCGGAGACCACGAACGACTCTTACATCTTAACGACAGGACAACTGCAGCCATGACTAAGCACGCAAGAAGAATAGTAATATTCCTTGCATCCATTGTAGTGAGTTTTCTCTCACACTATTTTTTAAACGGTTGGATCAACATAATCCCTTGGGCAATTGTTACTTTATGTGTTGGCTATACCAGTAATGGACGTCGTAATACAGTAGTTAACGGCGCAATCTTCGGCTACTTCTTATTTCTCGTATACATACTAATAGGATATGGAGGCAAGACCGACACAACAAGTATCGCTACCATTATTCTTTTCGCATTGGTGTTTAGCCTGATCGGTTCAGTTGCAGGTGTTGGTGGGGCGCTTATCGGTAACATAGCGCATCAAAGAATTAATCCCCCTCACAATTCGGAAAAAGTCAAATAGGACATTCCTCTGCGCCCTCCTTACTCAGTCGCTCACGTTAAGGGAACCAACCGTCGGCGATTTGGCCGCGCACATCGCACACAGGTAACTTGTCCATTGAAACTTCTTGCACGTTTTTACGGGTTTCACAATATTGAATATGGTTGGACAGTTGCAAACAAGGACTACAAGAAGAATGGATAACAGACAACGACATTGAGAACTACACGCTTATTCAGAAGGATAATTATTCTTGTCATCGGAATTTGCTGGGTTCAGCTGCGTGCACAGACGATTTCATGGTCGAAGATCGCAGGACCCTATTCCGGTTCGATACAACTTCTTACGGTCGATCCATCGGGAATCGTTTTTGCCTGGACATCCGGCGTGATGTACCGATCAACAGATTCGGGCGGAACCTGGCAGCCGCTTGGATTAGGCCTTGAGTACGGCGCATCGTTTCTTGTTGCAGATTCGGCTAATCATGTTTATACCGGCAGCAACACACAGGGACTGTATGAATCCACCGACGAAGGTTCATCATGGACAAAGGCGAACCTGACTGGCGGTGTCTACTCTGCGGCAGTTCTTTCGGGGAATAGAATCTGTGTCGGCGGACTCCAGACAGTTTCGATTTCCAGTGACGGCGGAAAATCCTGGTCTGTGTCGCAGTTAACGACCGATCATGTGGGGGTGTCGTCGGTTGCCGAAGATCATTCAGGAAACATTTATGCCGGGCTGCAAGCTGTTCAACCGCATGGAGCCCCGGCGTACGGCGGAGGAATTTATGTCTCTTCCGACAGCGGCAAAACATGGGGATCTTATGGAATGTCGCTAACCTCAATCTCATCAATAGCTGTAAACGAAGATGGCAAGGTCTATATTTTAGAGCCTCCCGCGAATGTCGACCAACCCGGTACCATCTGGTCCGCCGCCGCAAAGAGCAGCGCATGGGCAGAAGATGTTGCAGGAATTCCATATTGGGTCAAAAGCATTCAGGCTCTACAATCGGACAACCTGGGTGAAGCGGTTGCCGTTACAGACATGGGCATCTATATCTATCGTGACTTTGTCGCCACCTGGAAAAGTATTATGCCTGCTGTATCCCTAGCATCAATCACATCAGCCTTTTATAACCCAAATGGACCAAGTTATGCGGGAACGGCGTCGGATGGCGTATTTTTTTGGGGAGTATCTTCATCGGCATGGATTCAATGCGGGATTGACCCCGCCTCCGTTACGTCAATCGAATTCGACAGCTCGAATAGTCTATTCGCCGGCACAGCGTCAGGAATTTTTGAGCTGAGACCCGGGGATGGCGCTTGGTTGAGAGTCAGTGACGGGTTAACTCGCTCGACTGTCTATCAGCTTGATTTTTCGGCATCGAGCAAGAGGCTCTATGCCTCAACTGCGGACGGCCTTTTCTTTTTACCGGCAGGCCAAAATTATTGGACCCCACTTATTAAACAAAAAACGTATGATTTTGTAGAGTCTCCCGACGGCAATCACTATGCGGGTACAAACGTGGGAATCTTCAGAGACGCCGGTGGAAAAGATATCTGGAACATCATGCAGACGGTCGGCATCCCATATACAAACATCTATTGCATCGCCCTGGACTCTTCAAGAGATCTACTTGCCGGAACATCATCCAATGGCGCTTTCATAAGCATGGATGGCGGTTCATTCTGGACGCAAACCGGCGTCTCTTCTCCCCTCATCTTTTATTCGGTGAAAGCGATGGGAATAGACAATCAGGAGGGAATATTTGCCGGGACCGATACGTCGGGTGCTTACTCCTCGAACGATCTTGGCGACAATTGGAATAGTATTCCATCCATCAGCGGAAAAAGCGTCACCTGTTTTCTTGTCAATAACCCTGCACTGTACTACGCTGGGACTTCGGATAGCGGGGCTTTTATTTCGACAGATTGTGGGTGGAGCTGGCACCCTGCAAATAACGGCCTGATGGAATCCGGGATCATGTCTATCAACGTTGATCAGCGAGGGCTCGTGTATGCTGGAACAAACAAGGGATTGTTCAGAAGCAACGGCATCACATCCCATGTCGACGAAAAGAGCAGGTTTCCTTCTTCGTTTTCCTTGTCCCAAAATTTTCCAAACCCCTTTAACCCAGCGACAGTTATCAACTATCAACTACCGGCGAACACTTTTGTAACATTGAAAGTGTATGATGTGCTGGGCAGATTGGTAGAAACGTTACTCGAAGAACGTCAGACTGCGGGCACTCACTCAGCGACATTCAAGGCGAGCGGCCTCTCAAGCGGCGTGTACCTCTATAGACTCGTTGCTGGACGCAATGTGGCAACAAAAAAAATGATCCTTATCAAATAATTTCAAATCCATGAACAATTGGCGTTCGAATGTTATTCTGATCCGACGAAGTCGGGAGAATGCCGACCCAAGGGGTTCCTTCGGAAAGGCATCTATTCGTTCTAATCATTAGATTCTTTCCTGTTTTCCCTCAATGCGCCTCTGGATCTTCAGAATAACGTTAAGAAGGTGTTCTCCATCTGGCTCGATTTCAAAATATTTTCACCTGAATCCGAAATTTATTATGCAAAATCTATTTCCGCCGACTCTTCTGTTTCTGATTTCTCTCATTTCTCTGAGCTGCAACGAACCTTTTCAGCCAGAGGTGGCGTACAGGCCGGAACTGAATGTGTACTCGGTATTGTTTAGCAATGCCCACGGTGTGTATGTCAGGGTAACATCGGTCGCCGAGTCCCCCTCCGGCATGGAACAGGCGTTGCATGGCGTCTCGGTCACATTGACAGGGACCGGCCCGATCGATTCAACAGTCGAGACCGTTACATTGACCGATACCACCGCACTCGTTGACGGTGCTGCAGTTTCGTTCTACTATGCGCCCGCTCATATTATTCCACAGGGATCGTATTTGGTTACTGTCACGCGCAATGGTTACCCCCCTGCTGTCGCCAGCGTGCAAATTCCTTCAGGATATGCCACAATACCCGATCGGAGTATTTATGCTATTCTTCAAAAACCGATAAATATCAAAACGGATCTACAATTGACAGTGCAGGTTTCAGGGATAGCAAGCGCAGGCTTCGTTCGAATGTCCGTTGAATGCCGGGGGCTGGACAGTTCCGGCAACTTTGCTGTGCAGAATTTTAACGTCCTTCCCGTAGATTCGTTGAACCCGTTCATTGAGCTGGGATCAACGTCATTTCCTTTGAGAGTTGATACAACACTATACCAAAACGCATTCGGTCTTGCGCGTCAATACGCAGGCAGTCTGAGGCGTTCACATCTCTATGCCGACGTCATCGTTACACAGGTCGACAATAACTTATACAGGTTTTTCATTACTTCCAACAACACGGCCAATCCCCTTCTCATGAGAACAGACAAAATTATCTTCAGTAATATTTTCAACAATGCAGGCACGGGCATCGTCGCGGGCGCTTCCATCGACACGACAAGGATTTTTTTGTTTTGAAAACACTCTGTTTCGTAGGCATGCTGCTGCTCGCTCCATTCCTTTTCGCACAAGAGAAGACTATCACTATTACGGGTTCGGTTGTCGACAGCGCAAGCGGCGCGCGAATTCCGTACGCAACGGTAACTGTGGTCGGTACATCCACCGGCACAGTCGCCGATGTGAACGGCTATTTCATACTGCGCAATGTCGTGTCTCATCATGCGAAGGTGCGCGCGTATGCTCTCGGCTACCAGGGAAAAGAATTTGAAGTGGAGGTCAACAGCGAACAGCCAATCATCATGAACCTGAAAATCCCAGAATCTCCGATGGTCATGGCAACGGTCGAGGTTGTCGGAAAAAACATTTCGGAGGCTGCTGGCAGCACAGTGATAACTCCGGTTCAACTTCAGAATAATGTAGGGATCTTTAAGAATGACGTTGTGCAATATGTGACCCAGCTCCCCGGGGTTGTCACGGTCAGCGGCATCTCGAGTCAATATTATGTAAGGGGGGGCGGGCCGGATGAGAATCTTGTATTAGTGGATGGAATGCAGATCTATAATTTGTCCCATGCGTTTGGACTGTTGAGTTTTGTTGACCCGATGATCGTGAAAGTTGCCGATTTTAGCGTTGGAGGCTTCCAGGCCGAATACGGCGGCCGGCTCTCGTCCGTCTTTGATATCCGAACGATTGACGGAGATAAAAATGAATTTAAGGCGAAGGGGACTCTGGATTTGATTTCGACCGATGCATTAGTCACCGGGCCGCTTTTTGGGGACGGAAACAGCAGCTTCGTCGCCTTCTACCGCCGCCCGCTCTTTCAAAATGCGCTGCAGAAATTCTATTCCCTCGGATTACCCTTCGATTATGATGACGGTTTTGCCAAGGCGACAATCGATTATTCGGGCCAGGGGTATATCAGCGCCGAATTCTTAACGAGTGCGGACCATATCCGTCAGCAGAGCATTTCCGAACCGGATTTCACATGGAGCAATAACTCAGGCTCGGTTTCCGGGGGCCTCATTGTGGGAGATCAATTTGACCTTAGATTCTCAATTTCGTATTCAACATATCGCGCAGAGCAGCTCCCTAAACAATCGCAATATCTGGGCTACCAACGCGACGAGATATCTACTCCCTCGATGTACAGCGACGTGATCTCGTACACTTCATCGGGCGATCAGTTCGACATCGGTTTTCTTTTTACCTTTCCCGACTACAACAACACCTTTACAAACAAGTATGGCAGCACAATTCAGGAAACCCTATCAAGTATAGAGCCGGAGGTTTGGACAAAATACACATTCAATCCTCACGGAAGATTTTCTTTCGAAGTTGGTGTGCGTGCCGATCTGCAGAGAACTTTTCAATCGCTTTCGGGCGCTCCCGGCGGCTACCCCCCTGAGCCGAGACTTACTTTTTCCTACAAACCCGCAGACCAGATTTCCCTCTATGCAAACTATGGGATCTATCATCAAAACGTTATGGATTTGAACGATGAGAATCTGGTTTTCACTCCTTTTGATGTTATTGCGCCAATTCCAGAAAGCAATGGAGATGAGAAATCACACCAGTATGTTTTAGGATGCAAAGTGGAGCCGAATATCTTAACGTCGGCTAAAGTGGAGGTTTACTATAAAAGCCTCAATAATCTTGCAGGGGTGAATCTGGAAAAAGTCTATGAGTGGGAAAGCGATTTTATTTTCGGGACAGGAGAAGCCTACGGAGCGGATTTCAGTTTCAAATATGATGCGGGAGAAAACTTCTACGCAGAGACAGGATATTCCTTCAGCAGAACGACTAGAACGTTCAATGGCATAACATATTATCCGAGGTATGACGTCCGGAGTCAATTGAACACTTCTGCCGGTTTACAGCTGATACAAAACCTCTGGGTGCGAGCGCGATTGAAACTGACAAGCGGTTTGCCCTACACTCCCATTGCCGGGTACTTTGGTGTAATCCAGTTCGATCCTTCCAACCTGCCGGCGTATACAAATCAGGCGTTGAACACTCAAGCGCTGTTCGGCAAAGTGAACTCCTCGCGCCTCCCCGGGTATCAAAGTTTGGACCTCAGTGCATCGTATGATTTGACTCTTAGCTGGACGCAATGCGATATACAGGGTACGGTGATTAATGTGCTCGGCAAGAAGAATGTTTTCTACATCAACAATGTGACCGGAAACGTAGTATACCAGCTGCCGACAGATTTCAATTTCTCGGCAGGATGGAGCTTTTGATTTTGGCAAGCAGATCAGCTGAAGGTTCGTTCGACCGCTTTGTGAGCAATACAAAAATAACGGCCGTTAACGTGCATTTGGATTTGCTTCGACAAGCGTCGCTTAAGAACATATTTGTTCCAAAACAAACCCACAGGATGATGACGTATGCCCACAATTGAACAAAACAAATTATCATGGGACGGCAGGTACGATTGGGCCGAAGCGGGTGAAAAATGGTCCACCGCCTGGGGTGGCTCGTCGATGCAATGGTACGGAACAATACTGCCCCGTTTGCATATGCACTTTCCCGCGAACACTATTCTGGAAATCGCTCCCGGTTTCGGGAGGTGGACTCAATTTCTAAAGGGCATGTGCGCAAATTTGATCTTAGTGGATCTTTCGGAAAGAAGCATCAATGCATGCCGAAAACGTTTTGCCGGTGATTCACATCTCACATACCATGTGAACGATGGAAAATCGCTCGATGTGGTTGTCGACGAATCGATAGACCTCGCCTTCAGTTTCGACTCGCTCGTCCATGCAGAAGACGTGGTGATTTCGTCGTATATTTCACAATTGTCAAAGAAGTTGAAGCAAAACGGAGTCGCCTTCATTCACCACTCAAATCTGGGTGAATATTCACACTATAATAGAGTGTACTCCCAATTGCAAAAGGTTCCGAAGCTTCCGAGCCTATTAAGCATGATGGGGATTCTCGATAATATCAGAGTCCAGTGGCGAGCGCAGAGCATGAGTGCTGGAAAAATGCAGCACTATGCCGAAGAAAACGGCCTCACGTGTATCAGCCAGGAATTAGTCACCTGGAGCACAAAGCGCGTCTTGATCGATTGCATATCAACGATTGTCAAAAACGATGGCGCAAACGTACGAGGTAACAGGGTATTGAGGAACTATTCTTTCATGAAAGAAGCAAAATATTTGTCGACACTTTCAAAATTGTATGCCTCCACTCCAAAGGAATAATCGCTCAAAAGCAAACGTTGGCGATGAATTGGTCTAACACTTTGTGCCGCCTCTTCAGTCGCACACGGCAAGAATCGGCGATACCTGCCGCGCGTATAATCTAAAATCCGTTGGCCGGCAGAAACGAGTAGAAACCTATGTCAAGTTCTGAAAATGTTGAGTCCTTGGCACGCAGATGCATCAAGCTCTTTAACAAGAAATCCCTTGAGTGGGTTGACGGTTGCTACGCTGAGAATCTTGAGTGGTTGGAATTACCGCTGCCGGCTAGCTCTTCCAGTCGCCATGGAGACCGTACATTCCTGCGGAATACTGCCGCAAGACTTCTTTCATTGTTTCCAGATCGCCAGATGACGATCCACAATCTTGTTCCCAAGGAAAACCGGGTTGCTATGGAATTGGAATGGCGCGGGACTGCCGGCGCAAGTGTCGGCGCTTTCAAAATCGGCACATTGTTTCGGTATCGCATTGCTTCGTTCATTGCATACCGCGACGGACTAATAATCAACCAAACCGCCTATTGTGTCCCAACTCTGTCCGGTGCCCGCTAGCCAGTCGGCGTAGTTAGTCCAGCTGCGGTCCGTGAGGCTCAATTGCCCGTATAGATTTCACCATACCAGGAAGAGACTTAGAAATTGGATAAGAAATTTATTTTGCCAATGCTCGCGGTTGCTCTATTGCAGCGATGCGTTTTGAATGCCCAATGGGTCCAAACTAATGGCCTCAATCATGAAAACGTTCCTTCAATAGTTGTGAGGGGCTCAAGTATCTTTGCGGCGGGCACTGACGTGTTTCGCTCCACCGACAGTGGTGCAAACTGGCTGAAAGCAGATTCAGGATTGACAAATCAACTCGGATTCTTTGCAAGTGTTTACACATTTGCTTTCAACGACACATATATCTTCGCTGGAAGCGAAGCAGGAATTTTTCGGTCGACGAATAACGGCTCGAAATGGACTTCCATAAATAGAGCCGTTGAGGCGTCTTCTTTTGCCTTCATCGATTCAGCTCTCATTGCAGGAACGGCGTTTGGAGGACTTTATCTTTCAGCGGACAATGGAGTAACCTGGAAAAGCATCAGAGATGATTCAATGTATGAGGATGTTACCTCCATGGCTGTTCTGGGGTCTCAACTAATTGTAGGGACGGACGGCGACGGGCTTTTTCTTACCACCGATAACGGGACCAGTTGGCTCAATACCCATAACATTCATATGGAGCCGAACGTCAAAGCTCTCGCCGTCATGACAAATGGAATGCAAACTCCCTCCCTTTTTGTAGCAGGACGGTTCGGATTTTTTTATAGCTCCCCCGATAGCGGCAATACCTGGACTACGTTGCAGACTATGGAACCTTATGAAATGACTTCCCTGATTGTCTATGGCTCCACCCTTTTTGCTGGAACCTATAACGCCGGAGTTTTGCTTTCGACAGACATGGGAGTGAGTTGGAATGAAATAAATACAGGATTGCCCGGAACAACTGTATTGTCGCTCGCTATTTGCGGATCGACTCTTTACGCGGGAACCGACACCTCCGGCCTCTGGCGGCGGCCGCTTGCAGAAGTAATCAGCGATGTTGGAAATCAAACAGAACAGATCCCATCTCAATTTGTTCTGGAGCAAAATTATCCAAATCCTTTCAATCCAAGTACAACCATCGCATTTGCGGTGCCGTTAAAGGCTCGGGTAACATTGAAAATCTTCGATGTGATGGGAAGAGAAGTAGCAACCGTTGTTTCCGAAGAGATGCCGGCGGGAACGTACGCGCGGCATTGGAATGCTTCAAACTTCTCGAGCGGAATCTATTTTTATCGTTTGCAAACAGGCTCGGTTTCAATAACTAAAAAACTTATTTTGCTGCGGTAAAGCGCTTGAACCTAACCAGTCGCCCCCGCTGGAATGCCCGGGGTCTGGCAAGAAACGCTCGACAAGTCCAGAAGGGATCCCTTTGGAACGACGGTACGAGTCATAGACGGGTCGGCAGCGCAAACGTGTTAGCAACCGTTACCACTGCATGAAGCACCGCTTATGATTATCTGAGCTGTCAAATGAACATCGTCCAAAAATCTCAAATGCGGATTTGCCGACTGCTTTCCGGAGATTGCAGTCAAACCCTTTGGACGAAAGACAGATATGACAACGTAACCTGTGAGCAGCCTAACCAGCCGCTCCCGTCAATAATCGGCGGGCCTCGCAACAACGCTAACAATTCGCGCGGAGGAAACTATTTAATGCGAAGTGCTCTAGAAATTTGTAAATTGTGATACGGACAAGTAACAAAAAGAACAAAAAACAAAGGAGAACATCATGACTACTTCATTCTTTATTCTCTTGTTTCTGGCTATAGGAATTGCTCTGCTGACTCTTAAACCCAGGGATGTCTCTTCTCCCATTAGATTTAAGAGATTGGGATATGCAAGCATCGCATTGGCGGCATTTTCCTTGATATCTGCATCGTTTACGATTATCGAACCGGGATATGTGGGAGTTCCTGTTTTGTTCGGCAATGTTGGCTCACAATCTCTCCCAGCTGGAATCCATCCGATCTTTTTTCTGACAGATGTTTATAAAATGTCTATTCAGACAAAAGACTACACTATGTCTTCAGTCCATAACGAAGGAAATAAAATCGGTGATGATGCTGTTGCCACTCTATCCCGCGATCAACTTATTCTAAAATTCGATGTCAGCGTTTGGTATCATTTGGACCCGTCGCAAGCGAATAATGTTTATAGTAATATTGGCCTCAACTATGAAGAAGTGATTGTGAGGCCGGCCATTAGAACCGCCCTGGTAAATGCTGCCACCAAGTTTGACGCCAGCGATGTTATGTCTCTCCAAAGAGATGCCTATACGAAGACGGTTACTGAATTATTGCTGCAGGAACTGAACGGTAAGGGCGTAATTTTGGATAACGTTCTTATTCGGAATGTAGAGCCGCCGACCACTGTCAGCGATGCCATTGCGGCAAAACTTAAGGCCTCTCAGGAAGCGCAGCAAATGGAGTATACCATACAGTATGCTCAGAAAGAAGCGCAACGAAAAGCAATCGAGGCTCAGGGCATTTCGAACGCCCAAAAAATAATTGGCAATGGATTGACGCAAAATTATCTGCAGTGGTATTACATCACCCAGCTCAAAGATGTAGTGAATAGTCCGAATAACTCGACAATTATTTTACCGTTTGACCAGAAATTGATACCGCTGTTGAACGTCCCGGCAAAAAAGCAATAGAAGAAGGCGTATCGGCCCCGCAACTCTGCGGCGAAAGATCGGGTTTGTTTGGCAGCAAGAACATACTATCACAAGGATAGAAAGGACAGCTATGCTCTATATGGTTCTCGAACGATTCAAAACTCCAGGGGCGGTTGAGATCTATCGCCGATCGAAGGCTCAAGGCAGGATGCTCCCGGATGGTTTAGAATATGTTTCGAGTTGGGTCGACCTTGACTTCACGAAATGTTTCCAAATAATGAAAACCGAGAACGAAAGACTCTTTTACCAATGGACAGATCACTGGAAAGACCTTGTAGGATTTGAAATTATTCCAATTCGCACATCTGCTGAAGCAATGCAGGCTATCGGACCGAGATTATGAACATCGTAATTCAACCCGGAAAGCAAAGCATGAGGAGCTATAAATGGAAATCAAAAACTTTATTCTTATAAGCCTTGCCTTCCTCTTATTTTTATGTATGATGATTGAGCTTAGGCATAAAGTTTTAGTCAAGAAGCTGAAAAATAGTATCGGAGAAACATCAAACTTTTGGAAATGGGGAATATTTTATTTTAATCCGAACGACTCAAGAATGTTTGTTCCGAAGAGAATAGAATCGTTGGGTTGGACTCTAAATTTTGCACGGCCCAGTTCTTCTCTATTTCTTCTGGCGTTTGTTCTTTTTGCGATATTATTGATACGATAATTCATATATGCAATACCGTTTTCCCCTGAGCTATAACAGCCCCGTTACCTTAAGCGGTGGAAGGGAATTTTAGATTATAAATACCTGCGGATGATTGGGAAATTGGCGCTTTTTATACCCTTTTTTAGAAATTGACCGAGTTGGTTTTCTTAGGAACGGAAGACAAGAAACCAGCGAAAATTAAACTGAGAAATTGCATTGTGACCGAAGCTCCGCCGAATAATACTCTCTTTGAAATGAGTACTGAGATGTTCATGACGAACGTCTATACTCCCCCTGATCAAATGATAGCTGACAACGATGTCGTAATGGATATCGGTGCCAATATTTTTTTACGCTCTTTGCAGCCCGCAAAACACGAAATACAATCAATTCGTTCGAGCCATCGCCTGAGAATTATGAATTCTTACTGAAAAACATTCATACCAACGGCTGTCGCAACATCATCACGGATTGTGTTGCTGTGTCGGATCAAAGCGCCATCGGGAAGTCATATCTCAGCGAGATAGGCGGGGGACATTTAATGTTTGATCATAATATTAGCGGCAAACTTAGGGATCATAGTCAGCTACGAACAAAAACTTTGGACGAAATATTAAGAGAATACTCAATAGACAAAATCGATTTCTTAAAGCCGGATTGCGAAGGATCTGAGGGACACATCTTGAAATCTGATTCCAGAAGCTGTTTAGGAAGAATAAATAAAATCGCAATGGAATTTCACGACAATCTCTCCCCTCTCAATCATGACGAGATCAAGAAGTTGCTGGAAGACCATGGATTTTCATGCAATGCAGATTGGGATGGACAATCTCAATTTGGTTATTTATATGCCAGAAGGCATTGATTGTAGTTTTTGTGTAGCGGAAAAATAAGAAAGGCTGCATGATTTTATTTTCATGAGAACATAGAGGTCGAAGACTCACCGGAACTGTAAACAGGCAGCTCGGGTCCGTTAAGAGCAAAACAAGTCCACTGGAGAACAACATTTGCCTAGTATTTTTATCGACAAATCCGTTACGCCGAGCAACACGATGTTATCAGAAGCGCTCGGCCGATCGTATAAACACTGGGAATCAATAAAACAGACACTTGGAATCCAATATGGTGAGCTGACCGAGGAATGGAAATACTACGGCTCAAGTTCAGGGTGGACGCTCAAGTTGCTGTTGAAAAAAAGGAATCTCTTCTTTTTCGCTCCGTGTAAGAAATATTTTAGAATAGCGTTCGTTTTTGGAGATAAAGCTGTGAAAGCGGCTGAAGGCAGCGATTTACCTCCTGGGATGATCCAAGAATTGAAGAATGCAAAACGATATGCCGAAGGAAGAGGACTGCGAATTGAGGTCAAGAAACAGTCAGATATCAAAAACATTATCACGCTGGTGGGAATAAAAGTAGGCAATTGATTTTTCCCACTCATCAGCGTTTGCTGTCAAGAAACAGCGGGGCTCGGGAAAAAACATCCAACTCCCTTTCGATTGTCCGCATAACTTGTTACAACCAATACGCGGCTTGACGGCACTTCCGGTATGAGGCGTGCAACATGTCTCCCACAATTATCGTTAAAACATCCATGGAAACCTACAGAAAAAGATCTCTACTCCTGGCAATTGTTCTTTTCATTTCAATAAGCACTCCAATCTTTGCTCAAAGCTCGCTCGATTCCTTGCTGCAAACATTACCGGAAACCTGCACGACATTAATGCAACAGCGTGGATGGCCTAGTCTCTCCATAGCCGTTGTGATCGATCAAAAAATTGTCTTTTCCCAGGCATTCGGTTATGCCGACATAGACAAGAACATACGCGCAACGACAAGGACTATCTATCGGGTCGCCTCGATGACGAAGCTCTTTTCTGCAACGATGCTGATGCAACTGGCTGAACGAGGAAAAGTAGATTTAAACGATCCTCTCATCAAGTACATTCCAGCATACAAACCGAAGTACTTGCCAAACACCGGTCCGACAACCTTGCGTCAACTCGCAACACATACGGCGGGGCTGCATGTAGATGCCGCGCAGGGTTTTTGGCATTACTTTTCAAATTTCCAGTGGGTCGTCTCGAGAGGTCAGGAAAAGATCGTATGGGGAGTTACAAAAGACGATTTGCTCTCAACATTGGAAAAGGTCGAAATAGAATACACACCCAATGTGTATCCCCACTATTCGAATTTCGGTTATCAACTTCTCGGCATTGCTCTGGAAAATGCAGCGCATGAGCCTTTTGAGAAATATATCAAAGCCAACATTCTCGATCCCCTCGATATGAAGAATTCAGACTTCAGCCTCAATGATGAACAACAAGCTCGGTTGGCGGTAGGCTATACCTATCTGGAGCCGGATTTTCAACGATATGTTGCTCCCGACTGGGATCTATCAATTCTTAAATATTCAGGCGGTCTCTACTCGACACCGGAAGATATAGCCCGTTTTATTTCTTTTCAGTTCAGGGATGGAGTAAACGGTGACCCCAAAATCCTGAGCGGCGATGGGCTGAGACTTATGCGTACACCGCAAACATTGCGCAGCCCTCAATCCGGCGATATGTATGGCATAGGCTGGGCAATGTATGAATATGAAGGCCATCCAATAATTGCGCATGCCGGCGGCCATTGGGGTTTTTCCGCAAAGGCGGAAGTGTTGCGCGATTTGAAACTCGGCGTTGTTATAATGACAAACTGCAATTACCCTCAAGGAAATATCGGTCCGGAAAAGGATTTAACAAGGATCATCATTGATAAGTTTGTCCCTCTCTTGGAAAAGAAGAATGCTGAAGCGGCGTTTGATTCCCGCAATGTGGATCTTCAAAAGTATTCCGGACGATATACAGTCCCCGGCGGGTATGCTCATGCGGATTTACATGTCAAAAACGATACGCTGTATTTCTCTTTGCTCGAAAAACCTCAATTTAATGTTCCTATCCAACTTGTAGGTTTGCACCAATTTTGTTTTGCCGTCGATCCGGGGAAACATCCAATGTTTCACTTTGAAGCCGACGATTCCGGTAATGTTGTCAGCCTGGAGTTCTTGGAGTTCCGCTTTAAGAAGCAATAAACAGCAGGATTTTTTTTATTGCAATCTCTGCAAGAAAATAGTATCATCTCATACGGGGCTTACCGGGCAATCGTAGTCGGGAGCTATGTCGACAAACAAAATCAAAAAAAACAAAATTCTTCGTTCGAAACGTTGTGCGGATCAACTAACGAATCTTGCCGCCGGACCAGTCGCTCACGCCGGAAAAGCGGCTTATGCGGTTCGATAGTTTTCTTCGAGAAAGGATGTCTATGAATAGGATACGAATCGATGAAACCCTCCTGAAATTCAAATCAGGATCAAACTGTGCTCAATCAGTGTTATCCACTTATCTTCCGACACTGGGAATTCCAGAGCCAATCGCTCACAAAATGGGGGCCGGCTTGGGGTCTGGCGTCGGGCGGAAACAATATATTTGCGGTGCGTTGAACGCAGGCGCAATAGTATTGTCGACGCAGACAGGGAATGAGAAAGGCGCCGATGTTGTCCGCAAAGATTTGGCATTGGAGCGTGTTCGTCAACTTATCACCGGGTTTGAAAAAAAATTCAAATCGTCGCAATGCATTGACATTATTGGCATTGATATAAGCACGGCAGAGGGCCGGAAGAGAGCTTTAGACGCCGGTGTATTCCGAGACATCTGTCTTCCTTGCATCGAAGAAGTTTGTATGCAGCTTGAAGAAGAACTCAACCCGGGAAAAAACTAACCGGCCCTCCCTCCAACAAACGGCAAGTCCCGAAAGAAACGCTCGACAAACTAACATTCAGGCAGCGTTTTTAAGAGTACACCCGACATGACAGAACCATAACAACAGGTCTTCATATGGATATCTCAGTCGCATATTTCCTCTGCTTGCTTCTCACGTTAGTTCTTTCATGGGCGACATTTAAGTATTTTTTCAGGGATAGCGGATGGGAAGATCAAGTATCCGACCATATGAAATCCCTTTCCAGTTTTGTACTGTATTCTGTTGTTCTGCTTATCATACTTGTCGGTGTTTTGAACAGCAGCGACAATTTTCTCGGAACTTTGATCGGGCTTCTTGTCAGCGGTCGGCATCGGTCGAGTTACTTAGGGGACCACCAAAATATTGAGCTGGCATTTTTCTCATTTGCATTTGTCTTTGCAGGCGCAATCCTTTTTCAGTACGGCTTCCTTCGTATGTCGGAATATCTGCTGGCTCGGAATGTCCCCCGATCCAAAATTCGGTCCGCTGCAATCGGACTCGTAGAAATTCAAGGCACGGTGGTTCCGGGACAGGTGTTAACAACACCGTATTCAAAATCGGAATGCGTATATTATCGCAGTGTATTGCAGGAATACCGGATGCATTACACCTCCAGTTCCGGATCGGAATACCGGTGGGACACTATTTCAACTGATTCGCACAGATTGCCTTTTTGGGCCAAAGACGAAACCGGGCAGATTCTCATAGACCCAACCGGCGCGGAATTTGAAATCCCTCAAATGCAGTCCGGTTTTTTAGGAAAAGACGGCGAAGAAAATGACAATCAATCATTTTCTACCAATGTAGGCGATAAGCGGTATGACGAATATTTCCTGTCGCCTAGTGAAAACGTCTGTGTGTTGGGCACAGTTGCAATTCGTAAAGACACATCCATCCACAAAGTGATTCAAAAAGGGAACAATAATTCCACATTCATCATTTCGGACAGCAGCAAAAGAGAGTTAGACGATGCCCTGAAATGGCAAATGCTAGCCGGTCTTACGTATGGCTGTTCCCTGTTCATCGTCGGGCTTATTAAGATACTTCAATTGTCTGATTTACTATAGGAGGATTCGTCATGTTTTTCGTTCTCACTGCTGTCGTTTTATTACTGATCATTATTGTCATCGGATACTCTGTTTCTCTCTATAATAACCTTGTCTCTTTAAAGAATAGTATTACGAAGGCGTGGAGCAATATCGATGTGCTCCTAAAGCAACGGCATGACGAACTGTCGAAACTGCTGGACTCTGTCAAAGGATATATGGACTTTGAAAAAGAAGTTTTTATCAAGGTCACCGAAGCCCGGTCTGCATACGCCAACGCAAAAACTATTCCTGAAAAAGCGGAGGCAGACAACATGATGACCTCGACTCTAAAGTCTTTGTTTGCAGTTGCTGAAAATTATCCTCAACTGAAAGCGAGCGAAATGTTTGCCCAATTTCAAAATCGCATCACTCAGATTGAGAGCGAAATTGCAGACAGGCGGGAATTCTATAACGATTCTGTTTACACTTTTAACACGCGCATCGAGCAGCTTCCCGATATATTTATCGCAAAATTTTTGAGTTATACGCCAAGAGAATTTTTCAAAGTTGCTGAAGCCGACAAGCAAGATGTCGCTGTTAAGTTTTAGAAATACCAAAACGATGCCTAACCAGATGTACGCCCAGGATACGAAGGAGCGGAGGCAGCGTAGTGTTCGTCCAATAGAAGGCGTGTTCTCTCCGCCATGGAGCAATAGTTTTGAGATATGCATCCGCTTTCGTTTTAGTGTTGACCTTATCATTATGGTCCGGGTGCAAACACCCATCTGAATCTATTCCCCAAGGTGCATACGCTTACACGAGCTATGACTCGAGCGGTGTAGCACTAGTGAGCGGATGGTTCACAATGATCGTTTCAGACTCCACAACCGTCTCCGGTGAATGGCATTTCGCCCCTATCGGCAGTCCGCAAAAAATTGGCCCGCAAACAGGAGATGGAAAACTTGTCGGCGGCATGAATGGTGAAAAGGTCTGGATTGAGCTGAATTCCGGAGTAAGGAACAACAACCTTCAACTGAACGGAACATCTGCACAAAGTCGAATAGATGGCCAGTGGACCTGGATAAGCTACGATGGAATAGCAAATCAAGGGATGTTCCATGCTGTCAGAAAGTAGCGATCCGTTCTCCTAAGTCAGTGCCTATTTCTTATGATAGTTGTTCACGAACTCGAAAAACTGCAGAACCTGCTGGCCAAGCTCAACTTGAACTCCGTGAAGAAGCTCATTTCTATCGATGGATTTTTTGGAACAGGCAAAAGCATGGTCAGCGCGTATCTTGCCCAGGCTTTCGCCCTCCCGGTGGTCTACGTCGATGACTATTTTGCGAAAGATGGAAAATCTCTGGAATTATTTAAATTCGAGAATTTCGCTGCGACGGTCGCGAAGTTGAGACAAGGCTCTTCTATCATTGTCGACGGAATTATGGTCCAGGATGTCCTTGCGCGAACAGGATCCAGAGCGGATTTTTTTATCTACGTGAAAGAAGTGAACCGGCACGGAATCTGGTCAAACGGATTCAAACTAGACAAACTAATACGGTCGGATGACGACACCCTCCCGACCAAGCCGGACCGTTTTGAGGATGAACTTGTTGAATACCATTTGCGCTTTCGTCCTCATGAACGAGCTGACATTATTTTTGAACTCATCGAAGGCACAGCGTAGCGAAGAATTATCGCAGATATAAGAACCGGCAGCTAATCTCCGTTCCTTGAAGCGTTTTGTTCCGGCATCACAGTCGACAAACATTTTCCCGACGAGGCTCTCGTGAAACACACACAGCGGATCATCACCGTCATTCTACTTTTCCTTACGCCTTCGTTGACCCATGCGCAGCAGGCGGTCAAGTTACAGGGCGCATGGGAACTGGTTTCTCAAAAGGAAGACGGGAAGGACCATCCTATCCTGGGGAGACAAATAAAACTCTTAACCGGTACACACTATGCCTGGGTCCGGCAGGACAAGAAACTGCTTGAAGAACTTTTGGCAAAAGGAACGCAGCGCGATTCTATCTCAGCGTATCAAGACACATTCGGAGCCGGAACATACAAAGTCGTCGGAGACACATACACCGAAACGACTGAATTCTTTTACGCTCCACAATACATCGGCAGATCGCTTGAATTCAAATTCAAACTCGAAGGCGATCTTTGGTATACCTCCGGCCACTATTCACACTATGAAGGAGGCAAAAAAATCAACGAGGTCCTCTTAGAGCAAGTCTTTAAGCGAATCGACTAGAGCTCCAAAGGCAAAAACGGACGCCGCGGATTGTCCGAGACAATACTACGAATCGTCCAAGAACCGCTCGTAAATACCGCTCGGCACTCTACGGAATTCACCTTTTGAACTCTTTAGGATCAAGGTTGACAGGATGTCTCGCTAGAGAACTTAACCCGGACCATTGCGCGCACGCTGATTTTTAGAAACAATAGAAAGATTTGGCTTATGACAGTTGATCCCTCAACTGAACGATTCCAACAAACAATCGCAGTTCTGCCTCAGGACATTGATCAGTTCGACCACGTCAATAACGTTGTCTATGTGCGTTGGGTCCAGGAGATTTCAACAGCACATTGGAATGCGGCGGCAACGAACGCTCAAAAAGAGGCGGTTGGATGGGTCGTTGTTCGCCATGAAATCGACTACATGCGTTCCGCACGTTTGGGTGATGAGATCATTGCCCGCACGTGGGTGGGCAGCGCGAATAAAAACATTTTCGAGCGGCATACCGAAATGCTCCGCCTTCCAGATCTGAAGGTCCTCGCGCGGGCACGCTCGCTGTGGTGCCCGATTGACTTGCGCACACGCAGGCCAATGCGAGTTGGCGCCGACATCTATGAACGGTTTTCTGTAATTCCAATGAATCCATAAATACTTATGGAAATGATATTTTTCATCCTCGTCATCCTTCTTGCGACTATTTCAATCTGTGAATACTTTTCCGGGAAGGTGCTGGATATCGCTTTTACCGGTGTCCTTATAACAAAACAAGAAGCACAAGTACAATATCTCAAGATTGTTTTGGCACAACTCGCCGTTCGGATATTGTTTCTTTCCCTCATGTTTTTGACATACGGAATAATCTTCAAAACGGGTTCCGGCGACCTTCGCAGAATTCGAACGTATAGTATCATCATTTTTATTTTGATTATTTTTCCCTTTGCGATGATCCATAAGAAGTTTACGTCCTGGGTCAAGAAAACAACAACTGCCGCTAGAAATAATAAATGATTTGCTGCCTACTTATATGCTGCCGCCCGTTAGGCAGTCACGCCAACTGAAATCACCATACATCATAATCAAAAGGCACAACCATGGAAGATGCACATACTCTCGGAACATCAGTCATTATCGGATTAGCCTTGGTCGTAATCTTCGTTCTTGGCATTCGCATCATTCGTCCGACACACAGAGGCCTTGTGGAACGGCTCGGCAAATACAAGAAATTCGCCGGTCCGGGTTTTCACTGGATGATCCCGGTTATTGACCACATGTACCAGATCAACACGACAGAGCAAATGATCGATGCAGAGCCTCAAGAGATTATCACCAACGACAATCTCAATGCAATGGTAGACGCCCAGATATACTATAGAGTGAAGCCTGATGAAGAAAGCGTCAAGAGTTCGCAATATAACGTGAACAACGTCAACAGCCAGATCGTCAACCTCGCCCGAACTACGTTAAGGAATATCATCGGGACTTTGACTCTTAAATCAGCGAACAGCGAGAGAGGGAAAATCAATGATGAGCTGCACCGAATCCTCATTCAAGAAACTTCATCGTGGGGAATCGACATCGTCCGCGCAGAACTGAAGGAAATTGACCCGCCGAAAGACGTGCAAGATACGATGAACAAGATTGTAAAGGCAGAAAACGAAAAAATCGCTGCGATTGACTTTGCGACCGCGGCCGAGACTACAGCAGACGGTGAGAAGCGCGCATCAATAAAGAAAGCTGAAGGAATCCGGCAGGCCAAAATTCTCGAGGCAGAAGGTGACGCCGAAGCCATACATCTCGTCAACGACGCGGCAAACAAATATTTTATCGGAAACGCCCAACTGCTCAAAAGGCTGGATACCGTTCAGAGCTCACTGGAGAATAATTCAAAAGTCGTCATATCGGGAAACACAGAGTTGATTAACGTGATTGGGGATCTTGCAGGCGTACTTCCGTTAAAAGAATCGAGTCCCAAAGAAAAAACAACTCCTTAACTGACAGATCCTTTGCAGAAATCGCGAATCCTCCAAACAGGAACCGATCGGCATACATACAGGGAAAATGCATGAGTAAACATATTGTCTTGCTCTTCATTGGTATTTGGCTTTTGATGATTTTCTTTTCCAACAAAAGCATGAGCCAAAAAGAAACAGTTGGCGTCCAGGAAGGAGTGCACCACATGGCGGAGGATATCGTCCGCGATCTGCACAGCGACGGTCCGATTGCATGGCTCAAGTACTTTTCGCATTCGCCGCAATTCTTCATGGCTTCTGACGGATCGCTTGTCTTTCCCAACAATGACTCTGCTGCCGCCTTTGTCTCCGAGTATGCAAAAAAGATGCGGCGGATAGATTTGACATGGAGCGACATTCGCGTAGACTCCCTCGCTCCGTATCTGGCGGTATTAGCGGCTTCATTCCGTGAAGTTCAATTAAGTGCCGATGGAAGCGAGCAAACTCCGGCCGGCTATTTCACCGGCGTGGCGGAATATACTCCATCGGGCTGGAAATTGAGAAATGCCCATTGGTCGCTTGCTAGACCGCAGCACTGACACAGCGGTATCAACTAGAAGCTATCTCAAAAATGAATGTACGCTGACACTTC
>Ga0265316_10000730_pt1 | contig 36251 bp, 30 predicted proteins | sample 4522metaG_FD_202092 | JGI IMG/M metagenome (GOLD analysis project Ga0265316, IMG submission 202092) | Rhizosphere microbial communities from Carex aquatilis grown in University of Washington, Seatle, WA, United States - 4-5-22 metaG | ecosystem: Host-associated > Plants > Roots > Rhizosphere >...
CTGCTCGGGCGACCAGGCGTGCGACGCCACCGGCGCCTGCAAGGCGTCCAACGGCAAGGCCTGCACCAGCGCCGCCGAGTGCGCGAGTGGCTCCTGCAGCGACGGTGTCTGCTGCGACCGCGCCTGCGGCGGGGCCTGCGTTTCGTGCAAACTGGCGGGCAAGGTGGGCACGTGCAGCCCCTACACCATCGGCACCGATCCGGAGAACGAATGTGGCAAGGGCGTCGCCCCCTGCCAGTCCACCTGTGATGGTATCGGTGCTTGTGTCTTCCCCGTCGGCAACTCCTGCGGAAACTGCGGGACATGCAACACCTACGGTTCGTGCATGGATTCTCCGTACTGCGCCCCAAGAACCAGCACGGGCGTCGCAACCGCCACGAGAACCGGGACAACCTTCACCAACACCATGACCAGCACCGGGGGCACCAAAACCGGCAGCCTCACGAGCACCGGCACCGTCACGCGAACCAACACCGGCATCGGGGCGACCGCGACCGCCACATCTACCAAGACCACAACCACCGGAACGGTGGCCGTGACTGTGACCGTGACCGGAACCGGCACCAGCGCGATGGCCACGGGTGGCCTCACCGCGAGCGTGACCAGCACAGACACCCTGACCGGCAGCTCGACCCAGCCGGGAGGCGTGACGAGTACGGACAGCGGGACCGCCACGGGCACCGCCATCGCTCTTGACGGAGGCGCGCCCCAGACCGGCGATCCCGGCTCCAGCGGACGCAAGGACGGCAGCGTCAGCGACGGTCCGGGCATCGCGCTTGGGCACAGCGGCTGTGGTTGCGACCTGGGCGGCGCCCCGGTTCGTGGCCCTGGCACAAAGACCGTGCTTGGCCTGCTGGGCGCGATCCTGGTCTGGCGCCGCACGCGCAAGCGGCGCTAGCACTACTGATTCGCGAGAGGCGGAACTAGCTGATCCTGGCCGGCTGGCCGCCTTGCGGGCTATACGGGTGCTGCTCGACCACGCGCAGACGTGCGCGGGTCAGCCGTTCAATGTCGCGCAAGAAGGTGCGCTCGCTCGGGTCGCAGAAAGACAACGCCACCCCGGCGGCGCCCGCGCGGCCGGTGCGACCGATCCGGTGGACGTAGCTCTCGGGCTCGTTGGGCAGTTCAAAGTTGATAACGTGGGTGATCCCATCCACATCGATTCCGCGCGACGCAATGTCGGTCGCCACCAGCACCCGTACGCTGCCCTTCTTGAAGCCGGCCAAGGCGCGCTCGCGCGCTGACTGGCTCTTGTTGCCGTGGATGGCCTCAGCGGTACAGACGCCGCCGCGGTTCAAATGCTCGGCCACGCGGTTGGCGCCGTGCTTGGTGCGGGTGAACACCAGTACGCGGGCCAGGGTCCGGTCGCGCAACACTTCGGACAAGAGGCCGCGTTTGTGGGCCGACTGCACGTGCAGCACCCACTGACTGACCTTCTCCGCCGTGCTGGCCGTGGGGGTCACCGAAACCGTGGCTGGGTCTCGCAACATCCCGCTGGCGAGTGAAACGATTTCAGACGGCAGAGTGGCCGAGAACAGCATGGTCTGACGTTGGCGTGGCACCGCAGAGACAATGCGACGAATGGGCTGAATAAAGCCCATGTCCAGCATGCGATCCGCCTCGTCGAGCACCAAGGCCTCGATTCCGTCGAGCCGGACATGTCCCTGCTGCATGAGATCGAGCAAGCGGCCCGGCGTGGCCACCAGTATTTCGGCCCCGCGCCGAATGCCATCCACCTGCGGCTTCTGTCCGACGCCGCCAAATACCACCACGTGGCGCAGCGGAAGGTAACGGCCGTAGGCCGCGAAACTTTCGCCGATCTGGGAAGCAAGCTCGCGCGTGGGCGCCAGAATCAGGGCGCGCGGGCCGCGCAGACCTTCACGTCGGGGCGTGCCAGCCAGCCGATTCAGGATTGGAATGGCGAAGGCCGCGGTTTTGCCCGTGCCGGTCTGGGCGCAGCCAAGCAGATCGCGGCCAGCCAGAAGCAGCGGAATCGCTTGCGCCTGAATGGGTGTCGGCGTCGCGTAGCCCTCGGTTTGCAGGGCGCGACGAATCGGATCAACAATGTCGAGTTGCGAGAACGAGCTGATGGTATTCATTCTTCTCTCGGTTGTCCCCGAGAGACGCCATCCGAGCCTGCCTTTTCGCGCAACGATCCGAGACGACCACTTCGAGGTTGGTTACAAACGTACGGCGCTAGTGATGCGGGCAAAAGCCAGGAGAGTCAAGGAAGATAAGGCAAGCCGGCCGCCGAGCAGGTGCCGCGGAATTTGTGAACATGCATGATAGACTGCGCAGAATCACGCGCCACTACAGTCAGATCACCGTCCTTTTACAAGGGTGAAATCAATGCAAAAAGATCGCTGGATTGAAAGACCGACACTTCGTTTTGACATCATGGCTGCCTTGGCACTGTTGTGCGCGACGGGCGTTGGCGCCGGCTGCGGCTCTTCGACCAACACACAAACGCCGAGTCAAACCGGTGGCACGTCCAGCGTGGGCGGAAGCAACAGCACGGGCGGAAGCAGCAGCTCGGGCGGAAGCAGCAGCGCGGGCGGCACCAGCGCGGCTTCCTCGACGGGTGGCGCGAGCGCGGCCGGGGGATCGGCAACCGGCGGATCCAAGGCGACCGGTGGCATCGCAGCCGGGGGCAGCAGTGCAACGGGCGGATCGGCAACTGGCGGATCCAAGGCGGCCGGTGGCACCGCAGCCGGGGGCAGTAGTGCAACGGGCGGATCGGCAACTGGCGGTGACAGCGGAGCGGGCGGTGTCGTCAGCGGCGGGGCCAGCGGAGCGGGCGGTGCGACAGGAGGCAGCACAGCGAATGGCGGTGCCAGCGGCACACCTGACGCGGGATCGTCAAAAGACGCGGCGGAGAAACCAACCGGCGATGGCTCCGCGACACCTCAATATACCTGCAACGAAATCATCGGTGGCAGCCTTGCGGGCGAATGGTTTGCGGCTGGATTCAAGACCTTCGTGGATGGCGCCCGCTGGCAGATCATTCCCAAGTCAGAGGCGTACACCAACCTTTGGGCTGATCCCGCGAATGCTATCTGGTCGACGCCCATCACTTCGCCCTGCACAAATGGAAGCAAGAATCCCGACCGGGTCATCTTCATCGCCTTCAATTGGACGTACACGACTGCGGCTCAGTGGCAAACCGACCTGGAAAAGATCATTACCAACATCCAAACCAAGTACACGAACGTCAAACGAATCGATCTCATGACCATGATCCGCAGTCCCGGCAACAAGACCTGCGGACAGGCGACTCAAGAAGACATTGTGCAACCGTTCATTGACCAGGCGATTGCCACTGTGGTGGCCGCCAGCCACACCGTACAGGTCACGGCGGCGCCGAAATTCTATGTTCCAGATTGCGCCACTTTCGGCACCGGAAGCCCGCATTTTACTCCTGCCGGCAACACCGCGATGGCCAAGATCATTGGCACCTTCTACGCGACGGATCAGTAGGACGGCCAAATCGCGACGCGGATCGTGCCGAGAAGCTGGGCGGGCCTGTTCAGACAACAACTGTAACTCCCGCCCAGCGGTGGCATCCTAGCGACATGCGGATAACTGCGCGCGCTGCGTTCCTATCCTAGGGCCTGGGATTTCGCTTGCCGCCCCTGCAAAACGCCATCAGCCCTTCGTCAACCGGCGGGCCGCCTCCGGTCAACAAGTGGCTGGTCACGGTGTCGGTGACCTTCGGGACCTTGATGGGAACCATTGATGCGTCGATCGTGAACGTGGCGGTGCCCCATCTGCGCGGATCGCTCGGGTCCACCGTTGAGGAGATAACCTGGGTCACCACCGCCTTTGTCATTGCCAACGTGGTGGTGATGCCGTTGACGGCCTTCTTGGGGCACCTATTTGGCCAAAAGCGCGTGTACATGGCGGCATTGTTGATCTTCATCCTGGCGTCGGCCCTGTGCGGCCTGGCCGGCAGCCTGACCACGCTTGTAGCCTTTCGCTTCTTGCAGGGGCTGGGGGCGGGGGCCTTGCAGCCCACTGAACAGGCCATCTTGCGCCAGACTTTTCCCCCCAAAGAACAAGGCATGGCCATGGCCGTGTTCGGCATGGCGGTCATCATCGGACCGGCGGTGGGGCCAACCCTGGGCGGCTACATTGTGGACAACTACAGTTGGCCGTGGATCTTTTTCATCAATTTGCCCGTCGGCCTTATCGCGTTGGTCATGGTATCGAATTTCGTCCGCGAGCCCGAGGATCTTCGCGCCACCCAGCGGGCCATGGCGGTCAAGCGCCGGGCGAATCTCGATTGGCTGGGCATTGCCCTGCTTAGCATCGGATTGGCGGCTCTGCAGTACGTGCTGGAAGAGGGAAATCGCGACGATTGGTTCGACTCGCGGTTGATTTCCGGACTCAGCCTGGTGTCATTCATCGCAATCGCAACCTTCATTGTGCGCGAGTTGACCGCGGCGGTTCCCGCGGTTGACATCTCCCTGTTCAAGGACAGCGTGTTCACGGCAGGAACGTTGGTCGGCGGTGTGATGTTCGCGCTGCTCATGGCGGTGACGTTCTTGTTGCCGGTGTTCCTGCAGGAAGTCCTGGGCTACACCGCGACCCAATCAGGTCTGGCGTTGATGCCCAGGGCGTTGATCATGATGGTGGTCACGCCCATCGTGGGGCGCACCTACAACATTCTTTCGACCCGTATGGTGGTGAGCTTCGGCGTTACCTGTGTGGCGGTCAGCACCTGGATGATGAGCCACTACACCTTGGCCACGTCTGAAAGCGGGATCATCGCCGCCCTTCTCGTGCAGGGCGTGGGTTTTAGCTGCCTCTTCGTGCCGCTGGCCACGGTGGCGCTCAGTCGCGTGCCGCGCCACAAGCTCGCCGATGCGGCCGGGCTGAACTCGGTCGTGCGCTTCATCGGCGGTTCGATGGGCTTGGCGATCTTCGCCACCCTGCTCACGCGTCGGATGTCTGTGGTCCGCGCTGTGCTCGCCACCCACGTCGTCGACGGATCGCCCACGCTCTTGCCGCGGCTTTCCGGCGCGCAACACGCATTCGAGCGGATGGGCATGAGCGCATCGGCGGCCCACGCCGGGGCCGTGCGCGCGGTGGCCGGAGCGGTGGCGCGACAATCTGCGGTGATTGCGTTTGAACAGGTCTTTCTGCTGACGGGGCTCTCGTTCCTGTGCGTGCTGCCCCTGGTGTACTTCCTGAGGCGCGCGCCTCGTCGGGCCTCGATCCCCGGGTCAGAACCCGTAGCTCACGTGGAGATGTAACATGAAGGAATCCCCGCGCCCCGCGGATGCGAAACAAGGCCCTCCGACCGACGACGCGGCACCAGCCCCGCGCAAGCGGCGGCCCTTCTTGGTCCTGGCGGTGATCATTGGCACAGTCTTGGCCATCGTCACGGCGTACACCATCGCCACGGCCGGCGAGGAACAGACCGACGACGCCCAGATCACATCCGACGTGGTTCCGGTGGCCACTCGCGTGGCCGGCCCTATCGTCGCCATTCGCATCGAGGAAAACCAGACCGTGAAGAAGGGCGACCTGCTCGCCGAGATCGACGATGCCGACTACACGGCGCGCGTGCGCCAGGCCGAGGCCGAGCTGGCGAGTGCCCAGGCACAAGCCCAGTCGGCCGACGCCCAGGTGCAGGTCGTGCGCGCCACCTCGCGCGGCGGGTTCGCCAGTGCCCAGGCGGCGATGAGTGGCTCTTCCGTCGGGGTCAGCAGCGCATCCGCCCAGGTGGCAGCGGCCAGCGCCGCCGTGGCCCGCGCCGAGGCCGACCTTCACAAAACCCAAATCGATCTCGATCGCGCCAAGCAACTGCGCACGGCGCACGCCATTGCCCAGGATCGTTTGGACGCCGCCCAGATCGCATCCGACGGCAGCCAGGCTGCCTTGGCGCAGGCGCGCGCGCAACTGGCCTTTGCCCAGGAAGCCCGACGGGGCGCCCAGACGCGCGTGAGCGAGGCGCGCGGGCGCCTAAGCCAGACCGCACCGGTGGAGCCACAGATCGCCGCAGCCGAAGCCAGCGCCGCCTTGGCCCATGCGCGGGTCGGAAGCGCGCAGGCCACGCTGGACCTGGCGCGCCTGCAACTCTCGTATACTAAGATCCTCGCGCCGGCCGACGGCTGGGCGTCCAAACTGGTGGCGCACGCTGGGCAACTGGCCGCTGTCGGGCAGCCGGTGGTGTCCATCGTCCCCTTCGCCAGCTACGTCGTAGCGAATTTCAAGGAGACGCAGGTGGGCCGGATGAAGGTCGGTCAGCGCGCGGTGATGACAGTGGACGCCTACCCGGGCCACAAACTGGAAGGCCGCGTGGAAAGCTTTTCGGGCGGCACGGGCGCGACCTTCTCATTGCTCCCATCGGACAACGCCACCGGGAATTTCGTGAAATTGGTGCAAAGGATTCCCGTGCGCATTGCGTGGGTCAATCCGCCAAAGGATCTCGACTTGCGCGCCGGCTATTCGGTCGACGTGACCGTACACCTGAGGTGAGCCATGCGTTGCTTTGCTAGCGTCCTGTCTTGCGCATTCGCTGTGCTGATTCCCGCCGTTGCGCTGGCGGACGAAGCGCGGGTGATCACTGTTGAGGAAGCGGTGGCGCTTGCCGTGGCACAGAACCCAAGCTTGCTAGCGGCACGAGCGCGTTTGGAGGGTGGCCAGGCCATGGCGAGCGGCGCGGGCCGACGGTTGGCCCCTGCCATTCATGTGAGCGACGAATTTTTGCACTACGACTCCCCCTTCAGTGCGACGATCGGGCCTGGCGCACCGCCTTTTCAGATTCGCGAACAGAACACGAATATGTTCACAGTGGCGGCCGATCAGCCCTTGCTTGGGCTCTTGCGCCTGTCGGCCGACTACAATGGTCAGCAGAGGGGCGCCGAAAGTGGTGCGGCCCAGGTCGAAAGCGCGGAGCTGACTGTTCGTCAGGCGGTAGAGACCCTTTATCTGCGAGTCTTTGAGGCCAAGGCGCTTGAGGAGACCGCGCTCGCTTCAGAGCGCGAGCTCACCGACCGGCTAGATGTCGCGCGCGCGCAACTGGCCACTGGCGTTTTGACCGAAGCCGATGTCCTGCGGGTGCAGGTGGCGGCGGCAAACGCACGTCAACAGGCGATTGCAGCGCATGCCCAGGGCCTGGTTTCGCGCGCGAGCCTACTGGCCTTGCTGGGCCTGCCGGCCGACGATTCTGGACTGTCGTTCGCGGAGCCGAAATCCCTTCTCGAATCGAGCGACCATGGCCCATCGCCAGCGGCCGCTCAGCAACAGGCATTGAGTCACCGGCCGGAAATCCTGCAGATTCGGTTGTCACTGGAGGCAGGCGAACACCAGCGGCGGGCGCGCCAGTATGCCCTGCTGCCCGAAATCAATCTGGAGGGAGCTTACATGCGCTCCTATGGCCAGGTCATCGTGCCGAAGAACTCGGCCTTCATTGGCCTCAATGCCAAGTGGGCCATCTGGGAATGGGGCGCCAGCTGGGCCGCCTATCGCGCGAGCGAAGCGCAGGCGCGTGCGGCGGCCTTTGACCTCGAAAACCAGAAGCTGCAAATTCGCGCTGAGGTGACGTCGGGCATGGCTCAGCTCGACGCCGCGGCCAGCGCAATCTCCGTCGCCGAACAAGCCACCACCAGCGCGAAGGAAGCCTATCGCGTGACCGACGCGCAGGTGCAGGCCGGCACGGCCACAACCACCGACCTGCTCGAAGCGCAGTCAGCTCTGACCCAGGCACGACTCAATCACCTGCGCGCCCAGTACGAACTGGCTATCGCGCGTGTGAATCTACGGCGAGCGCTCGGGCGGCAGTAAGCGCTGGCCGCCGCTGCGCAGCGTGGCCATGGCCGCAGGCATGGCAGCCAACGGGCCGGCGGGGAGCTTTTAGTCTTTCGAACGCAGAGCGATCAGTCTGCGATCGTCGTCATGACCCCATCGCAGTTGCTGTAGGTCAGGTAGACGCGGCCATTCTTCTGATCGACTGCAAGATGGGTTTGATCGATATCGCAGGCTGTCGTCGGATCTCCGTAGTACTTCCAGGAGGTACCATCGAAGCGCTTCACCGCAGCCGTTCGGGAACTCCCGTAGGCGGCCGGCGAGTTGTCATCGAAGGCGACATAGGGAACGCCCTTGTAGACAGCGCTCGTCACATATTGGACGGCAGCGCCGTTGCTGATGCTTCCTAGGCCGCCGATGCTTTCCAGTGCTCCCCCTTTGAGGCTGAGCATGACCGGGCCACTAGCGGCATTGAAGAATGTCGCGTACAGGGTACCGTTGCTGACGGTGAGGCTGGTATCCGAGCCATAGCCAGCGTCGAGAGTGAGCGGGCTGGTGGCCAATGGAACCCAGCCGGCGCCGTCGAACCCAACAAGCATGAGAGCGTGTTCGGTGCTCCCCGTCGAGTCGCTGAACAGCACGGTGATCTGGCCGTTGAACATGGTCAAGGCGGGATACTGTCCTCGACTAGAAACGACGGTGCCGCCCACGTCGGCCCAGACGCCGCCACTTGCGTTTTGGACATGTAACTGCGAGTCCGCGTCCGCAAAGGCGACAGTGGGCACCCCATCGGAGACCGCGAGATTGAATGCTGCACTGGAGTCGCCAAGAGTGGCGAAGTCGGCGTTTCCCACGCTGGCCCAATTGGCACCATCGTACTTCATCACGTTGAGGGCTTCCGTCCCCGAAACTGAGCCTTCCGCGCTGAAGGCGACAGTGGGCGTGCCATTGTCGACGGCGAAAATGAAGTCATTCACCGGCTTCATCGTGAATCCGGGAGCGCCCACGCTCACCCAATCCGGGTCAGAAAACTTCATCACGGAAAGCTTGTTGCTGGCGGACCAATCAGCAAACGCGGCATAGAGTACACCGTTCGACGCCGCGAGCTTCCCGCCACCGGCACGGGTCGGAGCGACCCCACCGTTGCCGAGATTGCCCCATCCGGCTTCCTTGGCGGAACAGCCGGCCAGCAAGAATGAGAGAGAGACGGTCAGAAACGCTTTCGCGAAGAGTGTCTTCATCGGATTCCTCCGCAGGTGGGCGGGGACTATCCCGCAGGATCGCGGTGGGTGCAATTCCTGGCCGCAATTTCAGCGCCGAACGGAGGGGGCTGGCTGTGCGTAGAGCGAGCCAACCTCGTCCAAGGTGAGCGCGCGCCTGAATATCACGATATCATCGAGGTCCCCGGTGAAGTACCGTTCGCCCGACCAGCTTCCCAGGTAGAGCGGCGATGTCCCCATCTGAGGCGACTGAATAACGTCCGTGATCGCTTGCTGCACCTGCTGGTGGCCGTTCTTGAAGAAGGACACTTGCATCGCCTCCCTGTCCACCACGGCCACGAGATGGGTCCACTGGTTGGCGTCGAGGCAGTCACAGTCAATGTAGGAGTACTGATAGCGGCCGCCCCCAGCATCGCCGTTCCTGGGATAGGCGAAGTGATATTTCCATGCCCTGTAGTCGTCGGGTAGTGAAGCGGCGGGAAGGTGCCCGTTCATTTCCCAGCCACTCTCAAAGACCACCTCAGTGCTGATGAGGGTAATGTAGTAGTTGAGCCCGCTGTCGGCAGGAAGCGCCCAGGCAGCCGGCCGCACCCAGAGCGACACGCTCCAGCTCCTAGTGGCCGCGGGAAACGCATTCACTGTCACCGAGTTCCCGGATTCAAAATGAAGGGCGCCGCCGAATCCCGCGTGGCCAGAATCGCGAAGCCACGTGGCGCCGTTGATCACGCCGTCGTACCGGTTGACCGAATGATCCACGAGGGTGGTGCCGGCCTCTTCATCACAGGACCAGTGCGCGACCATGTCCGGTGCCAGGCCCACCACGTCGAGCCCGCGTGGTGAACACGCGGTGAGCAGCAGCACCAGGGGAGTGATAATTCGACGAAATGCCATCGCTAGAGCCATGCTATCAGGGTCAGGCTGGGAAGCAGGTCCGGGTGACCCGCGGTCGCCGTTTCCGAACCGAGGAAGCGGATGACGGGATAGGGCTGGGCGAATTGTGCATGGACTTCGATCGCGATCTCGAATCGACTGGCCAGGGACAGTCGAAGGCCCGCACCCGCGTCGGCCACGAACGACCATTGCCCAGCACTCTGCGCCTGGTAGGGCCAGGACGCTTGTCCCTCAGCCAAGGTGTGTCGCGCGCCCAGACCGAGCGAAAAGAATGGCCGCCAGATCCGGTCCCGCCGCAAACGAAACGCCGCTTCGACCAGGCCGAACTGCTGCGCCACCTCGGCGGTACCCGACGGGGCCTGGACGCGCGATCGGGTGCCCATCCCAGCCGCCGTGATCCGCACAAGACCATAGCGCCCCAGCGTGTGGGCAACGCGTATCATGGGAAGCACGGCAGGGCCGACGCCGTCGAAGCTGGCGACACCGCTGCCACCGACCTCGATCGCCCAGTGTGCCTCCCTGCGCGATTCGAGCGCTTGCTTTACGAAACGCGTCACTTCCAGGGGCGGCGGCTTGGACACGACCGGGGCCTCGCTGTCGCCGGCCATGGCGACCTCCAGCAGGCTCGCCCGCAGAAGCTCGATGGCCCTGATGGCCAGGATCTCGGCCGCCCGCTCGGCGCCGGCCTGGTTCGGCACGCGCCTGACCACAGACTTGCCGGTCACTCGGTCGATGACCCACACCTCGACCGAGCCGGGCGTGCCATCTCCGAGGATAGCGACCACGGCGTCGATGTTGCTCCCGTTCGCGGTCTGCTCCAAGGAAGCGCGCGGGTCGGCCCCGGCTGTCGTCTCCGTGATCTGAACGTCGAATCCCGCCGACACCAACTCGCCGTGGATACGCACCAGCGCCTCGGCCGTGGTCGCCACGGGATGCACCGGCCGCACGAGAACCACAGTTGATGCCCAGCCCGCCGCCGCCACCATGGTTGCGGCCACTGCCAGGCCGGCAACGACCACGCGCCGCAATCCGATCGTGCTCACGGCTCCTGGCGAAGCGCCCTCGCCGCGCCCGCGTAGGTCCCAGTGGGGAAGCGCCGCAGATAGTCCGAGGCGACCCGGCGGGCCGCGGCCACCCCCATCAGTTCTTGTGTGACAATCATCTGTCGCCCCAATGACTCGGAAGCATAGGCGCCCAAGGGGGCCTCTTCAAGATAGCGTTCGTACCAGTCGAGCGCCTTGCGCGGGCTGCCCGCACGAACTTCTTCGAGCCGCCCAAGAAGGAAGGCCGCGTCCCGTGCGCGGGCAGAGCCGGAGAATCGACTGCGCTGTGCCAGCAGGGCCTGTTTCGCGATGCTGTCACGTCGCCGGTAACGGGCGGCATCGGCAAGCGCCGACAGATCCTCGCTGGAGGCTTCGGCCAGCGAGCGCAGCAGCCCGCGCTGTTCGACATCCCTGAGAATCGAATCCGCATCGCCGGCAACCAGGGCCGCGGCCCAACCGCGCGGCCGGGCCACCGTGCCACGCGTACGTGGACCCGCCGAACCGCGTGCGGTGTTCCCGGGCTCGCCGTCAACCACCGCCTTGGTCAATCCGACCTCTGGCTCAGGCGAGACCGCGGCGGCCGGGTGCGAGGTCGCGGCACTGTCCCCATCTCGCAGCACCACCTCTCGCCTGGGCAGGTTGATGGCCAACCGCTGGCCCGCGCCTACGGTAATTGCACCCTCGGAAAGCGGGCCGGTCACCGAAACCAACCCTTGCTCCATGCGAAGGTCCAACTGCTCGCCGGTCGCATCCCAGGCTACCGTGAACTTGGTGCCCTTGACCTCAATCAGGAACGGACCGGCGTCGACCAACCAGCGCGCGCCTGGGCGATGCGCCACCGTAACCGAGGCGGTGCCCCGTTCGACGGCGAAACGCGCGCCATTGGCGTCGACAGAGCGCAGTCGGCCGCGCGAGCCGGCAAGAAAGTCGAGCTCGCTTCCTTCGGCAAATCGCAGTTTCACCCCCGCGCTGCCGTACGAACGCAGATATCCTCCGTCGACGATTTCACCGCCCTCGACGTGATAGGCGAGATTCTTCGGCTGCGGCACCGCGACCCGCGCGCGTGGCACAACCAACCACAGGGCACAGGCAACCGCGGCCGCGCCCATCCCGGCGACTGACAGCCTGAACAGACGAACCCTCTGGCGCTGGTGGGCCGCCAGCCGCGTCCTGACGATGCCGAGCCCGCTCTCGCTCTGGGCAGCCGTCATGGGTGCAATCGCCGAGCAGACGAAATCCGCCACCTGCTCGATCGTGGCTGGCGGGATCCCTTGCTCGATCTCACGTTCCATGGGGGCCTTGCCCTTCCTTGAAGAAGCCGGCCAGATCTCTGTCGCTGCCAATCCAGCGCTGGACCTGCATGACGGCCTGGGCATGGGAGCGCTTGACCGTCGACAGGGAAATCTCCATCGCAGCGGCAATCTCTCCCAAGGTCATCGACTCAAGGTAGCGCAGCGCGAAAACCAAGCGTTCACGCGTCCCGAGTTGATCCAAAACCTTGTAGAAACGCTCCAAGACATCGCGGGCCTCAGGATCGGCTCCGCGAAAAGTGATGTCGGGCAGGGCGTTTGGCTCAAAGAATGTGAGCCAGCGACCGGCGCGCTTGCGGCGCAGTTCCCATTTGAGGATTCGGATCGCGAAGGAAACCACGAAGCTGCGAAGGGATTCCGGCTTGCACAGGGTCTTGATCCGGGCGAAAAGCCGATAGAAGACCTCTTGCGTTACATCCTCGGCCTCTTCCTCGCTGCCGAGGGCGCGCCACGCCATCTTGAAGACAAGAGGTGCAAATCGGCTCCACGCGGCCGCATGCGCCCACGGCTCGTCGGCGATAAGCGCCCGCGCCAGATCAGCGTCGCTGATCTCTGGGCGCGCCGCCGTCGGCACAATGTGAAGCGGCATCTTTCTGTGACCAGCATACATGTGAGACCTGACCTTCGCCCTATCCTTCCTTGGCAGTAGCAGGTCCAGACGGGAACGGTTCAGAGGCCGGTTGGCGGCGCAGCCATGCTCACCTTCGCTGGTCCTGGAGGCGGGTCAGGGCGAGCGCCGGGCAGGGCGAAAAGGCAGCTCGCCCAGCGCTTCACGAGACGCTAGTAGTATTCCAATTCCCCGGCGTCGTTGAGGCGGACGTTGCGATGCCGGTGGGCGCCAGTGAACTGCTCGATTTCTCGGACCCACTCGGAATCGGGGTAGTGGTTGACCATGTTTTCTGCTTCGCCACGCGCCTCGGACGAGGCACCCTGGCTGGCCAAGGCGTGGATCAGAATCGACGTCCGCTCGGGGGCGTCGGCGCTGTCAGGAAAACGCTTGTTGCCGTCGCGGGCGAGCTCGACGGCCGCCGCGGGCTTGCTTTCCTTCATGTTGCGCAGTTGCACCATGAGGTGCGCCTCGCTAAGCGCAGCAGGGCGTGCGGGCGACGGTGGCGCTGCGACGGTCGGGGCGGCAGGCGCAGGTGGACGCAGTTTGGGCACCGCCGGCGCGGCGGACGGCGTCGTCGAGGGCGCAGGCGCGCTCTCTTGCACCGTCTCGCGCGGTTTGGGCTCGTCACACCGGCGGGCCGCGGTCGCCAGGCCCAAGGCCACGGCGCCGCCAACAAGCAGGCCCCGAATCGGCATCCTCCTTGGCTCCGGGCTCATGGATGGCAACTATCCACTGTGGCCTTTTGCGCATTGTAGAGGTTCTGCATCGGTGCCTGCATCGACGGCCACTTGTAGTTGGCATTTCCTTCTGTGTATGACCAGGCCCAGGCGCCGCTGTAGCCATTGGTGAATAGATTGGTGTAGGTGTCGGCCACGGCCACGCCATCGGTGTCGCCCGAGTAGGCGGCGAATTCGCCCATGACGAGCTTCTTGTCTAGCTTCCAATACGAAGCTGGGTTCTTGAAGCACGAATTGGAGATACCGTTGACGGCATAGTAGTGGACTTCGTAGAAATCGAGGGTTCCACCCTGTTTCAGGCCGACGGTGCGCAAAGTCGTATCTGAGTAGTAGTTATTCTTGCCGCTCACTCCCGAACAGTAGTCGAAGGTCTGGGAACCGTTGGTCACCAGAGCCGTCGGATCGGCCGCGTGAATAGCATCGGCAAACCAGTTCACACACATCTGGATGTACTTCTCGTCGATCTTGAACTTAGTCGTCCAGCCTTTGGTCGACATCCCTTCCGGCTCGTTGAAGATTTCGTAGGCATAAAGCCCCGGGGTGCCCTTGAGCGCCTTGACGAGATCAGTGAGGTAGTTGTCGATGTAGGATTGGCGAAGATTGTCCGTGGTGAGAAACGCCTGGTTCTGGGTGGCCGCGGCGCCCGCGTTGTCCTGGGCCATGTCGAACGAGAACAGGCTGATGACGACCGCCACGCCGTTGGTATTGGCAGCGTTCAGGATGGCCTTCACGCCGTCGATGTGGGTCTGCGGGATCTTCTTGACCGTGCCGTCCGCGTTGTAGCCGGGGGTGACCGACCCGTTGGTGTGAAACCACCACCGCATGATCCGTCCGCCAGCGTCGTGGGCGTCCTTGAAGATCTTGTTGAAAGTAGCGAGTTGGGGATTGGGAACGTCGCCGGCGAACTGAACCCAGGCGACGTTCAACCCGCTGGCAAAGGTGCAAATAGGGGCACGGCTGCCTGATCCGCCCCCGGAACTCGTGGAGCCGCCGGTTGCGGTCGCGCCGCCGCCGCCAGTGGCCCCGCCGGTCTTGCCACCGGCTGCGCCCCCGCTGCTCGTATTTCCGCCGGTGCCCGTCTTGCCCCCGGTGGCGCCGCCGCTTCCGCTGGAACCGCCCGTGACCGTCCCGCCGTCCGAGCCGCTGGTTCCGCCGCCGCTTCCGCCCTCGTCGGTCGTGCCCCCAGAGCTAGTCGTGCCCCCAGAGCTAGTCGTGCCCCCCGAGGCCGTGGTGCCGCCGGTGGCGACGCCCCCTGAGCTCGTGGTGCCCCCTGTCGTGACGCCGCCGGAACTGTGGGTTCCGCCGGAGGCGCCGCCATTCGCGGTGGTTCCGCCTGTGCTGGGTGCACCACTCGGGCTCTCTGCACAGGCACTCAAGAAAAATAGTCCAATCGCGACTCGCTGCAGCTTCATAAGGGCTCCTTCAGGAAGTGAAGTAGCGTCTCACGCCTATTCGGGCTCAGCAAACGGATGGAGGACGTCGATCTTTGCGAGACGCATAGCGTTAACGTCCCGCCAATACGATCAGAACTACATCAGGGCTTGGACTGCGCGCCGAGGCGTGCAAATATGGCGGCCGCGCTGGAGGAACCTACGATGCGAACGACATTCGGCCTTTGTTTCCTTGCCCTTGCCCTGACCGCCACGACCGCGCACGCCCAGGGTGTCTTTCTTGAAAAGGGGCAGCCGGGCGTAGGCGTCGCGCTTGGCGGCGGCGTGATCGGAAATGGATGGAACGCCTCTCTTGTTCCAAGCCTCACCTACCGGGGCGTTTTCGACGTGGGACTGGAGATGACGGGCTTTGGCTTCACCAGCGGGGACACGAACCATCTCGGCGCTATCGGCCTGATGCCGTTCACGAATGTCTACTTCACCCGATCCGAGGATGGCCCCTTGCCTATCTCGATCTCGGGAACGCTCGGGGTGCAGAAGCGATTCTTCCTGGGCAACGGAAATGCACCAAATCCCGATGGATGGGGTTTGCTGGCCGGCGGCTCGGCCTTTCGCCGAATTGCGTTCAGCGACACGTTCGCGGGGATTCCCGAGCTTTTCGTGGCCTACGACCTACAGGTCGTCACCTGGCACAGCGGGGTCATCGACTCCAAGGCCGGCGCTAGTCCGGGCCAGAAGACAGACCCCCAACACAAGGCCCGCGTACTGATTCGCGCCAACATGAGTTTCCGGGGGGAAAAGACCCTGTTCACCCTGACCCCGTATCTGGGATACCAGGCCGGCCTTGCGGTCGGCATCAACGTGGGTGCGATTTTCTAGCCGTCGCTGCTAATTTTTTCGGGCAGAAAAAACTTCGCCAGGAAAGAAGAAAGCGCCAGGCCGTTGCATCCAATTCAGTAGCGCTGTGAGTACTTTCGCCCGCCTCGAAGACAACATTGGCTTTGCCTGCACCGATCTGCAGTGCCGGCTGGGCCGCGGGTCCGCGGTGGCCCTGCGCTGGCTGGGCTCGGATGGCGGGCGAACCGAATTCACGTTCGGCCAACTCGCCCTTGATTCCTCTCGATTTGCGTCGGTGTTGACCCGGCTGGGTGTGACACCGGGCACGCGCGTGTTCATCATGCTGCCCAAGCTGCCCGAGGTGTTCATCGCGGTTCTGGGTGGATTGAAGGCGCGCGCCGTGATGGGGCCCCTGTTTGCCAACTTCGGCGACGAAGCGCTGCTGGATCGGCTGGGCGATGCCCGCACGTCCGTGCTTCTGACCAAGCACAGCTTACTCAAGAAGATTCATCGCATCCGCGACCGGCTGCCTGACCTGCGCCACATCCTGCTGGTCGACGTCGACGATCACCTGGCCCCCGACGTTTTTAGCTATCGCCGCCTCATGAGCGAGGCTTCGGCGGACTTCGTTGTGGCGCCCACCCCGCCGGAAACACCATCCATTCTGCACTACACATCGGGTTCGACCGGCAAACCCAAGGGTGTCCTGCACGCGCACGGGGCGCTGCCGAGCATCGTGAACACGACCCGCGAGGTCCTACACCTGGGCCCCGGCGATGTGTTCTGGTGTACGGCTGATCCGGGTTGGGTGACCGGGACATCCTACGGAATCATCGGCCCGTGGGCGGTCGGCGCCACCCAGATCCACTACGGCGGCAGCTTCGACGCGGCTGCCTGGATGACTATCCTTGAGCAGGAAGAGGTCAACGTCTGGTACACGGCGCCCACGGCCCTGCGCATGCTGATGCGCGAAGAGGCGTCACTCTATGCGGGGCGACGCCTCGAAGCCCTGCGCCACACCGCCAGCGTGGGTGAGCCGCTCAACCCAGAAATCACCTATTGGGGCCGCCGCACCTTGGGCAAGGAGATTCACGATACCTGGTTTCAAACCGAGACCGGCGCCATCATGATCGCCAACCGGGCCGGGCTTGCGGTGCGCCCTGGTTCCATGGGCAAGCCGGTCGATGGCGTGCAGGTCGCCATTCTGGACAGCGCGGGTGAGCCCCTGCCGGCGGGGCAGCAGGGCCGCCTGTGCCTGCGGCGGGGCTGGCCGTCCATGTTCACCGCGTACCTCAATCGCCCCGAGACCTACACCAGCCGTTTTCATGGGGCGTACTACGACTCGGGCGACATGGCCGTGCGCGACGCCGATGGCTACTTTTGGTTCGTCGGCCGCAACGACGACGTGATCAACACATCGGGACACCTGGTGGGTCCCTTTGAGATCGAAAGCGTGTTGCTTGAGCTGCCCGAGGTGGCCGAAGCCGCCGCGGTGAGCGCACCCGATCCGATCCGCTTCGAGAAGGTCGTGGTTTTCGTGTGTCTGCGTCCGGGGCAGTCTGCCTCGCGCGAGTTGGAAAGCCGCATCCGTCTGCACGTGGCGAACCGGATCTCGTCCATCGCCAGCCCGCAAGATGTGGTGTTCGTGGAAAGCCTGCCTAGAAATCGCAGCGGCAAGATCATGCGGCGGGTGCTGCGCGCGCGCTTCCTCGGCCAGGACGAAGGCGACCTTTCCAGCATGGAAGCCTGGCAGCCTGGCGCGATCGGCGACCGCCGCGAGCGAGTCTAGAGAATACCGGCTCCGCGCCCGGGCCGAGGGACGACCAGCCGGCGGGACCAGCTCCGACCCGCGGACCTCTCCCGCGCACTTTTCGGTTTGCGTATGCGTCCTGACAGGTTATCACTAGGGGACGCGAAACAGGACTGGCGGAGGCCTCTTTTCAATGCACAGAAAGAAACTGGCACTCATCGGCGCGGGCAACATCGGCGGCGAACTGGCGGCCCAGGCGGCCCGACTTGAGCTAGGCGACGTCTATCTTTTCGACATCCCCGACAAGCTGGGCATTGCCCAGGGCAAAGCGCTGGACCTGGAACAGAACGGCTCCATCCTGGGCTACGACGTGCGCATCGTGGGCACGTCCAACTGGGACGACCTGGCGGGCAGCGACGTGGCCATCGTGACCGCGGGCATTCCCCGCAAGCCCGGCATGTCGCGCGACGATCTGTTGGGGGTCAATCTTCGTATCATTCGCAGCGTCGCGGAGAACTTGAAGATTCAAGCCCCCGATTGCTTCGTCATCGTGATTTCAAATCCGCTCGACGCCATGGTGCACGAGATGAAACGCGCCACGGGTTTTGCCCCCGAACATGTGGTGGGCATGGCGGGCGTGCTCGATTCGGCGCGGTTTCAGCTTTTTCTCGCGCGTGAGGCCGGCGTGGCGGTCAAAGATGTGCGCGCCATGGTTCTCGGCGGTCACGGCGAAACCATGGTTCCTGTGCTCAGCTACTGCACCATCAACGGCATTCCCGTTCGCCAGCTCATCCCACAGAACCGTTTGGACGCCATCATCCAGCGCACGCGCGACAGCGGCGCCGAGGTGGTCAAGCTCATGGGATCGAGCGCCTACTACGCCCCTGCCTCGGCAGCCGTGCAGATGGCGCGTTCGTACCTCTACGATGAAAAGCGTCTGCTTCCTTGCGCGGCCTACCTGCGGGGCGAGTATGGCGCTCACGACATCTACATGGGCGTGCCCGCGGTCATCGGCGGCCAGGGTGTGGAGAAAGTGGTGGTCATCGAACTCGACGCCACCGAGCGCCAGATGTTGGAAAACTCTGTCCAGGGCGTCCGCGACCTGATCGCGGCAGCCGATCGTTTGTAGGAGTCGGGGCGGGTCTTCCCGGCTGGGACCGAGGTGCCCATGCCGACCTGGATGACGCCGGGCTCGGCTGTGCCGCGCGCGCCCGCTAGTGCCGTGCTGTTCCCCTCGCACCGCGCGGCGTACTGAAATCTTTCGAGCGTTTGGGGACTTGCTGCCGCTTGTTCGGCTGGCCGATGTCCTTGGCATGGAACGTCAGTTTGCCGATCCCGTCACCGGCGAGCGCGTGCCTGATCGTCGACAAGCCATTGCCGACCGCCGCAGTCCCGAATTCGACGAGTCACAACCGCCCGCGCTTTCGAACGACGACCGCCGAGGTGGGGCTGACCGCGATCGCCTGCGCGGCTGAAACCGCGGGGCCGAAGTGATAGACTGGCCGAATGCCTACCAAGACCATCCCTCGATCGTCTTCCATTGCGCAGTTTGTAATTCTCTTGGCCCTGGGTGCTGCCGTTGGCTGCGCTTCAGGCAAAGATGCGCCGACCGCGACAGGCGGCACACCCACCACGACGGGCGGTGCCGGAGTAGGCGCCGGAGGATCATCTGGTGCCGGCGGCGCCAGCGGAGGTTCGAGCACCGCTGCAGTGACCGGCGGCGCGACAACCAGCACGGGTGGAATTGCGGCAACGGGCGGCACGCCAACCGGTGGTGCGGCAACCGGCGGCGCAACTGGTGGCACGCCAACTGGCGGCGTGGTTACTGGCGGCGCAATAGGTGGTACGGGCGGAAGCACGAGCGCGACCGGCGGCGGAAAGACCGGCGGCGCAACGGGCGGCGGCGCCTCCGGTGGCGTGGCCACCGGTGGAGCGACCGGCGGCAAGGCGGGAGGCAGTGCTGCAGGTGGGATTGCCGGCGGCGCCGGGGCGTCCGGTACGGGCGGCAGCGGAAGCGGCGGCGCGGTGGGTGGAAGCACCCTCATCGGCGGCCCTGGTCCAGCGTCCCAGGCTGGTTTTGACTGGGGCAAGGCGGTGATCGACACGCAAATCGCCGGCAAGACCTTTTTGGGTTCGACCTATCCCGAGGGGCTGATGCTGCACGGAATATCCAAGGCCTACAAGCGACTCAAAGATCCGACGTACCTCACCTTCCTGACAACGTCGGTGGACAAGTGGGGCGTGGCCGACGGCACCAGCCTCGACAACATCATGCACATGGCGGCCTTGGCTGACACCTACGAAATCACACAAAAGGCCAGCTACAAGGGCTTTGCGGATTCCACGCGCAGGATCTTCGACAAGTACCCAACGACCTCCGAGGGCGCCTTCTGGCACGCCAACAATGGAACACGCGACAACCAGCTTTGGGGTGACGGGGTTTTCATGTCCCTGTCGTTTCTCACGCGATACGCGATGGTCTTCAATGATCCGACGGTGTACCCGCTGGCCGTCACCAACCTGGCCGTCACGGCCGAGCACCTGAAGAATCCGGCGACCGGTCTTTTCTGGCACGTCTGGGACGAAAGCGGCAAAGCGACTTGGGCAAAGCCAGCGAGCAAGAGCAACGAAATCAGCTGGGGCCGAGCCATGGGTTGGTACGTGGTGGCGACCGTCATGACCCTCGAAATGTTGCCGGCCGACTACAAAGATCGAGCTCAGATCGAGACGATCCTAAAGGATTTGCTCACCGCTTTGGCCAAACATCAGGATGCGACCACGGGACGATGGTTCCAGGTCGTCGACCTGGAATCGAATGCATCCAACTGGGTCGAAACATCCTGCTCCAGCATGTACAGCTACGCGATTTGGTGGGCCTATCAGCATGGGCTGCTGGATGCGACCTTCGCCGATGTGGCCAAGAAGGGCTTCACCGGCGTCATGCAAATGGTGACCAAGAACGCAACCAACCAGACCACCATTGCCAAGATTTGCACCGGCCTCAACGCCTCGGGCGCGGTGGCGGACTACCTAAGTCACCCGACAGCATCCAACGACCCGCACGGTATCGGCGCGTTTTTGCTGATGTGGGAAGGCATGCAGTAGGGGGCCGCGCGTCTCCAAAACGAACCAGGCCATCACAACGATGCGATGGCCAGCAACCGCAGTCCGCAGACGTCACTGAGCGTTTCGAAATCGCGATCGTGCGCCAGGACCTCCACGTTGTGTTCGAGCGCGATAGCGGCGATCAGGCAGTCCCTGGTTCCGCATTGGTGGCGACTGCCAGCTAGCTGATGGTCCGCCGCGCTCGGCATGCGACACGGCCACCTTCGGTGATTACAATAGGAGCGTGACTGCCGAAGTTCCTGCCGAAGCCGCCGTGCGCGTGTCGCCCAGCCGCGACCAGGCCGAGGCGTGGGACTTCGTCCTCGAAGCGGTGGGGATTCCGCACCGGGTGGGTCTGGCCGAGGAGGGCTGGGCCGTGCTGGTGCCGCCTGCGCAGGTGGCCACCGCGCTGGCCGCGCTTGATGCCAGTGATCAGGAAGCTAGCGAAGGGCCGGTCCGTGAGCCGCAAGCGCCCGACCATGGGCGGTCCTTTGTCGGGCTGGCCGCGGCGGCGAGCATTGCCGCGGTCTTTTTGGTGTCCGGGCCGCGCAGTGGTCCTGATGACGGCGGGTGGTTTCGTGTCGGCAGCGGTGTGGCCGACCAGATCGTGCATGGGCAGTGGTGGCGGGTCGTGACCGCGCTCACCCTGCACTCGGATTTCATGCACGTCGCCGGCAACGCCGTGGCGTTCATCGTGTTTCTCTCGGCCTTGGGGCGCTGGCTGGGCGGCGGCTTGGCGCTCTTGGCGACCTTGCTGGCGGGGGCAGCGGGCAACTTGCTGACGGCGCTCGTCTATGGAAACCCCCACAACGTGGTCGGCGCGTCCACCGCAACCTTCGCGGCGCTGGGCCTTCTGGGCGGCTTGCAGTTCCTGCGGCGGTTTCGTGCCCGTACGGTCGGTCGCCTCAAGCGCGCCTTTTTGGGCATTGCCGCCGCCCTGGGTGTCTTCGCCATGCTGGGGGTGGGCGAGCAGACCGATGTCTTCGCCATACTGCGCGTGGGCCAGAAGATCGACCCACTGCGCGTGGGCGCGAAGATCGACATGCTGGCCCACGCCTCGGGCATGGCCTTCGGCATAGGCTTCGGCCTGCTGCTGGGCCACATGGTGCGCCGCCCGGTGAAACCGCCAATGCAGGCCGCCTGCTTGATCGCGACTGTGGCCGTGGTTGCGGGATCGTGGCTGCTGGCCTTCAGGCACTAACGCGCACCAGAGCCTGCTGCCAGGTTGCGCGCCCCGTGGTATGTCCGCGGGACCATGGGCAAACGAACGCCGTCCTTACACTCCGACCTGCGCGGCCGCTGCGTTGGTCTGCGCCGCGAATTCGAGGAGAAGCTGGCGGCACTGGTCGAGATTCCGTCGGTCAGCATGGACCCCGACCGCCGGGTTGATGTGGAGCAGGTCGCGCAGAAGGCGTGCGTGCTTCTGCGCGACCTGGGCGCCCAGGCCGAATGCATCCCGACGGCGGGTCTGCCCCTGGTGCTTGGGCGACTTATCCAAGACCCCAAATACCCGACGGTGACTATCTACAATCACCTCGACGTGCAGCCTGCCGACGCCGACGAGTGGCGCAGCCCCCCGTTCAAACTGGTCCGCGACGGCGACAAGTGGCACGGCCGCGGCACCACCGACGACAAGGGTCCCGCCCTCGCCGCTCTCTTCGGGGCGCGGCTGGCTTTGCAAGCGGGCGTGCGCCTCAACTTCCAGTTCCTTTGGGAAACTGAAGAAGAGATGGGCAGCCCCAGTTTCGAGGCGGCGTTGCTCAAACTCGCCAAGGGCGACAAAAGACGATCCCCCCTGCGCACCGATTCTATTTTGGTTTCCGATACGCTGTGGCCGCAGCCGGGCCGGCCGGCGATCCCCTACGGTCTGCGGGGCCTTCTTGGTTTCTGTGTGCGCCTGCAGACTGGGGACAAGGACGTGCATTCGGGGACGACCGGCGGCGCGGCCCGCAACCCGCTCGGCGAATTGTGCGCGCTCATCAACGCTTGCTACGACGCCCACACCGGGCGGGTGAAGATCCCTGGATTCTACGACGACGTCCGTCGTGCCAGTGCGGCCGAGCGTCGAGGTTTGTCGAACGCCGGTTTCGCTCGTCGACGTTTTCAACGAGCGCATGGACTGTCCAGCGTGCGTTTTCCCGACGACGCCCACCTGCACGAGGCCATCACCATTGCGCCCACCTTCGAGGTGCACGGCCTGACCGGCGGCTACAGCGGCGCGGGCATCAAGACCATCGTGCCCCACCGGGCCGAGGCCAAGCTGTCCTGCCGGCTCGTACCTGACCAGACACCGGAACGCATATTTCGCCTGATTGCGCGGTTTGTGCGGCAGCAGTGTCCCGACGCTGAAGTGATCCACGAGGCCTCACTGTCGCCCTATCTGGTCGATCCGTCGGGTCCACACTTGGAAGCCGGCCAACAGGCGATGTTCGAGGCCTTTGGCAAACGCCCGGCGCTCACCCGCGAAGGCGGTTCCATTGGCGCGGTGGTGACTATGGATCGTGTGCTGCGCGCGCCGGTGGTGTTGCTTGGATTGTCCCTGCCCGAGCACGGTTACCACGCCATCAACGAAAACTTCGATTGGCGTCAGGCGAGCCGGGGCATGGAGATGTTCTGCCGCTATTTCCACAAGCTGGCCGATCTTCACGCATAGCCCTGACGTTCCAGCGTTAGCGTCGTGGCGTCGCGTGGCCCTGGCGCTATTCTTTGGTGATGTCTTCGCCCGACGACCAACCGGCCAGCGCCGATCACGCCAAGTCACAAGCCGCGGCAACACCTGCGCGTGGCCCCTGGAAGATCGTGATCTCCGTGGCGGTTGTGAGCGTGGCGTTGGGTGGGCTTCTGTGGGCGTCCACCCGCGAAGGTGCTGAGTATTACAAGTATGTCGACGAGGTCCTGTCGGACGCGGCCCGCTACCAGGGCAAGCGCCTGCGCGTCCACGGCGACGTGGTGGATGGCTCATTGGAATCGGACAAGGCGTCGTTGCGCTATCGTTTCAAGATAGCCAGCCGCGCCCCGCGCCCACCCGCCACCATCAGCGCCGAGTTCCACGGCATTCCGCCCGACACGTTCAAGGCCGGCGCCGAGGTCATCGCGGCCGGCGTGCTCGCCCCTGACGGGCGCTTGCTGGCCGACAAGATCGAAACCAAGTGCCCGTCGAAGTACGAGGCGAAGTAGCCTACAAGTAGCGCAATCCATCGACCACGCGCAGGCGGGCGGCGCGCACGGCTGGGTACAAGGTGGCCACGAAGCAGATGAGCTGGGTGGCGGCGGCTACCAGCAGGATCTCGCGCACGGAGATCTGCACCGGCAAACGCGCGATCAAGTACACCTTGGGATCGAGCGGATAGCCGTAGAGAGCGGCCAGGCCGCAGATGGCCAGGCCGTACAAGATGCCGAGGCCCGTGCCCGCGAAGCCCACGAAGGTTCCCGCCGCCAGAAAAACCCGCAGCAGGGTGGCGGCCCGCGCGCCCATGGAGGCCAGGATCGCGATCTCGCGCACCTTGGACAACACAATCAGCATGAGCGAGGCGATGATGTTGAACGCCGCCACCACGATGATGAAGAAGAGCAGCATCGCGATCACCAGCTTCTGCATGGACAGCGCTGCAAACAGATTGCGATTGAGCGTCTTCCAATCAATGATGCGCGACTCGGGTCCCAGTCGCCGTTCCACCTCGGGCTCGATGCGCACCGCCTGCATCGGATCGGAAAAGCGCAGCTCAACGCCGAAGATCGACTGTCGCGCGTTGCCCATCCGGCGCGCGTCCTCCAGGTTGATATAGGCCAGGCGCGCGTCGTATTCGTGAAAGCCGAGCGACGAAATCCCGACCACGCGGAAGGTGTAGGCGCTGGGCGCCGAATCGATGCCACCGGAAAAGGGCACCAGGACCTGCAGGCATTCGCCCACCTTGCTGTGCAGACGCCGGGCCAGCTCGCTGCCCAGAATGATCCGACCCACGGGCTCGGCCGGCTCGCCAGCGGGCTGCGCGCAGTGGGCCGGCCGTCCCAGGTCAGCAAGGGATCCAGCCACCATGATCCGTTGCAGTTCTGGCGCACCGTCGGACAAGTCCACGCCCTTGAGATTGGCACCGACCTTGCCAATCATGACTTCGCCCGCGGTGAAGCTGAAGGTCGACATTCGCTCCAGCCCTGGCAGGCCAGCCAGGTTCTTCTTGATCGCCTCCGCGTCCCGCTCGGCATCGGCCATGTCGCGTTCCAGGCCGTACGACGTCACGATCAGGTGGGCATTCACCGCCAGAACCTTGTCTTGAAACTCGCGTTCAAAGCCGCTGGTCACCGCCAGAACCACTACCAGCGATGCAACCCCCAAGACTACGCCCATGGTCGAAACCGTGGTGAAGACGGAAAACACCCGCAGCAGAATGAACAGAAGCATGGCCAAGGCCGCCACCAGCGTGAAGACAACAGCCACGGTTTCCACGCTGCGTACGTGGCCGTGCGACACGGCCAGCGCGCCCAGGCCGGCTACGACTCCCGCCACCGCAAGGTACAGGCCAATGCGGATGGCGCGCGACGAAGTCGTCCGCTGCAGATAGCGGACGGCCACAAAACGCTCGAAGCGGTACGTGAGAAAGAGCGAAACGATTGCGACCAGAATGGCGAGCCCAACCCCGATGGGGGCGAGCAGGTATGCCGATTCGCCGAACACGCTGATCGCCGGGGGTGCAGGGGCCATGTGCCCCGCAAGCTACGGGACGAAGACCGCGTGGTCAAACCCGGGCGCGCAGAGTGTGCCGGCCGATGACAGCATGCGAGACCTTCCTTGACAGGTCAGACCAGCAAAACTTACCGTTGCACCTAGATGGGCTCGGTTCGTTTCTGCTTCTCCGCGTTAGCCGTGATGCTTGTGATAGCCACGGTGGCCCCTTCCACATGGGCGGCGAAGAACGACCTCGATCTGCTCCACCTGTGTCCCATGGCCGCGTCCTCGTTGGCGAGCCGGGTCCCGGAGTGCTCATGGGTGCATCGCGGCCCCGACGGTACGATAATCGGCCCGGTCGCGCCTGATCTCAACGGCAGGAAGGATTTCCGCAGCCTGATGTCCGAGCTGGGCGTCGTGCTCTCGCCCCGCATGCCCATGGTGGCCGGCACCACCGGGATCGCGGGGTTCCAACTTTCCGCCGAGCTTGGCCTGATGGAGATCAGCAACAATCGGAGATTCTGGAACGGCGTAGCAGGCGTTTCAGAGAACAATCCCGCGGCGACACGACCGGATTCCAGGCTGACGACCGTGGGAGGATTCGTGCGCAAGGGAATCTGGCTGCCAGTTCCGACGATGGAGCTGGGTTTCGGTGCCGTGCACCTTCTGGATTCTCACCTGCTTGCCTGGCAAGGCTACGCGAAGGTGGCCCTTCACGAGGGATCGGGCCGCTGGACGCCGGCTCTTTCCGTACGCTGGGCGCTTTCATACCTGACCGGAACGGATCAGGTGAACATGACGACCACCAGCTTCGATTTCTTGGCGTCGAAGGGTTTCGGACTGCTCAAGACAGCGCGAATGGAACCCTTCGTTGGCGGCGGCCTGGTCGCGATCTTTGTCCACAGCAAGACCATTGATGGGACGCCTTCATGTGACGCCACACGAATTGCGGCCGGCCTTGATGCCGGAAATCCATACTGTTCCCCGTCTCAGGTACGCACGAAGGACGACTTCAAGGCGGATTTCAGCTTCCCCGATCAGAACGCCATCACCCGTTATCGTGTGTTCGCCGGGCTCAAGATCAAGTTCGCGGTCGTGTTCTTCGCGGCGCAGTACGAGGCATTCTTCGCCGGCTCAAGCGCAGACGGAAACGCAGCTAGCGCCAAGGACCAGAGCGGAACACAAAACGCCCTGTCGCTCAGCGCAGGCCTGGACTTCTAGGCGCTGGGGGAAAATCCCCCGCAGCCGCGCACCCAAGTGGGCCGCGGCTACCGGTTGGAAATGAAAACCCAGATCTAGTGAGCCGTGAGGCCGCTGCGGATGATCTTGCGCAGCCCTTCGACTGGAAGGCGGGGTCCCCGCTTCTCTTCCTCGAAGATGATCTGTGCCATTGTGGCAGCCGTCAGATCCTGCTGGGTCGTCTTGTCAATGACCCGGATCTCATCACCGTTGCGGATCAGACCGGCAATCTGTTGCAAGGTGACATAGTGGCTGTCATGCGTGTCGTACAGCTTCCTGTTTGAATACCGTTTGATCGTGCGTACAGTCATGCTTCTACTGTGGCCCGGCTCGAAGGCGCGTCAAGGGCTAAGTTGCAATTCCGCGTCGTCAAAGCGGAATTTCGCGCCGGACAAAACGCGGTCGTGCGACTTGAGTTGGCAACCCTCAGGGGTCAGGGCGAAAAGCCCAGCGCCGCGGTCGCTGCCAGGTTACGCCTTGGGCGGCTGCTCACCCGACTGGGTCGAGCCGGACTTGGGCTGATCGCCCGGGATCTCGCCCTTTTTCGCGGAAACCTCGATCTCGTTTGCGCTGGTAACCGCGCGCTTGAAGTTCTTGATTGCGCGGCCAAGACCATCGCCTAGCTGGGGGAGTTTGGTTGCTCCAAACACCACCACCACAACGAGGAGAATAAGGACCAATTCACCGGTGCCAAGTCCAAACATTTTTGCGTACCGGGTGTGTCTATACCACCGCGGGAGCGGGGGGGCAATTGTGAGAATGGGGCATTTCTTGGTGCCGCGTGGGGGATCCTGTACGATCCGGCAACATGCGGCTGACCGCGCGCACTGCCCGATTCTCGATTCCTATCGGCATGGCCGTGCTCGCGACCTCTGCGTGGGCGGCCCCAAGCCGCAGCTCCAGCCCGGCGGCGTCCGCGGACAATGCAGCCGCGCCCGGCGCTGACGTCCAAGAAAGCCCGGCCGAGCGCAAGGCCGTGCGCGGCACGCCCGTCGACGATTCAGACGCCAACGAGAGTCCCGAATTGCGCGAGGTACACCGTTTCGAGGAGCAGGCATTTCCGCGCTTTGGCGCGCCCGATCTGCAAGACGTCGAACCTGACGACGCTGCTTTGCCGTTGCCGCCCGGCCTGCCTGGCCGTTGGGGCGGGACCGGCGACATCCCCCGCCAGATGCGCAGTCCCGAGGTCCCCAATCGCGGCGACAAGGCGGGTGCCTCGGCAAGACCTGCGTGGGCGCAGGCGCTGACCTTGCCCGAGATTCCGGTGCGCTGGGCGCCCCAGGTGGTCCGCTTTTTGGACTACTTCAAGAGCGATCCCAGGGGCCACGCCATCATGGCCTCGTGGCTGCGCAAGATGGAGCGTTTTCGCGCGCTCTTCGAGACCGTGCTGGCGCGCAACGAATTGCCCAAGGATCTCATCTACCTGGCCATGGTCGAAAGCGGCTTCGAGCCGGGCGCCACCTCGAACAAGAGCGCGGGCGGGGTGTGGCAGTTCATGCCAGGGGTGGCGCGGGCCTACGGGCTCGAAGTCAGTCATTGGGTTGATGGCCGCCGCGATCCCGAGCGAGCCGCCGAGGCGGCCGCGCGTTACCTCAAAGACCTCTACGTTCGCTTCGGCTCGTGGCACTTGGCCTTTGCCGCCTACAACGCGGGGTACGGTGCCATCCTTCGCTCCATCTCCCGCTACAACACCAACGATTACTGGGAACTCGGTCGTCACGAATCGGGATTGCCCTGGGAGACGACCCTGTACGTGCCCAAGATCCTGGCCGCCGCCATCGTGGGTCACAACCGGGCTGCTTTTGGTTTTGCCAATGTCGCGGCTGATCCACCCTGGGCCTACGACACCATTCAGGTGCCGGCGGGCACGGCGTTCGCCACCCTGGCGCGATCCGCGGGCACCAACGCTGAAGTGATCGCGGCGCTCAATCCGGAACTTTTGCGTGATCGCGTGCCGCCTGACCGCGGCCTCTGCCCGGTTCGCATCCCTCAGGGTTCGGCCGGGGTCTACGCCCAGGCGGTCACGCAGCTTCGCAAGTCAGGTGACCGGGTCGAAACCTTGGTTCTACGTTTCGGCGATACCCTGGAGAGCGTGGCCAAAGCGCGCGGCGTTTCGGTGCGCGAACTCAAGCGTATGAACGGGGTGGGGGATTCCGCCGAGTTGCGCGGAGGCACCACGATCCTGGTCCCGGCCCGTGCCGGCGCTCCGGCACCCGTGGCGAACGCAGGCGACGAGGTTGACGACACCATCCTGGTCGCGGTTCCGGAGCGCGCGTCTGCCAGTTCGGGCGGTGAACGTGTCTTTTACCGCACGCGAGATGGCGACACCCTGGACGAGATCGCCGATGTCTTCAACGTGCGCGTCGACGATCTGGTTGCGTGGAACAACCTCGACCCCGACGCCAAGCTGCAACCCAAGCTGGTGCTGCAGGTTTTCGTGCGGGATGGTTTCGACCGGGCGACCGTGGCGCTGCTTGACCCTGAAAAGGTCCGGGTGGTCACGCTGGGTTCGCAGGAATTTTTGGAATTGGAGACGGCCCGTCGGGGCAAGACGCGGCTGCAGTACACGGCGCGCGCTGGCGACACACTGGCCAAGATCGCAAAACGCTATGGGCTGGCGCCAGGCGATCTGGCGCGGGTGAACCGGCTGGCAACCACCGTCGAGCTGGGCGAGGGTCAGAAGATCGTCGTGTATTCCCCGACGCCGGAATTGCCGCGCGAGATCACCGCGGCCAACAGTGCGCTGGCCAAACGCCCAGCGCCGACCGGCAAGCCCGTTCTGGCAAAGAACACGCCGTCCACCAGCAAACCCGTTCTGGCAAAGAACACGCCGTCACACGCGGCTCCCAAGGTCTCGCCAGCCCATGGTCCGGTCAAGCCGGTGGCCAGCGCGGCCCGGCCAACCACATCGGCGGCAAAGCCGGGCGTCAAGTCCAGCGCGAAGCCCGCTCCCAAGCCTCCAGTCAAGTCCGGCCCGCCAGCGCGCCCGGCTTCCACGCCCAACAAACCTGCGGCGGCCAAGCGGTAGTCGTGCCTCAAACGCGTTTGATCGTGGGCGAGGCGGAAGCAGGGCTGCGCCTGGATGCCTTTCTGGCTCGCCAGAACATCGTACCGAGCGCCACCGCTGCCCGGCGGGCGATCGCCGACAAGATCGTATTGGTCGGCGGGCGGCTTGGCAAAAAGGGGCAGCACCTGGCGCAGGGTCAGGTGGTCGAAATCGCAGGCGCCATCCAAGACCAGGTGGTGCCCGCGCCTGCAGCCGAGATCCCGCTGCCCGTGCTGTACGTCGACGATGCCCTGGTCGTCGTGGACAAGCCCGCCGGCTTGCCTTCCCATCCACTGCGCGCCGGTGAAGGCGCGAGTGCAGCCGGCGCTCTCGTGGCTCGTTTTCCCGACTGTGCCGGCGCCTCGCCCGATCCCAGGGAGGCCGGACTTGTGCAGCGCCTCGATCGCGGCACCACCGGCGTGTTGGTGGCAGCGCGCCGGCGCGCCGTCTGGCCGAGCCTGCGCGACGCCCTTTCTGCGCCGGACTGCCTGAAAATCTACCGCGCCGAAATAGTGGGGCGCTTTCCCGAGATCAGCGCCGGTCAGATGGACTTCGTGAGTCCGGGCGCGCAGCCGGGAACCTTGGTCGTAGCGGTGCCCATCGGTCGTGTGGGTCGACGGGGATCGCGGGTGAAACTGGGCGGCGGCCGGCAGCCGCTACCCGCGCTCACGGAGATTTCTGTGGTGGAACAAAGGCCCACGACCTGTCTCGTCGAGGCGCGGCTTTGCAAGGGAAGGACCCACCAGGTGCGCGCCCACCTTGCCTATATCGGCGTGCCCGTGGTCGGCGATACCACCTACGGCGAAGCCGGGCTCGATACCAATCCGCCAGCCGCATTGCACCTGCACGCCGCCGTCCTCGTGTTCAAACACCCCACGACCGGCCAGCCCTTGCGCGTGGAAGCGCCGCTGCCCAACTGGGCGCGCTCGGCTTCGTGATTCGGCCAGCCGCTACTCGAACTGCGCCAGGCTCGTCTCCACCAACAGGTGCAGCGTCCGATAGAAAGTGAGCTGCTCATCGGACGAGCCGAATCGCTCGGTCCATTCTTCCAGTGTGCGGCTGCCGTCGAGCAGACCCCAGACCTCGCGCGGGGTCGGCCCCAGGCGAAAGGCTTCGGGGTTGATGCGCGGATTGGGCATGGCGTGCGGCCGGAAGCCCGACAGGGGTGCAAATCGGCCGGCCAGAAAGTCGTAGCTCAAGGCCAGTACGCCCGCGCCCAGAATCTCGAAGCTGTTGAGTCCGAGGGGGAACGCGGCCACCGGATTTTGCAGGCCACGAAAGAAACTGAAATCGCCCTCGGTCCAGGTGAAAAGCTCCATCACGCGCTCGCGAACCTGTTGCGAGAGCAGCCGGAACACATCGAGCGGCCGCATGAACCCGAGCCCAACCAGGGCCTCGCCCAGCTTGCCCGAGAAGCGAGGCATCTCGGCCAGCGCGCGTTCGAGATCCGACAGGCGCAGAAAGCCGCGCGTGACCAGGTATTCGCCGAAGCGATCGCCGGAGGTGTTGGAATTGACCGACTCGGGCGCCCCGCGCACGAGGTACACGTCCTTGGTCAGGTTGCCGCGGGTGAAGCGCACCAGCCCGGTTTCCGCCGTGACCGCCAGGTCGGCCACCACACGCATGGTGGAGGTGAGCGACAGATCGCCGGTGCTGTCGGGCACCGCCTGTTCGCCGATTGGCGCGCCCGTCGAGGCCGCACCCGCCGTCGCGCTGCCCTGGTACTCGCCCGAGGAGGGACGCATCAGATTCGCTCGTACCCCGCTCTTGGCGGCGCGGTAGCTGGATGTGTCCGGAATTGAGGGCGGGCTGTCGAGAGGAGACGGGGTGCCGAGGCCGCCGGTCAGATGATCAACTGTGGCCGGGGTCCAGCCCGGCGCCGGCACTGACGCAGGCGTGGCGTATTGGTCGAGTTCGACCAGGGACATCGACTTGGCCAAAGCGTCGTCAAGAGCCGTGACCACCACGGTGGCCGCAGGCGATGCTCCGGACCTCTCGCCTGAACCCGAGCCGGGGCTGTCCAGATCGATGGGAATCTCATCGAGATCCTCGCCCGTGCTCTTGCGCGAAGGCGGCCTTTCCCGATTGGGCTTGGCGCTCAAGCTCGGTCGCCGCGCAGGTGCAGCGCCGGACTTGATCTCCCACCGGCGCGAGTGCTCCTTCAGTCTGGCAACGGACTCGGGGCTCTTGTCGAAAAGGTCGGAGGCCAGAAGCCCGACATCTGACGGGCCCACGCGCAAACCGAATTTGAATTCGAGATCGTGGAGCGCATCGCGGAACTCGGCGGCAGATTGGAAGCGTTCGTCCAGGTTCTTGGCCAGCCCCTTGCGAACGATGGCGTCGAGCGCCTCGGGGATGTTCTTGCCGTACTTGTCGAAGCGATCCAGGCGCCCGTCGCGCACCATGAGCAGAACGTCGAGATCGTTCTGCGCGGTGAACAGGCGCTTGCACATCAGCATCTCGGCCAGCACGATGGCCACCGCGAAGAGATCGCTGCGACCGTCCAGGCTTGCGCCCGTGACCTGTTCGGGCGACATGTAGCCGTACTTGCCCTTCAGGGTGCCGGCCTGGGTCTTGGACTCGCGCTCCTGCGCGTGGGCAATGCCGAAGTCGCCCAGCTTGACGTCACCGCGCCGGGCGATGAACACGTTGGAAGGCGAAATATCGCGATGGACCAAGTGCATCGGCTTGCCGTCCATATCCTTGGCGTTGTGGGCGTAGTCGAGGGCGTCAAGGATCTCCATCGCAATGAACATGCAGATGGGGACCGGCAACTGAATCTGCTTCTGCGAGGCCGAGCGCAGCAGGGCCAAGCCGTCGAAGCCGTCCACGAATTCCAGCGCGATGAAGTACTGACCGTTTTCCTCGCCGAAGTCGGTGACCTGGACGATCTTGGGGTGGATGAGCTGCGCGGTGAGCTTCGCCTCGTCAATGAACATGGAGACGAAGGTCTTGTCCGCGGCCAGGTTGGGCAGGATGCGCTTGATGACCAGCAGCTTCTCGAAGCCATGGCCCGAGAGAATCTTCGCCTTGAAGACCTCGGCCATGCCGCCGGTGGCCAGGCGCTGGACCAGGGTGTAGCGCCCGAACTGCGAGGGAAATGCGGTGTCCTTTCCCTCGTCTGGCATTAGTCGCTCACTTTAGCACGTGGGAATCGCACGGGGAATCTGGGCTATGGGGGAGTTTCGTAGTACCATGCTTTTGTCTGCATGCGTATCCACTCGGCAGGTCAGTCGGATGTCGGTCGTCGGCGCCCCCACAACGAAGATGCGTTCTTGTGCGATGACGACCTGGGCTTGTACATCGTCTGCGACGGGGTGGGCGGAAACGCCAAGGGTGAGGTGGCGAGCGCCGAATCCGTGGACTTGGTGCTTTCCTGGGTCAAGCGTGGGCGCAAGACCCTGAATGCCTTTGTCGCGGCCCCGACCGATGAGAACTCAGGGCAGGTCAGACGCCTCTTGGAAAGCGCCGTGCAGTCGGCCTGCTACATGGTCTTCGGCATGGGCCAACTCGACCCGCGGCAGAAGGGCATGTCGAGCACTCTGTCCTCGTTGCTTGTGACGGCCAACATGGCCTACATCGCCCAGGTGGGCGACAGTCGGGTTTATCTTGCGCGTGACGGCAAGACCGTCCAGCTCACCGAGGACCACACCCTGGTCAATTTTCGCCTCAAGCTGGGACTGATCACGGCTGAAGAGGCGGCATCATCGCCGAGCAAGAACGTCATTACTCGGGCGGTTGGCCACCAGGATTATGTCGAGGTGGACACCATCAGCATGGATGTGCAGCCTGGGGATCGCTTCATGCTTTGCTCGGACGGTCTGCACGGCTACCTAGAGGACGGCGAGGTCCACGGTTGCCTGCAGGGCGATCGCGAAACCGTGGTCAGGCAGCTCATCCACCTGGCCAACGACCGCGGCGGCCGCGACAACATCACGGCCGTCGTCTGCGACATCGAGTAGGCTAGTCCTACTTGCGGGTCGGACCGCGGCCACTGAGCTTGCGAAACATCGCGGGATCGTACAGGTCGGTCAGCAGTTCGACCGTCTTGTAGGAAGCCCGGCGCGCCCGGGCCTGGGTTTCGTCGGCGGTAACCAGAGCGACCAGGGTCTCGCGGCCAAGCTCCACGCGGCGTTCCTCGTCGAGGAGAATCGGATCGCGCAGCAGGCGTGCGGTCTCCGGGTCGCCCTTGTCTTCACAGTAGGCCGCCAGCGCCCCCAGCCGAGTAGCGCTCATGCCCGCCAGGGTCAGGAACCCCGCTGCCGCACGCTCCTCGCTGGTTTGCAGCGAGCGCAAAAACCCGTAGAGCCGCGAGTAGCCGCCTTGTCGGGGATCGTACGAACCCGGGGCCAGGCCAAGCGCAGCCAGCCGGTCGGACAGGAGCTGAAAGTGGCGCGCCCGGTCTCCGCAGTACGACGCGCATGCGAGCTTCAGAGCGAGGGAATCGGTGTCGGCCAGCCACAGGGCCGCAATCTCAATGGTCTCCACCACCATCTTGCTTTCCCAACGCAGGGCCTCTGCCACGGTCACGCCATCGCCGCTGAGCGCCGGCAGATAGCGAGACGAGACGAGCCCGCGGAAGGACTCCTGGTTCTTGAATTCCAGCTCGGAAACGTAGACGTCAGCGGTCACCATGAATTACCGCGCGGATTTTCCTCCCCAGGAGGCCGCCCCGTCAAGGCGCACGGAATCAAACTAGCGGTTCCGCAGGATTCAAAGACGCAGCACATGATAGCCCAAGCGCTTGCAGGCGCCGCGGGGCGGGGGCCGACTTCGCCGCGGGCATTGCTTGCGGCCACCATGTTTGTTCTACTGGGCGCCTCTTCTTCCAAGGAGCGACGAATGTCGACGACCCCTGCGACCGCGGAAAGTGAAAAGCTCTCGTTCAAAGAGAAGTTCGGCTATGCCCTAGGCGACACGGCTTCCAACCTGTTTTGGATGACGTTCGTGTTCTTCGGCAGCTATTTCTACACGGACGTGTTCGGCCTGGCGCCAGCGTCGATGGCCACCCTGTTCTTCGTCACCCGCATTCTGGATACGGTCTTCGATCCGGTCATGGGGATGATCGCGGACCGAACCAACACGCGCTGGGGCAAGTTCCGGCCCTACATTTTGTGGATGGTGGTGCCCTTTGGCGTGTGCGGCTCGCTGGCCTTCATCACGCCGCCCTTTGGGGCGGGCGGCAAGTTGATTTGGGCCTATGTGACCTATGGCCTCATTGGCATCGTCTACAGTGCCATCAATCTGCCCTACTCGGCCTTGATGGGCGTCATTTCCCCGAGCAGCGTCGAGCGAACCAAGGTGTCGTCGTTCCGTTTCGTCGGCGCCTATTCCGCCGGTCTGGTGGTCAGTCTTTGCACCATGTACCTGGTCGATTTCTTCGGCGGCACCAGCAAGCAGACCGGATTTGCCCTGACCGTGGGCCTGTACGCGCTCTTGGGCATGGTGATGTGGATTGTGTGCTTTGCCACCACGAAAGAACGGGTCAAGCCCCCGGCCGACCAATCGTCGTCGTTCCTGCGCGATCTGGGCGACGTGATCACCAACGTGCCTTGGCTGGTGCTCTTCGTTCTTGGTATCGCCACGCTCAGCTACGTGTCCATCCGCAATGGTTGTTTCACCTACTACTTCAAGTACTACGTGGGCAGCCAGACCGTGCTCGGCATGAAGTTGACGGCCAATGCGATGCTGGGAACCTTCCTGGTGGTGGGATCGCTGGCCAGCCTGTTTGGCACCTCGCTGGTTGCGCCCATCGCTCAGTATATCGGCAAGAAATCCCTCTACATGATCATGATGGGGATCGCGTCGGTGCTGACCATTTCGTTCTATTTCCTGCGGCCGCAGGACGTGATTGCGATGTTCGTGCTGCAAATTCTGGCCAATCTCATCATGGGCCCAACCTCTGCGCTGGTTTACGCCATGTACGCAGATGCGTCCGACTACTCGGAATGGAAGACCGGTCGCCGGTCGACCGGGCTGGTGTTCGCGGCTTCGTCGTTTGCCCAGAAGATGGGCTGGACCGTGGGTGGCACAGTGACCGGCTTGATTCTGGCCGGGTTCGGCTACCAAGCCGAAATCAAGCAGACCGCCGAAACCCTGGTTGGGGTCAAGCTTCTCGTCAGCTTCATTCCGGCCGTGGGCAGCGTGCTGGCCACGATCTTGCCGCTGTTCTATTCGCTCGGCGACAAGCGTATGAAGCAGATCGAAAAGGAACTGGGCGAGCGGCGGGCAGCCAAACTTGCGGCGGCGCCCAGTCAGCAACCGAGCTAGTGGAGAGGCGTCATGAGCGGCAACAGCAAAGTCTTGTCCAATCCCTACGGCTTCTTCGACGCCGAGGCGCGCGAATACGTCATCACCCGGCCGGACACGCCCACGCCCTGGTTCAACTACATCGGCGAGGGTCGCTACGGCGGCATCATTTCCAACGCGGGCGGCGGCTTTTCCTTTGACCGCGATCCCAAGAACCGCCGGGTTTCGCGCTACCGCTACAACGCCATCCCGATGGACCAGCCGGGCCGTTACGTCTACATCCGCGACATGGAGAGCGGGGAATTCTGGAGCCCGACCTGGCAGCCCACGCCGGGCGTGAAACTCGCCTCGTATGAATGCCGGCATGGTGCGGGCTACACGCGCATTGCCAGCAGCCACAACGGAATT
>Ga0265316_10000734_pt1 | contig 36213 bp, 34 predicted proteins | sample 4522metaG_FD_202092 | JGI IMG/M metagenome (GOLD analysis project Ga0265316, IMG submission 202092) | Rhizosphere microbial communities from Carex aquatilis grown in University of Washington, Seatle, WA, United States - 4-5-22 metaG | ecosystem: Host-associated > Plants > Roots > Rhizosphere >...
AGCTCCCCAAGGTCGCCATCGTCGCCTGCATGCACAAACTTCTCACCATCCTCAACGCCATGCTGCGGTCGAATTCACCCTGGTCCCCGGGGATTTCCTCTTGACCAAGAACACAGATGCTCCCACGCCCCAACACCCCCTTTGTTCCGCTCGCGCTCCACGCTCGCAGAGAAATTGAGGAGGCGTTGCCGTCGGATGAGCATGGGGCAGCGGTCGATGCGTGTCGGGTGTCGAGCTGAGCGGCGGCCAGGATTGCGAGTCTGCAGTGTCTGCTGCGCGATCACGCTTGCGGCGGCTGTGGCGGGTGGTGACGGTTGTGGGACCAATAGTCGTCCCCCGGTTGTCGGACGCGACAGCGGTAGCACGGGCGGCGCGGGCCCCGGCGGAACCGGAGGTGGTATCACCGGCGGTGCGGATGGTGGGGGCGACTGTGGCGGTGCGGATGGTGGGGAAAACACGACGACTGCGACGCCCTTCGTCTGGGAGGACCTCACGCCCTGTGTGGTGCCCAAGCCGACCCCGATCTACGACTTGGCGCCGATGCTCGCGTTCGATTCCGACCGCCGCAAACTGATCTTCTATGATGGATTTCCGCGCAATGCCTCGCTGGACGACGTGATTCCCGGTCCCCCGGCCGGGAACCTGTGGGAGATGGATGCCGTCACCGGCGCGTGGACCGACCGAACCCTCTGTCCACCGGTGCCGTTCTACACGGACAACGGCTCCATGATTTACGACTCACGCCACCGGCGCGCCGTAGTCTTCGCCGGTCAGTATGTTGGCGTCGCCGAGTGGGATCCGTCGACCGGCGCGTGGACCGACCGCCAGCCCGGCGGCACGGTCGGCGGCTCTCCCAGTGGCTTTCCGCGCACCTCCGTTTACGAAGAGGTCCGCGGCAAGGTGATGGTCTTCGTGCGAGATGACGAGAAGGTCGTGGCCTGGGAATGGGACACGACGACCGGAGCCTGGACCGCACGGACGGAGCTTCCCCTGTTTCGTTTCCCGTCGGAGAAACCCGCCGTGGCCTACGACAGCGATCGCGACGTGGTGTGGATGTTCGGCGGCGGCGGTCCCGACTTGTACGATCACATGTGGCGCTGGGACGTCGGCGACCCGGCTGCCGAACCCGTCGATATCACGCCCGCGCAGCGCCCGGTGGCTTGGCCGTCCGAGCGTGTGGGGTCGGGGCTGGTCTACGACACCGGACGCAAGCGCCTGGTCCTCTACGCCGGCGTCTTCACCGACTACCTCCGTGACCTCTGGGAATGGGATCCCGAGGCGGCGACCTGGCAAGACAGAACGCCCGCTGGTGTCCCCGCGAGCGGAGGCACCGTCGACACTGGCGTCGTATGGCCACCGGCCGGGCTAGACGCGAACCGGATCTTTTTCGATCCGGTCGCAAAGCAGATCCTTCTTTACGTTTGGAACGACAATGCCCGCCGCTGGGCGTGGGACGGCGCAACCGGAACATGGTCCGTGGCGGCGCCCTCCGCGACACAGGGCTGGCCCACCAGCGCGCCCACGGCGACGGCGTGGAATGACGACGATGGTTCGCTGCTCCTGTGGGCGGATGCCGATCTGTGGCGCTGGTCGCCGCAGTCGACAACCGTGTGGGAACTGCAAACCCCGCCCGCGGTGGCGGCGTTGCTACCAGCCGAGCGTGACCCTGCCTCCTGGCCAGGGGCCCGATTCGACACAGCCGTGGCGTACGATCGCGATGCAAAGAAGCTCGTGATCTTCGGGGGGCAAGACGCGAACGGATTTCTCGACGATTTGTGGCTGTGGGATTCGGCCACGCGCCAGATAGCAGAGGTTCCACGGCCGAGCGGGGCAGCGTGGCCGACCGGCCGAAGCGGGCACGGGCTGGCCTACGATCCCATCGGCAAGCGCGTGCTTCTCTTCGGCGGTGGAACGGCGGACCCGAGCGACGCTCTTTGGGCACTGGATACCCATTCGATGCGATGGGAGGAGCTGACGCCGCCCGTGTCTGGTCGAGCGGCGAATTGGCCTACCGCTCGTCGCGGGCATGGTTTCGTGTTCGATGAAGAACGGCGCGTGCTGGTGCTGGCCGGCGGTTCGTCGAGCGACGCGGCTCTGGCCGATATCTGGGAATTGGACGGCGGCGGGACGACGTGGCGGCGGATCGCCGACGGCGGCGATGGGGTGACGGGGTGGCCCCTCATCCGATCGGGAGATGCGATGGCGTATGCGCCCGGCCTGGGGATCTACGCGGCGGCCGCCACGCGACTTACCGACGAGGCCCTGTGGCAATGGGACACCGTCGCGCGAGTCTGGAAGTCGCATGGGCTCACCCTGCCGCGCACGACGGCGCCGGCCTACAGCCTGTCCCTGGCGGGCATCGACAAGGGCTTGTTGTATCTGTTTGCCGGGGCAGTGGATCGCCTACCAGAGGACGAGACCTTCTGGGAAACATGGCGTGGAACCGTCGCCGGAAATTAGCTCCCCATCTGCGAATCAGAACATTGCGGACATTTCGTCGTGCATTTGCAACATGCCTGAAACTGCAGAGGAATCCGACGTCCCGGACGTATACGACAGGCTCTAGCTACAGCAGTTCAAGGAAGGCGCGCCCCGCGTGACTGAGGGTTCTGCCCGCGGGATAGACCAGGCGGATCTTCCTTTCACTTTGCAGGTCGGTCACATGCACTTCGCGCAACAGGCCCTGCGCGATTTCCTCTTCGACGCACATACGGGGCAGAAAGGCCACGCCCTGGTTGCGCTGGACCAACTTGCGAATGGCCTCCACCGTCGGCATCTCCACATCCTGTCGCAGCGGCACCTTGAGCCGTTCAAACTCGCGCAACACGACTTCTTTGTAGGGTGATACCTCGTTGTGGGCGATGAAGGTTTCGCTGCCCAAGTCGGCGATGGTGACCGAACGTCGGCGCGCGAAGCGATGCTGGGGCGAAACCACGCAGGCCAGGTGATCGGTGTAGATGATGCGAACGACCAGCCGGTCGTCCTGCGGCTCATAGCCGATCACACCCATCTCCAGATCGCCCTCGACAACCTCGACCGGAATGCGGCTCGATTGGCTGCGCCGCACCTGCACCTTCACGCGTGGATACAGCTTGCGGTAGCGTGCGAGCAGCGGCAGCAGGTACAAGGTGGTCGACTCGTTGGCACCGATGGACAGACGACCGGCCTCATGATCGCGCAGCTCGGCCAGGGCCACGGCCAGCTCGGCGCGCAGGTTTTCAAAGCGCCGGGCGTAGTCGAACACCACTTGGCCGGCGTCAGTCAGGCGCGGCTGCTTGCCCGTGCGATCGAAGAGCGGCTCGCCGACCTCGGCCTCCAAACGCTGCACGGCCATGGAAACCGCGGGTTGGGTCCGCAGCAGACGCGCCGCCGCCCGCGAAAAGCTCTTCTCGCTGGCAACGGCACGGAAGACTTCGAGGGTGTGCAAGTCCATGGCGTCTCGCCATCATAAACCGTGCTGATACATCTTTACACAAGAATCAATTCGCCAGGAGGTCCCGTAGTCGCTAGAGTGGGTCTCCTGAAAGGAACCCATCCCATGAACGACCGCGTCTTCATCTTCGACACCACCCTGCGCGACGGCGAGCAGTCCTGTGGCTGCAGCATGACCGTTGCCGAAAAAATGCGTCTCGCGCGCAAGCTGGTGGAGCTGAACGTCGACGTGATGGAAGCGGGATTCCCCATGGCCTCGCAAGGCGACTTCGAGGCGGTGAACCTGATTGGACAGGAGTTCGGCGGGCTCACGGTCGCCGCCCTGGCCCGCTGCCATACCGGCGACATCGAACGCGCGGCCAAGGCCCTGGAAAAGGCCAAGCGGCCCCGCATCCACACCTTCATCGCCACGAGTCCCCTGCACCTCACGCACAAGCTGAAAAAAACAGAAGACGAGGCCCTCGAAATCGCCATCAAGTCCATCCAACTGGCGCGTCGCTATGTCGACGAGGTCGAGTTTTCGGCGGAGGATGCCACGCGCACCTCGCCCGCTAGCCTGGTCAAATTTTCCAAGGCCGTGGTCGATGCCGGCGCGCGCATCGTGAATCTGCCGGACACCGTCGGCTACTCGATCCCAGTCGAATACGGGCAGCTCGTTGGCCAAGTGGTGCAGGCCCTGGCCGGGCGCGCGGTGGTCAGCGTGCATTGCCACAATGACCTGGGCCTGGCCACCGCCAACTCGATCGCGGCGGTGCAAGCGGGCGTGCGCCAGGTGGAATGCACCATCAATGGCATCGGCGAGCGCGCGGGCAACTGCTCGCTGGAAGAATTCGTGATGGCGCTCAAGGTGCGCAACGACGTTCTGCCTTTCGAGACCGGCATCGTCAGCCAGCAGCTCTTTCCCGCCAGCCAACTGCTCACCGAGATCATCGGCGTGGGCGTCCAGCCCAACAAGGCCATCGTGGGCCGCAACGCCTTCGCCCACGAGGCGGGAATTCACCAGGACGGCTTCCTGAAAGAACGCACCACCTACGAAATCATGCATCCCAACTCGGTGGGCGTGCCTTCAAGTCTACTGGTGGTGGGCAAGCACAGTGGTCGCCACGCCGTGGTCGACCGCTGCCAGCACCTGGGTTTTGAACTGAACGCGCAGCAGATCGAAACCGTCTATCACCGGGTCATCGCGGCCTGCGACCGCAAGAAGTGGCTGTCCGACCAGGAGATCGCCGAAATCGCACGGTCTGTCTAGCGTTACTCTCTCACCCAAACGCTGGCTTCGTTGTAGGTGGTCGGCAGGTCGCACTGGCCGTCCGTCTCGGTGATGGCCTCGACAAAGTGATTGTCGTCGCTGAGCACCAGGGTCACCGGCATGACTGTAGTGCAGCCACTCGAAAGCGACGTCCGCTTGATGGTGCCTTGCATGGTGCGCGCGGCATCGTCGTAGCTGCCGGCAATGGCATGGTGGAGCGTGGCGCTGTCCACGGTGCCACTGATCGTGCATCCGTTGGCGGCCAAGGTCATTTCGAGCCCATCGGCGTTGCGAAGCCACACGCCATTCAACACTGACCCGTCGCAGGTGGACGCCGCGCTGCCGCTCCCGCCCTTGCTCGCCCGCAGGTCGGTTCGGCCCTCGCAGCCCGGCCCAAGCCAGCCGACGATTGCCACCGCGAAAAGCAAGACTAGAGGCACGCGAACGCTTGAATTCACTGGCTCGTCGGACTTCATCAGGGTCTTCCCACGTTGTTTGCACGAATCCTGGCGGCAAGCGGCAGCCGGAACAAGCCCGATTCTCTTCGTGCCGCGGACTGGCCGCAAGGACAAAGGAACACCCTGGCGCGACATAGTGTGGAGCCGGGCGGGGCGCCTGATGTAAGATGATGGTCCCATCCGTCTCTTGCTCCCCAACCCCACATAAACACTTCAATGGCTGTCGTTGGCATAGATCTGGGAACAACCAACTCCGTGGTCGCAACCGTGCGCGATGGGCAAGTCGTCGTCGTGCCCAACTCCCAGGAAGGGTACCTGCACCCGTCGGTGGTGTCGTTCTCTCCTGACGGGCTCAAGTACTTCTCCGTGGACGCGGTCGCCCGTCGCATTCTCGACCCCAAGAACACCGTCTACTCGGCCAAGCGTCTCATGGGCCTTCCCTTCCATTCCGACGAGGTTCAGAAAGCCGTTGGCCGCCTGCCGTACGAGTTGCGCGAGGGCAACAACGAGCAGGCCGTGTTCATCGGGCCGGATCGCACGTACACCATCCCCGAGATTTCCGGCCTCCTGCTCGGCTACTTGCGCCAGTGCGCCGAGATGTTTCTGAGCGACTCGGTCAGCGCCGCGGTCATCACCGTGCCCGCCAATTTCAACGATTCCCAGCGTCGGGCCACCGTGGACGCCGGCCGCATCGCCGGTCTCGATGTGTTGCGCGTGCTCAACGAGCCCACCGCGGCCGCGTTGGCCTACGGGCTGGGGCAGAACATGTCGCAACGGATCGCGGTCTACGACTTCGGCGGCGGCACCTTTGACGTCACCATCTTGCAGGTCGAGAACGACGTCTTCGAGGTACTGGCCACGGGCGGCGACACATTTCTCGGCGGCGACGACATGGACAACGGCCTGCTCAACATCCTGGCCGAGCTGTTCAACGCCGAGCATGGCATCGACCCACGCACCGATCAGGCGGCGCGCTCGCGCCTGTTGATTGCCGCCGAGCAGGTCAAACGCCACCTGTCGGAATTTCCTGAGGCGCGCGGCGATCTCAAAAACATCGCACTGGGGTCGACCGGCGAGCCGCTCGCGTTGCGCTTCCACATCGCGCGCAGCGTGTTTGAAACCTCCATCCGCGGGCTGGTCAGCCGAACCATCCAGACCTGCCAGGATGTGCTCGCATCGGCGCATCTGGCGCCCTCACAGATTGACGAAGTGATCATGGTGGGGGGAACCACGCGCGTGCCGCTCGTTCGCGCCGAGGTTGAAAAGTACTTTGGCAAGCCCCCTCGCACCGATCTCAACCCGGACGAGGTCGTGGCCTGGGGCGCGGCCATCCAGGCCGAAAACCTGGCCAACGCCGGCGAGAGTCTGCCGAGCCGGGCGGTCCTGCTCGACGTCACGCCCCGCGCGCTGGGGATCGCGGTCGCCGGCGGCTTCGCCGAGCGGATCATCGATCGCAATGTGCCTGTGCCGGTCGAGCAGACGCGCATCTTCAGCACATCGTCTGACAACCAGACCTCGGTGCGGATCCAGGTCTGCCAGGGCGAATCACGCCGCTTCGATGAAAACGTGCCCCTCGGCGAGCTGGAACTGACGGAGCTGCAACCGGCGCGGCGGGGCGAGGTTTCCATTGAGGTGACCTTCAAGGTCGACACCAACGGCATCTTGCGGGTGCGGGCCCGCGACGGCGCGACCGGCGTGGCGCGCGAAGCAGCAGTCAACGTGCGCGGCGCGATGAGTGAGCTGGAAGTCGAAGAAGCGGCAGAGCGACAGCGATACCACGAGCCGGACAACCTGCCGGACGTCACGGAGGTGTAGGCCATGGCGGGGATGTCGACCGAACAGCTCAGCGCCTTTGTCCGGCAGATATTTCCCCGGCTGGATCAGGTTTCCTATTACGACCTTCTCGGCGTGCCCGCGGGTTCAGATCAGATGGTCGTGCGGGCCGCGTTCTATCGGCTGGCCGCTGATCTGCATCCCGACCGCTACCACGCTCTCGCCGATCGCGCGCTCAAGGAACAGTTGGAGATGATCTACGCACGCGTCTGCGAGGGCTACCGCGTGCTCACCACGCCCGACAAGCGCGCCGCCTACGAGCGGGCGCTGACCCAGGGCAAAAAGCGCCTGACCGCCACCGACCGCGAGTCGCGCGGCCCGCAGAATCCCGAGGACAGCCTCAAGCATCCCGACGCTAAGAAGTTCTTTCGCATGGGCATGATCTGCCTGGCTCGCAAGGACTGGAAGGGCGCGATCATGAATTTGAACTTCGCGCGCACCTTTGAACCAGGCGCCGCACTCATCACGCAAAAGCTGAGTGAGGCGCAGGCTGCTCTCGGCAAGCCGGGGGGAGCGGGGGGCACTCCGCCCAAAACCCCGTGACCGATTCGCGCGACTCCCGCCCGGTGGCTGCGCCCATCACCGACGAAGTGATGTCCTCATCGAATCCCTTGCGGGCGCCCAAGGTGGGCACGCCACTCGGCCGCTATCTGCTGTTGGACGTTCTCGGCCACGGGGCCATGGCCAGCGTGTTTCGCGCCCGCGACAACCAATTGGGTCGCGATGTGGCGATCAAGGTCATGGGCATGACCATCGCGACTCGCGGAGAAGGACCCGAACGCTTTCGCCGCGAAGCCCACGCCGTCGCTGCGCTTCGCCACCCTGGCATCGTCGAGATCTACGACTTCGTGGACGCCACGGCCGACGAACCCAGCTACATCGTGGCCGAGCTGATCGAAGGCCCCACCCTGCGCAAACTCCTCGACGAGCGACAGGCGCGTCTTCTGCCCGAGGTGGCGGCGCTCGTCGCGGTGCCGCTCGCCGAGGCGCTGGCCTCCGCGCATGCCCGCGGCATCGTCCACCGCGACGTCAAGCCCGACAACGTGATGATCGAGCGCAGCGGCGATCGCAGCCGCGTGGTGATCACCGACTTCGGCGTGGCCCATATCACGGGCCTTGAAACCATGACCGCGTCCGGCGCCCTGGTGGGCTCGCCCGCGTATATGGCACCCGAGCAAGCGCGCGCCCACGACATCGGCCCCGCAACGGACATCTGGGCGCTCGGGGTTCTGCTTTACGAGATGGCCACCGGGTGTCTGCCCTTCCCGGGCAAGGATCCCTTTTGTGTGATCGCCGGGATCGTGCAGGGCAACTTCCGCCGTCCGTCCCAGATCGCCGCCACCGTCGGCCCACGCTTCGAGCAGATCGTCCTTCGCTGCCTCAAACCCAAGATGGCCGATCGCTACGCGAACGCCGGCGATCTGGCTGCCGATCTGCGCGCGCTGGCCGGGGAAGCGGGGATTCTGCCTGAACAGCCTGCCCTTCGCTGTTTTCTCGACGATCCGGCCAAGTTCGAGGCCGAGCTGCGGCCCAAGCTGGCGGACGCTGCCGTCGCCGAGGCACGCAAGCGGGCCCGCCGGGGCGAATTGGCGCGCGCCCTGGCCGAGCTCGGGCGTGCGACGGCCTACGTACCCAACCACGCCCGCGCCAATGCCTTGATCAAAAAGCTGTCGGCCGGGCGCACGGCCCTGCGCGTGGCCGGCATCATCGTCGCGAGCTTGCTCCTGGTCACGGCCGGGTGGCTGACCTGGCAGCGACCCTGGCGAAGGCCTGCGGCTGCGCTGTCTTCCACCCAGCCCGTGGTCGCGGCCAAGCCAGTGCCAAACGCACCGGCAGCCGAGCCGACCGGCAACGCGGATTTGCCCGCAGCCAGGACGGCGGCGCCCGGCCCTGCTGCTTCACCCCCGTCCTTGCAGACAAAATCTCCCGCGCCAGCCACACGCGCCGCACCTCGTGCCGCTGGTCGGCCGAAGCCCGCGCGGCGCCAGGACAGTGCGGATACGCTCCCAGCCTCTCAGACGGAGATGGCTCCAAGTGTCTCCCCTGCGCCTGCGCCCACGCCCTCGCCTGCGGCCGCACCGCCAGCACCGCCCAAAACAACCGAGCGTCCGAACCCGGGCGTGGTGCAACTCTTTGCCACCGGCGCTATCTGCTACCCCAGTCTGGACGCGGAGCCGGTGTCTGTGTTCATGCCGCGCTATGAAGGCGTGGCACCCGGTCGGCACAAGATCTTCTGCGCGCGCGACAAGAATGGCTCCAAGGAACTGGTAGGCGAGATTGACGTGCCTCCAGGCGCCAGGGTCGAGCGCACGGTGACTCAGAGGGACGGCAAGCTGACTCTGGCGCGGCCCTGAGCGCCGAACCAGTGATCCCGCGCACAGATCGCTGCGCGTGACGACTCGACAGCCGGCCAGCGTTAACACGCGCCCCAACTGCGACACCCGGATCCGGTCGGCCTCACGAAAGACTCGCCTGCGCACTCCACGGCCAAGCCAGCGCGGGCCGAAGGTGTTGGCCTACTCGTTGCAAGTGCCCTGTGGTAGCGTCATGGCGTGGTTCGGCTTCGCACCAATCTCCTCTTTGTCACATTGCTGGCGGGCGGTTCCATGAATTGCCTTTTTGATAATGGGCCGATCAATACGCCGCCCGCAGTGCAAATTGCCGGGCTCGATCAGCCGCTCCACCGCGGCGAGACTGCGACATTCACGGCGACCGTAAATGATTCCGACCAAGGCGCTGACACGCTCGATATCGCCTGGTTCATGGCCACGGATTGCGAAACGGCCCTGGCGGGCGCGCCGGTGAACTGCACAAGCCAGCGCAAGGACCAGTGTTCCTACAAGCCTTCGGACCTTGGCTGGATCTGCGTCGCGGTCCGAGTCACGGATCGGTATGGCGCCAGCGCAACAGCCTCGCGGTCTTTCGCCATCGAGAACCGACCACCCACGGCCGTCATCGAGCGAACCAGCCCGGCGTCGACAGCCGCCACCCTGCCCCTGTCGAGTGCCCTGACCTTCTCCGCGGCCAAGTCCACCGACCTCGACCCAGGCGAGACCGATACCCTGACCTTCACTTGGGTGGTCACCCAACCCGATGGGAGCAGCCTTTCGGTCAATACTTGCCCCGCACCGGATGCGCCCAAACTGTGCTCGTTCACGGCCACGATGTCCGGTAGCTACACCGTCAGGCTAACCGCCGTCGACGCGAACCAGAAGGCCAGCGTGCCTGTTTCCCTTTCGGTCACGATCGATCAGGACCAGCCACCGTGCATCACCACGACCGAGCCGCAAACGTCGCAAACCATAGCCTTCGCGGACCAGGCAACCAGCTTCAAGGTCGACACCGTGGCGGACGATCTGGATCCTTACCCGGGATCGAATTCGTCGGGGACTTTCACCTGGCTGTACCGGATAGGCACCACCGGCGGATTCGATCGCCTGGTGATCCCGTACAGCACGTACAGATTGGACGTCGGCACTGATTTTCTGGCGCCTGCCGTTGGCGGCGTCATCCAGATTCGGGTCGAGTACCAGGACCGCAAGAACCGCGACCTTAGCTCCTGCAAGCCGGATGACCTGCGTTGCGAGCTGGTCCCAGGCTGCGCCCAGTGGGTAACATGGACCGTCTCCGTCCTATGAATCGCCGCCCGATTTCAGCGGTTGCGTGGCTGCTGCTGGCGCTGGGCGGATGTGCGGGCGCTGCCTCGAATTCAAGCGCCGGGGGCCAAAACACGTCGCCTCAGGCCAGCGGCGGACAGCCGGGAATCGATCTCGGGAAATTCGATGGCGGGCTCCCCGTGATGACGGACGCGAACGCCCCTGCGTACGGGGGTGCGATGGGCACAGGCGGGATGGCTTCAACCGGTGGCTCGAATGCTGCGGCGACCGGCGGGGCACCGGGGCAAGGAGGCGCGGCCGCCGGAGGCGGGACATCGGGCAGCGTGGATGCGGCAAGACCAGTGGACGCCCCGCCACCGACCTGCACAGTGAACATCACGCCCTCGTCTGCACCCAGCCTGGTCGGACGGCCAGCGGGCGACACCTTGACCGTGAAAGGCACCATCGTCTGGGGCGTGACCACGCCAACAGCGCCCATCTGGAAGTGGACAGTCCGCAGTCCCGACGGCACGCCTTTGACTGTCACCCAAGGCACGAGCGCGGACACCATCCAGTTTCCTCTCGTCGTCCCAGGCAGCTACGACATCACCGTTTTCGTCACCAGCACTTGCAAGGGGGAGGCCTGGGCGACCGCCATCAAACCGCAGGAACTCTCGCAATCGTTCTTGATTCGTGTTCTGCCACCGCCGGCCGCGGCGGGCTCGGGCCAAACCTGCGACAGCAGCCAAAATCGCTGGTGCCCGTCCGAAGATGCCGTGCCCTACGAGGACAGCAGTTTTGTGCTTCAGGCTGGTCAGTCCCGCCAAGACGACGTGCAGTTTCAGCACGGGTTCGCGGTGTCGATCGATCCCGTGATAGCCGCGCAGACCAATGCAGCGGGGCTCCCGGCCGTGGCGCTCCCTTCGTTGGTCCGCGTGTCTCCCCAGGGTTCAACCTGGACGATCGATGGCGCGAGCAGCGACGAAGGTCCCATGCGCGCGCTCCTGAATCCACGGCTCAGCTACGATGTCCTGGTGGTTCCCCTGAACGCCACGTCGACCAGCACCTATCCGCCCCTTCTGGTGTCGAAACCGGCGCAGGAATTCCGCGCCACGGACTTCGACGTCGCGGCCGGCGTGACCGTGCGGGGCACCCTGCGTACCCCTACCGGTTCGGCCAGCGGGGCACGCGTGCTTCTGCGAGCCAATGCCAATGCCCCCACGACTCTCCCCCTGCCTTCTACAGTGGGCAGCGCGGATGCCACAGGTGCCTATTCTTTGCGCGCCAGCGCGGGCACCGTGTTCTCGGCGGTGGTGGTACCACCGTCAGACACGTCCCTGCCCCAAATCACCATCGCCGATTGCATCGATCTCACTCAAAGCACCAACGGAACGAACGTCGATCGCGTCGATTTCACCTGGAACACGGTCAGCACCACGACCATGACCCTGCAGGTCCTCACAAGCGACAACATCACACCTGCGGCGAACACGACCGTGCGTCTGCAATCGCAGGATGGCGCCCTGCCCGACGCCGGTGTTCTTTCTGTAGCCGGCACCGATTGGTCGGGCACCGTCGCCGGCAGCGTGCAACAGCAGGGCACGACCGACGCGGACGGCTCGATCGTCTTCGCCAACATTCCCAAAGTCGCCTACAACCTGACCCTGATGCCGCCCATCAATCAGACGGGGGACGATGCCATCACCAGCGGAAGCATTGATCTCTCCGGCGCGGGGGCCAGCATCCCGCGCTCGTTGACCCTGGGCCGCAAGATCAATCTGAGTGGTCGGCTTCTGCCCGCAGACGCAGCAAGCGGCGCCCACCTGGTGGCGACCGACACCGGCGCCGATGTTCTGGTCAGCATCATCTCAACCCCGGTTGGCAGCGACGGCAGTTACGCGTTTAGCGCCGATCCCGGCAGGACCTATCGTTTCTCGGTGGAGCCCGCCGCCGGCAAGAAGCTGCCCACCCGCATCCCTCTTTACGGCGTGAAGACCACCGACCAAGACACAAAGTTGGCCGACCGCACCCTGCCCTCTGGTCTGAAGGTGAATGGCGTCGTCAGCTTCAGCGGGCGTCAGGTGGGCGGCGCTATCGTGCAGGCCTACTGCGAACGAGCCGCCATGGCGGGTTGCGCGGATCCCAACAATCCCAGCGCGAGCCTGCCCCCACCCCTGGTCGAGTTCGCCACCTTGGCGGATGGAAGCTATAGTTTCTACCTTCCCGATCCGCAATCAGGGGATTGAACCGACGCATGACCAGAGCTCGTCTTTTCGCAGCCGTCGCCACAATGCTGATGGTTGCCGCCGCAACCGGCCTGGCCCGCGCCGATGAGGCGCCTGCACCATCTGCGCCCACCACCGCCTTCGCCGCCTTGGTGCGTGCCACCGCCGCCTACGAATATGGCGACATGGTCCAAGTCGTGGATGCCGCCCGGCCCGTGGCGGAGGGCACGCTTGCATGCAGCGTCGAACAACGCGCCCGCGCCCTGCGTTTTCTCGGCATCGGACTGTTTCTGACCAACCGGGCCTTGGGCGCCGAGAACGCCTTCGTCGAGCTGCTGCGCGTGGATCCGCACGCGCGCCTCGATCCCACCACCACCCGCCCCGAGGTCGTCGCCTTCTTCGAGGACATCCGACACCGCCACGTCGCGCGGGAATGGGCGAGTCGCAGTTTCATCTGGAATTTTCTGCCCCCGGTCGGTCAGTTCCAGAACGGCGAGAGCGCCACCGGCTGGGTCGTGGGCGGCCTCGAAGTCGCCGCGCTCGCGACCTTCGTCGGCTGCAAGCTCCTCAGCCGATCCTGGCGCAACCCCGACAACAGCTACGGACCGTCGGGATCGCGCAACAGCGATGAACGCACAGTCCGGGTCGTGGAATACGCCAGCGCGGGGGTATTTGCCGCCGCCTACCTCTACGGCGTCATCGACGGCATCGTGCACTACTACCGCCCGCCGGACGAAACCAGCAGCTCGCTCAGCCTGCTAGTTTTTCCCGGCGGCGGCGGACTTCGACTTACCTTCTGACCTGACTCCGGCTACACTGTGTCGGCCCAGGCGGGTAGCTCAGTGGTAGAGCAGGCGCCTTACACGCGTTGCTGTGGCGCGTCTGATAATTCCGAGTTATCAGACACGCTCAAAACACGGGGTTTTCAATGAACCACACCGCGCGCCACGCAACGCCGACAGTCGAGAAAGTGCAATTTCGGTACACTTGGGCGCAAAATGGGAACTCGATTGGGCAATTGAGAACGTAGACTGAACCCATGGGCAGCCGCGGAGCTTGATCACTCCGCGGTGGGTGCCGGGGGATTCGCCTTCACCGGCACCTTGCCCGCTCCTATCTCCCCTCGAACGAAGGCGAACCATGACCCGAAAGAGCCCCGAGACGCAGCGCCAGGCGAAGCCAGCCAACGCAGGACGGACGATTGCCCGGCCGGAAGGGCAAAGGGGGCCATGGACGACGCGAACGCAGCGGAGCGAAGCCCCTTGCTAGCGCAGTGGTGGCGGCGAATGAGCACCGCCGGCCACGCCCCGCGACTTGAGATCCCGCGCGTCGCGTTCCAAGGCATTTAGCTCACTCCGCTGGGCAGCCTCCAGGAGCTGCCCGAGCAACCGGACCACTTCTTTGAGCTGCTTGATCCCCTTGCTCACCTTCGAGTCCAGCATCACAAGCGCCAGCACAGCTACGAACATGAGCGACACAACTACGAACACGAGCAGCGAGGTCATGCGGTCCCCCTCTTCATACAGGTTGTTGAGGTCAACATCGCGGGCAGCATCTCACCGCCAACACCCACCGTCAAACCGCGCAAGGCTGGCCTCGCCGGGGCGAGCGCCGGGGCAGTCCAAGGTCGAGAAGTACACGGACAAGCTTTCCGCCGCTGACCTTCTCGCCGATGCCGGGGAAACAGCGGCTCGCGAGCGGATCCAGGAATACAAGACCGACCCGAATCTTGGGCAGGTGTTCTGTTCGCGGTTCCATCTTGTTACGTCTTGTAGGCATTATGGTTCCATCTTGTTCCGCCCTCCGACAGTTTGAGCGTATCGGCTAGTTGCCCTTTGCCATGAGCGCGGACGCGTGGCCACGATGACATCATCGTGGAATTTCAAACACGCGCACAACAAACACGCTGCCCCGGTGGCGAGCCACTTGACTCCTCAACCCGCGCACAACTGGCCGAGTATCTCCGCACCGTCCACTGGCGGCGGGCGTCTCGCGATCTGCGGGTAAGCCCGGCCGCGCTGCGCCGCGCCATGAGGGGCGCCGTCATTCGATTTTCCACCGGGGTGGGAATCCGCAGCGGCCTGGCGTTGGCCGCCCGGCAGGGGCGCACCTCATGAGCCGCCCGCGCAAGGCCCTGGCCGAGACGCGCGTCATCGCCCGCGCGGTGGCCTTGCTCGCGCAGAAGATCGAAGCGCAGAGCATCGCGATCGAACAACTCCGCGCCGGGCAGCCGTCACAGCTTGGGCGCGTCGAAGATGCGTGCCGAATTCTGAACGTGTCGCCCGCGACGCTGCACCGTCGAATCCGGGACGGCTCAATCAAAGTCGTCCGCCACGGCAGGGCGCTGCGTTTTGACCTCGGCAGCCTGGCCACGGCAACCGAGGCCAGGTCGTGAGCGCGATCAACTCGCCCATGCTGGCCGCGGCCCTGGCCTTGGCGGCGCGTGGGTATCACGTGCTGGTACTTGCGGAGCGCTCGAAGATTCCGCCCAAGGGCAGTCACGGCCTGGACGACACGACCGTGGACCCGGAGAAACTCAAACAGTTCTTTGCAGCCAATCCACGCGGAAACATCGGCATCGCGTGCGCGGCGTCTCGCGTGGTCTGCCTCGATGTCGATCACCACAAGGAAGAAGCCGACGGCAATGCGACCTTGGCAGCGCTCGAAGCCGAGCTGGGCGCTCTGCCCGAGACAGTCGAGACAATGACCGGCACAGGTGGCAGGCACTTGTATTTCGCGGCGCCTGCCGGCGTGGAGTTTCGCGGCTCACTTGGGTTAGGTTTGGATGTCCGGTTCAACGCTTATTGCGTCTGCCCTCCGAGCATCCACCCCGACACGGACAACGAGTACCGTTGGATTCGCTCGCCACTAGACAGGATGCCCGCGCCGCTGCCCGAAGCGTGGCTCGCCCGCATGGTCAAGCCCGCGGCGCCGGTGGCCACTATCCCGGCGGCTTTCAAGCCATGCACGACGGGCGGCACGCCTTACGGGCACAAGGCCATGGATGAGGAACTAGAGAAGGTCCGCACCGCCACCGAGTGCCGCAACAATCAACTGAATACGTCGGCTCTTGCGCTCGGCTCGCTGTGTGCGGGTGGCGAAGTTGAAGATTGCCGCCCCGATCTGGTTGCCGCGGCGATAGCGGCGGGCTTGGGCGAAACCGAATCACAGAAGACCGTCGAATCTGGCTGGCGTGCTGGGTTGGCGCAGCCACGCACGGCACCGCCAAGAGAGAACAGGTCCACGCCAAAACAGAGCCACCCCGCGCCAGTGGTTGACATCGCGTCCGCTGAGACATGGCCGGACCCCGAACCGCTGCCGGAGGGGCGGTTTCCGGTGCCGTCGTTCGACGATGTGTTGATTCCCGTCGCGCTTCGCGCCTGGTTGTCCGACATCGCAGAACGCTTGCAGTGCGCGCCAGAATACGGCACAGCCGCCGCCCTCGTTGCCCTGGCTTCCGTGATTGGGCGCAAGTGCGTGATTCGGCCCAAGCGTTTCGATGATTGGCAGTGTGTTCCGAACCTGTGGGGCGCAGTTGTCGCGCCCCCGTCGGCGCTGAAGAGTCCTGCCATTGACGAAGCCCTAAAACCGCTGCGGCGACTAGCGGCCAATGCTGCGACCGAGCACCAGAAGGCAACCGAGCGATTCAACGACACTCTCGCAATACGGACAGCCGCAAAGGCAGTCAAACAAGAGGCCCTGAAAAAGGCCATGCGGGCGGGCAAAGACCCCAAAGAGGTTCTTGCCCAATACGGAGACACGGAGAACCAAGAACCGACGGAAAGGCGCCATCTCGTCAACGATGGCACGACAGAGAAGATCGGCGATCTGGCCGTGCACAACCCCATCGGCTTCTTGGTGCATCGAGATGAGTTGACCGGCTGGTTTGCCAGCCTGGATCGAGATGGCCACGAGAATGACCGCGCTTTCTACTTGGAATCGTGGGCCGGTAATTCGCCCTACACCTACGACCGAATCGGACGCGGGACCGTCCACATCCCCGCTCTGTGTCTGTCCCTGTTTGGGGGAATCCAGCCGGGACCGCTGACCAAGTATCTGCGGGAGAGCTTGGCGGGTGGCAAGGGCCACGACGGTCTTGTCCAGCGGTTCCAGGTTCTCGTTTTTCCAGATCCCCCGCGCGACTACCGCAATGTAGATCGCTGGCCCGACACGTCGGCACGCGATCGCGCCTTCGGTACCTTCCAGCGCCTCGACCAGCTGACGGCCGAACAGATCGGCGCAGAGGCGCCAAAATTCGACGGCCTGCCGTTCCTGCGGTTTGAGGCCGAGGCACAGGAATTTGCGGACGCGTGGCGATGCGACCTGATGGCCCGCGCTCGGAGCGGCACCGAGCACCCTGCCATCGAGGCCCATCTCGCGAAGTATCCCAGTCTTCATCCGTCACTGGCACTCATCTGCCATCTGGCAGACGCGGAATCGTTCCCGTGCGGCCCCGTCTCGTTGGCAGCGGCCAAGCGTGCCGCTGTCTTGTGCGGATTCCTTGAAGTGCATGCCCGCCGAGTCTACGAGTCGGTAGCGCAAGCCGGATTGGTAGCCGCTCGCGCCTTGTTGGCAAAAATCACGGCGGGCAAGGTGCAGGCCGCGTTTTCGGCCCATGACGTCTACGAGCAAGGATGGTCCGGACTGACCGACAAGGAATCGGTCGACGCCGCCGCCGGCATCCTGGCGGACCACGGTTTTTTGCGCGAGGTGACCGAACAGACATCTGGCCGCCCTCGCCGCCGGTTCATCACTCACCCCTCCCTGTCCCAGGCTTCGGCCCCTTCCCCCCTTCCGGGGGTTCCGGGGGTTCCCCATCCTACAGATTTGAAATCACACGCGGGTCCTCGCGGCGCATCTGAAAGCCTCCCTCTCTCTGTTGGGGGGACCCTATGACCGACCTAGCGTCTCTCCTGCGTGACCTGCGTGATTTGGAATCTCCCGGACAAGGAACCCCCGGAACCCCCGAAAGCCCGGTAGAGAGCGGCACGCCTCTGGTTACGGTCCCCGCGCCAGGGGGAACCAACGTCAAGGCCACCTCGGACGTGCCCGCCACCATGTCGATGGACGATCCTATGAACGATGCCCCCGGTGTGCGCTGTGACGACTGTGGCCGGGAATGCACGGTCACGCTGGTGACGGATTATGGCGCGCGCTACTGCCGGCGGTGCGTGTTCCCGACGAAGCCGCGCACCCAGAAAGGACAGCATCATGCGTGAGAATCTGCCATTTGGCGCGTCAGAAGCGCCTACTCTGCCGGCTCGTTTGCCGTCGGTGCGCGTGGCCATCGCGAGGTGTGGACCCGCCCATAGTGCGCCCAATCTTCCCCAACGTGCCCAGCGCGAACCCTGTTCCGGCTGCGGCTGTACCGATTGGCTCGAAGGCCATTTCGCGCTCGGGCGCTTGTGGTGTCCCACGTGCTGGCAAGGCTCGCAGCGGCCCGCGGCGCACATGCTGCCCACGCTGGAAGGGCGAGCCCAGCTTGATTTGTGGATGCGCGGCCCGCAGCGAGGCGCGCGGCCATGAGCGACTCTGAAAGACCCGATCTGCACCTTCTCGAATCGGTGCCGGCGGTGTCCGATTCTGGCCGGATTCCAGACGATGACGAAGGCGACACAGAGTCACTTTCGGCCCGTGAAATCCGCTTCGTCGATGCCCTAGCGGTGGGTCGTAGCCCATCCGAGGCGGCCAGGGAGATCGGGCTATCAGATCGCAGTGGGCGGCGCTGGCGAAAGAAGCCCGAGATCATCGAGGCCGTGAGGGCGCGCCTATCCGAGAACATCGCCACCGGCAAGAGCATCCTGGCCGCTGGTATGGCGAAGGCCGCCACGGGCTTGGTTTCGATGGCTAGTGGTGAGACTCCGGCGGAAGCCGCGCGCGTGTCCGCCTGCCGCGCAGTCACGGAGGGCGCCGTCAAGCTGTGTGAGCTCGCCGACCTTCAAACCCAGCTTGCCGAAATTCAAACCCGGTTAGCCATCAACGATGGAGGAAAACCAAGATGGACCTGAAATCTATCAGCCGAAGAGTTGCCGCCCTAGCCGCACGGGTACCACGTCCACGCCTGCACCGTGGTCTTGTGGTCATCTTCCGCGCCAGCGACGGCGACGGGCACCCCCTGCCCTTGCCGCCCGATGCGCCGCCACACCGACAACCCCAGGCCCGCGATCCTCGTTTCGGGTTCGACGTTGTTTTTGTCGACGTGGACGGCACCGAGATCGGCGGGGTTGCGCCGTGAGATCCCTCGATTCGCTTCGCCGACAAGTCGCCGCGCTCGCTTGTCGGACCCAACCCGCCCCGACCTTGCCGCGCTCCGAAACCATGACGACGGGCGAACTGCGCCACTCGATTTTTGAGACGCTCGCCAAGGTCGGGATCTTCCCGGGCAATTTGGGTGCAATCGATTTACAGCTGGCAATTGCCGGCGAGCTTGGCCGTCGAAACGCGAGGGGGATTCTATGAGTCTCGCCAGCCTTCGCAGCCAGATCGAAGCGCTTGCCAAGCGCGCGCAGCCCCGTCCCGGTCGCCCCCACCGGCTGACTACCTCAGAAAGTCGCGAGGCGTTGGACAGCATCTTGGCCAAGATCGATGGGCTTCCAGCGGATGCGCCCACGTACCCCGAGGGACTGACCGAGGCCTACGCGGAACTCGATCGAGTGCTGGCCGCGACGGGCGAGAGAGAGGCGTTGGCGTGATGAACCTCGCCGGCCTTCGCAATCGCATTGCCCGCGCTGGCGGCGCAATCCCGCGTGATCTGCCCGATGCGGGCGCCACGACGGAAGCGGTTGATCTGGCACTTGCAGCGGGCTTGGTTCTCGCTGAGCTGGAATCATGGGCACAGCAGCGGCCGTGTTACGCGCCGATGTCCGCGCCGACCGTGTTGCACAAACCAGATCAAGGCGACCTAGCATTGGCGAGGAACTGCCCAATGCTCGCCGACGCGCTGGCGAAACCGTGCTTGATCCACGCGCCGGGCGTTCTTGACGCGCGGCTTGCGCAATTGCTTGCGCGATACCAGGCCGCTGGTGTTGCAGCCGAAAGCATCGAGGCGGCGCTGGCCGATGTTCGCGAACGACTGACCGCGCTTGACGCGACCGGCGCGCACATCCCGCAATGGCTCGCAAGATTTCTCAACCCAATTGCCGGCAATTCCGCCGGCTGACCCAAACAACGCACGAAAGGATCCGCAATGCAAACACCCCAAGAATCCGATCACTTCCAGGTCCGTCAACTTCTCCCGAAACTCAATCGCTTGTGCGCGATCGATCCGTCCGGCATAGAGCGGATCGCACGCGCGGTGGATCTCGAATTGGAGAACCTCAAAGCCACGGCCAAGTCACTGTCGGCGGCAGAGCTTGCGATATGCGACGCCACCGGCAGCAACCCCGATCAATTCGCAGCCTTTCAGGCAAAACAGGCCGCGGACGCGCGGATCGTCGCCGGCATCCCGCATGACCAAGCCGTGATTATGCGCGTCATGTATGGCGATGACAATGCTGTGCTGGCGAAGCGCTACGCGGCCCTGCAAGCGCAGATCCGCGACGGGAAGGTTTCCCGATGAGTGCCTTCACAGCGTGGCGAGCGCCGGCCGACTCGGAGATTGCCGACGGCGTGGCCGCGCTTGCTGCAATCATCGGCCCGGTGGAAACGGCCAAGCTGAGCTGGCAGCGGCGCTTGGTGGCGAGCGAGCCTGGCGGGCAGTGGGGCCTAGTTATTCAGTGTTGTGCGCGGCCCAGTCTGCCGAACCTCGTCCCGTGGGTGGACGAGATCCAATTGCGCGAATGGCCAGAGGCTTTTCCTCTAGCCGAAGGTGTCGCGATCCTCCTCGGCCCCGCTGCTCAAAACCCCGAGGAGGTAATGCGCGAGCGCCGCGCGCGAGTGAAGGCCCATGAGGAGGAGGAGGCAGCGGCGAAGCGCAAGAAACAGGATGTGGAAAGGGCGGCGAAGGCGGATGCCGAACAACGCGAGGCAGACGAGCGGCGATTCAATGCGGCCGGGTGGCACCGGCTTGATGAGTGGCAGCAGGCGTTCTTCGGCCTCGCGGTTCGGGTCCAGAGCCGTGACCCCTCGCTGGCGGCTGACCTGCGAACCATCGCCAACGAAGGCAGGGGCTCAAAGCCGGCGCGGCCCGGCTTCCCAAGGTGCGACTGGGAGCGCGGATCATGAGTTCCGAGGCAACCGCAAGCGACCCGCGCATGGCCTTTTTCGAGGTGCCCGACGCCACACCAGCGTCGCAACCGCGGCCGGCATCGGACCCCGGCCCGAGCGCTCACCATCGCCTTCATGGTCAGATAGGGGTGCCTCGTGGTGAATTGCGGATCACGAGTCAACCGGCGCGCGGTCCCGAACAGCCGGCGCGCCTTGTAATCCGGGTCTGGCACGCGCGACCCGCGGATCAATCATGGTGGACGGACAGTTCCCAGCCCGGCGTGTTCGTCACAGCGAAGGATGCGCGCGCGTTTGGTGAGGCCGTGGCGGCGGCGGTTGCGGCGCTCGAACATGAGGGCGAGCAGTGAACTCTCCTACGCGATTCGCGGTGAAGCTGCCGATCGGGACCATGCGCGATTTGTTGATGGCCCGAAAGGAAACGCTCGAAAGCCAAATTGCAGAGCGTTTCGCACATGCACGCGGGATCGGGGCATCAAGACCCAATGTGCGCACGCTTTCGGCGATTCTCAGGACGGTCAAACACCAGCTTGCAGGGCTTGCGGGCGTTGCAGGGGTGGGCGATGGATAGCGGCACTCCCGAGGGCGCCAGCCGAAGCGGCCCGGCGATAGATAAGCGCCTGCTCTGCCAGCACGACCACCGACGGGAAAGCCGCGAATAGGTCAGGTGCGGCAATCCCAAAGTGAGCACATCTCGTCCTGTTTTCTGGAACCGGCGGCAGCCTGGAGACCTGGGAACCTATCCAATACCCATGGGAGCCGATGTGGATCGTCACGCGTCAGACAGCGTCATTCAACACTATCGAGAAAGCTGAATAGGAGATATCATGCCGTCCGAATGCATTACAGAGAGCCTCTTCCCGAGCGGTGTCCTCCGGAGGAGTCCGAGGAGATTGTCGCAGATCGGATTGTCTATCGCGTTGTGCGAAACAACCCTCCGATCGCTGATGATTTCAAGTCGCGGCGCGCCGAGTGTCCGGTTACAAAATTCGCCGTCTCGGAATGCCTTGCACGCGGTGTCTCCGTTCACGCTGACCACAGCTCCACAGAAAATGTGATGAGATTACCAAAATACAAGAAGCGGGGGATTGTCTGCCTCGTCAAGCTGGAAAAGGGAGCCGGCAAAATACAGAAGACGGGAGCCAACCCTTCTCATCACACATGGTGGCCCTACGCCGACTACGACATTTTGGCACATTGCTCCCTACAGGCATGATGAAAACAATTCAGCACACCTCCACTCTCTTCTACTACGACGGTCCCCAGATCATTGAGGCCCAGGACCCGATCGGAGGTCACTACATCGGGGTGATGGTTGAGTCGGAAGATGATAGCGAGCGATACCTGGTTGCTGGGGCATCGCCAGAACGCTTGCGCCAGTTTCGAGTTGGTGCGCTCGATCTTCGGTCGCTATTCGTCGAAAGGGACGCCCCCGAATGGTATCTGGCGAACGCTCTCGACGGTGATGAACAGCACCTAACGCTCTTCCCGCAGAGCGGTCCGATCTCGGAAAGCGAGTATTTGCCAGAGGCCGGCTTTGTCCTCCGACATCGGGACGTGAAGTCGGTTGTTGTGCAAGAGGCCAACGCTAGGAATAACCTCGTCCTTGAGATTGCGGTCGAACCACCGGAAACCGCATCGCAACACAGAATTCGGAGCGAGACGCTGGCCCGGCTGGTGTTGCACGTCCAATCGCTTCTCAAGCACGCCTACCGATCCGCCCTATACGAGCTCGACAAGTCTCTGCGAAAAGATCCTAGCCGCTTTGGTGGGGATCGGCTGGACGTGATAATCCCTGCCGCTCCCGGTTCATTCAAGATTGTTTTTGAGTCGTCCAACCTTCCTGATCTCTGGGGGAAAAGCGAGGCGGCTCTTGGCCTGGCGCGCGTCGATCAGCTCTTCGCTGCGGGGTCTACTGAAGAGACGGTTGAGGTCGTGAAGGCCAACCGGGGGCGCCTTGCTGGGACGTATCTTCGTTTGCTGCGTTTTCTGGTCGAGGCAAAGACGGGATTGCGCTATTCCTGGGCTCAACCAGGCCTTTCAGACCCCAGCAACAGATCATTGTCAGCCGCAGATGCGAAGTCGCTGGTTGAAGCGCTTTCAGGAGTCATTCAGCTTGAAGAAGAGCGAGTCGAACTCGACGGCGTTCTTGAGGAAGCTGACGCAGTAAACGGTGGCTGGAGACTGAGGACGGAGGATGGTCCCGAAAAGGGAAAGACGGCCGAGAATGGACCTAGCTTGATAGGGGTGAACATAGGTTCCAGATATCACTTCTCCTGCATCGAAAGGACCGAAGGAACGGAAGTATCGTTCCAGGAGAAGCACACCCTCTTTCTATCGGAATACCGACAGCTCAAGTAGCCGCCGCAGAGTTTTCAAGATCGCGACGGACGGTAGACGCCAGCCCAGTAGCCGGGCATCTTCGGGGCATGAACACCCCGATCCACATACCCGCGAAGCTATACACCCGAGTCGAGAAGGCCGCCCGCGCCCTTGGCGTGACCGCTCGCACCTTCGTCGCGCAAGCTCTTGAAGAACGATTGGCCTTGAAGAGCGGTAACCATACTGGTAACCTCCCGAATATGCTACAGGCGAGACGGGTGCAAGCAAGCCGAGCCGCCCGCGAGGGCGACCATGATCCCCTGGTTCTTGCGGCGAACACCGCACACCACACGTTGCGAACGCTGGCCGAGACCGTGGGGTGCAGTCACGTAGCGCTTTCCCGCGCCCGTCACGGCACGCTTTCAATCCCAATGGACCGCGCCCGGCAGATCGAAACCCTTACCGGCTTCAAGGCCACCCGAGACAACTGGCCCCGCCTCCGGGACCACGAACGAACGGAAGGAGAACAGACCCATGGACGAAGACAGACGAAGAACCCGAGAAACACGAAGGGGGGCCGCTGACAGTGGAAGGCCACGCAGGCGCCCCGTGCGCGAGCGCACCGCGACGCCGGCAGAGCTGGCAGAAGACAAGCGGCGATGCTTGGTCGCAAAGGCGGTGGCCTATGCCCCGTAAGGCCAAACGGCGAACATGGGGAACCGGCTCCCTCACCGAGCGCGACGGGCGTTGGTGGATTCGCTGGCGCGAGAACGGCCGGCGGCGCTGCAAGTCGTTCGCGTCGAAAGAGACGGCAGAGGAGGCGCTTGCCAAGAACGTCCGAGACGCCGAGGGCGACGCCGAAGGCTTGCGCCGGGACTACCGGCAGGCCCCTACCCTGAACGAGCTGGCGAAGCCCTGGCTTGAGAGGCGGGCGAAGACTCACCGGGACGCCCGCGCCTGCCGCTGTCGCTGGAAGTTGCACCTTGGGCCGGCCTTTGGGCGACTGCGACCACACCAGATAGACGCGGGAAAACTCCGCGCCTTCGTCGAACAGAAGCTAGCCGAGGGGCAATCGCCCACTTCGGTGGGTCATTTCGTCCGGCACGTGTCGACGTTCTACGCGGACTTGATCGAACAGGGACACGCCCCATCGAACCCGGTGGCCAGCCTGCCCCGCTCAACCAGGCGCCTCTATCGCAGCATCTACGACACAGCCTCGACGCCGTTTCTTGAGACGCCAGCGGCGATCCGCCGCGTGTTCTTGGCGATGCCCGAACCCTACAACATCATGTTCGCGGTGGGCGCCCTGGCCGGCTTGAGAACCGGCGAGGTGCTGGGGTTGAACTGGCGAGACATCGACCTAGAAGGGCGGAAGATCCATGTGCGCCAGCAAATGCAGGAGGGCCGGTTGTGCGGCCTGAAAGACGACGAACCTCGGATCGTGCCGCTCCAAAACTCGCTGGCGCCCATCGTGACCGCGTGGAAACTCAAGAGCGGCGGTGAAGGGTTGATGTTCAAGCCGGCCAACGGCCACCGTGGAGGGCGCCCCGACCTTGGCACGGCCCCGACGTTCGTGCGCCCGCATACCCCGCACAAGTACCTACGCGAAGCCCTCGTCGCGTGTGGCCTGCCCAATATCACGTGGTACTGCGCCACGCGGCACACATTCGCTAGTCAGTGGGTGATGGCCGGCAACCCCATCGAATCGCTATCCAAGGTCATGGGGCACAGCAGCGTGGTGGTGACCGAGCGCTATGCGCATTTGAAGCCCGATCTGTTCAGCGAAAAGGTGTTCGACGCCATCTCGGTGGACCTTTCGCAACCCAAGGGAAACGTGGTATCCCTGCCCCTCGTTTCGGCCGAATCGGTTCAACTTGGGCACACTATGGGAACGAAGCAGGAAGACAAAGAAGTGCAGGAACTAGCCCAATCACTTAGAATGACAAACATTTCAGGCGGGTAGCTCAGTGGTAGAGCAGGCGCCTTACACGCGCCTGGTCGCAGGTTCAATCCCTGTCCCGCCTACCGACTACTTATCTCCTCTACAGTCGCCAACGACGGCGAGCACGAAAATGCGGCGATGGGTTATGATGTGCGCAAGCGCTTCATGCCCGACCTGAACCCTGAACAACGCGCCCGCGAGCAGATTGATGCCCGACTGCTTGCATGCGGATGGGTGGGTCAGGACTACAAAATGGCGAAGCAGATTCGAGCGACGCTGTCGCTCGAATCTCCAGTTCCCGAGATTTGCCAGACGCCGTCTGGCGAAATCAGCGTCTTCCCGGGCTCCTTGATCTCCCAGACACCGTCTGGGAAATCGTCACCAACGCATCGATCGAGGGTGTCGAACATTTCCGAGACAGTGTCTCCGGAGAGGTACCACGCGATGAAGAAATGCGGAACGTTCCGAACGGCACTCCTTCTCCTGGCCGTGGGTGGTGGGGCTGTCTCGTGCGGCGGCTCAGCCAGTTCCTCGGTTGGCTCCGGTGGGGCCGTCAGTATCGGCGGCTTTGGGGGTAACGCGGGCGCCGGCGGGAACGCAGTGGGCGGCGGAGGAGGTGGTACAACTGTCGCGGACGGAACCCCTACCCCGCCGGTCGCAGGTTATCACCGTGTCTTCCTCCAGGATTTCACCACGATGGCGAGTCTGCCGGTCAATCCATGGGACATGGGGTCGGGGACATGGATCGCACACACGCCTTCCGCCAAAGATTGGTTCACCTTCATTGACCCGGTCGACAACTACAACCCGTTCGGCATCGGCGACGGCCAGCTGACCATCCGGGTCGCCAAACGCGGCTACGGTGACCCGAACAACTGGTTCTCGGGCTACTCTGGCGGCCTCCTTTGCAGCATGGATGGCTCGGGCAACGGATTCGCCCAGCAATACGGATATTTCGAGGTCTCAATGTGGTGCCCCGGCGGCCCGAACACTTGGCCGGCGTTCTGGCTGCTCGATCGCCCGAGCCTGGTCGCCCCGGGCACGGCCGGCGCCGAGATCGACATCGTCGAAGAGTACGGGAACTGGGGGACACCACCGAACGACCTGCAGCCGGACAACTACATGGCTACGTGGCACCGGTGGGCGAACGGCAACGGCAGTGATGGGGGAAAAGGCTCCGCGGTGAGCGCGCCCGGGTTGACCGCAGGCTATCACCGATTCGGGGTCGATATCGAGCCGGACACCATCGTCTGGTACTACGATCGGACCGAAGTCTGGCGTGTTCCAAGCTACGACGAGGCCAGGCGGCCGATGTTCGTGCTGCTCAACTTGGCGCTCGGCGGCGGCACCTACAACAACGCCGCCGGTGACAATTACGATTGGAACCTGACCCCGAGTCCCTCTGATCTCCGAGTCGCCTACGTCGCGGTCTGGGCGAGCCCGAACAGCCCGAACTACTGAGCAAACCCCATTCCGTCGGAGCGGCTCATGGTCTGGAACGACGCCCTCCCACAGCCAAGGCCATCGCCCCGTCTCGCGGCCCTCTGTCTCGCTTTCCGATCAATGCGGAAGACTTCGGTTTCCGGCAAGCCGCTCACCCTTCCCTACTCACCGATCCCTTGAGCAAGACTGCGTGCCGCACGCTTCCACCACTTTCTTCGGCACCACCGCCCGCGTTCGACTTGGGCGGGCGTCCGCGAATGACAGCGCCCAAAGGCCGCGCGTGCGATAGAGTCTTTCCATGATCCCGATCCTGGTTTTGCCCTTGCTCATGACCAACGTGGTGGCCCGACCACAGGTTGGTGATCCGGCGCCAGCGTTCTCGGCGAAAACCCTAGCAGGAAGCGAGGTCAGGGAAGACACGCTTCGCGGCCATGCGACGGTGGTGGACTTTTTCGCCACTTGGTGTGGGCCATGCAAGGAAGGACTGGCGGATCTCCTGGCCATCCGGGAGAAACAGGGTACACGTTGGGCACTAGTGATCGTGGTGGTGGAAGGCGATTCGCCTGCACTGAAGGATTTCCTCAGCGGTTATCCGCTGCCCACGGGAACGACGGTCGCGCTGGACGGGGACGGCGCCCTCGCGCGAGCTTTTGGCGAGGATCGTCTGCCCACAACATTCTTCTTGGATGAAAAGGCCACTATTCGTCACATCAACCGTGGACACGGCGCGGGCTTTCGGGCGCGGGCCACACGCTGGTTGGGAAATTCACATTGACCTTGCCCGTCTCCTCTTCCAGGCGGATGCGGGGGATAGCTGCCCGCCCCGACGTGTGCCATCTTTCGCGCTCGCGCCCCAGTGGGCCGTTCTTGGAACATGCGAATTCTCCTAGCACGTCATGGCGAAACGGAATGGAACACAGAAGGCCGCTATCAGGGCCAGGGTTTCGACATTCCGCTTTCCACAATCGGACGCTCCCAGGCCCAAGCATTGGCGTCCCGTCTGGCGGGTTTCGAGTTCACGCGAGTCGTTTCCTCGCCGCTCTTGCGCGCCCGACAGACCGCCGAGATTGTTCTCGGTGATCGTTCAATTCCATTAGCGCTGGATCCTGACTTGATGGAGATCGCCCACGGGGATTGGGAAGGGTGTCTGGATTCGGAAGTGAAGGAACGGGATGAGGCGCGCCGTTCAGCCTGGCGGGAGACGCCGCATCTTGTGACCCTTCCCGGTGGCGAGTCCCTGGAACAAGTCATGGCCCGGGCCTGGAGCGCCTTGTGCAGGGCCTGTCATGGGCTTCAATCGGACGAGACTCTGTTCATGGTTTCCCACGACGGCGTGAACCGCGTGCTGCTCTGCCGGATTCTCGGGCTAGGTCTGGCGCGGGTGTGGGCGTTCCGTCAGGCTCCGGTTTGCTTGAACCTGTTGGAAGGACCCGATCCGGAGCATCTATCGCTGGTTCGCCTCAACGATGCCTCGCACTTGACGCCTCTCTTTGGCGAGGCTGTTCATCGCCGGGTGTAGGATAGGAATCACATGGCGCAAAAGGATCCGGTTTGCGGAATGATGGTTGAACCCGCGAAAGCGGCCGGCCAGCACGAATACAAGGGTACTGTCTACCACTTCTGCAACCCGTCTTGCCTGGCCCGTTTCAAGGCCGAGCCAGAGAAGTTCTTGGCGCCCGGATTACGGCCGACGGGCATGGGCGGGAAGGGACTGGTCAGGCTGGGCGGGCCGCGCCTGGCGGTCCTTCCATCGCAGGCAGCCGTGGTGCCACGCCCTGCCCTGGCTGTGCGCTACCTGTGCCCGATGTGCGCGGGCGTGGTGAGCGACCGGCCCGGCGCCTGCCCGAAGTGTGGCATGGCGCTGGAGCCAGAGACCGTGTCGCTGGAGGAATTGCCCAATCCCGAGCTGGCGGACATGACCCGCCGATTCTGGATCGCCCTCGCCCTTTCGGCGCCGCTGGTCTTGTACGGCATGGCTGAAATGGCTCTCGGCCACGCGACGATGCACATTCTGCCGACGCGCGCGTTGGCCTTGCTTCAGATGGCGCTGGCCGGACCGGTCGTGTTGGCAGCGGGCTGGCCGCTCTTGCTGCGGGCGTGGCAATCGATTGTTCGCCGTAGCCCCAACATGTTCACCCTCATTGGACTGGGCACGGGGACGGCATTCACATTCAGCGTTGTGGCGGCGCTGATTCCCGATGTGCTGCCGGCCGCGTTCCGCAAACCTGGGGCGCCGGCCCCGCTCTACTTTGAACCGGCGGCGGCCATCACCACATTGGTTCTGCTCGGCCAGGTGCTGGAATTGCGAGCGCGCCAGGCCACCGGCAGCGCCATCCGCGCCTTACTGCGGTTGGCGCCGAAAAACGCGCGTCTGGTTTCCGCCGACGGCGCGGAACACGACGTTCCTGTTGAACAAGTCCAGGTCGGGGCTCGCCTGCGCGTGCGGCCAGGTGAACGTGTGCCGGTTGACGGCGTGGTCGCGGAAGGCACGAGCGCAATCGACGAATCCATGATCACCGGAGAATCCCTGCCGGTGGACAAGGCGCCCGGCAACCAGGTGACCGGCGGCACGCAGAACGGTTCGGGCAGCTTTGTCATGCGCGCCGAGCGCGTGGGCGCCGGCACGCTGCTGGCCCAGATTGTTCGGCGGGTGGGCGAAGCGCAGCGCAGCCGTGCGCCGATTCAACGGGTGGCTGACCGCGTGTCGGGTTGGTTCGTGCCTACGGTCGTGGCCGCGTCCGTGGTCACCTTCGTTGTGTGGTCGCTGCTCGGCCCCGAGCCACGACTGGCCTACGCTCTGGTGAATGCGGTGGCTGTGCTTATAATTGCTTGCCCCTGCGCTCTCGGCCTGGCCACGCCCATGTCTGTGATGGTGGGCATGGGTCGCGGGGCAGCGGCCGGAGTGCTGGTGCGCGACGCCGCTACCCTGGAAACCCTGGCTCGGGTTGACACGTTGGTGCTGGACAAGACCGGCACCTTGACCGAGGGCAAGCCAAGACTGATTTCCGTGCGGGCCGACGGCTTCGCCCCTGACATGGTCCTCGCACGTGCTGCCAGCCTGGAACGCGCAAGCGAGCACCCTCTGGCGGCGGCGATCGTGCGCGGCGCTGAAGAAAAGAAGCTGGCCTTGTCCTCGCCGCAGGACTTCCACTACCAGCCCGGCGGTGGTGTCAGCGGCCAAATCGACGGGCGCGCCGTCCTGGTCGGCAGCGAGGATTTTCTGCGCGCGGCGGGCGTCGATGGGGCAACGCTTCTGCCTCTCGCGGAAGTGCCACGCAGCCAGGGTCACGCGGTAGTCATGGTGGCGATCGACGGAAAACCCGCCGGCGTGCTCGACCTGGCCGACACAATCAAGTCCTCCGCCGTCGAGGCGCTCGCCGGTCTGCGGGCCGAGGGATTGCGACTGGTGATGCTGACCGGTGACCACCACGCCGCTGGCCAGGCCATTGCCAAGGAACTCGGCATCGACGAAGTGCTGGCCGAGGTCGACCCTGGTGCCAAGGCCGACGCCATCAAGCAGCTCCAAGCCCAGGGTCGCGTGGTGGCCATGGCTGGCGACGGCGTCAACGACGCGCCGGCGCTGGCGCAAGCCCAGGTCGGCATTGCCATGGGCAGCGGCACCGACGTGGCCATCGAAAGCGCCGGCATCACTCTGGTCAAGGGTGACCTGCGCGGGATCCTGCGCGCCCGGCGTCTCAGCCGCGCCACCCTTCACAACATCCACCAGAACCTGTTCTTCGCCTTCCTCTACAACAGCATCGGCATACCCCTGGCCGCTGGCGTGCTCTATCCAGTGTTCGGCCTGTTGCTTTCACCCATGATTGCAAGCGCCGCCATGAGCCTCTCGTCGGTCTCGGTCATCGGCAACGCGCTCCGGTTGCGCAAGCTGGACTTGTGAGGACGTCTGGTTCATCACCCAAAAGGCCTCGACATGAAAGGCGTACTCTTCCACGATCATCCACTCGATCAGGCGCTTCCGACTTGACCATGGCGCCCAAGAGACTTCAAAATGGTTTCTGGCCGACTGGCGCAGGTCGGGTAAAATCGCACCCGATTGTGGTAGAGGGGTTACGTCGTGGACAATTCGGGCGCCAAGACAGCGGGCATGAAAGTCCTTGGTTCCGCGCAGAGGCGTGGAACGAGTGGGGACGTGCCGCGAACGGCGGCAGGCTAGCCCTGTCCCGCAAGGAACTACGATGGCGACCAGAACGGGCACTCCAAAGGATGAGGCCGCACTGCGCGCACGCGCAGAGAATCGCCTGAGCGAGAAGACGAGCCGGTCAAAGGCCGCGGGCCATGACACGGCGGAAGAAACGCAACGTCTTGTGCACGAGTTGCAGGTTCACCAGATCGAGCTCGAGCTACAAAACGAGGAGTTGCAGGCGGCGCGGTCGGAGTTGGAGCAGGGGCTCGAACGCTACTCCGACCTCTATGACTTCGCCCCGGTCGGGTACATGACCCTGGATGCGGGCGGCGCCATTCGCAAGACGAATCTCGCTGGGGCGCGCCTGCTCGGACAAGAACGGGCTCGACTGATCGGGGCGAACTTCGGCTTCTTCGTCTCACCCGAGTCTCGCGCCAAATTCGCTGATTTCGTGCAGAAGGTCTTCGCGACCCAGACCAAGCAAGTCTTCGAGGCAGCGCTTTGTCCAATCAGTAGCGCCCCGCTTTGGGTACACATCGAGGCCACGACCACCGGGGACGACGGCCGCGAGTGCCGCGCCGTCTTGGTGGACGTGACCGAGCGCCATCATCTCGAAGACACGCTTCGTTTTCGCGCGGAGCTGCTCGACTATGCGGCCGGGCACTCACTCGAAGAACTGCTGCAGAAGACGCTGGACATGCTCAGGGTGCTGACCGACAGCCCCATCGGTTTCTACCACTTCATCGAGCCCGACCAAGACACGCTCACACTGCAGGCCTGGTCCACCCGAACCGAAAAGGAGTTCTGTGCGGCGCGGGGGCAAGGCCGTCACTACCCGATTGAAAAAGCCGGCGTCTGGGTGGACTGCGTCCATCAGCGCAAACCCGTCATCCACAATGACTGCGCCGCGCTTGCCCATCGCAAAGGGATGCCCCAGGGACACGCCGCCATCACGCGTGAGTTGGTGGCGCCGGTCTTTCGTGCGAACCTGATCGTCGCAGTGGTCGGGGTTGGCAGCAAGGCCTCGGACTACACCGAAGGAGACGTTCGCATCGTCTCGCACCTCGCCGACGTGGCTTGGACGATCATCGAACGCAAGCGCGCGGAGCGAGCCTTTCAGCACAGCGAGCAGCGCTTCAGAAGCCTCTTCGAGTCGATGGACGAGGGCTTCGCGCTTTGTGAGATGATCCGCGACGAGGCTGGAAAGGCCGTCGATTTGCGCTATTTGGAAGTCAATACGGCCTTTTCGAGGCTGACGGGGCTGCCCGCCAATCAAATCGCGGGCCGGACCGCCAAGGAGATCATCCCCGGCATTGAAGCCCACTGGATTGAGTTCTACGACCGCGTGCTGCGGACCGGCCTGGCCGAGCGCATGGAGAATCGCGTGGAGTCGCTGGGCAAGCAACTCGATGTCCATGCGTGGCGCGCGGACGTCGACCGCTTCGCCGTTGCCTTCAGCGACGTGACGGTGCAACGGCAAACCGAAGAGCGCCTCCGCATCGCACAGCGGATGGAGTCCATCGGTCGCCTGGCGGGCGGGATTGCCCACGACTTCAACAACATGCTCGCCATCATCATCAACTACGCCGAACTGGCCATGGAGGACTTGAACGAAACGGACACGCTTCAAAATAGCCTCACCGAGATCCGCAAGGCCGGCAATCGCGCCGCGGTTCTCACCAGGCAGCTCCTCGCGTTCAGCCGCAAGCAGGTTCTGCAGCCCCAGTTGCTCGATCTGAACAAGATCGTCGGTGGGATGGAAGGGATGCTGCGCAGGTTGCTGGGCGAGGACATGTCCCTTGCGGTGGTGCTGGCCATAGACCTCGGCAAGGTGATGGCCGATCCCGGACAGATCGAGCAGGTGCTGATGAACCTTGCCGTGAATGCCCGCGATGCCATGCCCAAGGGCGGAAAGCTGACCATCGAAACCGCCAACACCGAATGCGACCAGGCCTGCGCGGCTCGACACCCCGAGGTTTCTGCCGGGCCACACCTGAGACTGTCGGTGACCGACACGGGTTGCGGGATGGACGAACACACGCGCGCGCGGCTGTTCGAACCGTTCTTCACTACCAAAGAAGTCGGCAAGGGAACCGGACTCGGCCTGGCGACCGCGTACGGCATCGTCCAGCAGAGCGGTGGCACGATCCATGTCCAAAGCGAACCCGGAAAAGGCGCGACCTTCACCGTGCTTCTGCCACGCGAGCTGTCGGCAAAGGAAAGCGTCAAGCGTGCCATCACGCTCACCACCCGTGCCGTGGGGGCCGAGACCGTCCTGGTGGTCGAGGACGAGGCCGCGCTGCGAACCCTTGTCGAGCGCGTGCTTTGCCGGGCCGGCTACTTGGTGCTAACGGCCGCAAACGGCAGCGAAGCGCTGCGCGTCTTCGAGGAGCACAAGGGATCCCTGGACCTCCTGCTCACCGACGTGGTCATGCCAGAGATGAACGGCAAGGAGCTGGCCGACCAATTGGTTCTGCAATCCCCCAACCTGCGCATTCTCTTCATGTCGGGATACACCGACGAGGCCATTGCTCATCACGGCGTCCTGGCCCCCGGAACCCACCTCATCAACAAGCCATTCAATCCCTCGCAGCTCACCCGCATGGTGCGCAAGGTTCTCGACGGCGAGACGGCCTCCGAGCAGCCGCACACGCCCACGTCTTCGTCGCTCGCTGACGAATCGACGTCACAGTCCCGCAAATTCACCTAGACTACGCATCGGGTGAAAATGGCAACACGTCGTTCGAAGAAGCGCGAAGGTGATTCCTTCCCCATCGTGGGCATTGGTGCGTCCGCTGGCGGACTAGAGGCCATCGAGCAGTTCCTGCGCCACTTGCCAGCCGGCAGCGGAATGGCCTGCGTGGTCGTCCAGCACCTCGATCCAACGCAGAAGGGGATGATGGTGGAACTGCTCCAGCGGGCCACCACCATGAAAGTCCTGCAGGTCAAGGATCGCATGAAGGTCGAGCCGGACCGCGTGTACGTGATTCCCCCCAATCAGGACATGTCCATCTTGCATGGGGCGCTTCATTTGCTGGCGCCCGCGGCCCCGCGCGGACTGCGTCTACCCATCGATTTCTTCTTCCGCTCGCTGGCCGACGATCAGCGCGACAGCAGCATCGGCGTCATCCTGTCGGGCATGGGTTCGGACGGCACGCTTGGGGTCAGGGCGATCAAGGAACACGCCGGCGCGGTTTTCGTACAGACGCCAGCCTCGGCCAAATTCGATGCCATGCCTCGCAGTGTGATCGACGCCGGGCTCGCCGACATCGTGGCGCCAGCCGAAGAGCTGGCGGGAAAGATCGTCGCCTATCTCGCCCACGCGCCCGCGGTCAAGCCGCCCGACCAGCCACTCGCCGGCAAGACCCAGAGCGCGATCGAGAAGGTGTGCGTTCTTCTGCGCAGCCAAACCGGCCACGATTTCTCATTGTACAAGCGCAACACTGTGTATCGCCGGATCGAACGGCGCATGGGCTTGCACCATATCGACAACATCGCCGACTACGTCAGGTTGCTGCGCGAGAGCACCCAAGAGACCCAGCTTCTGTTCAACGAACTGCTCATCGGCGTGACCAGCTTCTTCCGCGATCCAGCCGTTTGGGATCTCTTGCGCATGAAGATCATCCCAGAGATCCTGACCGCGCGCTCCGCGGGAGCGGCGTTGCGCGCCTGGGTACCGGGTTGTTCGACGGGCGAGGAAGCCTACTCGCTGGCCATGGTTTTCAAGGAAGCGCTGGCCCAGAACAAGACGGCGCGTGGATTCTCGCTGCAGATCTTTGGCACCGATCTCGACAAGAGCGCCATCGACCGGGCCAGGCAGGGCCTCTACCCGGCCAACATCGCCAGCGACGTCTCGTCCGAACATCTGCGCAGGTTCTTCGTGCAAGCCGAGCACGGCTATCAGGTGAGCAAGGAGATCCGCGAGATGGTGATCTTCGCTCCGCAGAACCTGATCATGGATCCGCCTTTCACCCGGCTCGACATCTTGTGCTGCCGCAACCTGCTCATCTACCTCGGTCCCGAGTTGCAGAAGAAACTGCTTCCGCTCTTTCATTACAGCCTCGCTCCTGGCGGGGTTCTTGTCCTCGGCAGCGCCGAGACCATCGGCTCGGCCACGGATCTGTTTGCCCCGCTCGACGGCAAGGCGCGAATCTTCCGCCGTTTGGACAGCGACCTGCGCACGACGCCGATCGATTTCCCCATCTCGGCCTTGCGCAACCGCCCGCATGCCTTGGAAGTCTCACAGACCAGCACTCTGAAAGCTCCGCCCAACCTCCAGGCCTTGTCAGAGCAGCTTCTCTTGCAGCGCTATACGCCCGCTGCCGTGCTGACCAACGACAAGGGCGACATCCTCTTTATCAGCGGCCGGACCGGCAAATACCTGGAGCCAGCCGCAGGCAAGGCCAACTGGAACATCTATGCCATGGCCCGCGAGGGGCTGCGCTACGAACTCGGCGCGGCCTTCCAGAAGGCGCTGCGGGAAAAGCGCACGGTGACCCAGGCGCGCGTGCGGCTGGCAACCGAGCGCGGCGTGCAGGCGGTGGATATCACAATCGAGCCCGTCCAGGAGCCGGAGGCGCTGCACGGAACGGTCATTGTGGTCTTCACCGACGTGGCGACGCTGGATAGCGAGCCGTCGGGCAAGGCCAAGCGAACCACGACCAAGCCGGCCGCGCTGGCCCGGCGCGAACAGGAGTTGCGGCGGGCTCGCGATGAGCTGCAGACGACGCGCGAGCAGATGCAAACCTCCCAGGAGGAGCTCCGATCCGCCAACGAGGAAATGCAGTCCACCAACGAGGAATTGCAGAGCGCAAACGAAGAGCTGACCACGTCCAAGGAGGAGATGCAGTCCATGAACGAAGAGCTGCAGACGCTCAACCAGGAGCTGCGAGTTAAAGTGGACGAGCTGTCGCGGGCCAACAACGACATGAGGAATCTGCTCGACAGCACGGACATCGCGACGCTGTTCCTGGACGATGCCCTGAACGTGCGGCGCTTCACCCCCCAAACGGTCAAGATCATCAAGCTCATCCCGGGCGACGCGGGCCGTCCCGTCACCGACCTGGCCTCGGATCTAATCTACCCTGGCCTCGCGGAGGACGCGCGCGAGGTCCTGCGCACGTTGGTCTTCAAGGAGCAATCGATTGCGACCAACGACGGCCGCTGGTTCACGGTGCGCATCATGCCCTACCGCACACTCGACAACCGCATCGACGGCGTGGTGATCACGCTCGTTGACATCACCGTTGCCAAGACGCTCGAGGCGACCCTGCGCAAGGCGCAGTGAAGCGAAGGTAGTCTCAAACTGATCTATTGGAGGCAGGGAGGGCCAGCGCCAGCGTCAAGACCGCGCGCTCGCCAGCCCCAAGGAAGCCAAACGGCTCCAGTCGAGAAGCCAACGGAACG
>Ga0265316_10000735_pt1 | contig 36197 bp, 29 predicted proteins | sample 4522metaG_FD_202092 | JGI IMG/M metagenome (GOLD analysis project Ga0265316, IMG submission 202092) | Rhizosphere microbial communities from Carex aquatilis grown in University of Washington, Seatle, WA, United States - 4-5-22 metaG | ecosystem: Host-associated > Plants > Roots > Rhizosphere >...
ACCTCACCGCCCGACGTCGGCGCTCGTTGAGCACCTCCATCGGCAACCTCCGCCCATCGCTCTTGGTCATGCGAGTTCGACGGCGAAAGCGCAGGAAGATTCAAATATTTATCCGCCGGGTCAATAGGTGGGATGTTCGTTCTCGACGTCGTGCTCATGGTGCTGGCCGCCGGGCTGGTGCTGCATGTGTGGCCGCGCGGCAGCATCGTCTTCTTCGTGGCGGTGTCCTCATTTTACGTGCTCGTGTCGCTCGGGCTTGGGCTCATCATCTCCGCCACCTCGGCCACGGCGGCGGAGGCGGTGCAGAAGAGCGTGCTGTTCAGCATTCCGCTGGTCCAGCTCAGCGGCTTCGCCTTCCCGATCCGCAGTATGCCGCGCGTCGTCCAGTGGATCGCCGAGGTTTTTCCGGCAACGCACTACATCCGCGTCTGCCGGGCGATCTACATGCGCGGCGAGGGGCCGCTCGCCTTGCTGCCGGAGCTGGGGATGCTGCTGCTGTTCGGCGTGCTGCTCATGGGCTACGGGCTACGCACTATCGAGGCGCGTCGATGAATCGGTTGGGCCGCTTTTGGTCGAACGTGGCGGCGGTGGCCTACAAGGAGGCCAGCGTCGTCCGGCACGACAAGGCGCTGTTGGCCACGGTGTTCGCGCAGCCGGTGATGATGCTGTTCCTCATGGGCTCCGCGCTGTCCAACAAGCCGGCCAACGTGCCATGGGCGGTGCTCGACCAGAACAACACGGCGCTATCGCGGCGCGTGCTGCAGGAGATCCAGGCCACCGGCTACTTCGTGCCGCCGCGTCTGGTGTGGAGTCACGAAGAAGGGGAACGCATGTTGAAGCGTGGCGACGCATTGGCATTCTTGGTCATTCCCAAGGACTTCCGGCGCGACGTCGAGCGTGGGCGGCCGCAAATGCAGATCCTGCTCGACGGCAGCGACCCGCTGCAGGCGGCACGCATCGGCAGCTATATCGCCCAGGTCGCCGCGGGCTTTGACGTAAGTCGGGCCGCGGCGGTCGAGCGGCACGTCGCCGGCGCGATGCCTGGTCGTGAATCGGAGGCGGCGGTCATGAGCGACCAGCGGGAGCGGCTCATAGAGAAGACGCCGGCCGCCGGCGCCGGCAGCGGCTTGGTCGATACGCGCCAGCGTTTTTGGTTCAACCCAACGCTGCTCGATCGCACCTTCTTTCTCTCGGCGCTTGCCGGCATGCTGCTGGTGAACTTGTGCATGTCGGCCACCAGCGGCGGGTTGGTCGCCGAGCGTGAGAGCGGCACCTACGAGCAGATGTTGGCGTTGCCGACGACGCCGATCGAGCTGGTGCTCGGCAAGATCATCCCCTATGCCGGGCTGGCCTACGCGGTCTTCTTCTTCGCCACCATCGCGCCCGGGCTCGTCTTTGGCTTGTGGCCGCAAGGCAGCTGGCTGGCATTGATTCTGGTGACGTTGCCCTTTGTCCTCGCGTCGCTGGCGATCGGGGTTTTCGTTTCGACCTTGTCGCGGACCTCGGCGCAGTCCGTCTTCATCACCGTGTTCTTCATCATGCCGTCGTTCGTGCTGTCGGGGGTGATGTTTCCCTACCAGATGATGCCGCACGGGATACGCGAGCTGGGCAGCTTCTTCCCTTTGCGCTGGTATCAGATCGCGCTGCGCCGGATCATCGAACGCGGCGCCGGTCTGGCGGAGGTTGCGCTGCCGTTGCTAGTGCTGTGGGTGCTATTCGGCGTCATCCTCGTGGGCATCCGTTGGCGCATGCAGCCGCGTTTGGGGTGAGGCGGTGTGCCTCGGGGACATCGCTGGTGGTGGGAATGGTGCTCGCAGTCCTGATGGGTGTCGCGGACGGCGTGTTGCCCGCGTTCCGCGCGGCATGGATGCCGATCACGTCGGCGCCTTGACACGCCTAAAACACAAGGCGCCGCGAGGGGCCTTGTAGGCTTCTTTCAGAACGGCATCGGCGGGCCGATCACCGGCGTCATCAGCGGCGCTGCGGCGCCGATCAGGATCACGACGGCATTGCCGCCGGGATTCTTGAACGGGTCGACATCGATCTTCCAGTTGTTCGTCACCCACAGGTTCCCTGACGGATCGACCGCGCCGGCCGTCATCCGCTGCAATGCGTCGCTTCGATAGCTCGTCGACGGCGAGATCGGGTCGCCGGTCGCGAACCCCGGGGGGCACTTCGTCGTGTCGGCGCCGCAGAGGCGGCTGACGCCGTTCGGAATATCGGTGGAGTTGCCGGGCGCGGGCGGCAGGACACCGAAGTTGAGCACCCACACCGTGTCGTCGCCGTCGACCGTAACGCCCCACGGCAGCGTGATGCCGCCGCCGTTGAACGGCGATCCCGGCTGCGGCGTGCGGTCGCTCGCGCGGTACATCGTCACCGACGGGTTCTGCGCGCTGCCGAGCACATCGCGCGTCGGACAGGGCGAATCGAGCCAGTCGGAGTTGGCCACCCACACGTTGCCCTTGCTGTCGATGGTGTTGCCGATCGGCTTGGTGATCACGGTGGTGCCCTGATACGTGCTGGGCAGTGTGTCGATCAGCGTACCCGACGGCGACAGCACGTACATCGCATCGCTGCGATTGCCCGTCACCCAGAGATTGCCCTGCAAGTCGATGACGGTGCCGAACGGCTTGATCTGCGGATCGCCTGACGGCGGCGTCGGTCCCAATGAAATGTTCGTTGCCTGTGCCGGGTCGCCCTGCCGGTACACGGTCACCGTGTCGTTGCCGCAGTTGGCGATCCAGATGTTGCCCTGCCGATCCGACGAAATCCCCTGCGGCCATGAGATGTTGCCTTGCGTATAGCCCGAAATCGGCGAGACGGCCTGTCCGTCCTTGGTAAAGACCGACACGCTGTTCTTGGTCGCCTGTTGGGGTGTAAATTCGCACGGCGCGTCCTGGAAACCGAAATTGGCGATCCACAGCTGGCCGGATGGGTCGAAGATCACGCCGAAGCCCTGGCCGCTCAGGCCGCCGTCGAAGAACGGAGAGTTCGGCGCGTTCTCGCCCCACGGGGTGAGCTTGACGGCCCGGTTGCTGGCGCACGCAAACTCATCGGGCGGCCGCGGGATGTAGTTGGTATCGAAATAGACGAACCCTTGCTCGTCGATGGCGAAGTTGCCGGGCCCGTTCATCAGATTGTCGCTGTCCTGCGCGCTGTAGAACCCGCCGGTGACCTTCAGGAACAGAAGCCAGTTGGTCGGGCGATGCGGGAGTGCGGGCCGGTACATCGGATCGATCGCCGATAGCTGGAACAGCGGATCGAGCGCGTCGTTCGGGTAGCCCGGGTACGAAGGAGATTTGACGATGTTTGCCACGGCCTGCAGGACGTTGGTGGGCGCGGCTGCGCCGGGCGGCTGCGCGGTGTCGAACAAGGCGAGACACGCGCTATCGTTCGCGACACAGGCCGCGACCGCATTGGCGAACGAATTGAAAACCTGGAAGGTCGAGGTGTCGTTGCCGTTCGGCGTACGCGAAAGGACTTCGCCCGCGTCGCCGGTGCCGGGATCGGCAAGGTTGCCGGCCATGCGCACGGCGTTGATCATGCCTACCGAGTTGCCGACGACGCGGCGGCCGTTGACGAACTGCGCGAAGGCGTTGCCTGTTGCGATGGTCGTGCGCTCGTTGACGACGACCGTTGTAGGCGGGGTTGTGCCATAGCCGATCGCACTCGCGAGTGTGACCGGCCCGCGGTCGGCCTCCACGATCAGCACGGAACGCTCAGATAACGGAGCGTATACGATCTGGAAGTTGCCCTTGGCGTCGGTGACGCCCGAGCCCAAGGACTGCCAGGGATCGGTGCGATCGACGAAGCTCGCATATAACGACACGGTGAAGCCGCTGAGGCCCGTGTTGCCGCTGCGCACGCTGCCGTTCAGCACCTGGCTGACTTTTACTCCCCCTCCCTCGCCGCAGGCAACGAGGCCCGCGGCGGAAGCAAGAAGGAACAGCGCGAGCGCGACTCGACCGGTCATACGGAGACGATCGAGCATGATTTCTCCCTTCGTGCGGCAGGCTCCGTCGCAACGCCACGGTACACTCCGCTTCCGACGGAGATAGGGGACGTAGGTTGCGGAAGGTGCGGGAGACGCGAGCCGCAACCTACGTCCCCCGACGGCTCGACACCCAAGGGTGACGTACCCATTTACGGATAGCCGCATAAACGGATCATTGACACAATTGTCAGGTATCCGACGTTTACCCGTGTCAGGTATCCGGACGTTTAACCGCTGCCGCCGACGCCCCCGGGAAAATCTCGAATGGACCCCTTATACGGAGCGGACAAAGCCGCTGTCAAGCGTTTCCGGCGGGAGCTTGTGAGCCGAACGGGAAGCCACTCAGTGAGCACTCGCGAGCCTGGACGGCTCGTAAGTGCTGGAAATATAACGAAAGGAGGAGTGGCGGGGGAATCGAAGACGAGAAAGATGGAGATGACGGGACACCACGGGATGAATCAGACACTTAAGCCTGGACGTTCCCATCATATCACGTGTTGTCCCGTGATTTGGGCACCCGGTGCCCAAATGGATCATCGAAGCGGCAGCGGTGGTCGCCCTCCCCGCCAGACGGGCATGCCCTCCGTAGCTTCAGCGGAGGAGAGTCATCCCAGGTCTTCCAGCAGCGCCTTCGCCTTGATGAGGTCGCGCATGTCGAAGCCTTCGGTGGACCAGGCGCGGACGGGCGCCAGCAGAGCGTCACGAGCTCGCGCACGCCCTTGAGGTGCTGCGCGCCACGGTCTTCCACAACGAACAGCCCAGCAACAAGACGTTGCGTCGCGGCGGTGATCACCACCGTGCCGGGCTCGGCCGCACCCTGCACGCGCGCAGCAATGTTCGCCGTCTCGCCGAAGACCTCGCCCCCGTCGGCAATCACCACCGGACCGGTGTGCATGCCGATGCGCACGGCCAGCCGCGTCCCCTCACCGGCGGCGAGGGTGGCGTTCGCCGCAGAATTTCTTCCCGGCGGGGTTCTCGCTGTTGCAGATGGCGCAGGTCGGCATCGGCAACCTAGGTCGATGGCAAGACCTTCACCGTGAACGACACATGCCGCCGCAGTGCGGTGAAATGTCCATCGCCCGTCACCAACAGACTTCCCGTGTAACGAGCCGTCAGCGCGAGGAGCAAGTCATTCTGCAGCCCGGCCAGTCCGATCGCCTCGTGATCAGGAAATACCCGCGGCAGCAGCCGACCGGTCTCGAGCCAGCAGGCCCGCCACGATGGCGGCTCCAGGGGAACCAATCCGCGCACCAGTCGCATCACGCTGCGGGTGCCGCGACCCGACACGCCTCGCAGGAGCTCGCTCGCCACCACCGGCGACAGCCGCACCGGCGGGTTGCCGGCTGCTTCGAGAACCTGAGCGAGCGGACGTGTTCCCCGGAGAAGGTCGATGTGGATGCTCGTGTCAAAGAAGGCGAGCATCGATGTCGGCGGCGCCAACAGTCTGCGCCGTTGCGCGAAGTACGGCATGCGACCGCAGGCGTTCCTCCTCCTCGGCCAACAGCGTGTTGATCAGTTCCGACTGCGTCGCGGCCTTGCGCGCGCGCATCAGTTTCCGCAGCCGCGTCTCGGAGATGCGGACGGTGATCGCACGACTGGCCATAGATCGGTCTCCTTCGTATGACAAGATGATGCTCATGTCATACAGGCTGGCGGCTCCCGCGACAAGCAGCGTGCCGCTGTGTTCCATGAAAATGCGAATGGTCTCCGAAGCATCAACCAGCGCGAACTCCCTCGTTGGCGGGGGGAAGCAATGGGAGTAGCTCGCCAATCGTCCGCGAATTTACGGAATTATTTCGCGCTTTCGGGAGGAACCGGTTGCGATTTTGGGCACCGAGTAGCGGCCAGCTCTCGCAAGCAGGCGAAATACTTGAAGACAAAATGGGGTGGGGGAATCGAACCAATCGGCCAACGGTTCAATTTTCCAACGCTTACAACATCACGTTTCGTGGACTTGCCCCCCAACGTAATCCGGCCCTTCTTCGTCGCCGTTACTTCACTTCCTTTCTTGCCCGGTAGTCCGCTTCCGCCAGCCGGGGCCGCGACCTGACCAACGCCATATCGGCTTGCGGTGTCTGCCCTCCGCGCTCGACTTCTTTTGGAAGCAATGCAGCACGTAGACAAACTCGCCGAACTTCACGGTGTAGACGGCGCGGTACGTGTTCCCTTCCCAGTCCTCAATCATCTCCACCACACCTGCGCCGCCGAAGCCAAGAAGCACCTTGGCGTGCGGATGCTTGCTGCCGATCTGGGCGAACCACAGACCATAACCAACACCGTCGGGAAAGGCTTTTCGCGGCGCGCTGTGGCAACGTTTGTGTCATTGTCAGACCAGGTTGAAGTATTCGGCGTCTGAATAGGAAACGCGCGACTTGTAACCCGGCTCGCGCGCCAACCACTGAAAGAACCGCCTCAACTGCGCAAAGGTTGCCAGCAAAGTGGCCTTGCTCAGCTTCTCGCCTGTCGCCAGGCTGTCCTTCGGCCAGGTGCTGTTTTGAAAGCAATCACCTGCTCGACGTGAAAGCCTTTGAAGTTGCGGAACTTCGTGTCGGCCTCGAACCCCGCAAGTGCCTTGGCCACGGCATCAACGGTTGGTTCGCTGTAACGCTTCGCCTCCTTCAGATAAGCGAAGTAGTGCCGCTTGATTCGCTCGCTATTGGGGTTGTGCGTGGGCATGGGAGTCACTGTTTACGCAGGATGACGTGCTCTCAGGTAGTCTGCGAAAACTGCTCCGCCGAAGCCAACCCCGATCAGCTCGACTCCGACGGCGACGGCAAAGGCGATGCCTGCGACGTGTGCCCGCTCGATAAGAAGAACGGCTGCAACAAGAGTCAATCCGGGTGGCACCAGCATCGGCAGCGGCGGCGGTACGGTCAGCTCGCCCGACGGCAAGGTCTCTATCACGGTCGCGCCCGGGTGGCTCAGCAGCCCAACAACCATCTCCATCACCCGTGGCGTCAGCGAGCTCAAGGTCGCCACCACGCGCACGGTGATCACTGCCGACCTGGGTCCGTCGGGCCAGACCTTCAACCCACCGGCACTTGTCAGCTTCGGCTCGACCGATACCAACAACAATGGCCTCATCGACAACACCACCATCCAAGAGGCGAACCTGAAGATCTGGCGCAACGGCGTCTTGTTCGCCGGCCCGTGCAGCAGCGCGGCGTATCAGCAACCCGCCTGCGCCATGGCGTGCAACGGCCTTGAATGCTGCTGCGACATGAACGCCAACACCTGGACGCTGCAACTCGACCACTTCAGCCAGTACATCGTCGGCGACACCACGTCCAACCTGATTCCGGGCGGTGGCTCCAAGGCCAGCGACTGTTTTGTCGAGTACGACGCGATAGCGCCAAACGCAAGAGCGTCTTCAGTGAGGATTACAATGACAACCTTCGTGAATGAGCGTTACGCCGCCCGGGCGTCCCACTCGCGAGCGCGGCGGCCATGTTCTCAGATCGCGTACACGGCGTCCTCGACATGATACGAAAGCAGCGCAAAAACGAACCGAGCGCAGTCGCCCTTCGATAAGCCGCTGAAAAGATGCGGCCTACTCAGGGAATATGGGTTTATTCTCCGCAAGAGACAATAGATCGGCAACGGCTATCCGCGCTCCCGCATACCGCGTGCCTGCGCACGGTTCAGTGCACTTCGGATCTGGTCTTGTTGTTGGCGGCTGAGAGCGTAACGCAGGTGGATGCGTTGCAGCGGTACCCGAAAGCGGTAGCCATCGGCGCTACCGTGCACGGGCACGACGATTCTCGCACGCACCGCCATGTCGATCGCATTCGCAGCCTCGCCAACCTTCAAACGCGCCGCGCGTTGTACTGCGGCTAAGGAAAAGGTTGGCAGATCTCCGACGGCGGCATAAAGCAACAACTGCCGCGCGATGGGCGGAAGATCGGCGAGATCTCCTTCAAATAACATGCGGATTGGTTCGGGCACGCTGCGTGAGCCTTCCTCAAAAAACTCCGGGTCCCGAATCAGTTCGCGGATGAAAAACGGGTTGCCGCAGCTCAGATCATGGAGCGCTGCAACTTTGCGTTCGGGGAAGCTTGCCTCACTCAGAGCTGACGCCAGCTCAGCGGTGGCCAAGCGATCGAGGTTATTCAACGAAATGCAGAGAGTCGATTCATTTCCCTCGGCCGTGAAGCGTCGCAGCGCCGGCGCAGTGCGGTCGGCCACGAGCAACAACAGGTGCGTCTGTCGGATTCTCTGCACCACCTGGCGCACCACGGCCAGAGAGTCGGCATCCGCCCACTGTGCATCATCGAGGATCATCAACATCGGAGCCTTCGCGGTGAGCGTAAAAATGGCGCGGCTGACGGCATCGAGTAGTCGCACTCTCGATTCCGCGGGATTCTCCTCGACGAGTGACGGCGCTCCGAAACGCTGACGCACCGCCGGAAGCACACGCGCCAGCTCGCCGCCGTGATCCGCAAGCTGCGTGAGCCGCACATCGTCTCCCAGTGCGGTGACACATGCACCGAGGATCTGTACCCACGGCCACAGCAACGGTGGATTCTCGGATTCGTCGCACACGCCGGTGAATACGGGCACGCCTGCATCCTCAGCGCGCAGTGCAAGCGTCTCCATGAGCCGGGTCTTGCCGATTCCCGCTTCGCCGTGCACGAACACGACCCGTCCACGACCGCTGCGCGCCTCGCTCGCGACCGACGCCAGAAGGTCGAGCTCGCGTGTTCTCCCAATCAAAGCGGGTTTCGGTAGCGCACGCGGTCGCTGCTGCACTTTGGCAATGAACCGATAACCGTAGCGAGGAAACGATTTGATCACACGTCCCTGGCCATCTCCCAACGCGGAGCGCAGCCGACTCATTCCGGCGTTGACCGCGGAACGGGAAACGGCACTGCCCTTCCATACGCTTTCCACGAGCTCGCGATGTGCGACCACGCGTTCACGCTTGCGGATCAGCTCGACCAGCAAGTCGAAAACGCGTGGCTCGACGGAAACGAGTTTGCCGTTGCGACGCAATTGCCGGCGCTCTGCATCGAGCTCGCAATCGCCGAAACAAATGATCATTCCGGTCATCGCGTGATCAACCGACCGCGTCGATCCATTTCACCAATCCGCTCATCTCCAGGTCAACAGCGGTGATGCGTGCCTGCCTTAGCAGGTGACGGCCGCGAGCGCGTGGGGTGCGCGTGCCGCGCAGAAGGAGGCGAGCGTATTCGAATTGCGTATGCGCAACCGCGGGCCATGCGCGCAGCCGCTGATTGGTCGCCAGCGCCGCATCGAAATGGCTCGCCGCTTTGTGCTTTTGTCCCATCGCGCCGGCGAGGAGCGCCAGGTAGCCCGCGGTTGCGCCGTAACAATTCAGCGGCAGCGGCGACGCCACGCAAGTCGATGCGTAAGGAAGGATTGCCGCATAAAGCACCGCCGCCTCGCGCCGTGCGGCAAGGCGATCACAAACCCGCGCCAGGCCGACCGCGGTTGCAAACCAGGTTACCGGTGAATCGAAGACGGCGCGAAAACGGTTCGCCGACAGGATACCCAGGTGTGCGCGTGCTTCGTCGAAGCGCTCGAGCTCACAGAGCGCCGCGGCGATCGCGCCGCGTAGGGCCGATTGGTGCGTCTGCGATATCGCCAAAATCATCTCGAGAATCGGCAGGAGCTCGGCGGTATTCCCTTGCGAGGTGCGGATCGCGAACAGTTGCATGCTCATCGTCCGTTCGGTCAGAGCGGACGGTAATCCAACCCCCGCGGCGGCGGCCTCATACACGTATGCTTCTGATTCCGCAAAGCGACCCTCGAGGTGCGTGCGCATGGCGAGCAGCGTCTTGTGCAACCAGAGATAGAGCGGGTCCGGCGTTTGCGTGAGCGCCGCGCCGAATGCCGCGATCTCGGCGTCGACGCCGCCGATATCGCCGCTCACCAGCAGATAGTGAACACGCAGCAGCCGAGCCTCTTGCTCGAAATCCCGATCACGGCCGGCGCGCGCCAGCGCCAACAGCTCGGCCGACTGCGCCAGACGCTCGGCGCTGCACACGTCTTGAATCCGCCAACAGATTTGCGCCAACTCCGAGGCGACAATCGCCGCATCGCCGTGGCGGCGGGCGCGTTCCAACCCGTTTGTCGCCATGCGCAGTCCCACGATCGAGGCTCGTTGCTGCGGCGGCGGCAACACCGGCCGATCGATTTCGCCGGTGGCGATATCGCGTGGGAGTTCGACTCCCAACTCCAGAGTCGCAAACAGGCGTAAAGCGGAACCGGATCGCCCCCCAGCCGGCGGCGATTGAGGTCCGAGAGTTTGCCGCATGCGATCGAGAGCACGATCCGCCGCAACTTGGTCACCCAAGCGCTGGTAGAGATAGGCAAGCAACAAATAGATTTGCCACCGACGGGCCTCCCAGCTCGGCCGGTAGCGGTCGATCAAAGCGAGGCAGCGCTCGAGTTGTCCAATCGCATCCTCGAAACCGAGGCGATTGCCCATCCAGTCGCTCAACTCTTGGATGCGTTCGATCGCACGCTCCGCGCAACCCTCATCAATCGCGCCTTCCCAATGGACGGCCAGCTCAGCCAGTCGCTCACCGGGATCGTCGCCGCACTCGGCCTCGAGGATCTCGGCGGCACGGCGATGGACCTGGCGCCGCAGCTCAGCCGGGCAGCGCTCATAGATGAAATCTCGCACCAGCTGGTGCGAGAAACGCAGCTGCGTGCTGCGTCCACGTACAGCGACGATGAAACGGGCGCGCCGCGCTTCGTCGATCGCATCGGCAAACTCGGACGGCGAATAGCCGGAGCTGCGCTGCGCGAGCGTCGCATCGAGCTCGCGCCCGCACGCGGCGGCGACACTGAGGACAGCCGAGCACACTGGACTCAAACGGGCGAGGCGAGGCCCGAACAAGTCGGCTACAACATCCGAACCCGGTTGATGCGCCGCTTCCGACTTATCGCCGTCGCTGTCGCGGGCGCGACGCCAACATTCGCGCAACAAAAATGGGTTCCCCTCGGCGCTGGCCAGGATCGCTGCCTGCGCGCCTGCCGTTACACCCCCGCCGAGATGCTCCAGATAGTCGATTGATTCCGATTGCGTGAACGGTGCGAGCAAGTGGAACGCGCAACGTGGGTCGCGACGCAATGTCGCCAACCCTGTTACGACAGGCTGCGGCGTCCCGGGCTCTACGTCGCGCAGCGTGCCAATGATAAGCAGCCGCGTGCGCGCGCAACGACGCGTGATGAAACACAGCAGTTGCAGGGACGCCACATCGGCGGCGTGCAGATCATCGAAAGCGGTGACCAGTGGAGCGGCCGCGGCGGCACGCAAGAACGCGCTGCTGACGGCTTCGAAGAAGGCGAGCCGCGAATCGCTTCCTGCACTGATCGGAGCAGAACTCTCGAGTGCCGACCAGTCGAGCTCGGCATCGCGGCTTGGTGCTCCGGTATTGGCGGTCTGCGGTCTACCGGCCGCGTAGTCTGCGAGGGTGCGCTTCCAGAGGTAATACGGGATCTGGCTGTTTTCATCCCCTGCCCTGGCGATGAGAGCCTCGACGCCGCGGGCTCGCGCATAACGCGTGGCTTCCTCCATCAAGCGCGATTTGCCGACACCTGCGTCGCCGGCAATCAGGAACACGCCGCCGCTACCCTGACATGCCGTGTCGATGGCTTCGCGTAGACGCGCGAGATCGTTGTTGCGCCCAACGAAATCGGCAGTGCTTGGCGCCCGCACGCTCTCGGCAGTCGAAAGCGGCGGTGGCACAACCTCGTTCACGGAGCGGGTGAAGCGATAGCTGCAAGGCCGAATGCTGCGAATGGCGTCCGCACCGAGAATGCGGCGCAAGCGGCTCACTGTCGAGGTGAGTACAGCCTCGAAGGTTTCAAGCTCAGGCCAGAACTGGTCGAGAAGCTCGTCCTTCGTGGCGAAGCGATCGCGACAGCGAATCAAATAAGCGAGGACGTCGAGGTCCTTCGGTTTGATCGAAACCGGTGCAGCTTCGTGGCGCAGCTCGCGCTTGGGAAGGTCAATTTCGAAGTCGTCAAAGCGATAATGCACGTCCAAAATCGTATGCGTTCCGTAAGCCTTCGGCAAGGATCATTGGTGGTTTCCCCACTACATTGCGGTCATGAACCTAAGAATCTCACGCGTGACACTCGGAATCCTGGCCAGTTTGGCGGTGATTGCGCCGCGGGCTTGGGGAAAAACCGACGCAACCTGCCTCACCGGTAACGATCCAGCGGTGATCAATGATGCGTCTCAGATCGCCGCGCTACGCGGCGTAGTCGAGGCGGCTTGCCCGTGCGACGTCTTCGACGGCAAGCGCCGCGATTATGTGCGTTGTGTCACCCGCGAGATTCATGACGCGGTCGCAGGCGGCGGCCTGCGTGCACGGTGCAAATCGCGAGTCACAAGAGCCTTCCGGCAGTCGAGCTGCGGCCGCAAGTCCGAGCTTCACATGTTGCCTTGTATCCAGACCAGTGCGGCCGGCAAGGTTCGTTGCCGCATTCTCAAGACCGAAGCTTGTCTGAGCAAGCCGGGTCGCTACGAGCGCGTCGCTTGTTCGGAGTATGTGAACTGCGTCGACGCGGGCGATGACAATGGCGATTACATCATCGATCGGTTCGACTCGGGTGCGTGCATCGCAACGCCGACGCCGACATCATCTAGCACGGCGACACCCACTACAACCCCGACGCCCACGGCAACCGTGACAGCGACGGACACGCTGCCTCCCACAGCAACGACAACCGCAACCGATATCCCGACTCCAACGGCTACGGTGACGGCGACGGTTTGCCAGAACAGTGGCATCATCATCCCGCACGTCGACGTCAACACCGACGACGATCTCCAGTCGCCGCCGCTGCCGCCTGATCCGGCGGCTAGCCTTTGCCGACCACAAACGAATCTTGCCGGCGGCTGTGCGCTCAATCCACTGGACGGCTCCGTCACCAATGTGTTTGACGCCCGCGCCACCATCGACCAGTCGATGTGCCCCGGCGATCCGCCTCCGTCCTATCACTGGGAGATCTTCAGACCGCCAGGACTGGGCAGCAGTGTGTACACCTCGTCGGGAATCAGCGGTTATGACGGGCCGGTTCTGACGATTCTTCCCAGCTCGCTGCCCGCGCTGCAAGGGACCACGGCCGGCCAGGATGTCTTCTGGCGGGTGGGGCTGACGATCACCTCGAACGTCCCCGGCCACTATGAGAGCACACAGGTCTTTTTCCGTTTCGATTATCAGCAGTCCGTTCTGACGCTGACGATGTCCACGGACTGTCAACGTATCGGCCATCTCCAGGACCCCGAGTGCACTATCGAAGCCATCAACGGCTTGCCCGCCAACGAGCCGACGTGAGGTTGTAAGTTCGTGGATCAGCGATCAGTGAACGGTATCCGCACTGACCACTGATCCTAACACCGATCGCACGGCGACCGCAGCGGGAGGCATTTCGCGCTTCAATCAGCGACGCGAAGCCTTTCGGATGAGGCGAAGAAGTGGAGAGGCGTGTGTCCACGCATCCAGACCTCACCAAGGCGGCATCGCGTCCAGCAGCTCGCGCGTGCGCTGCTCGATGAGACCCTCCATGAGGCGATCTGTATGAATGTAGAGGCGGTTCTCCTTCACGCCGGCGAGAACCATGCGGCCGACATCGTCGGGCGGCGTGCCCGCCTGTAGAATCTGGTCCGCCAGTGCCGCCCGCTCGCGCTCGCGCTGCCGTTCCTCGGGAGTAATGCCCTCGCGCGGAGGTTCCTGCGCCCGCGTGTTCGCGATGATGCTCGTCCGCACCGGCCCCGGGCAGAGCACACTCACGCCGATGCCGAAGGGCGCGAGCTGGTGACGCATCGCTTCGGACAGTCCGACAACGGCGAACTTCGAAGTCGTGTACATTGCGCTGCTGGCGGTGACGGCAAGGCCGGCCCCGGAGGCGGTGTTGACGATGTGGCCGTCGCCGCGCTCGATCATGCGCGGAACGAAGATCTGCATACCGTTGATCACACCGTTGACGTTGATGCCCATCACCCAGTCCCACAGTTCGAAGGTCATTTTGTTCACCGGCGCGCCGCCAGCGACTCCGGCGTTGTTGCAGAGGATCGACACAGGGCCGACGGTTGCTTCGATTTCGTCCGCGATTCGCGTGTAGGTCCGGCGGTCCCGCACGTCCAGGCGCACAGTCTGCACGGCGGTCCGCGATTCGAGCTCGGCGCGCGCCGCCACGAGGGCTTCGTCGTCGAGATCCGCCAGCGCGAGCTTCGCACCAGCGCCGGCGAAGGCTCGGGCCATCCCGAGCCCGATGCCGCGTGCACCGCCGGTGATGAAAACCGTTCGACCTTCGATTCGGTCCATGTCTACCTCCCGCGACGAACGGTGCCAGGAAGCGGCGCATCAAGCCAGAGCGTTCGCAGTGTGTCCCATCAATTTACCCAGGATCGAAGGTGTTCCGGCGTAGGAAATTCAATCCATAGGAAACAGATGCGTGCGTTACACCCAACAGATAGCGAACCCAAAACTCAGCATTCGAGCGTTTCAAATTCTAGCTGGCGGGGGGGAACCAACACGTGATTTGGGCACCGAAGATTGTTCGGTACTTGAAATTGTTAGCGAAAAAATGGAGGCGGGGGGAATCGAACCTTGTAATGGCAGTAGCATCCAGTACCAACAAGCGCATTTTCAACAACTTACGTGGATGCACTCGCTTGGTAGTGCCCGCATGCGCCAGCAGAATAGGCCCCCGGGGCCTATTCTACTCTCCAGTCATACGCCGACCACGGCACACCCATCCATCCGGACTGAACACCACGGGATCAGCTGTGGAGAACGTAAAGGCTGGTGGAGCGTAAAATGGGAATCACCCGCAAGACCCGCGGCGCCCGTGGCGCCAGCCGCCTCGCCGAGGCCAAGCGGCTACAGATGGAGTACCGCAAGCACATCGTCGCCAGAGAGCTGTGCAAGATGACGCCCAAGGGCACGATCGCCAAAGAGCTCGGTGTCTCCCCGGCAACGGTGACGAAGCTCTGCAAGGAACTCGACCGGGAGTGGCGCACGCAACACTCGAAGGACATCCTCACGCATAAGGCGAGGGAGTTGGCGTGTATCGACCACCGCGAAGCCTTCTGCTGGGAACAGCTCTACAAATCGATGGAGATCAGGCGCCAGGACCAGCAGTTCACTGACGCGGAGGGCGAGAGCACGGTGACCACGACGCTCGCCGGCCGCGCCGGGCTCACGGCTAACGGCCAGGCAACGACGATGCAGCTGGAGGTGGCGGATCCCCGCTGGATGGATCAGATCGCGCGGTGCAGCGAGCAACGTTGTCGCCTGTTGGGGCTGTACGAAGCTGTGGAGGTGACACTCACGCCCGAGTACTTCGACAAGTTCACCGTCGAGGAGCTCCAGCGGTTGGCGGCCGGCGAGCCCGTGTATCTCGTGGAGCGGGATTGCGACGAGCGCATCCGGCGCGAACGCATGCGGGAGGCACAGTAACCTGGAGCACCCGAGGACAGGGCTGACGCGCAGAATCGCAGAATCGCACAAGGGGGGGCGATGGTCCTCGCGGAGGATTCACTCCATCGCGTCGATGGCGTGCTGCCCTTCGCCTCCACGAAGGCGGTTGCCGTGAGGCTATTCCCAAAAGGCCAGCCGGCGTCAGGACGAGCTTGCAAATGCCTGTTTCATAAAGTAGCCTGTTTCACCGAATGAGAAGCAAGGCTAAATCTGAAACGTCGGTTCTCCGATCTGTTCTTCGGCCTCTTGCGGAGCGCTTGCCGCGGTCGTGGGCTATTGACCAGTTGCCGCAAACCGCCAGTCGGCCGGCCATCGGTTCCGAAGATGGCAACATGCGCCTTGCAGGTCCAGACGGTACCAGCGTGCGGCTCATTGTCCAAGCCCTGCAGGCATTGGAGCCGCGCAACGTCTCTCGCGTTCTCGCCGTAGCTGGCGAACCTGACGATGCGATTCCCCTGGTCATCGCGCCATACCTGAGCGCCCGCACCCGGGAGCTGCTGAAGGAGCAGCAATGCAACTTTGCTGATGCGACCGGGAACGTCTGGATCAGCATCGCGCGGCCGGCGCTGTTCATCGAGGCCACGGGTGCGACGAACGATCCGACGTGGACCAATCGCCCGCTGGGCACGCTCAAGGGCCGCGCGACCGGCAAGGCGATCCGCGCGCTCTGCGATTTCCGGCCACCGTATGGTGTCCGGGAACTTGCCAAGCGTGCAAAGCTCCCTGCACCAACGCTCTCGCGGGTGATCGACTTCCTGGACCGCGAAGCCTTACTGAGGAAAGACGAGCGCGCAGTCGTTCAAGAAATTGATTGGGCCGGGACCATACGGCGGTGGGTTCAGGACTACGCCTTTTCCAAATCGAACCGGGTCGTCACCTTCCTGGAGCCGCGGGGTTTATCAGACCTGCGGCTCAAGCTCTCCAAGGCCAAGTGGGCATACGCGACAACCGGATCACTCGCCGCATCCCTGGTGGCACCGGTCGCCGCACCTCGGCTGGCACAACTCTATGTTCGGGACATCGAGGCAGCCGCGGACGCGCTGGAACTCAAGCGAGCGGACGCCGGCGCCAACGTGATGCTGGCGGAGGCGTTCGACGACGTTGTCTACGACCGTACGTTGCGGCGTGACGGTCTCGTCTGCGCCGCCCTCACACACGTTGCGGCCGATCTGCTCACGAGCCCAGGCCGCGGGCCGGCTGAGGCCGAGGAGTTACTGCAGTGGATGAAAGCAAATGACGCCGCCTGGCGCACCTGATCCCACATATGTGAGAGCCCGGCGCGTGCTGCTCGACGCCCTGGAGGCTCTTGGGGCGCACCGGGAAGCGATCGTCCTCGTTGGCGCACAAGCGATCTATCTGCACACCGGCGAAGGGGATCTTGCCTTGGCGCCGTACACGACTGACGCCGACCTGGCGGTCGCGCCAGCGGCTCTCGAAGACCATCCGCTGATCAACGACCTGCTCGCCGACGCCGGATTCGAACGTGCCGACCAACCCGGCAGCTGGCGCAGCCGCGACCGCGTCGTTGTGGACCTCATGGTCCCGGCTACGCTCGCTGGAGACGGCAGCCGCAGTGCGCGTCTTGGTCCCCATGGCAAGTACGCCGCACGGAAGGCCAAGGGCCTCGAGGCGGCGTTGATTGATCGTGCGAAGCAGAAAATCGGGGCGCTTGATCCCGCCGATGGCCGGACCGTGATCGTGTGGGTGGCTGGCCCCGCGGCGCTGCTGGTCGCGAAGCTGCACAAGATCGCCGAACGTGTTGGCCAGCCGCGCCGGCAGGACGACAAGGACGCGCACGACGTGCTCCGTGTACTACGAGCCATTCCAACCGCAGACCTGGCAGCATCGTTGCGGCGCCTCTTGAGTGATCCGCTGTCATCGAAGGTGACAAGCGAAGCGCTCGATCTACTGCGCCGTCTCTTTGGAACCCCAGACGCCGCCGGGTCGGTCATGGCAGCGCGAGCCACCGAAGGACTCGAGGACCCGGCGACCATCACCGCGTCGTGCGCCGTGCTCGCGTCGGAGCTGGTGGCGAAAATGCAGTGACCATCATGAGGCGGTCGAGTCGACGCTCTCTCAGTGGAGACAGCAAAGGCGCGATGTTCTGAGGGACTCGCTCCATCGCGTCGATGGCATCGGCCAGGCTCTGGCGGTCGGGCTGCACGTAGCGCCAGATGTCCCCATCGGATCGGTGACCCGACGCCTCCTTCGCATATTGCACGCCTCTTGACTCGGCGAGCTTGCGAAGGAACGTGTGTCGCAACACATGCTGCGACACCTGGATGTGTTCGCTGGCGCGCCGGTGGGCATTGGCCTGCGCCGCCATGCGTTGCAGGATCAGGAACAGTTGGTGGCGGGTGAGCCGCTGCCCCGTGCGTGTCGTGAACACCGGTCCCGATTTCTTCGTGTCGGCGGCAAGGAGATCCTCGAGTACCTGCCGCGCGTGCGCTTGGACGGGGACGAACTCCCGCACGCGCCCGCCTTTGGTCAGCACGTTCCTGAAGCCCCGCCCCTTGTACTGCTCCCGGTTCAGGCCGAGCAGTTCTGAGACAGCCCGCCGACGACTCCGCCGCAGCCTGCCGGAACGATAGACTTTGACAAGCGTTAAGTTACAGGCTACGGTCCACCAGTGAAGATACGGAACTTTGCCCACAAGGGCCTCAAGCGGCTCTACGTGGACGGGACGGCGAAGGGTGTGCCGCCCGATACCGTGGACAAACTCCGCAAGATGTTCGCCTACCTCGACAACATGAACGATGCTGAGGAATTGTGGGCGCTCACGGCCTGGAAGCCCCACACGCTCACCGGCGATCGCAAGAGTACGTGGAGCCTGAGCGTCACCCGCAACCAGCGGCTGACGTTCCGTATCGACACCGGAGAACACGAAATTTGCGACGTGGATTTAGAGGACTACCATTAACGGCTACGGAGGAAGCACCATGCCGATGAAGACCCCCCCACACCCCGGCGATTTTATCCGGACGGAGATTATCGAACCCGTAGGCCTGACCGTCACCGCAGCAGCGGCGGCGCTTCAGGTGTCCCGTCCGGCTCTATCCAGCCTGCTCAACGGCAAGGCCGATCTCTCCGGCGACATGGCGCTGCGCATTGAGAAAGCCTTTGGCGTGAAGATGGACACGCTCATGCGGATGCAGTCCGCCTACGATATTGCGCAGACCCGTGAGCGCGAGGGACAGATTAAGGTCAAGCGCTACGTTTCCAAGGAGCGGCACGGTCACACTCCCGCGCCGCTATGAGGCTTCTCCGCCCGCGGGCCGGCCGAGGCCGAGGAGTTACTGCAGTCGATGAAAGCGAATGACGCCGCCTGGCGCACCTGATCCTTCGTGGCGTAGACCGTGCGCCGCTTGCGGGTGTGTCGCTGTCGTTGCGCGGTTCGAGAGCATTCACACCCTGTGCTACCCGTACCTGCACCGGGCCGGTGTGATCGTGCGGCCCGATCGACGCGCGACGCTCGATGTGGGGTGCTCTCCGGCGGTCGCGGAGCGCTTCAGGCAACTCGATCGACTGCTGAAAGCTGCCTGATTAATGTCACATCAGGGCTAGCGTGCGCTCGATTCCCTCTGGCTCACTTGATTTCCCTTGATTTGGGCACCGGGTGCCCACGCACGAATCTTGGCGATGAACAGCACGGAGGCGGCGCTGCTGGCACATCATTGGGAAGAGGCTGGCGAGCCGGTAATCGCGGCTGGCTGGTCGACATCACGGGTGGCGCGCCGGCGCCGTTGCAGGACTGCAAGCGATGTGCGAAGTGCACCTATCCTGAAGGATTGCGTACAGGCGAGCGACGCGCCGGTTTTTTCCACTCCTTACGGATGAATGGGATCGACATCTCAATGGGATCGACATCTCAAAGGAGCATTTATGAACCCACAGCCGTGCGCGACCTCGAATCACGACGCCGACGCGATCTTCGATAAACTCTTCCTCACCGCAGCCGGCCGCGCCGATCCGTATCCGCTCTACCATCAACTGCGCCAGGCGGCGCCCGTGCACCGCACCAAGCTGGGGATGTGGGTGCTCAGCCGCTACGACGACTGCTGGGCGGCGATGCGCGACCCGCGCCTCGGCAAGGCTTACGCATCGCAGATCGAGCAGCGCTTCGGACCCGACTGGCGCAAGCATCCGTCGCTGACTGCCGGCGAGCACTCGATGCTCAACACCAGCGGTCCCGAACACTCCCGCCTGCGCAAGTTGGTAACCAAGGCATTCACCCCGCGTGTGATCACCGACCTCAAGCCGGTGATCGAGCAAGTGGTCCATCAGCTCCTCGATCCAGTGGCCGAGGCCGGCGGCGGCAATGTACTCGAGGCGGTTGGCTTTCCCTTGCCGGTGACGATCATCGGCGAGATGCTCGGCGTGCCGGCCGCCGACCGGCCGCAGTTCCGCAGCATGGTGCGCGACCTGGTGGCGATCTTCGAAATGCAGCCGACGGACGAGCAGATGGCATCGGCGGATACGGCGCAGCTCGGCATCCGCGCCTACTTCCTCGAGCTGATCGCAGCGAAGCGCCGCCAGCCGGGCGAGGATCTGCTGAGCACCTTGGCCACTGCCGAAGTCGGCGGTGACCGCCTCACGGACGACGAGTTGGTCACGCTCGCCTCGCTGTTGTTCGCCGCCGGCTTCGAGACGACCACCAACCTCTTCGGCAACGGTCTGCTGGCGCTGCTACGCCAGCCGGAGCAACTCGATCTGCTGCGGAGCAATCCCTCGCTGCTCGCCAACCTTCCGGACGAGCTCCTGCGCTACGACGGCACGGCGCAGCTGGTGAACCGGGTGACCGAAGCCGAAGTCGAGGTTGGCGGCGTGACCATTCCCGCCGGCGAACAGGTTTTCGCCATGCTCGGAGCCGGCAACCGCGATCCGCAACGTTACGCCAATGCCGATCAGCTCGACATCACGCGCACCGACATCCAGCCGCTGACCTTCGGCGGCGGCGTGCACTTCTGCCTCGGCGCCGCCCTAGCGCGCGCCGAGATCGAGATCACGTTTCGCACCCTGCTGCAGCGCTTCCCGCACATCGAGCTCGCCGGCGACGAGCCATGCTTCCAGGATCGCCTCGTGCTGCGCGGCCTCACCGCGCTCAACATCGCCTGCGGCGCCACACCGAGCGCGCGCGCCCACGTTGCGCCGGCGAGCACACCCGTGGAGGCATCCCCGACGACGTCGACGAGCGAACACACGGAGCGCGGCTTACGCCCGCGTGCCGGCGACTCCAACGCCGACCTGCAGTGGCGCGCCGAGCTGCGCCAGCGCATCGAGACCGAGCCGGGGCGCCAGGATTCGGTCCCCGTGCGCACGGGAGAGCGCCTCGCCGCCACGGTCGCGCTGCTCCGACGTAACAGCCTGTTCGAGCGCTGCACGACGGCGGAGCTGGAACAGCTCGCCGCTACCGCCTATCCGATGAGCTTCGAGCCTGGCGACATGTTGTGCAGCGAGGGCGATGAGTCGCCCGAGTGCTACATCGTCGAGGAAGGTCATGCGGTCGTCACCATCGGCCGCAAGGGCGTGGCCACGGTGAACGAGGAGGACGTCGTCGGTGAGCGCGGCATACTGCTCGACACCGTCCGCTCCGCCACGGTCACCGCCATGTCGCACATGATCACCTACGCCATCTCGCGCGAGCGCCTGCGCGCGTTGGTCGCCGGCAACGCCGCGGCACGTGACTGGATGCTGCAAGAGATCCGCCGCCGCTACCCCAACGTCCGCTGACTACGGGAGGAGAGGCGGAGCGGTAGGCGTTACGCATAGGGGGAGGATACGCATAGGGGGAGGATATGACGTGCGCATCGTGTGGGGCCGGGAACCAAGCCGGCCGCAAATTTTGTGTCGAGTGTGGTGTTCGCCTCACTCTGACCTGCACCGCATGTGGGACACCCTACGCGCCGGGCGAGAAGTTCTGCGGCGAATGCGGCGCGACACTCGCCGGCAGTGCACAGCCGACAGTGGGCCGTTCGTTGCCAACTAACAACCGAACGACGAACGACCTCTCTCCCCGCGCCTACACCCCCAAGCACCTTGCCGATCGAATCCTGCAATCCCGATCCGCGCTCGAAGGTGAGCGCAAGCAAGTGACCGTCCTGTTCGCTGACATCAAGGGCTCGATGGATCTGGCGGGTGAGGTCGACCCGGAAGAGTGGCATAAGATCCTCGATCGCTTCTTCCAGATCCTCACCGAGGGTGTGCACCGCTTCGAAGGCACGGTGAACCAGTACACCGGCGACGGCATCATGGCATTGTTCGGCGCACCCATCGCGCACGAGGACCATGCGCGCCGCGCGTGCTACGCGGCGTTGCAGTTGCTCGACGGGCTGCGTGGTTACGCCAACGAGCTGCGGCTGCGCCGCGGCCTCAATTGCTCCGCGCGTATCGGCATCAACTCCGGGGCGGTGATCGTCGGCAAGATCGGCGATGACCTGCGCATGGACTACACGGCGCAGGGACACACCGTCGGCCTCGCCGCACGCATGGAGCAGATCGCCGAGCCAGGCAAGGCATACCTCACGGCGAACACCGCGGCGGAAGTGCAGGGCTACTTCGCGCTCGCCGATCTGGGCGAGATGGAGATCAAAGGTGCGGGGACGATTCACGTCCACGAGTTACAGGGGCTCGGGCAGATGCGCACGCGCCTCGATGTCTCGCGCAGCCGTGGCTTTTCGCGCTTCGTCGGCCGCGGCGACGAGATGCAGCTGCTCGAGTCGGCGCTGGCGCGGGCCCGCGAGGGGCATGCCCAAGTCGTCGGCATCGTCGGCGACGCGGGGTTGGGGAAGAGCCGCCTGTGCTTCGAGTTCCTCGAGCGCTGCCGGGCGCACGGCTTGATGACCTATGAAACCACCGGCGTCGCGCACGGCAAAGCGATCCCTTTCCTGCCGGTGCTGCGGCTCTTTCGTGCCTTCTACGGCATCACCGAGCAGGATAGCGACGCCACCGCGCGCGAGCGTATTGCCGGCCGCATGCTGCTGCTCGACGAGCGCCTGCGCGAAAGCTTGCCGTTGCTCTTCGACTTCATGGGTGTCCCCGATCCCGAGGATCCCGCCCCACGCATCGATCCCGAAGCGCGCCAGCGGCAGATGTTCGACATGGTGCGACGTGTGGTTCAGGCACGCGGACAGAAGGAGACCACGGTTACCTTGCTCGAAGACCTGCATTGGTTCGACGGCGGTAGCGCGGCGTTTCTCGAGCCGCTGGTCGACGCCGTCGTCGGGACGCGCGCCTTGGTGATGCTCAACTTCCGCCCCGAGTACCAAGCGCCGTGGATGGGCAAGTCGTTCTACCATCAACTGCCCATCACGCCGCTTGGCCCCGACGCCATCCGCGAGCTCGTGGATGCGCTGCTCGGCCACGATCCCAGCACCACTGGCCTCGCCGAAGCGATCCATACCCGTACGGCGGGCAATCCGTTCTTCACCGAAGAGGTCGTGCAGAATCTCATCGAGTCGGGAAAGTTGCAGGGTAGCAAAGGCGCCTATCGACTGGTCACTCCAGTCGACAAATTGGAAGTACCGAGCTCGGTGCATGCATTGCTGGCGGCGCGCATCGATCGTCTGGCGGAGCGGGAAAAGGACGTGTTGCAAACCGCGGCCGTCATCGGGCGCGAGTTCGACGAACCGACGCTCGCAGCCGTCGTCGAGCAGGACGCGCCGCAGTTGCGCGAGGCGCTGCAAAAGCTGAAGGACACCGAGTTTGTCTACGAGCAGTCGCTCTATCCGGTGGTGGAGTATCTCTTCAAGCACCCTTTGACCCAGGAAGTGGCGCTCGCGTCGCAACTCGGCGAGCGGCGCCGCAGCCTGCACGCTGCGGTCGCGCGGGTCATTGAAACGGCGCATGGGCACGATCTCGATCAGCAGGCCGCGCTGTTGGCGCACCACTGGGAAGAAGCAGCCGACGCCGAGCAATCGGTGCGCTGGCATCGCCGCGCCGCCGAGTGGGTCGGTGCCAGCGATCCAGTCGAAGGCATGCGGCATTGGCGCAAAGTGCGCGAGCTCGGCCGCTCCCTTGACGACCTGGACAGCAAGGAATCGCGCCTGCTCGCGTGTCGCAACATCCTGGCCGGCGGCACCTGGCGCCTCGGGATGAGCGAAGACGAGATGCGCGGCATGCTCGACGAGGGGCGCGCCCTGGCTCGCGAGCTCAGCCGGCCAGCCGCCATTGCCGCAATGTTGGTGGGTGTTGCGGCGCATTTCGGTGTGCTCGGTCGAGTTGAAACGGCGCTCGAAATCGCCATGGAAGCCAGCGCCATGATCAGTGACGAGATGGACCGCGGTGAGATCGCCGCCATCGAGACGGGGCGCGCGTACTGGCTCCTGTCTTCAGGCCGTCTCGGGCCGGCGCTCACTGCCTTCGATCGCATCGTCGAGCTTGCTCAAGGCGACCCACATATCGGCCGCGAAATAGTAGGATACAGTCCGCTGATCTGGGCAGAAACGTTGGCCGCATGGGCATTGGCGTGTGCTGGCAGCTTCGCAGAGTGTTGGCCGCGCATGGAACGCGCGGTTCGTCTGGCGCGCGAGCATCAGGCGAACGAAAACCTGGGATGGGCACTGGGCCTTCTCGCCCGAGTCGTGCACCTTGCGGGTGGTACCGCTGGCTCACCGCTCGGTGACATTCGCAGCGCCGCACTGCAGGCGGTAGAGATTGCCGACGCTGGTGGCAGCCGATACTCGCAGATTCACTCTTCGGTATCTCTCGCAATCGCGCACTTCGTGAGCGGCGACTTCGATGCCAGCCCGGAGGTTTTTACTACCGCGTTGGAGCAGTCGGAAAGCGCGCGGACTGCCCTCGAGGTGCGGCCCTACAATCTCGCCCTGTTCGCCGACCTGTGTCTGGCGCGCGGTGACGCGGCAGCGGCAATCACTCGGGCTCGTGAAGCGGTTGAGTTCGCCGACGCCGATGGCTCATGGTTCATGTCCGCTCTTGGCCGTACCGTGCTGGCCGACGCGCTGGTTTGCACTGACGCGCCGGCGTCGGACATCACAGCGGTGATCACCACCGCCCGCCAGTTTGTCCACAAGAGCGGCGGCAACTCGCTGCTGCCGCGGCTGCGCGCGGCGGAGGCGCGGCTGGCGGGCCGCAGCGACCGCGCGCTGTTGCACACCGGCTTGCGCGAGGCCGAGGCGATGTATCGCGCCATGGGCGCGCCGGATCCCGCAAACCGGCTGAACGACGAGATCGGTGGTTAGGTTTTGAGACACCGACACCCGGCATCCGAGACCTTCCTACGAGGATGCTTCTGTGAACTGCCCGAAGTGCCGCACCGAGAATCTCGCTGACTCGCTCTTCTGCGAGGAGTGCAGCGCGCCGTTGGAGGCGGCCTGCCCGTCGTGCGGCGCGGGCAACCGACCGGCGGCGAAGTTCTGCCGCAAGTGCCGCGCTCAGATGGCGCGGTTGGCTCCCTCTTCCATTGCCAGCCCCCAGCTGCCAGTCCTCAGCCCCCTGAGCTACACTCCCAAGCACCTCGCCGACAAGATTCTCACCTCGCGCTCCGCCCTCGAGGGCGAGCGCAAGCAGGTCACGGTGCTCTTCGCCGACGTGAAGGGATCGATGGACCTCGCCGGCAAGCTCGACCCCGAGGAGTGGCACAAGGTGATGGACGGCTTCTTCGCCATCCTCGCCAAGGGCGTGCATCGCTTCGAGGGCACGGTGAACCAGTACACCGGCGACGGGATCATGGCGCTCTTCGGCGCGCCGATCGCACACGAGGACCATGCCCGCCGCGCCTGCTACGCAGCGTTGCATCTGAGCGAAGAGCTGCGTCCCTACGCGAATCAGCTACGCCTGCGCCAGGGGCTCAACTTTTCGGTGCGCATGGGCATCAACTCGGGCGAGGTAATCGTGGGCAGAATCGGCGACGACTTGCGCATGGACTACACGGCTCAAGGGCACACCGTCGGCCTTGCGGCGCGTATGGAGCAGATTGCCGAGGCGGGCAAAGTGTACCTAACCGAGCACGCCGCGGCCCTCGTCGAGGGGTTCTTCCAGCTCGGCGACCTCGGCCAGATGGAGGTGAAGGGCGTGGCCGAGCCGCTGCGCGTCTATGAGCTGCAGGGCGTCGGGCAGATGCGTACGCGCCTCGACATCTCCCGCAGCCGCGGCTTCTCGCGCTTCGTCGGCCGCGCCGAAGAGATGCAGGTACTCGAATCCGCCCTGGCGCGCGCCCAGCAGGGCCAGCCGCAGATCGTCGGTATCGTCGGCGAAGCCGGCCTCGGCAAGAGCCGCCTATGCGCCGAGTTCCTCGAGCGCTGCCGCGCCAGCGGCATCATGACGTACGAGGCCACCGGCGTGTCGCACGGCAAGGCGATTCCGTTTCTTCCCATCCTCCAGCTCTGCCGCGCCTTCTTCGGCATCGGCGAGCAGGACAGCGACACCACGGCGCGTGAGCGCATCGCCGGCCGGCTGCTGCTGCTGGACGAGAGCTTCCGCGAGTCGCTGCCGCTGATGTTCGACTTTCTCGGCGTGCCCGACCCCGAGCTGCCGGCGCCGCGCATGGACCCGGAAGCACGACAGCGCCAGATCTTCGCCGTGTTCCGCGGTGTGATCCAGGCGCGCGGCCAGCGCGAGACCAGCGTCACGCTCCTCGAAGATTTGCACTGGTTCGACGGCGGCAGCGAAGCCTTCCTCGAACCGCTGCTCGACGCCCGCCCCGGCAACCGCGGCCTGATCATGATCAACTTCCGCCCCGAGTATCACGCCGACTGGGCGCGCAAGTCGTACTACCAGCAGGTGGCGCTGCAGCCGCTCGGCCCCGATGCGCTGCGCCAGTTGCTCGCCGACCTGCTCGGCAGCGATGCGAGCATCAGCGGCCTGGCGGAGGCCGTCCACGCGCGCACGGCCGGCAATCCCTTCTTCACGGAGGAGGTGATCCAGACCCTGATCGAGTCCGGCAAGCTCGTCGGTACCAAGGGCAGCTATCGCCTGGTCGCGCCGATCGACAAGCTCGAGGTGCCGGGCACCGTGCAGGCGCTGCTGGCAGCGCGCATCGATCGCCTGCCGGAGCGCGAGAAACAGGTGCTGCAGACCGCCGCGGTGATCGGCAAGACGTTCCACGAACCGATTCTCAGATCGGTCACCGCGCTGACCGATGCGGCGCTCGCCGAGGCGCTGCACGCGCTCAAGAGCGCCGAATTCATCTACGAGCAGGCGCTGTATCCAGTGGCCAAGTACGCCTTCAAGCACCCGCTCACGCAAGAGGTGGCGCTGGGCTCGCAACTCCAGGAGCGCCGGGGTCGGACGCATGCAACAGTTGCGCGGGCGATCGAGGCGGCGCACGTCGAGAAACTCGACGAACAGGCCGCCCTCCTCGCACATCATTGGAACGAGGCCGGCGAGGCACTGGCAGCAGCGCGCTGGCATCGCCGGGCCGCCGACTGGCTGTGGATGCGCGACGTGGCGCGGTCGTTCGAGCACTTCGCACGCGTGCGTACGCTCACCGCCGCGCTTCTCGACGACGCGGAAGGACGCGAGCACGGGCTGCGCGCGCGGATCATGCTGCTGCAGGCTTCGTGGCGGGTCGGTCTCTCCCCCGGGGAGATCGAGCCCCTTGCCGCGGAGGCTCGGCAGATCGCGGCGCACCAGGGTGATGCGCGCAGTCGATTGGACATCGAATCCGCCTTGATGCCGGCGTACTGGTTGACCGGCCAGCTCGCCAAGGCTGCAGAGATCGGGGCGGAGGCCGTTCGACTCGCCGACGAGGTGGGAGATGTCAGCTTCCGCGCACTCGTTCGCGCCGATCTCGGACACATCTACGTCTCCTCGGGCCGCCTCGCCGACGCGCTGCGCGTGTTCGACGAGGGGCTCGATGTCGGTGGTGACGATCCGAACCTCGGTCTGGATCGGATGGGCTTCTCCACCCAGGTCTGGACGCGCTCGCGCCATGGTTGGGCGCTGGTCGAAATGGGGAGGCTGGCACCTGGCGTCGCGGACCTCGAAGCCGCGGTGCGCCGGTTGCGCGACCTTGGCCAGTGGGAGTTCGCGAGCTTGACGCTCTTGTTTCGCGTGTTTGCTGACGAATACGCGGGGGACCCGGTGGACGCCGGGCTACGGCACGCCCGCGAGTCGCTTGAGTATGGGGAGCGCGCGGGGAGCCCGTTCGCGCAATCGTTCGGGTATCACGCGCTTGGACGTGTCCGGCTTGCCGCCAAGGACTCACCAGCTGCCCTGGAGGCCCTCGAGCAGGCGCAGGCACTGCCCCTCTCCGCCGACTTCGAACCTGTCCACCTCGCCTTCTTGGCCGAAGCGCGGCTCGGAGTAGGCGACGCCGAGGGCGCGCGCGCCACCGCTGATCAGGCGATCCGGCTGGCGCAGGAACGCGGTACGCGCGGCTGGGAGGTGCGCGCACACCTCGCGCAAGCGCGCGTGCTGCGCGCGCTCGACGGCGTGGCTGCGAAAGCGGCAATCGAGGCGTGCCTGGTACGTGCCGAGGCGCTCGTCGCCGAGACCGGCGCCCGCGCCCAGACGCCGTTCTTGATCGAGGAACGCGCGCGCCTCGCTCTGGATCTCGGCGACGCTCGCGATGGTGCGTGTCTCCTGCGCGAGGCACAGCGCGCCTTCGCGGAGATGGGAGCGGCCGGCCATGCGGCTCGACTGGCCGCAGTGCTCGCTGCTGGAGAGGATGAGTGAACGTGCAGTGCTCGGCGTGCGCACACGAGAACCGTCCGGGGCGTAAGTTCTGTGTGAACTGCGGCGCATCACTCGAGCGCCGCTGCCCGCAGTGCAATGCCGCCTGCGCGTCAGAAGAGAAGTTCTGCGGCGAGTGTGGCACTCCACTGGGGGTGTCGGCTGGAATCCAGAAGCGCGTCGACACCCTGCACCCCACCCCCGACCCCCGCTCCTACACCCCCAAACACCTGGCCGACAAAATCCTGCAATCCAAGTCCGCCCTCGAGGGCGAGCGCAAGCAAGTGACCGTCCTGTTCGCCGACGTTAAGGGTTCGATGGAGCTGGCCGAGCAGCTCGATCCCGAAGAGTGGCACAACATCCTCGATCGCTTCTTTACGATCCTCACCGAAGGGGGTGCATCGTTTTGAAGGCACCGTGAACCAGTACACTGGCGACGGCATCATGGCGCTGTTCGGCGCCCCGATCGCGCACGAGGACCATGCCCAGCGGGCCTGCTACGCGGCGCTGCATCTGCGCGACGCCGTGCGGGAGTACGCCGACGCGGTGCGCATCCGACACGGTGTGCCGTTCGGCGTGCGCATCGGCGTCAACTCCGGCGACGTCGTCGTCGGCAAAATCGGCGACGACTTGCGCATGGACTATACGGCACAGGGCCATGTCGTGGGACTCGCCCAACGGATGGAGGCACTCGCCGAATCGGGGCACATCTCTGTATCGCAGCATACTGCGCAGCTGGCGGCTGGCTACTTCCAACTGCGCGATCTGGGTCGCACCAAGGTGAAAGGCGTCAGCGAGCCGGTGGGGCTTTTCGATCTCGAGGGAGTGGGTCCATTCCGGACCCGCCTCGACCGTTCACGCGCGCGCGGGCTGTCAACTTTTGTCGGTCGCGACACCGAGATGGGCTCGCTCGAGGCGGCGCTGCAAAGCGCGTTGGCGGGGCACGGCCGGATCGTCGGCGTAGTCGCCCAGGCGGGCGTCGGCAAGAGTCGCCTGTGTTTCGAGTTTACCGAACGCTGCCGCGCCCGCGGCATCGCCGTGCACCAGGCGCGCTGCCCGGCGCACGGTAAGACGGTGGCGCATCTGCCCATCCTCGAGTTGCTGCGCGGCTACTTCGGTCTCGCCGACGCCGACAGCGTGCGCGTCGCGCGCGAGAAAATCGCCGGGCGCTTGCTGCTGCTCGATCGCGCCTTCGACAACGTCCTGCCTCTCGTCTGGGATTTCTTGCGCGTGCCGGACCCCGAGCGCCCGGTCGAGGAGATCGACGCGTCGGTGCGCCAACAGCAGCTGCACGATTTCACGCGCCGCCTCGTGCGCGCCCGCAGCGAGCGCGAGCCGGCGGTGCTCTTCTTCGACGATTTGCACTGGATCGACCCGGCGAGCGACGCGTTCCTCGCCCAACTCGTGGAGGCGGCGCGGGGGACACGTACGCTGCTGCTGGTCAACTCCGCCCCGAGTACCGCGCCGACTGGATGCAGCGGTCCGACTACCAGCAGCTGCCGCTGACACCGCTCAGCAGCGAGGCGATGCGAGCCCTGCTGGAGCAGCTTCTCGGTAAGGACCCGAGCGTCGGTGGACTTCCGACGGCCATCGAAGCGCGCACGGCGGGTAATCCTTTCTACACCGAGGAGGTTGTTTCGGCGCTCATCGAAGCGGAGCAGCTAGTGGTGTGATTCACCAATACGGGGCATTATCTTTGCGCGCCACACGCGGAGTTTCCGGAAAAATCCAGCAATGCTTGCAATTTCATAATGCCCCAACAGGATGAATCACTACACTAGTCGGCTCTCCCGGAGCGTATCGACTCGTCGGCGCCGTGGATCGGGTCGAAATTCCGTCGACCGTACAGGCGGTACTGGCGGCGCGCATCGATCGGTTGGCGGAACGCGAAAAGCGCGTGCTGCAGACGGCCGGGGTCATCGGCAAGAATTTCGCGCGGCCGCTGCTGGCACAGATCATCGAAGCACATGGCCGGGCTCCCCTCGCCGCCGCCGATCTCGACGGCGCGCTGCGCCTGCGCTGCGATCTCGATTTTCTGTTCGAGCGCGCCCTCTACCCAGTGCCGGAGTACGCCTTCAAGCACCCGCTCACGCACGAGGTCGCCTACGGCTCGCAGCTCCAGGAGCGGCGGCGCGCCGTGCACGCAGCGCTGGCACGCGTCCTCGAAGAGGGGCACGAGGCGCCGGCTTTGCTGGCGCATCACTGGGACGAGGCGGGCGAGATCGAACCCGCCGCGCACTGGCACCGTCAGGCGGCGCTCGAGGCGGGCATGACGGACGCCGACACCGCGGTGCGGCATTGGGAGCGTGCGTGCGATCTGCTCGGTCAGTTGCCGGAAACGCGCGAACGTCTTTGCGTCGCCGCCGCTGCCCGTGCCCAACTCTTGTGGATCGAGACGCGCCGCGGGACAGCGCCGGAGCGGGCGCGCGCGCTTTTCGAGCATGCGCACAAGCTCACCGAGCGTGCCGGCGATCTGTCCTCGCTGGCGCACACCCGCTTCGCCTATGCCAATTACCTGCTCTATTCGGGCCAACCCGGGAGCCCAGAGGAGGCGCGCCAGGCGCTTGCGGATGCCGAGCACGCCGGCGACGTGGAGATGCAGATCGTGGCGTGCTGGGCTTGCACCGCGACCAGCTTCTTCGGCGAGGACATCTCCCTCGCGGTGCGCCAGTGCGAGCGAGGCATCGCGCTCTGCGGCGAGGATCTGGACCTCGGTGCACACGTGCTCATGTACAGTCCGTGGATTTTTTTCCGCGCCTCGGGTGGCGGGGCGATGGCACTGAGCGGGCGTCTCGCCGAGGGCGCAGCGCTCATCGAGCAGGCCCTCGCCGAACGCGGCCGGCGATATTACCTCTCGCAGGCCATGTGTGGAGGGTTCGCCGTCATTGAGAATCGGATCAGAGGAGATTACCGGGCGGCACTCGCTGTCGCACGGCGCTCTTTGGAGAGCTTCATTGAGCTCGGCGGTACGCGCGGCGGGCACGTCTGGCTCCTCGTTCACCTGGGGCAGGCGCTCGCCTTGAATGGCGACATGGATGGAGCGCGGGACGCCCTGGGCCGGTCGCTCCGCTTGACGACGGAAATCAGGACGTTCCACCACATGCTCCCGGAAATCCAAACCTGGTTGGCACACATAGCGCTGGCGGTCGGCGACACCGATCTCGCACGGCGTGAGCTCGATGCCGGCTTTGAACACGCGCGCCGCCAAGAGCTCGTTGTGCCCCTCGTCTACGCGCACGTCGTAGGCGCGCGCCTGCTGCGCATGCAAGGCGCCGGCGTGGAGGCCGTCGAACGTGAGCTTGCAGAAGCGGAGCGGCTGGCCGGCAAGGTCAGCGCCCACGCCCTGCTGCCGGAAATCCACAGCGAGCGCGCCGCCCTTTTTCTACACGACGGGCGGGTGGATGACGCGCGCCACCAGCTCGAACACGCCCGCTATCTCTACCGCGCGATGGGTGCGGGGCCGAACGCCGACCGCCTCACAGCGCACATCGAGGACTTGGCCCGATGAATGTCCCAAATGCAGCACCGAGAATCTCGCCGACTCGCCCTTCTGCGAGTAGTGTAGCGCGCCCTTGGAAGCGGTCTGCCCGTCGTGCGGCGCGGGTAACCCGCCGACGGCGAAGTTCTGTCGCAAGTGTCGGGCTGAGATGGCGGGAGCGGGGGCGTCGAGTTCTTCTGCCAACTCCGAGCCGCAACTCCCGAGCCCCATCTCCTACACTCCCAAGCACCTTGCTGACAAAATCCTCACCTCGCGCAGCGCTCTCGAAGGCGAACGCAAGCAAGTGACCGTGCTCTTCGCCGACGTGAAAGGGTCGATGGACCTCGCCGGCAAGCTCGACCCCGAGGAGTGGCACAAGGTGATGGACGGCTTCTTCGCCATCCTCGCCAAGGGCGTGCATCGCTTCGAGGGCACGGTGAACCAGTACACCGGCGACGGGATCATGGCCCTGTTCGGCGCGCCGATTGCGCACGAGGACCATGCCCGCCGCGCCTGTTACGCGGCGTTGCACCTGAGCGAAGAGCTGCGCCCCTATGCGAATCAGCTCCGCCTGCGTCAGGGGCTCAATTTCTCGGTGCGCATGGGAATCAACTCGGGCGAGGTGAAGGGCGTGTTGGGGCTGTACGAATCTGTGGAGGTGACACTCACGCCCGAGTACTACGAGCGCATCCGGCGCGAGCGAGTGCAGGAGGCAACGCGCCAACTGACGGCAGTCGAGGATACTGCGCAGGAACTTCTTGGCCTCGGTCGGCCTGCGGCCTAGGCTCGTGAGCAGATCCGCCGCAACCTGCGTGAGGGCGGCGCAGACGTGCGGCGGTTGAATACCATATTCTCCGCAGATTCTGCGTTGAATACTTGCTCCCTGTGGTGATTCCCGGCTATAATCTCCGCGAAAGATGCGGGGAATGTATATATACGAGCTTCACGACTGGCCCAGATTCGATTGGAACCGGCAGCGCCTTGCCGAGCCTCTGGCCGCCGTGCGCCACCGGCAAGGCCGGTTCATCGGCCACATGGAAGTCCTCGGATTCAGCCTACGGCAGGAGGCAGTCCTGCAAACTCTTACCACGGACGTACTCAAGAGCAGCGAGATCGAGGGGGAAAAGCTTGACGCGGAACTGGTGCGATCCTCGATTGCCCGCCGCCTCGGCATGGATATCGGCGGACTCAAGCCCGCAGACCGCAATGTCGAGGGCGTCGTCGAAATGATGCTCGACGCCACGCACCACTATGACCAGCCGCTGACCGCGGAAAGGCTCTTTTCGTGGCATGCGTCCTTGTTCCCCACCGGACGCAGCGGCATGAGCAAGATCCGGGTAGGGTCCTGGCGTGACGACAGCACCGGTCCCATGCAAGTCGTTTCCGGTCCGGTCGGCAAGGAGCACGTCCATTTTGCAGCACCGGCGGCGCCACTTCTCGACCGCGAAATGGCAGCCTTTCTGGATTGGTTCAACACCCCCGCTGACATTGATGCGGTATTCACGGCAGGATTGGCCCATCTCTGGTTCGTGACCATTCACCCGTTTGATGACGGGAATGGGCGCATGGCGCGCGCCGTCGCAGATATGGCTCTGGCCCGCTCCGAAAACAGTCCGCAACGGTTCTACAGCATGTCGGCGCAGATCCGACAGGAGCGCCAGGCCTATTACGACATCCTTGAGGAGACGCAGAAGGGACCACTGGACATCACTCCCTGGATGGAGTGGTTTCTCGGCTGCCTGGGCCGCGCCATCGACGGTGCACAAACCATCCTCGGCGCTGTCCTCGCCAAGGCGCGCTTCTGGGAAGGCATCGCCGGCGTTGCGATCAACGAGCGCCAGCGCCTTGTGCTCAACCGGCTTCTTGATGGCTTCGAGGGCAAGCTCACAACGTCGAAATACGCAAGACTCGCCACGTGCTCGCAGGACACAGCCCTGCGCGACATTCTGGCGCTCGTGGAGCGCGGAATCCTCGTCCGCAACCCTGAAGGCGGCAGGAGCACGAGCTATGCGCTGGCCAAGGCGGTACTGAATACGAGTTCATCCGCGGACAAGCCATGGTCGACGGGGTCCACAGAGCCGCGCATCTGATGCGCACTGCTCGCCACACGGTGGCGCTGACCGGGGCCGGCTTGAGCACCGAATCGGGCATCCCCGACTTTCGGAGCCCGGGCGGGGTGTGGGAGCGCTTCCGCCCGATCGAGTACCAGGAGTTCCTCGCCAGCCACGAAGCCCGCATCGAGCACTGGCGCTACAAGCAGGCCACCGTGCCGGCGATGCTGCACGCGGAGCCCAACGCCGCCCATCGCGCCCTCGCCGAGCTCGAGACCGCCGGGCGACTGGTCGCGGTGATTACCCAGAACATCGATGCGCTCCACCAGCGCGCCGGTAGCCGCCACGTCCTTGAGCTGCACGGCACCAACCTTGAGGCCGCCTGCCTTGATTGTGGGGCGCGTGTACCCATCGGGGACGCGCTGGAGCAATTGGGCCGCGGCGACGCCGAGGGCGACGCCGTGCCGCGGTGCGCGCAGTGTGGCGGGTGGCTGAAGCCGGCGACGGTGTCGTTCGGTCAGGCCCTACCGGCGGACGTACTGCGGGAAGCAGCGGCGCTCGCGGAGAAGTCGGACTGCTTCCTGGCACTGGGCTCCTCGCTGCTGGTCAACCCCGCGGCCGCACTGGCAGGCCTCGCGAAACGCTGCGGTGCGGCGCTGATCGTGATCACTCTGGGCGACACGCCGTACGACGTTGCCGATGTCGTCATCCACGGTCCGCTCGCTGCAACCCTGACGCGCATCGCGGCCCTGGTGCTTGACCGCGAGTAGCGCGGTGCGCCATTTCGTAGCGCTGGTCGGGACGCGCCGCCGATGCAGCTCGCGAGGGATTCACTCCATCGCATCGATGGCGTCCGCCAAGCTCTGGCAGTCCGGTTGCACATATCGCCAGATGTACCGATCGGATCGGTGACCCGACGCCTCCTTCGCATATTGCACGCCTTTTGACTCGGCGAGCTTGCGAAGGAACGTGTGCCGCAACACATGCGGCGACACCTTGACGCGTTCGCCGGCGCGCCGGTGGGATTAGCCTGGGCCGCCACGCGTTGCAGGATCAGGAACAGTTGGTGGCGGGTGAGCCGCTGCCCGGTCCGTGTCATGAACACCGGTCCCGATTTCTTCGTGTCGGCGGCGAGGAATTCTTCGAGTACCTGCCGCGCGTCGGCGTGCACGGGCACGAACTCCCGCACCCGCCCGCCTTTGGTCAGCACGTTCCTGAAGCCCCGCCCCTTGTACTGCTCCCGGTTCAGGCTGAGCAGTTCTGAGACTCGCAGCCCTGAGCCCAACAGCACCGCGATCGCCGCGTGGTCGCACAGGCCTTGGTTGGTGCCGCGACCGGGGCGGACACGGAGCGTCTGCGCCGCGCTTAGCAGCCGCAACTCGTCGGCGCGGCTCAGTCCCTTCCACTGGGGCTCGGGGTCCTGCGGTGGTCTGATGCCGTCGGTGGGGCACCCGAGTGGAAAGGGGGCTACCTTCTGGTGAATCCAGCGCGCGAAGTGGCGCACGCTCGCATAGGTGCGGACGATGGTCGCTTGCGCGGGCCGCGCCTTCGCGAGCTGCTTCAAGAACTCCCGCGTCACCGATACGTACCACTCCTCGGCATGATCGTGGCCGTAGAGCTTCTGGTAGAAGGCGAAGAAGCGGGCGAAGGTCGCGGCGTTTGGCGTCGATGGTGGCGGGGGCCTGCCCGGCGACTTGGCTGCGGAAGTATAGGTCCGCGAGCGCGCCGAGGCTGCGGTGCGCGGTGGCGACGGTCGCTGGGACGTTATGTTGTAGATTCCTTGCAGGAACCAAGGCCGTTTGGGGGCGCTTTGTAGTCGGCATAGACCCGGAGTCTATATCATAATGTCCCATATGACACAGATTCTCTGGCGCGAGAACCGCGCCGGCCGAGGGAGGTCCGGATCGTCGAGGGCGACGAGGTCCAGTATCCTCGCTGAGCATGTGCGTCAGCGGTCCACCGTGCCCATTACGCCTTGGGGCGTGGGAGCGGCTCGATCAGGCCACCGGCCAGCAGGCTGCGGTCGGTCGGCTTCTTCGCGTACCCGATCGCATCATCGGGCAGCGGGATCTTCAGCATTGCGGCGATCTTGGTGCCGTCGATGTACTTGTCGTCGCGACCGATCTTCCAGCCGGTGGCTTGCAGGAAAGCGTCCTTCTGCTCCCGCGAGCGGAAACAGACACAGAACCAGTATTCGCTGTCCGTCGTCTTGAGAAACCGCTTGCGCTCCTGCGTCCGCGACTCCCGGAATCTCTGCTGCAGCGCGGTCAGTTGCTCTTGCGGGGCCGACGGCGCGGCGTCCCGTGTGGCTGGCTGTTTCCGAGCCGGCGCGCGGCGTTGCGGGAAGGGGCTATTGCCGAAGAGGTTCGTCGCTCGTTTCATGCATGTCCTTTCTGAAGACCTCGAGCCCGGCCAGCGGGAACCAGTCGAGGATCTTCTGGTAGTCGTCGGGATAGTGTATCCGTTCGGGGAACGGCGTGGTCGGTCCGGAACGGAAAGTGCGTGAGACCGGGCGGTGGTGTTACGCCGCCGCCTGATGCGCGCCGGGGAGCAGCGTGGCGCGGCGGAAGATGTTGGCTGCG
>Ga0265316_10000736_pt1 | contig 36155 bp, 28 predicted proteins | sample 4522metaG_FD_202092 | JGI IMG/M metagenome (GOLD analysis project Ga0265316, IMG submission 202092) | Rhizosphere microbial communities from Carex aquatilis grown in University of Washington, Seatle, WA, United States - 4-5-22 metaG | ecosystem: Host-associated > Plants > Roots > Rhizosphere >...
CCCCGATGGTGCCGGTGTAAGTCCCCGAAATGGTTTGCGCAGCGGTGTTGGTAATGAAATCCCCCGCCGTGCCGGTATCGGCAGACAACGCCATGATGGTTGCGATTGCCGTGGGAGCGGTGGTATCAACCATGCGAGTGTTATCGGTCGTTACTGCCGAATAAGTCAGTACAGCACTATTACCAGCCGAATCTTTAATCGTTCCAACAAGTTTATTAGCAGCAATTGCAATCCCATCAGTATCGGTGTCGCCAGCTTGTACAGTGTAACTAAACAGCAACGCTGTCGTGCCAGAACCTGATACATAGGTTGCGTTTTTAGGAACTCCGCCAACATCCAATTCTAAAGTTGGCGTGGTTCCTCCCTGTACAACTACCCCCTCAGAGAAGGTCGCGGTAGCCGTAATCATGTCACCCGTTTTAAACGTATTATCGCTACCTGCCGATGCCGTAAAAGCAACAGAAGATACGGTTGGGGCAATATTGTCAGTCACCCCAGTAATCGCGTTACTGGAAACAGTTAATGCCCCTGCTGTAACTCCCGTTAATTTCACTAGTACATCGTTAGCATCAACACCAGGTGTAGCATCTGAAATGAAGAGGTACGAATCCGCGCCTTCTTGCCAAATTGCCGTCGCACCTGCCGTTTTTACCAGCCCAGCTTCTGCAAAAATAATGTGATTTGCTAGTGTGTCGCTGGGAGTAGTAAAGGTTGCAACACCAGCTGTAATCGTGGCGACCGTTGTGCTAGGTGTTCCAGTTTGTGTCCCTACGATCAAAGTGGTTGCACTGATCTTGTCGCCCAACGTGAAATCGGTAATCGTATCGAAGTTGGTTGCTGAGGGTGTGCCTGTTGAATCGACAGTGAATACGAAAGTATCATTTCCTGCCCCGCCAGTCATGATGTCTTTCCCCGCCCCGCCATTGATAATATCATTCCCTAAACTTCCAATAATCGTATCGTCGCCCGCATTAGTTGTAACAGTAGTCGATTGACCGCTAGCTGTTGTCAACGTCACTAAATCATTACCCGCACCAGTTGTAATTGTTTGTGCGCCCAAAGCAGCGATTGCTGTCACCGTCACATTACCAGCACCCGTACTCGTAATACTCTGTGCGCCTTTAGTGGCGGTTGCATTCACGGCGAGAAGATTTGCACCCGTAATAGTTTGTGCATCTTCAAAAGTTGTTGCTGTCACCGAAGTAAGACCAGAACCTGTTGTAATAGTCTGCGCCCCGAAAACAGATGTTGTTGCGGTGACTGTTGCAGGCTTACTGGATGCAAGCATATCAATCGTAATTGCACCGTTAGTGGTTTGCGCGGTCAAATCTGTATTTCCACTGAATGCACTATCAAATTGTGTCCCTGTGGTAATCGTTTGTGCGCCAGAACCAGTTGTGTTGAATACAACCTTTTCGAAATTTTTAACATTCGTCCAATCAGCATCCACCGATGTGGTAGCGAAATTTCCAATCGTTAAATTTAGTGTATCGATACCGCCGAGACCATCAAGATGGTCGGAAATACCATTAAACGTCCCCACTGCTCCATTACCGAAGGTGCCATTAAAAATGTTATCTCCCGAAGTTCCAGTGAGACTGTCGTTGCCAGTAGTGAGTGTAATAACCGCCATTGTGTTATCTACTGCAAACGTCGCATTAGTTGGCACTGCGATAATGAGGTTATTGCTGGTATCCCTCGCGCCGCCAATTGTGACCGTAGCCGTTGCAATATCGCCTGCTGGTACATTGAGGTCGTAAAAATAGTGCGTACTATCGGTTTTTGTCATGGCTGTCGAACCCAGAATGCCATTGTTGATAGTAATTGTAGGCGTGTTATCTGTAATTGCTTCACTGAATGTAGCAATAATATGAAGCGTATCGGCATCTTTGACCGAGGCAGTGGTTGAAGTTGTCGAACCCCCATCTTTTGAGTAAGTTAAAGTAGCAGTCGGCGCAGTGGTGTCTGCGGGTGGTGAATAATAATTATTTGATGAATTGGCGGCATTAGCAGCGGCTTGTGCATCTGCAACCGCTTTCGCAGCGGCAGCATCCGTAATAATTTTTAAAGCTGCAGCATCGGCTATTGTTTGTGCGGCAGCATCAGCAATCGCTTTCGCCGTAGCAGCATCTGCAATTGTTTTCGCCGTAGCCGCATCACTAATAACTTTCGCAGTCGCTGTATCCGTAATAATTTTTAACGCCGCTGCATCGGCTATTGTTTTTGCGGCAGCATCGGTAATCACTTTCGCGGCAGCCGCATCAGTAATAACTTTTGCGGCAGCGGCATCAGTAATAATTTTTAAAGCTGCGGCATCTGCGATTGTTTGGGCGGCAGCGTCCGCAATTTCTTTTGCCGCTGCGGCATCTGCGATTGTTTGTGCCGCCGCATCAGTAATAATTTTTAAGGCTGCGGCATCTGCGATTGTTTGGGCTGCGGCATCCATAATTTCTTTTGCTGTAATAGCATCTGCGATTTTGACAACCGCGTTATCGGTCGATGAAATACCTGAAAGCGGTGTAACGATTTTATTTGTAACACTTGTGTCGGCAACACTCCCCGTAAATATATCTATCTGATTTTTCAACGCACTGTCTGACAGACTACCAGTAGGCTCTAATGTTTGTGCCGTTGCACTTAGCGAATTACCCACATCGCCTTGCGTAAAAGCAGTCACTTTATCGAGATTGGTCAACAAATTTGAAACACCACCATTCATATTAACGGCGGCAGTAATGTTGTCGGCTGAATCCTTCAAAATAGCCGAAACTGTGTTAGCTATTTTATCTATCTTCGCCTCGAAATTGGTTACATCGCCAACCATATTTTGAGCAGATGTTTTTGCGCCCTCAATTAACACGGAATTCAATAACGTCGTATCCGCTAAATCAATTTTGCCATTCCCTGTTTTCGCATTATTTTGAATTGCAGCAACCAGTGATGTGACAAGCGCATTCCCCGCCGTTTGTGTCGATAATTTATCCGTACCACCTGCTGCGCCTTGCAACACTTGTCCGGCTGTAACCAAAAAATTAGCAATTTGAGCAGAGCTTGCCATCATTTGCGTCGCTAACGTTTTATCCACACTAACAGTGCCGATGACCTCAGTTTTCAATAATTCCACAATCGGATCATAGGTTCTCAAATCCACTTTGCTGCTATCAAAACCAAACGCTGTGGCAACGGATTGTTGAGCCTGTGAAACGGTTTGCCCTGATTCAATAAAGCCTTCTTGCATAGTCGTCATCGGTGTGACGACCGTTGAACCTTCGGGAGCTTTTAACATCCCTTTAAAGGCTTGACCGGTTGATAAATCCGTTCCACCCGAAATGATAATTGCACCTTTCGCATTGGTTAATGTGAAATCACCTGAAGCATTTGTCGTCGTTTTTGATTCACCCTGATTCCAAATACCGTCGCCATTGGCATCAGCAAACACATTCGCATCACTTAAATAGCCATCAATTGCTTTACCCGTCAACACAGTATCAGCCTTTACAATATTGAATGTTGCGATATTCCCCGCAAACGCATTGCCCACTTTATCGGCAATCACGCCCGGTGCAATTGCAAACGTGTAATGACTATTCGCAACCAAATCTTCTTTGAGGTTAATCGTAATGATGTTTTTCTGAATGGTGATTTGCGGATTATTATCGATAGGAATGGTGCGCGTATCGCTGCCATTGCTCATCACAATATCACCGCTAATCGCTTTAATCTGGGTATTAAAAATCAGTTTTAAGTTTGATAATGTCGGTACGATGCTGGTTAATTTTGGAGCTTGCGTGTTGATTAAAGAGGAATCGGCATTTTCAAATATAAAATCTACGCCCTTTCCATCTGTCGCAAAGTTATTACCAAGCGCATCCGTGACCGCACCTGCGTCCAATTGCACATTGTAATCACTGCCCGTTTCTAAAGCGGTATTTGGATTGATGGTGATTTTATTGCCGTTAATACTTACTTGCGAATCCGTAATTGACAGTTTGTGAGCATCCGTGCCGTTGCTGAAAATAATGTTGCCATTCCCAGCTTGTATGGTTTTGTCAAAAATCAGCACCATCGAGCCATCTTTAATGACATCTCCCCCTTGACTGCTCACGCTTAACAACTTCGGTGGGGTTAAATCTTGTGTGGTAAATGAAACAAGATTTTCAGTATTCGTACCCGTGAACGCATTGCCAACTTTATCAGCAAGCACACCCGGTTCAATTGTGAACGTGTAATCACTGTTGGAAATTAAATTATCTTTAGGTTTTACAGTAACGACGTTGTCGTTAATGGTAACTTGCGTGCTATCCGTAATGGCAATGGTTCGAATATCGCTGCCATTGCTCATCACAATATCACCGCTAATCGCTTGAATTGGGGTATTAAAAATCAGTTTTGAAAAAGAGTTAAGTAACACGCCAGACGCATTATTGGAATATGTCACACTTGTGAGTTGCGGAGCGGCGGTATCGTTGCTTTCAGGGGAAGTTGTTGAAATGAGTGATTGACTGTCGAGAGGTGATGTTTTCATCGTTAGATTCCTAAAATGAATTTAATTTCTAATTTTTAAATTAGGTGAGCCACTGTCGTATCGATTTTAGGCGCACTGAAATTAAATACCATCAAGTCACACCAGTGATAGAACCTGTTAGACAGGTGGAGAGCCTGTAAAACAGGGGGCAGACAAGCTAAATCAATTTTTAATAACGTAAAACAAGTATTTTTCGCATAGTTTTTAGCTAGATAGATAATCTATTCGACAGAACGAAGACGAGTTTGGCGATTATTACCTCGCCCTAAATAGACGGGGTATCACGCACAATTTGATGAAATTTGTTAGAACTTGAGACTGGTGGCAAAAATGCAGCTCCACCAAAAGACTGCGGCGGTGTTTTAACTTATATGGAAATGGGGGAAAACTTTGAGAATAATTGATGAATACAAAGCAATCTATTTAATCCCGATAATCTCCGTGATACCAAGGCTCAATGCCTAATTTTTATTATCAACAGACTTATCGGAATTCAAGGCATTCCAACCTATTACAATGCGATAAACCATTAACGTAACCGTACTGATTAAAGTAGCAACACTCAAAAAAAGATTCATCTCAAACAAGATGCCCGCGATTGAAAAACCAGCCAAAGCAATCCAAGCCGTTTTTATCTGCCAGTCAAAATGCGATTCAATCCACGTTCCAACAGCTTCGTTTTTGTTGTAAAAGTTAATCGCAACGCCAACTAATAATGGCGCACCAGCCAGCATAAATGTCAGTAATTGACACAGATAAACCGTTGCGGCAATTTTTTTTAAAGACTTAGTATTATCATTCATGATATTTACCTTTTGCATCGTTTTCATGGGTTAAAGCGGTTGCGGCGTGTTCTTTACTCAACGAATTATGGAGTTTTACTAATTTTTCATAATGTTCGTGCAACGCATGATTACCAAAATTTTTATATTCACGCGCTAATGATTTGTCATATTCCGCCATGGCTTTGTGATAGTCGGCGCGTTGTTTTTGGATTTCAGCAGCTTGCTTATGTTCTTCACTTGTTTTAGCAGACTTGGCGATTTGCGGTATGGATGATAACGGTGGTGTGTCAATAACCTCCGCAAACAGAGGCATAGAGACCGCATTTAAAATACCAATTAGAGTCAAACTCAGACAAATATTTGTATTTGAGTTCATATCATTCTCTTTAAATTTAGGGTGATGGAGTAGCAACAGTTATATCAATCAAATCAAAAAAATTCCACCAACCACTACTTGTTAAATGAACCCATGCCGTGGGTAAACGTAGGTTCACAAGTCGAATCTGCGAGGAATGTTTTAAATGCCGAATATGCCAATAGCTTTGACGAAGCCTATACGTTAGCCATTGATACCATCGAGACAACCACCGCCATCTTTGAGCAACTAGGTAAAACTAGCCGTTACCGCTTGTTCCTGCCGATAACTACAGCGGGCGCGTGCGTTATACATTTGCCGAAAAGTTTGCACCGTGCTTTGGCAAAAGCGGCGAACCGTGAAGGCGTAAGTTTGAATCAGCATTTAACCAACGTCTTAAATTACTATTCTAGTTATGCAACTAATGGCTAAACTTTCGACCTATTCGCCCCGCGCCCCTTTTGTTTTCAGGGTCGCGTAAATGATTTACGCCATTTTTCAAAACGTGCATAATCGAAAGAAATCCGAAAAGGTACTTCCTGGCTTTTTCGATCACACGGGTAGCGAAGCCCCGTTTTTTACGTTCACAGTATATGAAAAAGTTACTGAAATTTAAGGAAAAATAGCACCGTATCTAATCTGTAGCCAATTGGCATAATCGTCATTTTTACTCGCCGACACCCCAATCAATACCACCCTAAAAATTACTAAAAATCACACTTAACAAATCGCTAGAAAGCGCGTAGTATCTAGCTTTGCAACAATCAAAAAACCTTTGTTTTTAATGGAACGATACTTACAAAACCTTTATGTTTCGCCACTTGTGACGAGTAAGTCGCAAAGTGTGCTGGGTATGTGCCAGACGACGACACTCGACAAACCCTTATTTTTAGGGGCTTGTGCTGAGTGTGCCGACTGTGTTGGGTATTGCGCGTATACGCGCATGTAATTATTTCTACATTTTTTAAAAATTCTTTTCCCGTGTGTATTTTTACCCGACACAGTCGGCACACCCAGCACATCACTTGTAATCATTAGCATTATCAGGCATCGTTCCCTGACACATACCCAACACACTTTGCGCTTCCCACTGCACACCCCATGATACTAATAGCGTTATCAGGTATCGTTATTTTTATTTTGTTATATCTAAAATAAAAAATAATGATAAAGTGTAAAGCCTATAAGCCGCGCCGTTTGTGACTTAACCAGCTTTTTAACCTAGATTTTTTATAAAAATGCCACCGATAAAAAACAAAAGTATCAAAGTAGAAACCGCAAACAAACTGCTAGAGCAATTTAATGATTTGCTTATTGGTGACGGTATCACTGAGGGTTATCAAGACATTCAAAAATACAGACGACGCAATAAATTCAATTCAAAACGACATCCAACTTTGTTTTTGAAATATGACATTGACGATTTTGTTAGAGAATTGATTGATAAACTTGTCAAAGATGGTCACACCGCAATAATTCACCCCAACAAAAAAGAACAAAAGCGGCAATTATTGAAATTGTGGACGCAAGTTTTAGGCGTTAGAAGTATCGGCGGGTATAGAAAACTCTTAGAAGTCGGCAATCGTAGGATAAATTTAGCCAATTTTGATTTTGATAAAAATGACAGTGGGCATTTAAAACGCCTTTTGAAATACTACGAAAATTGGAACGGCGGCTAATAACCGTCTAGCCTTGATTCTCACGGGTTCTGCAAAACATTGACAATCTGACTAATCGGCTATAACTTGTTGATTATGTTTTGTTTATATTGTTTTTTGGCATGGGTGTGGCAAGGGTACGAAACCCGCGAATTTAAAGGGCTGGCAATGGGTGGCACGGGCTGATGCGCGTGCGTATGTGTGAAACCATTATTTTGCATAATCAAAAAAACTTCTCATGTGCGTAAATGGCGTTATACCCTTGCCAGACGGCTAATTATCTACGTTTTATACCCTTGCCAACCCCGTGCCATACCCTTGCCACCACATCAATAATCATCATTATTTTTCTCTAAAAAAATAAAAATTAAGAAAGTAAAAAGTAGTGAAAGCCGCTATCTGTCTAGCCTTGCACCAATTGGTTCAATCATCAATTAACCAATCTTTGCCCAATCCTTACGGCAATTCTTTTGCTTCCAACAAAACAAATATTAAAAACTTGCTCAAAACTCAAGGGGGCGTTGCGACGATTGGGGGGCGCGGGTTTACGGGTCGACGCACGAAACACATAAAAAATTCCAGCTAAGGAATGTCTAAAAACTCAACTATCTGAAACTAAAGTCTTTTTTTATCATTCAACTTCCAAATATAATCCCCAGTCAAACCTATATGTTCCCAGCCGAGCGGTGACAAATGTTTGCACCAACCAGCCTCAAATTTATCACCTCTTTCAATCATCAATTGCACGGACTTTTCCATATAAACCGTGTTCCACAGAACAATTACAGATGTAACCAACGCCAATCCCCCACATTTTCCAACCAATCCAAAACAAAAAGTGTGCGTTCAATTCGTCCTATTTCTCGTAGTGCAAGGGCTAAACCATTTTGACGCGGGTAATTGCTGAGTTTTCGTAACAGCAGTGATGCAGTCGCAGAACCCTGTTGAATTGAAACCGCCAAACGTTGAATTTCATCCCAATTATTTTTGATGCGGTTGACGTTGATTTCTTCACTGCTAATCATCGTTTGTAACGCGGTGTAATTTTTGTTCTGTTTTGGTGGTGTGAATAATTTGATTTCACTCAAGTTTCTGATTCGTGGAGCTAATTTGAAACCTAACAAGTGCATCATGCCAAACACTTGATCTGTAAAACCAGCGGTGTCAGTGTAATGTTCTTCAATGCGTAAATCCGATTCGTGATACAACAAACCGTCCAAAACGTAGGTGGCATCACGCACGCCAACATTGATAATTCGGGAACTGAATGGTGAGTATTGGTCGGTAACGTGCGTATAAAGTTGCCTATTTGGGTCAATGCCATTTTTGGGATTGACTTGCCCTTTGCCTTTAGCCGCATTCGCTGTTTGAAAAGGTTGACCATCTGATGAAGATGTTGTGCCATTGCCTTCAATTGGGCATTCGTTAAAACAGCTAACGCTGCCGAATAGGTTTCGTCACGAATATGCCAATCTTGCAACCACGATAATTTTGAATACGTTACACTAGGACAAGATTGGGACATTTTGCTCAAGCCAAGATTGATGCCGTCTGCCAAAATTGCAGTCAGCAAAAGCGTTTTATCTTCAGCAATTTCATTGCTTTTCAAGTGGGTGAAATGCTCGGTGAAATTTGTCCATTGATCGACTTCGAGCAGTAATTTACATGCGGTAACAACGCAGTAGCTTTATCCACAAAAGATTTTGCATTTTTTGGGATGCTCGTTAAACCTGTTGCAGTAATTGTGGCATCGGGCAAGGCATCTTCAGCCGCTAGTTTGTTGATATGTGCTAATCGTTTTTCAAGCAGCTCTAATCTTTCAGTCAGATATTGGGCGCAATCCATTTGGGGCAATGCTTGGTTTTATTTTAGTTCGGTGAATTTTTCAAATGGAATCAGGTAAGTATTGAAATCCTTGAATTGTCGTGAGCCTTCAACCCACGCATCACCTGAACGTAAAACATTTTTCAATTCCGATAATAAGCACAATTCGTAATAACGACGATCAATATCTTTGCCTTTGAAAACAACCTCTTTCCATCGTTTTTTCACAAAACTGATCGGCGTGTCATCAGGTAACTTGCGAGTATTTTCAGCATTTAAACGACGTAAAATTTCAACGCCTGCCAAAATATCTTTGGATGATGGCGTGGCTTGAATTTTCAACACGTCCAAAAATGCAGGAACATAGCGGCGTAGCGTGCTGTAATGACTGCCCATCAAATCCAAGTAATCAAAAGATTCGGGTTGTGTCAGTAATTGAACTTCTGTAATGCTAGTTTCAAAATCAGTCCATGAAATTACGGATTCAATCGCGGCAAAGGGATCGGTTTCATTTTGTTTGGCATCGAGTAAGGCTTGACCAATCTTGCTATACAGCAGCATTTGATTGTTTATCGCTTTGCCTGATTGTTGGAATTGCTTTTGGTGAGTATTTTTTGCTGTGCTGAATAATTTTTCGATGATTCGGTCGTGCAAATCAATGATTTCATCTGTAATGGTAGCACCAGTGCCTCCAATTATCGTGCTTGATGAGGCACAAGCAAACACCCAAAATTTAGGACTGACATTTATAATCTGCTCGGCAAATTTCTCACCCGCAACTGATAGAGCGTTGTTTGGCTTACCAGCTTTGCCCTCGCCAACGGCAGAAAAACACGAAAAGAACGACTAAAAACGAGTTCGCTGCGCTCACAAATTTAATTTTTAGCGGGGCTTCATTGCCAGCCCCGCAGCCCGCTAGGATATTTTCTACTGAACTGATGTTCAGCGCAATCAATTTTAAGGCGGTAAATTTGCGATTACAGGCGTTTTTATTTGCTTTTATACCTAATGGGTAGCAATAAAATTTTTATGTCGTTCTACGGGCTTAAAAATGGCTTTTTTGAATTAAATACCCTAGGCATCAAGCATAATTCTGTTTAGCATATCCATACGCTCGTGAAGAATTGCAATAATGCGGGGGATTTTCTTTTCGGAATGAATATAAAATGCTTACATTTGCTCATTAAAACTTGAGGGTAACGCTTGGAAAAAGACCGTGAGTACGCTGTTTTAGCTGCAATTTTTTTAAAATGCTCTTCTAACAATTGCGGGTAATGCAAAGATTGTTTTTCACCCCACTGGTTGAAAGTGTAACTAGCAATATCTTTGATGTCATCTTGCGCTGATGCTGTTAAATCGTAAAGTAACATTCCATTACCGCATTTCTTGATGAGTTTCTTCAAATATCTGTCTAATAGATTTTTGAATTACATTATTGTCTTCCGCCGCTTTGATGCGTGGTTCAAGGAAAGCCTCAAGTTGAAGCAAAGCGTTGCCTTCATCGGCTGTTAATGTTTCAGGTAAAACTTTTTTTAAACCATAATCTTTGATGCTTTGACCATTCAAACTTGCAATAACTTTGATTCGTTGATGTTGTTCGTGTGTTATGTCAACGGATAAGCGCATAAAAAATCTCTCCAAAAATATAATTTTATCCTAAGTAGCGAAAGACCTCGCCGTTTAGGGCGAGGAGGATGTCAATTGTTGAATATATCAGAAAACAATAAATGAACATTTGTACAAATGTTCATTTTGTCTAAAAATTTGAGGTTAGAAATTTTATTTTTGGGTTAAAAGTTATTCACAATTTTTGCCTCGCGCGCACGCGCTTAAAGACTATTAAAAACTATTAAAGACTATTAGGGCAAAAATGACTTGCTTGCAACTTGTTGAAACTAAATATAAAAAACGGCTTTTTTTTATCCACAGCATCGCTCGATGTCCCCACTTTCATCGCTCGATGTCCCCACTTTCATCGCTCGATGTCCCCACTTTCATCGCTCGATGTCCCCACTTTCATCGCTCGATGTCCCCACTTTCATCGCTCGATGTCCCCACTTTCATCGCTCGAAAACGGCACTATTTTTTATGTTCAATCACTTTATTTTTGGTTATGTGTACAAGGTCATTTTCGTCAATGCACCAATCTTGAATATCGCCAGTTGCTTTCCAATCATCAAGCGCACGACGCAAAGCAGCGCGAAAATGAAAAAGTTGCGCTGTGCGACTTCCTGATAAATCGCGTAATGTTTCAACTTTATAGGGATAAGGGGTCTTATGGGTGGCATAAAAACCTTGCAACCAAAGAGCAAGCGGCTTTCCAGCTATTTGCCGTCGTGTGTTAATATCTAAAGCAGTCCACCCAGAACGAAGCAATACCCCAAGTTGGGGGTTTAACTGAATAACATAACGCTTCGTTTCATCGTCTTTGTAAACATGTTGAATAAAGCCGCCAGAATAAGAAAATTTGTCTATTTTCACGGTTACAGGCTGTTGTAATCGGACAAGACTTTCATTTAAAGCCTTAGCCGCATTACCTCCCTTAGTTCGCTCTAATAGCCTTAATAAACCGCGCTCTGATATTTGACAGGTTAATGTCTCTGGGTTTCGTTGCGCTTCATTCTCCACAGCAAGCAATACTTCCAAATCATCTTGGTTAAACTGTTCGCCTTTTAATTTAACTTCGACACCTTCAACCGAAGCAACAAGCTCATTATTTAGAAATTTACGGTCTTTACTATGTATTGCGGGGAACAATGCCGAACGCAGTGCAGCGTTAGGAGCTGGTGGGGCTTCTTTATGAAAAAGTGGTAAGTTAACAATTTTGGCGGGTGATTTTGCTTTTACTGGCTGGGCTTCTGGCTTTATTTGGTTATTTTTTATCTCATTAAATTTTTTGATTGCTGACGATTTATAAACTCGCTTGAGTACACCTGCTTTGTCTTCTTCTATTTCTTTTTGAAATTCAACGAGTAAGTTTTGATAGATTTGCTCTACTTCGGCAATTTCTGCATCTGTAAAATTTTTAAGATCTGGGTAGCGTTCTACTGAGAAATTATTTTTTGTCATTTTTTGACTTTCCTTACTGACTTTCGTCTGCTAATCTAGTCAGGCAGTTAAAGCTGGGAAGCTACAAACTGTCTGAAGTGATAAATTGATTCTTAAATGAATCAGTGAGTTGTAAAAAAGTCGCTGCTCTTTAGTCGGAGGTTAAGCGGCTTTTTTCGTTTCAGGACATTACGCTTTTATTTTTCCCCTGCCAAACAACTTATTAAACAAGCTGTTTATTTTAATAAGTTCCTCTTGCTTTTCTTCTATCATCTGCTTCATCATCAAGACGACGGCGCAAGTCTTTCCGTTCTTCTTTCAATATTTCCGCTTGCTCCATAAGCAAAGCATTTTGCCGTTTTAAAGCAGCTATTTCCAGCATTTCCTTTGCTGTTTCGTATCGTTCACCAATACCATCGCCATTGGTACTTCCGATGCTCATTAATGGGTAAACACGATGTAATTCTGCTGGCGAAATCGTCAGTTCAAGGATTTCAACACTTATCTGATTCCTTTTGAAAAATTCACCGAACTAAAACAAAACCAAGCATTGCCCCAAATGGATTGCGCCCAATATCTGACTGAAAGATTAGAGCTGCTTGAAAAACGATTAGCGCACATCAACAAACTGGCGGCTGAAGATGCCTTGCCCGATGCCACAATTACTGCAACAGGTTTAAAAATTACCCCGATTGAGACGAGCATCCCAAAAAATGCAAAATCTTTTGTGGATAAAGCTACTGCGTTGTTACCGCATGTAAAAATCACTGAATTACTGCTCGAAGTCGATCAATGGACAAATTTCACCGAGCATTTCACCCACTTGAAAAGCAATGAAATGGCTGAAGATAATAACGGCAATTTTGGCAGACGGTATCAATCTTGGCTTGAGCAAAATGTCCGAATCTTGTCCTGGCGTGACTTATTCAAAATTGTCATGGTTGCAAGATTGGCACATTCGTGACGAAACCTATTCAGCCGCATTAGCGGTTCTAACAAATACTCAATTGAAACAACCGTTTGCTTCACATTGGGGCGATGGAAAAACTTCTTCGTCGGATGGTCAACCATTCAAAACAACAAATGCAGCTAAAGGCAAAGGGCAAGTCAATCCCAAAAATGGCAGTGAGCCAAACAGGCAATTTTATACGCACGTTACCGACCAATATTCACCATTCAGTTCCCGAATTATCAACGTCGGCGTGCGTGATGCCACTTACGTTTTGGACGGTTTGTTGTATCACGAATCGGATTTACGCATTGAAGAACATTACACGGATACATCGGGTTTTACGGATCAAGTGTTTGGCATGATGCACTTGTTGGGTTTCAAATTAGCTCCACGAATCAGAAATTTGAGTGAAATAAAATTATTCACACCACCAAAACAGAACAAAAATTACTCAGCGTTACAAGCCATGATTAGCGGCGAGGAAATCAACGTCAATCGAATCAAAAAATTCAACGCTTGGCGGTTTCAATTCAACAAGGTTCTGCGACTGCATCACTGCTGTTACGAAAACTCAGCAATTACCCACGTCAAAATGGTTTAGCCCTTGCTCTACGCGAGATAGGACGAATTGAACGAACCCTTTTTGTTTTGGATTGGTTGGAAAATGTGGGAGATTAGCGTTGGTTACTTCTGCAATTGTTCTTTGGAACACGGCTTATATGGAAAAAGCTGTGCAATTGATGAGCGAGCGGGATGATAAATTCGATTTGGATTTGTGCAAACATTTGTCGCCACTCGGTTGGGAACATATCGGCTTGACTGGAGATTATGTTTGGAAGTTGAACGATAAAGAAAAGACTTTAATTTCAGATGGTTGAGCTTTTAGAAATTCCTTAACGGGGGATTTACCCCGTTTCGTGCGTCGACCCGTTGAATAATTAAATTCAAATAATCGATAGCTATCAAAGACAATCATTTCTATACTTTTAATATAGATATTATTTCTATATAATGAGCGTCATGACAACAAAGCAACGCTTTCGTAACAAATACCGCCTTGAACTTCGTGAAAATGACCATGAGCCAATGCACGTTCATTTTGTTGGCGGTGATATAAACGCGAAAATAGACCTACGAACCTTGAACATTATTGCAGGTGTTATTCCTGCTAATTTGAGAAAAGAAGTTTTAGCGTGGTTACAAGAAAATCAAACCAGCATGATTGAGGAATGGAAAATATGTCAAAAACAATGAAACGTCCACGACTTTTAGCTGTTGAAGCACTCGACGATTACAAGTTACGCCTACATTTTATAAACGGTAGTATTTTCACGGTTTCGATGGCAGATGAGTTAGAAAAAACAGCGCGGCTACGTCTTTTAAAAGACCCTAATCAATTTAAAAAAGCCTCCATAATTGAAGGCGAAGGATGGACGGTTGAATGGCAAGATTTAGATATTCAGTTTTGCGCGGATATTCTTTGGCTTGATGCCCAAGCGCAAAATACAACTGATGAGAATACAAAGATTTTTGTAATGTGGCGAGCGCGTAACGGTTTATCATTGACTGAGGCGGCAAAAGAATTAGGCATGACACCGCGTACTATGAGTGCTTATGGAACAGGGCAAAGACCTGTACCTCGTTATATTGCGCTGGCTTGTAAAGGCTGGGAAAAAGAAAATAACGCATTTATGTAGCGGCGATAAACAACATCATAGTTTCGGGTCGACGCACGAAACGGAGTAAATCCCCCGTTAAGGAATTTCTAAAAGCTCAACCATCTGAAATTAAAGTCTTTTCTTTATCGTTCAACTTCCAAACATAATCTCCAGTTGCTGCATCAGGGGGACAGTCACAAGCTGCGGAGGATTCGTGTCCCCCTGGTTTTTAGATTGATATTGATTGCTATAGGTTTCTGACAACTGTATTGGGTTGTCACTGAACCCTTCTAACTGAGCTAGATTCGATGTTTTTTCAGAAGTATTTTGAGAGTTGTTCGCAATTATCGGGTAATTACTAATAAATAGGCTAGTAAGCTGACCAAAATCCCCCCCATAGCTAATGCGTTCAAATTATAAGCGGGTTTACTCACAAATTTAAAGCCCGTAATATTGTGTCGTGGTTTAAGAATGGTAAACGTACTGCACAAAAGCCACTGGATTACGGCAAAGAGTATGCCTTCAAGTCCTTGCTATTCGTGCAGGAAGTGACCGCCATGTGATTAAGCTGGAAAGGTTCTATCTTGATGCACTAAGCAATGTAGGCGTTGAGAATGTGCCTGATTTCTTGAGTTCGCAGGTAGAACGTGAGTGGCAAGAAACTACTGGCGCGAAGTCGATAACCAAAATGGTAAAACACGCGATCGTCAATCAACTCACTCAACAAGGCAGACAGAGCTATGAGCAATGAAAATCAAGACATACGCTGGAAACAACGCTTTGATAACCTTCAATCGGTTTATAAATTGTTGCAGGAAGCTCTTGACGCTAACACCCAAACGCCTAACAGTAAATTGATTCAAATGGCACTCATCAAAGCGTTTGAAATGACGTTTGAGCTATCTTGGAAAACAATGAAAGATTTTCTTGCTTATAACGGCATTGACGTTAAGTTCCCGCGTGAAATCATCAAACAGGCATTTGCTAACGATATTATCGTTGATGGACAATTGTGGATTGATATGTTAGAAGACCGTAATTTAATGACCCACACTTATGACGAAGAACGCGCCCACGAAGCAATCCAACACATTTGTCAGGATTATTTGCAAGGATTAGCGCAACTGCATCAATACCTACTCGATAGGTTGGCTTAATGTTTGGCTTACATGAACGCACGTTAGCGGCTATCGAAACGTGCTTGCAACATTATCCTGAAATTTCATGGGTGAAAATTTATGGATCACGGGCAAAAGGGAATTTTCAACGTGGCTCCGACATTGATTTAGCTTTTAGTTGTCCAGTGAATTGCGCGGCAAAATTACTCGATGCTCTTGATAATTTGCCAACTCCGTATTTGTTCGACGTGACACATTACGAAAGTCTAAAAAATGAAGCTCTCAAATCACATATAGACCGTGTTGGTGTGCTGATTTACCTTGCTAACAGTTGTGAATTTATCAAACCTTATTCGCCGCAAATTCAACAACAGGCATTGTTTTAAAGCGATTTTTCAAAAACTAACAAAATACTTTTATGATGTTCGACTACGATGATAAGGAATTATCGCCGATTGAACTGCACGCCAAATTTATTGAATTCATGCCTGAATTTAAGAATGTGGGTATGCTCATCGTGCCTAGCAGTAGTGCGGGGGTTCATTTAGCTGACGACGCGCCCCCAGACGTGTAATCAAATCGGGTTGCCACATTTATTGCCATCAGCTTTAGCAATTGAAGAACTTTGTGCTGAAGCGATTACCAATGCTAACCGTCGGATATACGACAAACTAACGGATAAATTATCGGAATTTCATCGCAAAAAACTCAATGACCTTCTGAAAATTAAGCCAGACAGTAAATTCACTTGGTTAGCGTGGATACGGCAATCTCCTAAAAAAGTCAGTACAACTCAAATCCTTGAACACATCGAGCGTTTGAAAAAATTGCTCGACTTGCAATTGATGGCACAACACGCCACTTTAGGCGTTCATCAAAATTGGTTGTTAAAAATTGCTCGTGAAGGCTCGCAAATGACAGTTCAACATCTGATGGATTTTGAAGATAAACGTCGTTATGCCATATTGGTGGCACTGGTTATTGAAAGTACCGCTACCATTACAGATGAAATCATTGATTTACATGACCGAATCATTGAAAAATTATTCAACACTGCAAAAAATACGCATCAAAAACAATTTCAACAATCTGGTAAAGCTATCAATCATCAAATGCTGTTGTACAGCAAGATTGGTCAAGCGTTACTTGATGCCAAACAAAATGAAACGGATCTGTTTGTCGCGATTGAATCTGTGATTTCATGGGAAGATTTTGAAACCAGCATCACTGAAGTTCAATCACTAACACGGCTTATATGGAAAAAGCTGTGCAATTGATGAGCGAGCGGGATGATAAATTCGATTTGGATTTGTGCAAACATTTGTCGCCACTCGGTTGGGAACATATCGGCTTGACTGGAGATTATGTTTGGAAGTTGAACGATAAAGAAAAGACTTTAATTTCATATAGTTGAATTTTTAGAAATCCATTAACCGGGTATTTGCCCCGTTTCGTGCGTTGCCCCCCATTATACAGATTTAAAAAAAATGAATTTCCCCGTTAGACAGTTTTATCTCAAGTGTAGCTTGGTGGTGTTAAATTTTAATCAGCGTATCATCGAGCCACTCTCAGTGTAACTTGCTGCTAGTACATTGAAATATATGCTAATTTTTGTAAATATTTCGTTGGCTTATTACTTAATAGAGGAATTTCACGATGGCTAATATCTTTGGTACACCAGGCGATGACACAATAAACGGCGGACCCGGCGATGACAATATTGAGGGATACACAGGGAACGATGTTTTAACTGACACAATGGGTAGTAATACCATTATGGGGGGAACAGGCGATGACATATTGGTAAGCGGTATTGGTAATGACACATTAGATGGTGGTACGGGAAATGATTATCTGAACGCTGGCGACGGTGATAATTATCTGGATGGTGGTACTGGCAACGACATGATAATTAGCGGCGATGGTACTGATTTTATCTATGGTGGGTCGGGCGACGATACCATATACAGTAACGCAGGCAATGATACGATTGATGGTGGCTCAGGCATTGATTATATCGATGCTGGTGCTGGTGATGACAGCATTGACGGTGGCTCTGGCGCAGACAGTATTATCGGTGGCATGGGTGGCGACATCATGACCGGTGGTTCTGGGGCAGATTTATTTATTTACAGAAGCCTAGCGGAATCAGCTCCAAGCAATATGGATACTATTGTTGATTTTGCACACAGCGACTACGATAAAATCGATTTGTCTGCTATTGATGCCGATACCACACAACCTGGTATGCAGCATTTCACATTTATAGGTTCAAATGCTTTCAGTGCGCCTGGTCAGGTACGTTTCGATTCTGTCACACATACTTTATATGCCACTGATAATGCAAGTCATACAGCAGATTTCGCGATACAAATGAGTGGTGTTCCGAGCTTAGATGTCACTGATTTTGTCTTGACAAGTTTATCAAACATTGTTGATGGCACCGCAAATTTACTCGAAGGCGATACAGGGGCAAACACGCTAACCGGTGGACCAGGCGATGACGTATTGAATGGTTATTCAGGCAATGATTTGCTGACCGATCTTCAAGGTAACAATAAATTATTCGGTGGCACTGATAATGATACCTTGACAACTGGCGCAGGTAATGATTGGTTAGATGGCGGCACGGGAAATGACAGATTGTTTGCAGGCGAAGGCAACGATACCTTAGACGGTGGAACAGGCGATGATTACCTTGATGGTGGTCCAGGTAATGATAGTCTAATCGGTGGCACAGGCGATGACACCCTTATTGGCGGTCCAGGCAATGATACGTTAACAGGTGGCACAGGTGCGGATACGTTTGTTTTCACACCTTCAGATGTTACACATGATGTGATTACAGACTTCAATAGTGTTGATGGCGATAAAATCGACATTGTTGCTGGTACAGCTATGCCTAGCATGCCGCAGAATTTTTCTTTCCTTAAAAGTGCGGTGTTTAATGCGCCGGGGCAGATGTATTTTGATCCGTCATCCCATGTTTTATCTGTGAGTACCAGCGGAAATGCCACGCCAGATTTCTCAGTTACCTTGACTAACGTAAGTAGTTTGAAAGCATCGGATGTTATTTTCACACCAGTAACGTTATCAAATATTGTCGCGGGTTCAACTGCCAATTTAGTTGAAGGTAATACAGGTGCAAATACATTGATTGGTGGCTCGGGTGACGATGTATTGAATGGCTATTCAGGCAATGATGTACTAACTGATCTTTCTGGCAATAATAAATTGTTCGGTGGTCCCGATAATGACACATTAACCACTGGCGACGGCAATGATTGGTTAGATGGCGGCACAGGCGATGATATTTTAAACGCAGGCAATGGTAATAACTGGCTCGATGGTGGCACAGGCGATGATAAATTAACCGCTGGCACCGGTAATGATACGTTGTACGGTGGCACAGGTGATGATTACCTTGATGGTGGTGCTGGTAATGACTTGTTAGATGGTGGTACTGGCAATGACACCCTTATCGGCGGTCCAGGTAATGATACCTTAACAGGCGGCACAGGTGCAGATACGTTTGTTTTTTACACAGGTGCGAATTCAGGTACAGACACGATTACCGACTTCAATAGCGTTGACGGCGATAAAATTGACCTTTCCGGTTTCGATGCGAATGTCAATGCGCCTGGCTTACAACAAAATTTTTCCTATCTCAAAAGTAGTGCAGCTATTCAGCCAGGTCAAATTCATTTTGATGTGAAATCACACGTTTTATCTGTCAGTAACGATGCAGGAGCTGCGCCGTTTACTATTAAATTACCTGGCGTGAGCAGTTTTGATATGTCCAATGTTATTTTTAATAAATCAGTGTTATCTAATCTCGTGATTGGAACATCTAATTTTGTCGAAGGTAATACGGGAGCTAACACGTTGATTGGTGGCTCAGGTGACGATGTATTGAATGGCTATTCAGGCAATGATGTGCTGACGGATCTTTCTGGCAATAATAAATTGTTCGGTGGTCCCGATAATGACACATTGACTACTGGTGCAGGCAATGATTGGTTAGACGGCGGCACAGGGAATGACATTTTAAATGCGGGTGAAGGTAATAACTGGTTGGATGGTGGAACCGGTAATGATCGACTGTATGCTGGTGCGGGTAACGATACGCTATATGGCGGCACAGGCGATGATTATCTCGACGGCGGTGCAGGTAATGACTTCTTAGATGGTGGCACAGGCGATGATACCCTTATCGGTGGTCCAGGCAATGACACCTTGACTGGTGGCACTGGAGCTGACACGTTTGTTTTTTACAGGTCAGGGAACTCTGGTATAGACACCATTACCGATTTCAATAGCGTTGATGGCGATAGGATTGATCTTTCTGGTTTAGATGCTAATAGCAATTTGCCCGGTCTACAACAGAATTTTTCTTTCGTTCAAAGCGCGGTGTTTAACGCACCGGGTCAAATGTATTTCGATCCGTCATCGCATATTTTATCTATCAGTACCGCTGGAAATTCCACACCTGATTTATCAATTAAATTGGCAGGGGTGAATAGTTTTGACATGTCTAATGTCATTTTTACTAATCCTGCAATGTCAAACCTTGTTTTAGAAGGCGACACAGGGAATAACACCGTGACTGGCGGAGTCGGTGATGATGTATTGATTGGTCTTCCTGGCAATGATGTACTCTTTGATACGTCTGGTAATAATAAATTGTTTGGTGGGTCAGGCAACGATGTATTAACGACCGGTGATGGTAATGACTGGTTAGATGGTGGTCCAGGCGATGATATTTTACACGCTGGCGAAGGTAATAACTGGCTCGATGGCGGCACGGGTGATGACCAATTGTATGCCGGTTCGGGCAACGACACGCTTTACGGTGGCACAGGCGATGATTATATCGAAGCGGGTGCAGGTAATGATTATTTAAATGGTGGCACAGGCGTTGATACTCTTATCGGTGGCATGGGTGCAGATACCATGACTGGTGGCACAGGTGCAGATATTTTCACTTACAATTCATTGAGTGAATCAGGCATAACGGCTGACACGAGAGACGTTATTACCGATTTCGTACACAGTGACGGCGACAAAGTAAGTTTCCGTGGTATCGATGCAAATACCAGTGCAACTGGCATTCAAGGTTTCACTTATATCAATACGGCAGCATTTAGCGCACCAGGTCAAATACGTTTTGATCCCTCGACAAATATGTTATCCGCTACTGATAATGCGAGCCTTCAAGCAAATTTTTCACTCACACTCACAGGTATTACAACCTTCCAGTTATCTGATCTTCTTCTTTAATATTTTTTAAGTCTGACCACTAAACAAAAAGTAATTTGTTTGGTGGTTAAATTTATAAATTTATGAAAATAACTAAAGAAGGTTGGCAACTATGCAGAAAAAAACTCGCACCGCCACTGTTATCAGTCCAGTTATTGATTTTAAAAAAGTAGGCTTCGCACAGTCAGATTTTCTGACTAATATGAGTTATGAATTACGCACACCACTTAATGCAATTCTTGGCTTTGCACAATTACTAGAAACAGATTCTTTACCGTTGAAAAGTAGCCAAAAAGCGAGCGTTGAGCAAATTTTGCAAGCTGGTTGGTATATGTTGGAGTTTATTAACAAAATTATTGAGTTAGCATTGAGTGAATCTGGGAAGATTTCGCTTTCATTTGAACCGGTTTCATTGCGTGACGTGTTACTCGATTGTCAAAAAATCATCGAACCGTTGGCACAAAAACGTAACATTTCAATACATTTCCCTCTGCTAGATAAACCTTATTTCGTTAAAGTTGACCACACTCGAATAAAGCAAATTTTGGTCAGTTTATTGTCTAACGCCATCAAATATAATCGTCCCGAAGGCTCGGTTGATGTGACGTATAGCATCATCAATAAAACACATATTCGCCTCATCATACGCGATACAGGTCACGGATTATCCTCCGAAAAACTTGAACAACTTTTTGAACCATTCAATCGTCTCGGACAAGAATCTAGCGGTGAGGCGGGTGTTGGCATTGATTTAGTAATGTCTAAGCTGCTTGTGGAATTGATGGGGGGTAATCTTGGGGTAGAAAGCACTGTCGATATTGGAAGTGTATTTTGGTTTGAATTTGCTTTAACGCATCACACCAAAAAATCAATTAGAGAAAGTGAAGTCGTAGAACTTTCGACGGGGATAGCGCGAAAAGAAATAAATAACGTTTCCGCAAAAGAATCAAAGCCGAAATTAGATGTTCATGACATTTTTAATGCAAAAATTTTGATTGTTGATGATCAAGAAGCGAATGTTCTGTTGCTTGATCAAATGCTTCATGAAGCGGGTTATACATCCATTTCTTTTACGATGAATCCGTATGCCGTCAATGATTTGAATCGTAAAAATCATTACGACTTGATTTTGCTTGATTTACAAATGCCGGGGATGGATGGTTTTCATATTATGGAAAATTTGAAGCAAAGTGAATGCGATGGTTATCTGCCAGTTATTGTGATTTCTGCTCACGAAAAATACAGAGTACGCGCCTTACAAGAAGGTGCAAAAGATTTTATCAGTAAGCCCTTTAATTTATCTGAAGTTTTGATGCGAATTTACAATATGCTCGAAGTGCGTTTGTTGCATAAGGAATCAAAAAATTACAGTTTGAAGCTAGAAAAAGTAGTACGCGAGTTGCGTGAAACAGAATCTAATCTACTCAGTGCTGAAGGGGTTTTATCGAAAGAAAAAGCCGTTCTCAATGAAAATATGCTGCAACTACGCGAAGCCAATGCCACGCTTGTTTCAAACAATATTGAAGCGCACACGCTCACGAAAAAAATGGAAGAGGCGAAAGTTAAAATGACCCATTTAGCGCAACATGATGCCCTTACAGGATTACCCAATCGTCTTTTACTAAATGATCGACTTGCACAAATGGTTTCTTTGGCAGACCGTCAAAATAAATTGTTTGCAGTCATGTTTTTGGATTTAGATTACTTCAAACTTATCAATGATGAGTATGGACATTCTATTGGCGATAAGGTGTTACAAGTGGTGGCTAGACGTTTGCTGGCATGTGTACGTCATTCAGATACTGTTTGTCGTCAAGGTGGCGATGAATTTGTCATCTTACTCACTGATATTGAACAGCCTGAATGTGCGGTAAATAGTACAAAAAGCGTTGCAAAAAAAATCCTAAAAGCTTTAACGACACCTTATCTCATTGATGGACTTGAAATGAAGGCTTCGGTGAGTATTGGTATTAGCATGTATCCCGACAATGGTTTGGATGCAGATACCTTAATCAAAAATGCAGACACCGCCATGTATCGCGCGAAAGAAGCGGGACGCGATAGTTATCAATTTTTTGAATAGTAGGGGCAGCCCTGGTGGCTGCCCTTCACTTCAACAACTTTGAATAGCCCTCCAACACCCAAAACCATCAAACACACGCAACAATAGGCAACGTGCAATCATCAAAATTGATTGTGAAAAATACAGGGCAGCCACGAGGGCTGCCCCTACATACATAAATGAGGTTGATTATGTCGCAAAAAACATCACCGTCACCTACTGTCATCTTTAAATCTGACGTACTCCAAAAAGCAATTTTCAATAGTTCAGATTTTTCCTGTGTCGTTACCGATACAAAAGGTGTGATTCAAATTTTCAATGTCGGCGCAGAAAAGATGTTGGGATATTCTGCCCAAGAAGTTATCCATAAAATGACGCCTGCTGACATCGCAGACCCAACAGAAATTATGATTCTCGCAAAGGCGTTGAGCGACGAACTCGAAATACCAATTGTTGAAGGTTTCGACTCTTTGGTGTTGAAAGCCTCGCGCGGCATTAGCGATAGTTACGCGCTCATTTTTATTCGCAAAGACAGCAGTCAATTTTCTGCAATTGTATCGGTAACAGCTCTGCGCGATGATGAAGACGTTATTACAGGTTATTTGTTTATTTACACGGATAATGCAGCACGCCATCAAGAAGAGGATGCCATTCGCACGGTTTCTGAATATTCGCGCAGTTTGATAGAAGCAAGTCTTGATTCTTTTGTCACAATTAGCGCAGAAGGCAAAATCACCGATGTCAACACTGCAACTGAATTAGTCACAGGCGTTGATAGAGAAAATTTAATTGGTAGCGATTTTGCAAATTATTTCACCGAACCCGAAAAAGCCAGTGAAGGTTATCAACTGGTGTTTTCGCAAGGCAGTGTGACAAATTATCCGCTGACTTTGCGTCACGTTTCAGGCAAAGTCACAGACGTACTTTATAACGCCAGCGTTTATCGTGGTCATAACGGCGATGTACTAGGTATTTTTGCTGCCGCGCGAGATGTTACGGAACGCAAAAAAGAAGAAGCCTTGCTTAAAGCCGGTGCGTTACAAAGTGCAATTTTTAACAGCGCGAATTTTTCCAGCATTGCCACCGATGCGAAAGGCGTAATTCAAATTTTCAACGTCGGTGCAGAACGCATGCTCGGTTATGTGGCGGCTGAAGTGATGAATAAAATCACGCCCGCCGATATTTCTGACCCGCAAGAAGTCATTGCTCGCGCACAAGTTTTGAGTGATGAACTCGGCACGCATATTACCCCTGGTTTTGAAGCCTTGGTATTTAAGGCTTCACGGGGTATCGAAGATATTTACGAACTCACTTATATTCGCAAAGACGGCAGTCGTTTTCCGGCAGTCGTTTCGGTCACAGCGTTGCGCGATGATGAGGAAAGTATTATTGGCTATTTGCTGATTGGTACGGACAACACCGCTCGCAAACAAGCCGAAGAAGCCTTATTAAAAGCCGACGCATTGCAAAGCGCGATTTTCAACAGTGCGAATTTTTCCAGCATTGCCACCGATGCGAAAGGCGTAATTCAAATTTTCAACGTCGGTGCAGAACGCATGCTCGGTTATGTTGCCGCCGATGTGATGAATAAAATTACGCCCGCCGATATTTCTGACCCACAAGAAGTCATTACCCGCGCCCAGGCCTTGAGTGATGAATTGGGGACACCGATTACCCCAGGTTTTGAAGCCTTGGTGTTTAAGGCTTCACGCGGCATCGAAGATATTTACGAACTGACTTATATTCGCAAAGACGGTAGTCGTTTTCCAGCGGTGGTATCGGTCACAGCATTACGCGATGCACAAGGAATTATTATTGGTTATTTGCTCATTGGTACGGATAACACCGCGCGTAAGCAAGCCGAAGAAGCCTTACTTAAAGCAGGTGCGTTGCAAAGCGCGATTTTTAACAGTGAGAATTTTTCCAGCATTGCCACCGATGCGAAAGGCGTGATTCAAATTTTCAACGTTGGGGCAGAACGCATGCTCGGTTATGTTGCTGCCGATGTGATGAACAAAATCACACCTGCCGATATTTCGGATCCGCAAGAAGTCATTACCCGCGCCCAAGCCTTGAGTGATGAACTGGGGACATCAATTACCCCGGGTTTTGAAGCCTTGGTGTTTAAAGCCTCGCGTGGCATCGAAGATATTTACGAATTGACCTATATTCGCAAAGACGGTAGTCGTTTTCCGGCAGTGGTATCGGTCACAGCCTTACGCGACGCGCAAGGTGCGATTATTGGTTATTTGTTGATTGGTACAGACAATACTATTCATAAACAAATTGAAGCCGAACAAACCTTACTTGCTCAACGTCTGCGTGACCAACAGTTTTACACCCGTTCGTTATTTGAATCGAACATTGATGCACTGATAACCACTGACCCATCTGGTATTATCACAGACGTGAATAAACAGATGGAAGTATTAACGGGTTGCACGCGCGATGAGTTAATTGGTGCGCCATTTAAAAATCATTTCACGCATCCTGAGCAAGCCGAAGCGGGAATTAAACTGGTCATAAATCACAAAAAAATTACGAATTATGTCCTAACTGCTCGCTCAATCGATGGCAAAGAAACCGTGGTTTCTTACAACGCCACGACTTTTTACGATAGAAACAGAAAATTGCAAGGCGTTTTCGGTGCCGCCCGCGATATAACAGAGTTAAAACGTTTAGATCAGGTATTACGCGAAAAAAATATTGAGTTAGAAAATGCGACGTTAGTGGCTGAAAAAGCCAATCTGGCGAAATCGGACTTTCTTTCTAGCATGAGCCACGAATTACGCAGTCCATTGAATGCCATTTTAGGATTTGCAGAATTGATGGAATCCGACCCCATTCCACCTACGCCAAGCCAAAAATTAAGCCTTGCACAAATTGTGAAAGCGGGCTGGCATTTACTCACACTCATCAACGAAATTCTGGATTTGGCAAAGGTCGAATCGCGGCAAATGCCATTGTCAAAAGAAGCGGTTTCATTGTCAGAAGTGATGTTGGAATGCAAAGCGATGGTCGAACCCCTCGCAAAACAACGGGGCATAAAATTGAGCATTCCCCTGTTTGATGTGCCTTATTTTGTCATTGCCGACAGGGTGCGACTCAAACAAGTGTTCATCAATTTGTTATCTAATGCCATCAAATATAATCGCCCGAATGGCACGATTATCGTCGCTTGCACTAACATTCTCGAACGTACTCGCATCACTATCGCTGATACGGGTTTTGGTTTATCGCCTGACAAAATAGATCAGCTCTTTCAAGCCTTTAATCGTCTTGGACGTGAAGCCAATAGCGAAGAAGGAACGGGCATAGGTCTTGTCGTTTCGAAACGAATGGTTGAACTCATGGGCGGCACAATTGGCGTTGAAAGTACCGTCGGTGTTGGCAGTGTGTTTTGGTTTGAACTCGCTTCGATTTCTGAACCTAAACAACTCGCCGAAGAAAAAAACGAAGAAATTACATTTTTACCCCCACAAAATTCGCCTGTTACGCGGTTATCAACCTTGCTTTATGTGGAAGACAATCCTGCTAATTTAAAATTAGTTGAACAAATTATCAGTCGTCATCCTGATATGAAGTTATTGATGGCTACAGATGGAAAACTTGGTGTCAAAATGGCGCGTGAACATTTACCGGACGTAATTTTGATGGACATTAACTTACCCATCATAAATGGTTTTGAGGCGTTAGAAATATTGCGAAAAGATTCGCTGACGGCACAAATCCCCATTATTGCGGTGAGCGCAAATGCGATGCCTGACGATGTTCAAAAAGGCATTGATGCCGGATTTTTTCGTTATATAACAAAACCAATTCGAGTTAATGAGTTAATGACGGTACTTAATTTAGCATTGGAATCTTTACGGGAGTAAATGCACTATGACCATTCACGCCATCAATTCAGCGGCTATTTTGCAAAGTAAAATTTTGATTGTCGATGACCAAGAAGCCAATGTTATTTTGCTTGAGCAGATTCTTTTGCGTGAAGGCTATGTTTTGATAACGTCTACGATGAACCCGTGCGAGGTTTGTGAACTACATCGACAAAATAACTATGATTTAATTTTGCTTGACCTGCAAATGCCTGAAATGGATGGTTTTCAGGTGATGGAAGGCTTAAAACAAATTGAAAAAGGCAGTTATTTGTCTGTTTTAGTCATTACTGCCCAGCCAGATCAAAAAATTCGGGCTTTAAAAGAAGGGGCAGAGGATTTTATTAGCAAGCCTTTTGAACGTGCCGAAGTGCTGGTGCGGGTTCATAATATTTTAAAAATTCGTTTATTAAGTAACGAATTGCACAACTATAACGCCGTATTAGAACAGCGTGTCCGCGAAAGAACTGCAGAATTAAAAGAAGGTTATCAAGAAACGATTTTCACGATGACTCGCGCGGCAGAACATAGAGATGAAGATACGGGCGCACATGTTCAACGCATCAGTTATTACAGTCGCGTGCTTGCTCAAACACTTGGCATGGATGAGGAATTTATTGAAAACATCTTTTTTGCTAGTCCGATGCACGACATTGGCAAAATCGGTATTCCTGACCATGTGTTATTAAAACCTTGTGGTTTTATACCTGATGAATGGGACATTATGCGAGAACACGCCGCTATGGGGGCGAAGATCTTGGGTAACAGCAAATCACCTTATCTAAAAATGGGAGCAGAAATTGCGCTCAATCATCATGAACGTTGGGACGGCAGCGGTTATCCAAATGGCAGAAAGGGCGAGGAAATTCCTCTTTCCGCACGCATTATGAGCATTTGTGATATTTACGACGCGCTGCGGAGCAAACGCCCCTATAAATCTGCTTTCGACCACATCAAAACAATAAATATCATTATTTACGGAGATGACCGCACCCAACCAGAACATTTTGACCCCGTTATTCTTGACGCATTCAAACGCACACATGAAGCATTTTGTGCCATTTTTGACGAATACGAAGCCGTGTTGTAAGTTCCATGAATAGCATGCTGGATATATTGGAAGCGAGCATTTTAATCGTTGATGATTTAGAAGCCGATGTCATGTTGTTTGAACAAATTCTACGGCGTGCAGGTTATAACGCGATTACATCTACGATGAATCCATACGACGTTTGTGCATTGCATCTTAAAAATCGTTACGACCTGATTTTACTCGATTTACAAATGCCAAATGTGAATGGATTTGAAATCATGCAAAGCCTTAGAGAAATCGAAAAAGAGGGGTATTTACCCGTAATTGTCATTACAGCCTATCCCGAAGAACGATTACACGCTTTAAAAGCGGGGGCAAATGATTTTATCAGTAAGCCGATTGAAATAGCAGAAGTGCTGGCGCGAGTTCACAATATGTTGGAAGTTCGTTTGCTGCATCGAGCGTTACATAATCACAACGCTATTTTGGCGCAAGAAGTTCAAGAAAGAACGCTTGATTTACAACTTCGAGCTATCGATTTACAAGAAGGATATTTAGAAACAATTTTCACCATGACGAGAGCAGCCGAACTAAAAGATGAAGATGCTGGCGCACACGTTCAACGCATTAGTTATTACAGTCGTGAGCTTGCCAAAATTCTCGGTATGGATGAAAAGTTTATCGACACTATTTTTTTTGCCAGTCCCATGCACGATATTGGCAAAATTGGCATTCCCGATTGTATTTTGCTCAAACCATGCGGATTTACGCCGGATGAATGGTTAATTATGCAAGGACATTCCGCCATGGGTGCAAAGATACTCGGTGAAAGTAAATCGCCTTACCTAAAAATGGGAGCGGAAATCGCGCTCAATCATCATGAACGTTGGGATGGTAGCGGTTATCCAAATGGCATAAAGGAGGAGGAAATCCCTCTTGCCGCACGCATTATGAGTATTTGTGATATTTACGATGCACTGCGTAGCAAACGCCCTTACAAACCTGCCTTTAGCCATCAAAAAGCGTTAAACATTATTACGCATAGCGACGGAAGGACGGCACCCGCTCATTTTGATCCGGTGATTTTGGCTAATTTTCAAGAAAATCATCAAACATTCCGCGATATTTTTGATGGCTAAATGATGTCGTTGCCATTACTAAAAATACCCATTTAGAAATTACTCAGAGCATTATCATGGCAACTTACAGTATTAAATTTAATTTCGACAAAACAGTGAGCGCAATTTATCAAGCTGCATTCCAAACTGCAGCCAATCGTTGGGACAGTATTATTACTGCTGATTTGCCTGACTATAACGGTATTCATGATCTTCTTATCAATGTGTCTATGCCTGCTATTGATGGCGTTCACGGCATATTAGGTCAAGCTGGACCAACGGTATTGCGTCCCATCACAAATTTACCAGCAATCGGCGTTATGATGTTTGATATTGCTGATGTCGTTGATATGGCTAAAAAGAATCTATTGCCTGATGTGATTTTTCACGAAATGGGTCATGTGTTGGGATTTGGTAATTTGTGGCAAACGGATAATTTGAAGAACGCCAGCGGAGATTATATTGGTGTTCATGCACTTGCCGTTTATCGAACACTCGACAACAACCCGACAGTGACAAGTATTCCTATTGAAAAAAATGGCGGTTCAGGCACAGCAGGTGTGCATTGGGATGATCAAACGTTTGGCACGGAATTAATGACCGGTTATACCAGTAATGGCATCATGCCGCTCAGCGCAATGACCATTGGTTCGTTTGAGGATTTAGGTTATAGCGTCGATTACAGCAAAGCAGATCCTTACACGATGCCAACGGGGTTAGAATTGGCGAATTTACAAGAACCAGCCATTAAAGGGACTTTCATCTCAAATATACCAACAGCTCATGACCACGTTATAGTGGGGACTGCTGGCAATGATAAATTATATGGTTTAGGGGGAAACGACACGCTTTTGGGTTTGAATGGGAATGATACTTTAGACGGTGGATTAGGGGTTGATTTCTTAGTAGGTGGGAACGGTAATGACACTTACATTGTTGATAATAAAAACGATCTGATTTATGAAATAAGTACAGGCGGTATAGATACTGTTATAGCTTCGGTTAGTTACACATTACCGTTCAATGTAGAAAATATAACGCTTACGGGTTCAAAGTCCATTAACGGCACCGGTAATGATGGTAATAACGTGTTAATTGGGAATTCTGGTAATAATATTTTAAACGGCGTGAGTGGCAACAATACATTAGATGGCGGTTTAGGCAATGACACATTAACAGGCGGTTCAGGACACAACGTATTTCGTTTTGATACAAAACCCTCTCCAACCAACATCGATAGAATTACTGATTTTGTTGTCGAAGATGACACCATTCAATTAGACCATTCTATATTTTCTAAACTCACGCATAAGGGCGTTTTAGACGCAGCTTATTTTAAAATCGGCACAGCGGCAAGTGATAATAAGAACTATATAATTTATAACCCAAACACAGGAGCTTTGTCTTATGACAGTGACGGTAACGGTCTAAATGTCTCGATAAAAATCGCTACATTAAGTGTGAATTTAGACATGACCAACCATGATTTTTTTGTTATTTAATGATTTCAACCCCAGCGTTCGACGGACTTTTTCTACGATCGACTTCTTCGTCACGTTTTATTTTTCTGCGCTGATGTGCGCTACGTTTTTCTACGGGAGGCCATAGAATTAACTTAGTATTTGTCTCCATGAGTTCATTGATTTTTCTGAGCAACGTAATCTCTTTTTCTTGCTGTTTAATAATCAAATCTTGCCTTTCAACATCAAATTCGAGTTGCTGACGTTTATTTTTACACTCATTCTGATCTTCCGAATTATAGTAACAACGTGAGTCATTATTATTTTGAATTTCCGTGTTATTGCTTCCCATCGAATTAAAGATATTTTGACTAGCAAGGTCGAATAATTCGGAAACATCCACTTCAAATATCTTCGCAATTTGGAGAAGACGCGATATTTGTACATTTGTTTCACCTCTTTCAATGCTGCCATACCCATTTGGAGACATGTCTAATTTATTCGCCATAGTCTCTTGTGACCATTTCCTTTCGTGTCTCATGCAACGTATTTTTCTATGTAACAACATCTTATATCCTTTATTTGAACGAAAAGCAGTAAGGTTCACTGCTTTTCGCAATGTTATTCGTGGACAGATAAATGAAAAATTATCAAAGACTTTAATTATTTAATATGTTGCTGTGCCGTAATAAGCAGCTAAGTATAATTTTTTTAAATCTTCAAGCAATGGTGCGCGAGGATTCGTCCCCGTACATTGGTCGTCTAAGGCATGTTCTGCCATAGAATCCACAGCAGCTAAAAACGCTGTTTCACTCACCTCAGGTAATGCCTCTTTAAGACTAAGTGGAATTTCGACTTGTTGTTTTAGCGATTCGACTTTTTTTATCAACAATTCGATAGTGTCGCTATCCACTTCATCACAACTAAATCTCAAATAATCAACAGCCGCTATATAACGCTCTTTTGCATCGGGACAGTGATATTGCGAAAAAGACGCTTGGCGAAATGGACTATCTGTAGCGTTGTAACGAATTACATGCGTAATCAACAACGCATTTGCCAATCCGTGCGGAAGATGAAAAGTAGACCCTAACTGATGCGCCAATGAATGACAAATTCCCAAAAAAGCATTCGCAAACGCTAAACCCGCAATGGTCGAGGCGTAATGCACACGCTCTCTGGCTTTTGGATTAGCTTCGCCTTCACTGTACGCTGATGGTAAGTATTTAAATAGCAAACGCAAGGCTTCGAGCGAATTAGGTTTTGTGAAATTGCTGGCAAACGGTGAAACCAGCGATTCTAAAGCGTGTGTCAACGCATCAATACCGCCGTAAGCGGTTTGATTTTTAGGTAATTTCATCACCAATTGCGAATCGATAATGGCAATGCTTGGCGTTAAAGAATAATCTGCTAATGGGTATTTGATGCCCGTTTTATCATCCGTGACCACAGCAAATGGTGTCACTTCTGAGCCAGTGCCGGATGTAGTTGGAATTGCCACTAAAATCGCCTTATTTCCGAGCGGCGGCAAGCTATAAACGCGCTTACGCATATCCATAAATCGCGCCGCCATGCCTTCAAATTCCACTTCAGGATGTTCATACATCAGCCACATAATTTTCGCCGCATCCATCGGTGAACCGCCACCAAACGCAATAATTACATCGGGTTGAAAACTTTGAATTTGTGCTAAACCGCGTTGCACCGTAGACATGGTGGGATTCGCTTCCACGTCGTAAAAAATCCGAAACGTCATGCCCAATTGTTCTAACGCGGCGCGAACTTCTTGCACCATGCCGGAGTTAAAAATATGTTTCCCCGTCACAATAAACGCCCGTTGCGAACCTTTCAAATCTTGCAAAGCGGTCGGCAAACAACCTGGTTTAAAATAAATTCGAGAAGGTACGCGATACCAAAGCATATTGTCTCGACGGTCGGCAATAACTTGGATATTTAGCAAATTCATTGGCCCAACATTTCCACTCACCACACCACCGCCCCATGTTCCACAGCCCAATGTCAACGATGGCTCTAAACGAAAATTATACAAATCCCCTGTCGCGCCTTGCGAAGAGGGCGTGTTAATTAAAACGCGGCAAACTTTCAGAGCGTGCCTAAATGCGGTTAGATGTTCAGTTGCAGAAGGTGCAGCATAAATGACCGCTGTATGTCCCATTCCACCGAATTCAATTAACGCTTTAGCTTTGCTTAACGCATCATCAAAATCGTTAGCATGATACATCGCTAAAATCAGCGACATTTTTTCGTAAGAAAATGGCTCATGCACACCAATATCTTGAACTTCGGCAATCAAAATGCGTGTCCCTTTCGGCACAGAAATTCCAGCTAATGCCGTCAGTTGAATAACCGATTGCCCAACAATATCAGGATTTAAATGACCATTTAACAAAAGAATGGCAGATACTTTTTGTTTCTCTTCTTCGCTTAAAAAATACGCACCGCGTTTAGAGAATTCCGCTTTAACGGTTTCGTAACGTGTGCCGACAACGACAACAGCTTGTTCTGAGGCGCAAATCATGCCGTTATCAAACGTTTTACTGAGCAAAATCGACGACACCGCCATTTCAATGTCTGCCGAATCATCAATCAGCGCAGGCGTATTCCCCGACCCCACGCCCAGTGATGGATTTCCCGACGAACATGCCGCATGAACCATCGCCATGCCGCCTGTTGCTAAAATCAAATTCACATCGGGATGACTCATTAAGGCTTGTGATAATTCCAACGTCGGATCGTCAATCCAACCGATAATTCCCGCAGGCGCACCTTCTTTAACCGCTGCGTCTAACACAACTTTTGCGGCGGCAATCGTGCAACGTCTCGCATTTGGGTGTGGAGAAAAAATAATGCCGTTTCGAGTTTTCAACGCAATCAAGGCTTTGAAAATTGCCGTAGAAGTTGGATTTGTCACGGGAACAATTCCCGCCAATAAACCAACCGGTTTTGCGACTCGCTGAAAACCAAACGCCTCATCCGATTCGATAACCCCGCACGTTTTTAGCGAAGCATATTTGTGATAAACCTCTTCGCAAGCAAAGTGATTTTTAATCACCTTGTCTTCGAGTAAGCCGCGTCCTGTTTCTTCAATTGCGAGTTTGGCTAAATAAATGCGCTGATTACTTACTGCGAGCGCGGCTTTTTTAAAAATCGTATCGACTTGTTCTTGTGAAAACGTGGCAAAAAGTTGTTGAGCGGCTTTAACTTGCGCGATGGTGGCGTTTAAATCTTCGATAGTAGACATTTTGTTTTTCCATTGAATTTTGCTGTAAAAAGCGGAGGCAGTAGCCATTCTCGATGGCTACCGAATAGGAAACATGAATCGTAGAAAATTAAATAAATGTACTTGAAATTAACGAGGCTGAATTTGTCCCGACCAATAAAACCCAAGTATCGGCGGTAGTAATGTTTTGATCGGCTACGTCAGTCGTATCAAGAAGTAGTGTGTCTGCACCAGCACTATTTAAAGCGATAGTGAATACGCCTGCATTGTATGCACCAGATAAGAAAATGGTTTTGGTTGCAGTAAAGCTCGCCGAGTTCATTCCAATACCCGATACAGCAGAACCAGGTGTTCCGACATCTAAAACATCTGTCGCACCAGCAAAACCATTAACAATATCAAGACCATTGCCAAACGTAATCGTTTGTCCTGCCGCGATAGCAGTCGTCGTTGTATTAGCGGTCATGGCTTTACTGTCGCCATTTGCTTGAGTGATGGTATCTGCCGATGAAAAATTAGTATAAAGATTGATGGTGTCTGCGCCTGCACCTGCTGTAATGGCGTTAGCCCCCGCCGCACTGGTTGCAAAAAGAGAAATAACATCATTACCTGAGCCAGTTATAACTGTTGTCGCACCATCGCCAGACGTTGCATTGACTGTGACCGCACTGGTACTTGTACTGATAATTGTTTGTGCGCCAACACCTGCGGTTACTGCATTGACTGACGTAAGTGATGCGCCACCACTCGGAACACTTCCCGTCCCAATAAATCCACCGATATTTTGCGCTCCGTCGCCAGTGCTGGTTGCAACAACTGTCGTTAATCCCGTTCCTGCGATATTTAACGCCCCTGCACCCGCTGTCGCTGTCACCGTTGAAACGCCTGAACCTGTTTGAATGGTTTGCGCTCCTGCAATAGAGCTTGCGGTAATTGTGGAGGGATGTGTAAAGGAGGTCATCGTGATGTTAATTGCGCCAGCCCCCGATGTTGCAGTGTTCAAATCTACGCCACCCGAAAATGCGGTATTAAAGTTAGAACCGGTGGTGAGCGTTTGTGCGCCATTTCCCGTTGTATTGAAGACGACTTTTTCGATATTACTCACATTTGTCCAAAGCGCATCGGGTGGTGTAATTGCCACATCGATAAGATGGTCGATATGAAGTGTATCTACGCCTGCACCACCGTCGAGAGTGTCGTTACCTCCAAAACCAAAGGTATCTGTCGATACACCCGCATCATAAGTGCCATTAAACGTATCATTTGCCGATGTTCCAGTGAAAGAGTCCGCATTCGTAGTTAGCGTAAAAGTTGAACCAGTACCTATCGCTGCTTTGCCAGTGGCAAAGGTTAGACCTGTTGCAAGTACGTTCGTCAGTTTAATCAATGCGTCTCCCGATTGAACACCTGTTGCGGCGTTGCCAACTACGAATAGGTAACTATCTGCGCCATCGACAAAAACAACGGAAGTGCCAATTGCATCCGTCGCAACAGCATTAACAACCGCTGCTAGTTTCAGAGAAAGTGTGTTATCGGCACCATTGAAAGTTGCAAGACCGGCGGCTGAAATCTGTGCAGTTCCAGAGACGGCAGCAGTAATGTGAGTCACAGCGGCTAAAGTCGTTGCACCAAAATCGATTTCATTACCAATCCCTGTGCCAGCCGCCCAATCGGTGATGGTATCGGCACCTGCTATCAGTCCAGCGATATTCACGGCGGTGAAGTCGGTGGCGGCAAACTTGAAGACATTGGTACCACCGAAGCCGAACATAAAGTCGGCGCTTGTAGTTCCAGTTAAGGTGTCGTTGGTACTCGTACCTAAAATGACACTAGCCGTTGCCGTAGCAACATTCCCTGCCGTATCAAATACTTTCAATGTGACAGGTGTTACAGAGCTTTGTGCTAAAACTGTGACAATGCCTGCGCCACCAGCCGTGGTTGCAGCGGTACTTCCAATTAACACACCAGTAGACGTGTTGTATACGCCGACCGTACCGGCTTCACTATTGGTTGCAGTTAATGTTGTTGAGGATGCTACGGCTAGTGATGTTGCAGTGGGAGCGGTGGTATCCAACACCACCGCTTGCGTTGCTGCCGTGCTGGCGTTGCCGGCAGTATCAAACACCGCCGCTTTCAGCGTATTGGTGGTGATGGTTTGCCCTGTCAAGGTCCACACATTCG
>Ga0265316_10000738_pt1 | contig 36145 bp, 34 predicted proteins | sample 4522metaG_FD_202092 | JGI IMG/M metagenome (GOLD analysis project Ga0265316, IMG submission 202092) | Rhizosphere microbial communities from Carex aquatilis grown in University of Washington, Seatle, WA, United States - 4-5-22 metaG | ecosystem: Host-associated > Plants > Roots > Rhizosphere >...
TACCCCGTCGCGTCCCGCAGAGGTCGCCCGGTCAGTTCACCCAGTCTCCCGCTACCTGGCCCTCCTGATCGCGCCCTGGCGCGCAGGGTGGCAGGCGGCTGGATGGCGACCAGTGCACGCGGTTCGAAAAGTCGATGCGCAACTTCTGGAACTTGCCGGTGGTCTCCTCGCGCTCGACGACGTAAACATTGGCCGGGCAGAATTTCTCGCAGGGGTTGCCGTATTCCTCGGCGCAGCGTTCGTAGTAGGTGGTGTCGACCTTCAAGTGGCAGGGCTGCTTTTTCTCGTGGCGCGTTCCCGAATGGTAGACGTCGGTCAGCTTGTCGAAGGCGATGCCCTGGTTGTCATATTTGAATGTGCTCGCCGGCGTGACTTGTGGATAGACATCAAGCAGTTTCCTCGTGTCCTTGTGGTCTTCTTCGAGAACGATCTTGTTGAGCGGGTAGCGTCCGTCCTGACTTTCAGCGAGCCTCGGCTTTTCAGGTACGGATGCGGTGCAACCGGTAGCCGCCGGGTCGGACCGAGACCAAGTGCCCTACCAATCCGTTGCGTTCCACCTGTTCCCAGAAGGCGCCAAACATGGCATCAAGCTGAACCGCCGTCAGCGTTTCTGGTCCACGCAGCAGGATAATCGACACCGGCGCAGGCCGGATTGGCAATGCCGTTGCCCCGATGTCGCGGGTCACGAAGATTCTGCCCTCGGTCGCTGCCCGCCGCCAAAGATAGTCATCCGGCTTGCCCCGCAGAGGGCCTGCCGCGACTTCCACGACGTCGTGCCCCTCTGCTTTGAGCCGCTCGGCTATTCGGCGAGGGACATTCTCGTCAAGGAAGAAGCGGAACAATCCTCTCCTCGTCGATGACTTCGGCGGCGTAGCTCAGAGTCGCGAGCACCTGTGCGCGGGTCAGACGATACTCGTACATCACCTCTTCGACGGTCATGCCGCCGCCGACGCAGCCCACGACCAGCGAGGCAGGCACGCGCGTGCCCCTGATGACTGGCTTGCCACCCAGAATCTTCGGGTCGCCTGAGATCAGGTGCTCCCAGTCGCCGCCTTCCTGTTTTCGCCTAGCCGCGCTTTGTCGTGCCATTCAGGGACTCCCGTGCGTTCGTTCCAGCCAATTGTACGGGACATCTCGCCGGCCGAGCATAGTCGTTTCAAGTGCCCCTTCTACTTTACCAAGATGGATGTCCGAAGAAATCTTGACTACATCCACCTACACGGCCGAACCAGGCCCAATTATCCCTATGCCGGCAGCGATCTCGGGCTAGTGTATTCCATTCGCATGCAAACCTTCCTGCGACTGATGGCTATCCTCTGCCTGGTGCTCGCGAGCGGGTGCGGCGGCCATATCCAGGAACTATCACGTGAATCTTCCTTCGATGAGGGCGGAAAGACGGCAATCATCGTGTTGCGGGTCACGACGAGGGCCTGGGTGGTTCTTGTGAGAGGAAAATTCGACCGCTACGGCTGGAAGGCAAAAGGGGTACTAAATCGTCGGCCGCTCTGGTCAGAGGATGGATTCGTGGCAGCCGAGGTCACTCCGACAGGGGAAGACGAAGGGTACGCGATCGTAGAAATCCGCCCCGAACGCTACTCCAGCCGTGCCCAGGAGCCTGCTTTCACCTATGCAACGGCGCTGTGGTCTCAGCTTTCCTCAGGAGTTTTCATGCCGATCGAGGCTAGCGCGATCGCTCGGGCGCTGGAGGGTCCCACCTACTTTCCCAAGGGCGAAGCGCATCTCCCCGTGTTCAGCGCAGTCGCTGGGCAGGTCACGTATGTCGGGGCAATCAGGATCGACGCTTCCAAGGATCCGGAGTCGGACGACCCACCGGAGAAGATTGGAGTCACTCCAGTCCCGTTGTCAGGCGACGCCGAGGCGGTTGCTCGGTTCATGGCCAAGCACTACCCCAACGTGCACGCGACGGTGTCGACCAGGCTCCTGCAGATGATGAGATGGAACCAGTACATGGACTGACCGTCGGCTAGGACGGGATCAAACCACTGAAACGCAGAGGACACAGAGATCGGACGGGAAGGAATTGTCCGGATCCCGATCCGAACCCTTCCTAGCCTCTCCGGCCTCTGTGCTCTCCTCCGCCTCTGCGCCATGACCATAGTCGTTTCAAGTGCCCCTCTTACTACATCCACCTGCACGGCCGACCCAGGCCCAATTATCCCTACAGATTCTTGCATAGCGGTCCGCCGCCGCCTTCGGGGGGAACCCAATTGATTGCGCCGTAGGGATCTTTGATGTCGCAGGTCTTGCAGTGCACGCAGTTCGAAAAGTCGATGCGCAGCTTCTGGAACTTGCCCGTGCTTTCGTCGCGCTCGACCGCGTAGACGTTGGCCGGGCAGAATTTTTCGCAGGGGTTGCCGTATTCCTCGGCGCAGCGTTCGCAGTAGCTGGTGTCGACCTTCAAGTGGCAGGGCTGCTTTTCCTCGTGGCGCGTTCCCGAATGGTAGACGTCGGTCAACTTGTCGAAAACGATGCCTTGGTTGACATATTTGAATGTGCTCGTCGGCGCGCCTTGTGGATACACGTTCAATCCAATCCGCTCTCTTTGCGATTCTGTTAGAGTCCTCCGTTGAGCGAGGACACGACAATGACCAAGGCTCAAGACAGCGCCGGAAGAAGAGTGACACTTATTGCGCACGAGCCGCCGGGAACGGAGCATCTTGGTATTCGCTTGGTTGCCGCCGCTCTGGTCGGAGCCGGCTTCCGGCCGCGCGTCCTGCCGCTGCTGACGCCAGTGGCGCTGGCGGACGCCGTGGCACGAACTCTTGCCGAGCGGCCGTTTCTGGTCGGTGTTTCAGTTTCGGATCCCCTGGTCGCGCCGCTCATGTTGGCCTTCGTGCAGCTGCTGCGTATGGAGGGTTTTCGCGGCCACGTCACCGTCGGCGGGGCGCTCGCCACGCTCCAGCGTGCAGAACTCTTGGCTGACCACGCTGGACTCGATAGCGTCGTCCGTCACGCTGGCGAAGTGGCGGTTGTGGAGTTGGCGCGCGCTCTTGTGGCGGGCCGTAGCCTCGACCAAGTGCCCGGCCTGACCACGCGGACCAGCGAGGACACGGGCAACCCGCAAGCCTTCACGTCGACACAACTGCGCCCACTTCGGCCCGATGCAATGCCGACCATCATTGGTATCCCACGAGCGGAAATCGCGGCGTCGCGCGGCTGCGCGGGCCAGTGTTCCTACTGCGGCGTTTCGGCGTTGCAGCGCGATCTCGCGGCCGAACACAGCAAACTTGGCCTGACCCATGTGCACCAGCGCGGAAACATCCGACGGCCGGTTGACGACGTGGCCGACGAGGTGGCCGAGCTGTACCACGACCGTGGCGTGCGTATCGGCCACTTTGTCGACGACAATCTACTTGGACCGGAGCCGAAGCTGGCGCTTGCCTGGCTGACCGATTTCGAACGGGCGCTTGCACGGCGACGCGTGGGCAAGATGGCGTGGCGTTTGATGATGGAGCCACGAGCGATTTCCGACGACGTCGCCGGCGTGCTGGCCCGCATGGGGTTTCTTTCCGTGCTGGTCGGATTCGAGTCGCTCACCCCGCGCGGGCTGGCTACGCTGGGGCGTCCGGGAGCGGCGGACGCGAACTTGGCCGCTCTCGACCGATTGTGGTCGCGCGGAATTGCGCCGGTCATCAACGTGTTGGCGTTGCGGCCGGGCGGCAATCTGGCCGACACGCGCGCCGAGATCGCCGCGTTGGATCGAATCGACCGTTTCGCGTGGGACGCAATTCCGGTGACCGTGTGGCCTGGAACGCAGCTTGAGCAAGACCTGGCGGCGCGCGGTGAATTGGTTGGCAAGGGGGCCGGCCTGACGTGGCGTCCGCCCGATCCCGCCTCCGAGCGTTTCTTGCACGCGCTCCTGCGCTTGCGCGTGGGTGGCTTGGCGTGGCTTATGCGCGCGCCCGACCCAGTCGAGGCTGGTTTTGCGTTGCGGGCCGCGCACTGGCTTGGCCTGTCCGGTGGTTCGCGCGAGCGCACCTTGCGCGCCCAGGCGTGCCTGGAGCGGGCGCAGCGCGAACGGCGACGAATTCTGGTGCAGGCCTTGGACATCGTCGAGTCCCCGCTGTCGCGCGCGGAATTCGTCCAGGCCATCGAGTCGCTTGCCCAGAAGACAGGCCAGGTGATGGCGCCGTTCGACCGCGAACTTGTTGGCTTGCTTGACGAGGTCTCCTGGCCGGCGACAATGTCCGAATCGGCGCGGCCGTCGCGACGGCTGATTCCGCGCTGGATGGCTGGCACAATATTCATGGCCGTGACCGCGGGATGTGGCGCGACCCCTCTCGGTCGCAGGTCGCCGCCCGACGCGGACGCGGCATCGTCGGCAATCAGCGATGCGGCGATTCCGGGAGATCTCGCCGACACGCTGGGTGGATCAGATCGCCCGGCAGGCACATCGCCTGACTTGGTCGTCTCGCCCGATCTGTCGCAAGCGGATACTTCGCCGCTGTCCGATGCTCTTTGCAACCTGACGGTAGCCGAAGCAGCGATCGCACCCTCAATCGGGGAGGCCACAGTCAGTAACTGCGCATATACCGATGTGAGCAATCCGTGCGTTGCCCCAAACTATGCGGCGGTCGTCGATGGTGGCGGTCACGTCGTCGAATTGCTCACGATGCCCGATGGCAGGCCCGCGCTCACGGGGTCGGCGCTGCAGGCTTGGCTCGCTGCTGTGTCCAACGATCGATGGCCTTGCCTCGCCGGCCAGGTCGTGCCGTTCTGCTGTGCAATGGTCCTTCTGTACTAACAGCCGACCCGGAGCTCGTCGTGGGCTGGTCTCTTGCTGATGAAGCTCAGAACTAGCACCCAGAAACAAAGCACGAGATTGAATAGCGGAATCTGCAGCGGCGCTGGTAGGCAGTAGATGATGGTCACGGCCGGAATCCAAACCGCCCAAGTGGACATGAGCGTTACCGGCACGGAGAAGGTCATGAAATCGAAACCCAACCTCGTCTTCGTCGCGCTCCAAGAAAAGGAGCTCTCCTTCCACAGGAAGGCCAGTGCCGACAGCGGGGCAGCCCAGATGGGGTTGTAGACGAACTGATCCACCAGCACTTTTCGCGCAATAGTCCCTGGGGCCGCATGATTCCCAAACAGATGCGATTGCAGGCGATAGAACAGATCGACCTCGACGCCCTTGTAGGCCCAAAAGAGCGTGTAGAAAGCGAGCTCGGCCGCCAAGCGATTGCGACGAAGCCTTCCCGTAACCAGGAGAAAGAGGAACGGCACAGCACCGCCAAAGAACGCCGTGGTTGTCGCCGAGAAGGCAAGTCCGTAGCGGCTCTTCCACGCACCGATGCTCTCGAAGGCGGCATGGGCAGAGGGCGAGAGCCAGTCTGCGCAGACAAGCAGGAGGGCGAGAATCCACAGCACGAGCCCAGGCAGGGCATTTTGCTTCATGCCAGCCAGTCCCGAGGCAAGGACGCTTTTCCGGTGGAGCTTCATGTTGTGGCCGCGCAAGAGTACAGCGTTCCAGGGTGGCGCTGCGGATTCATGCGCGTGGACCTTTCGGGGTGGCGCCGGTGGGCAAGGTCCGACAGACTTCCCGGCACGCAATGAATGGAGGCCTCATGCTCACCCAAGGATATGCAGCCCTATCGGCGGAAGCGCCACTTGCCCCGTTTCAATTCGAACGCCGCGCGCCGGGACGGCGGGATGTTCAAATCGCCATCGAGTTCTGCGGTATTTGCCATTCGGACATTCACTTCGCCCGCAACGAATGGGGGATGACGACTTTCCCCTGCCTTCCCGGCCACGAGATCATCGGCCGCGTGGTCAAGGTTGGCGACGACGTCAAGAAGGTGAAGGTTGGAGAGCGCGTGGCCGTTGGCTGTTTCGTCAACTCGTGTGGGACCTGCCCAAGTTGCAAGGAAGGGCACGAAAACTACTGCGAGACCGGCATGACGATGACCTACGGAAGCCCGGACGCAGACGCGGGCGGAAAAACGCAGACCTTGGGTGGCTATTCCAACCAGATCGTCGTTACCGAACACTTCGTCTTGAATGTCCCAGCAAACCTGGATCCCGCGGGCGCCGCCCCATTGCTTTGCGCCGGCATCACCACGTACTCGCCGCTTCGGCACGTTGGCATCAAGAAAGGCTCGCGCGTCGCCGTGATGGGACTCGGAGGCCTGGGCCACATGGCGGTCAAGCTTGCCGCCTCGTTCGGCGCCGAAGTCACGATGCTCAGCCGCTCGCCGGGGAAGAAAGCCGACGCGCAGAAACTCGGCGCGCACGACTTCGTGCTCACCAGCGCTGACAACGCCTTGGCGCCGCTGGCGAACCGCTTCGACGCCATCGTCGATACCATCTCGGCCAAGCACGATATCAACGGACCGCTCGGCTGCCTGAAACGCGAAGGCACGCTCATCCTCGTCGGTGCGTCTCCCGAGACGCTCGATCTAAGCCCATTCCCGCTCATCTTCGGACGGCGCAAGGTGATGGGCTCGCTGGTGGGCGGAATCCCCGAGACCCAGGAAATGTTGGATCATTGCGGAAAGCACGGCATCACCAGCGACATCGAGCTCACCACGCCGGACAAAATCAACGAGGCCTTTGCGCGCACGGTGAAAGGCGATGTGAAGTACCGCTTCGTCATCGACTGCACGAAGTTCTAGCCCTTCAGTGGGTCCGACCCAGGACGACTTGTCGAACGCAGGCGTGAGTCAGACCTGGGAGTTTCCCAACCTACTGTCACGTGGTTGGCTATCTAAAGTGATCGCGATCGCTGGGAAGGCGATCCACGCCGACATCGTCTTTGCTGAAGGCGCGGTCAGAGGGCAGAATCGTCGGATGATCCACTCTGCGCTTGGCCCGATTCGTGTGGCGTTTGCCGCCGGCGTACTGCTTTCCTCGACGGGGTGCGGATCGAACACGGCGAATTCGCCGACGGAGGCGGATGCGGCGAGCCCGAGCATCGTCGATGCGGGAGCGTGTAGCTGGCCCGCCAGTGTCACCTCGAGCGGAGACGCGAGCACTTCCGGCTGTTGGGCCAAGCCGACCTTCAACATCTGCGAGGTGCCAAGCGGCGGCTCGGTCAACGCGCAAGACGGGACGATTCGAGGTCCAGACGGGCAAGTGGTGACCGACGCCTGCAAAGACGCCTGCTCGGCGTCCGAATACGCCCTGACCTGCACTGGCGAGACAATGATGCCGTCCTCGATCCCCTCTCCGGCTTCCTCGCTCGGCTGCACGGTGATCCCTGTTCCCACGCCGAGCAATGCGTTGTTCTACTGTTGTCCCTGTGAGTGAGGTGAGGTCAGGCCCACCATCGCGAAACGGACGCTTGAGTTCCAGCGGCTGCCCTCGGAATATTTGGCCGCGAGCCCTGTTCTTCATCCATGAGAGAGATTGCGCGGCTCGGGCGCGCCCGGTGTGGCAAAACACCGGAGGCATGTTGAGAGTCCCAACCAGAATTCTTGCGTTGCTCCCGGCCGCAGGGCTGGTCACGGTCCTCGCCTCGACGGGGTGGGGTGCTGGGCCTGCGTCCGAGCCGAGCCCCACCGATACGACCGAGGCCAACATCACGCTGGTGACGGCCGGATTCTTCGAACATTCGCAGCTCGCCCATCACCCGCTCGACGCCGAGCTGGCGGGGAAGTTTCTGGATCGCTACCTCGATGACTTGGATGGATCGCGTTCCTTGTTCCTGCAGTCTGACCTCGGGGAATTCGCGTCCTATCGTTCGACCGTGGCCCAGGCCATCCACAAAGACGGCGATACCAGCGCGGCCCATGCCATTTTCGCGCGCTTTCTGCAGCGACTGGAGCAAAGGTCTGATTACGTCACCGAGGTGCTGAAGAACGCGACGTTCGACTTTACGGGGCACGACGTCTACACCTTCGATCGGGAACATGCAGAGCGGCCGCGCGATGTGCAAGCGGCCCAGAAGATTTGGCGGCAACAGATCCGCGCCGAATATTTGCAGGAGAAGCTGGCAGGCAAGTCGCCCGACCAGGTCGTGCAGGTCCTCTTGCGTAGGAAAGCGCACCAGCTTGCGACCATGAAGGCCTTGCACGGCAGCGAGGTGCTCGAGCTTTACTTGAACGCCCTTGCCCACGTGTACGACCCGCACACGGACTACCTCGGGCATGAGCAGATGGAAAGTCTGAACATCGCCATGAACCTTTCGCTCTTCGGCATCGGTGCGGCGCTGGAGACCGACGACGGCTATTGCAAGATTCGCGAACTCTTGCCAGGCGGGCCCGCGCTGCGCAGCGGTCAGCTCAAGCCCGGCGATCGCATCGTCGCTGTCGCGCAATCGGGCGAGGAACCTGTCGACGTCACGAACATGCCGCTTTCGCGCACCGTGGAGCTGATTCGTGGAGAGAAGGGAACGACGGTGAAGTTGACCATCCTTCCCGCCGGCGCTGTCGAGGGGGCGCTTGCCAAGACAGTGTCGCTGGTGCGCGACGAGATCAAGCTTGAAGACCAGCAGGCCAAGGCCCGCATTTTGGACGTGCCGGCGGGGCAAGGTCGCACGCTTCGGCATGGGGTCATCGACCTGCCGTCGTTTTACGCGGATATGGGTGGGCGAAAGGGCGGCGCACCTCGCAGCGCGACCGCGGATGTCGCGCGGTTGTTGTCCAAGTTGAAGAAGGAACGTGTGCGAGGCGTGATCCTGGACTTGCGAGGCAACGGCGGCGGGTCGCTGGAAGAAGCGATCAGCCTGACCGGGCTGTTCATTCGTCAAGGTCCGGTGGTGCAGACACGCGGCCTCGAAGGCGAAATCGAGGTGGGCGCGGACAGAGACGCCAGCGTTCAATACGACGGGCCGCTGATTGTGCTGACCAGCCGGTTCAGCGCTTCTGCGTCGGAAATTCTGGTCGGCGCTTTGCAAGACTACGGGCGCGCGCTGGTCGTGGGCGATTCCTCGACCTTCGGCAAGGGCACGGTGCAAAGCGTTTTGCCGCTCGGGATGTTGATGGACAAGGCTGGCTTCGCGCACGCGTACGACCCCGGCGCGCTCAAGGTCACCATGAGCAAGTTCTATCGACCAAGCGGCTCCTCGACCCAACTGCGCGGCGTCGCGTCCGACATCGTTCTGCCTTCTCCCAGCGACTTCAGCGATGTGAACGAATCGGCCCTGAAAGATCCCTTGCCTTGGGACGCCGTGCCCGCCGCGCCCCACGAACAACTGAATCGCGTGCAGCCCTATCTTGCCACCCTGCGGGAGAGATCCGGCCACCGGGTCAACACAGAAAAGGCGTTCGCCTATCTGGCGGAGGATGTCGCTCGGCTCAAGAAGACCTTGGCCGAGAAATCGGTTTCGCTCAACGAAGCAGAGCGCCGCCAGGAGTTGGCGCGGATCAAGGCCCGCCAAGACGAGCGCAAGCAAGAGGAGCTGCACCCTTCCACTTCGAAGCCCACGACCTACGAGATCACGCTCAAGAACGCGTCCTCGCCTGGCTTGCCGCCGCCCACAGCGCCCCAAAAGAGTGAAAAGAAGATCGCTGCCGCGACGCCAGACACAAGAGCTTCTTCCACGCCGGACGCTCTCGACGAAGTGGCAGCCGGCAAATCGCCTGATAGCGACATTCTCTTGGACGAGACCGTGAAGATCCTCGGCGACTACGTCGAACTTCTCGGCGTCCAGTCCAAAGGAACCCATGTCGACCTCAGGCAAGCCGTGGTACCAGCGCCGCCGTAAGCCTCGGTCGCCGAAAGGTCGGACTCGATGATCCCACGCGATGGGTCTTCAACCGCAGGGCCGACGTCTACGATGCGCGGCCCGCGCACGCCGCTGGCCGAGCGGGGATTCGACGTCATCGCCATCGAACCCGCGCAAGCGATGCTGTGGCTCATTGCAAAAGCAACGTCTCCCGTGGACGTATCCCGCGCTGTGCCGCGAGCGGTATGGGCCGTGGCGTATTCGGACAGGGTTGCCCATGTGATCTCAGGTTTCTGAGCCTTGTTGCGGCTTCACATTCAATTGATCGTGGATTTCTTCGCGATCTTCTCCCTGATAACGGTGGATCGAAGTTTGCTAGACATTACTTCATTTCGCAGAGGAGACAGTCATGTGCAGACTCATAGCCAGAGGCGGACTCGGATTGGCTGCCGCTTTGTTTCTTTTCGGGTGCCAGAAGGAGGGCGTCGCGACCATTTCCGACGCTAGCGTAGTGCAGGGGGGAGCTATTGTGACTGGTGGCGCAACCGGAGTGAGCGCCACGGGCGGCGGACTCGCGATGGGCGGAGTTTTCGCAACAGGAGGCGGGCTTGCTACGGGAGGAGTGCTCGCAACGGGCGGAGACACCGCTCGGGGTGGTTCGCAAGGCGGCGTTGGGGGAGCACCGGGGACTGGCGGGCTGTCTTCATCGGGCGGTGTGATTGGAGCTGGGGGCGTCTCGCGAACAGGAGGAGCGATTGTCGCAGGTGGTATTGTTGCCACCGGCGGAACGGTTGGTCGTGGAGGCTCCATCGGGAGCAAGGGCGGGGCGGGCGCTTCCGGAAGTGGAGGCGGCTTGGGCGGCTACGGTAGCGGCGGCATGCCAGGAGCGGGCGGTGCCGGAGGAATCCACGGTGGATCCGATGGCGGCTTCGGCGACGGTGGCGGCCAACAGGTCGACAGCGGCGTAACCTGCGCGGACCTAGAGACTCGATACGCGGACGCACTGCCAGCGGCACGAAGCTGCGACGTCAATGCGATCGGACAGTGCCAACAATTGGTGAGTTCGTCGCTTTCTCCCTGCTTCGTTAACTGCACGACGTACGTCAACACCGCATTGACCCTGAATGCCATCAAGGCAAGTTGGCTGCAGGCGGGCTGCAATCAGACAGTCGTCATGTGCCCCCTCATTGCCTGCATCAAGCCGAGCGCGGGTGTTTGCGCCTCAACCGACGGCGGCAGTGGAACGTGCAATACAGTGAGCGGCATCCTTCTACCGCCGACGAATTAAGGCCCAGCGTTTCCAGCGCACGGACCTCCCGAGCCCGGAACCCAGGATCCCAAATCGCATCGGGTAAATCGTCCAATTCTGTGTAACCGATTTTGGGCGCCCTTCGTATGCGGGGGGAATCGCGGGATCCTCCCAAGGGTTGGGTGGACCGCGCGACCAAGAAAGGAACACGCTATGAAGACGCATACGTTTAGTCACACGTTGCAGTCGTGTGTTGCAGCAATCGGTTTGCTCGCCGTTACATCCAGCAGTCGAGCAGCGGCGGAAAACCAGTCAGGATCCGAGAGAGGACAGCTCTGTACGCTGGGCTCCTCGGGCGTGGGGCAACCGGGCTCGGTGATTTGCAAAGATGTCCTGACCGGCGCGACCACCCAGATCGTCGCGGTCGGCGCCACGGTCGCTGCCCCTGGAGGCATCGCTGGCAACCTCATCCGCCTGGGAAAACGCGTTCTCGTGACGAACCAGTCGCAGGGCGCGGTGCTCTTCGAGATCGTCGGAGGGCAGTTGATGTCGCCGGTGATGCTTCAGACAGGCGGAGAGGGATCGCTCTCCGGGGCCCTGAGCGATCGAGGTGCCTACGTGCTGACCGGGGCGCACCTGCTCTTCTTCCCACGCGGCGAAATGACGGCCACCGGCAGCCAATCGCTGCTTGTGGCTGACGGATCGGCAGCGCAGGTCACGCTTGCGGGCGGTTATGCCTACGTCTCGGAAAAGAGCGGCTCTCTCGAAGCATTTTCACTTGGGAAAGACGGCAATACTCGGGGCGGCGCCACGCCGGTTGCCGGCGTTCCCGCCGGCGTGATCGTCGGAATCACCGGGGTTGGAGATCTCGTCGTGGCTCCAATCGCGCACTTGGCCAGCGATCCCAACCAGTCGACAGTTCCAGTCGTCCGTGGGCTCGGCGTCGTTCAGATCGTCTCAACCAAAGAGGTCGCGGCCTGCTGGGCGGCCAATGACGGCGGCGAAGCGTGTGTCACCAACCCGGGCAGCATGACTGTTTCGTGCGGGCAGGTCGGAACGAACGCTTTCACAAGCTACACCAGCGCCGCGGCCACTCTGTCCGGAGACACGGTCTTCGACATCGACATGCTGGACACGTTGGTTGGAATTCTGGGCAAGAGCAACGGCGCCCCGGAGCTGCTTAGCTACAGTCGCGCCAAGATCGGCGGGGACTTCTTGAGCCGGGTGGGCACATTCCAACTCGGCGGCTTTTCCACTGCCACGGGCGCAGTGCTTTTGCCAGCGATTCAATAGGTCGGCCTCAGTCCCTGCCGGGAGCTGGCCGAAAGGCGGCTTCAACTGGCCAACTCGAAGGCCAGCTCCTCGACGGGCAGTGGCTACGGCACTTCCAGGGTTGCGGTCACGTCGCCGTCGGCGTTGGTGCCGCAGATCGTGGCGCTGCCGGCGACACAAGCGCAGCTCGGCACCCCGCCGCACGCCGCAGGCAGAGCATTGCAGGCGTAGCTGCCCGGGTTGGTGACCGCTCCGCCAACCACTGCATGGCAGTACGGCACGTTGCGCTGGCAGTAGCTCCAAGCGCAGCGAAACAGGGTTAGACCTACAGATTCTTGTACAGCGGCCCGCCGCCGCCTTCGGGGGGAACCCAGTTGATGGCACCGTAGGGATCTTTGATGTCGCAGGTCTTGCAGTGCACGCAGTTCGAAAAGTCGATGCGCAGCTTCTGGAACTTGCCCGTGCTTTCGTCACGCTCGACCACGTAGACGCTGGCCGGGCAGAATTTCTCGCAGGGGTTGCCGTATTCCTCGGCGCAGCGTTCGCAGTAGCTGGTGTCGACCTTCAAGTGACAGGGCTGCTTTTCCTCGTGGCGCGTTCCCGAATGGTAGACGTCGGTCAACTTGTCGAAGGCGATGCCCTGGTTGTCGTATTTGAAGGTGCTCGTCGGCGCGCCTTGTGGATAGACCTCAAGTAGCTTCTTCGTGTCCTTGTGGTCTTCTTCGAGGACGATCTTGTCGAGCGGGTAGCGCCCGCCGGTGATGGTCATCAGACCTGCCTGGATGGTGCCGCCGACCAGGCCCGCTTTCATGAGCTGGCGGAAATTGCGCGCGGGAAACATGTCCTTGACGATGTACGAGTTCGCGACCGCGGTTTCGTACTTTGCGAGTTGCTTGGACGAGAAGTCGCCCTTGGCCAGCGCCTCGAACAAGGTCTCCGCTGCCAGGATGCCGCTCTTGACGGCGTAGTGCACGCCTTTGAGCTTGGGCATGGCCACCATGCCCGCGCTGTCGCCGCAGATGAGCGCGCCATCCATGGCGATCTTGGGCATGGAATAGTAGCCGCCCTCGGGAATGGTCTTGGCGCCGTAGGAAACCACCTTGCCGCCTTCGAGCAGTTTCTTCACGAACGGGTGCCGCTTGAACTCGCAGAATTGTTGGTGCGGGTCGATGAGCGGGTCGTGGTAGTCGAGTCCGGTGATCAGGCCGAGGGCGATTTGGCCCGCCGACATGGCGTAAATGAAGCTGCCGCCAAAGGTGTGGCTGTCCATGGGGTAGCCCATGGTGTGGATGATGTGGCCCGCGGGCAGCGGCGATTTCTCGAACTCCCAGACTTCCTTCACGCCAGTCGCGTAGGCCTGTGGGTTGCGGCCTTCGTCGAGGCCGAGCTTCGTCACCAGTTGCTTGGTGCACGAGCCGCGCGTGCCTTCGCAGAAGACGGTGCACTTCGCCAGCAAATTGGGGCCAGCCTCGAAGATGCCTTTGGGCGTTCCGTCGGGATTTGTGCCCTTGTCGCCGAGCTGCACGCCGATGACCGTTTCATTTTCGTAAAGCACTTCCTGCGCCGCAAACGTGGTCAGTGCATCCACGCCAGCGGCCGAGAGTTGCTCGCCCAGCCACTTCACCAGCTTGCCCAGCGACACGATGAGGTTGCCGTGGTTCTTCATCTGCGGCGGCACCAGGGGGAATTTGAAGGCGCGCTTGCGCGTGAAGAAGTACACGCCCTCGCTCTTGACCTCGCTCTCGATGGGCGCGCCCTTTTCCTTGAAGTCCGGGATCAGCTCGGCCAGGGCCTTGGGTTCCATGACCGCGCCGGATAGGGTGTGGTCGCCCAGGTTGGCCGCCTTCTCGATGACCGCGACCACCATGTCCACGCCCAGGGTTTCCTCGTTGATGGGCTTGCCCGGTTCTTCGCCCTTGGCCACGGCGGCGTTGTGCTTGGCAATGAGGTTGGTCAGGTGGAGGGCGCCGGAAAGGCTGGCGGGGCCGCCGCCGACGAAGACGACGCCCGCTTTCATGGTATCTCGCTCTATCATGTCCCCTTACTTATCCTTGTTTGAGAAGCTCCGCACGCCGCATCCCGCCGCGGAGTCGCGCGGAGGTGCAGGATCCGAAGTGGCACAGCACCGTCGAAATCGCCGTTCTTGCTCGATGCGCTTTCGGCCATGAAGAAGGTATAAGAACGCGGTGATGTTCGTCCCTTCAGAAATTCGCGCAGCGATGGAGAATTCGCTTGTCCCGTCAGGTGCATTGCGCCGTGGCCGTGCGTGCAGATTGCGAGGCAGCCGTCGTGTGGCTTAGGAGGCTCATGCGGCTGTGGAACCGCGTGCGGCAAAACCCAGTCGCGCACTGGTGCCTGCTCTTTCTCGTGCTGGCAACGACGATCGATACGAACAACAACGACAATCCCCGCTCCCGCTATGCCTTGCTCATGTCCATCGCGGAAAACCAACAGCTCACCATCGATCCCTATTGGAGAACCACCTGCGATTGGTCGCGCACTCCGGATGGCCACTACTATTCCAACAAAGCGCCAGGTCCGACGCTGCTCGCTTTGCCACTCTATCTACCCCTGGACGCGCTGATCGTTTCAAACGCCAAGGATCGCAAGGTGCGCGATGCGCGGCGGATGGAAGCGCGCGAAAGTCTGCTTGACTTACTTTCGCTTGCGCTGCAGGCGATCCCATTCGCGCTCTTGGTGATGGTCTCGGCGGAGATGCTGGCCGCCCGGGGGGTAAGCCGCGCGGCCATCGAGCTTTGCGCGCTTGCCATGCTATTCGGGAACACGGCCTCGATGTTCATGAATACCTATTTCGGGCACGGCGTGGCTGCCGCGCTCACCCTGGGCATCGCGCTGGCTTTGCCCAAGCGCCGCCATGCCTTGGTAGGCCTCTTGTTTGGTCTCGACGTGCTTTCGGACTATGGCACGGCGCTGTTTCTTCCCATCCTCGTGGTGCTGATCTGCATGACGGCCGAGACGGGCTGGAAGCCGAAGCTTAGAGGCGTCTTGCGTTTTGCGCTCGGTGGATTGGCGCCCCTTGTTGTCTTCCTCGCGTACCACGCCCTTTGCTTCGGCGGCCCGCTGACCTTGCCCAACAAATTCATGAATCCCGTTTTTGTCGAGAAGGGCGGCCGCGCGCTTTGGGGAGTCATCGACTTTTTGCCCAATTCGCATGCGGCGTATGAGCTCTTGTTTGGCGCCCACCGCGGGCTGCTCGTGACACAGCCGTGGGTTCTGCTTTTGGTGGCTCTCCTGCTTCTCATGGTTTGGCGGAAGCGGTGGTGGGCCGACAAGCACCTGGCTGCCGAGGCACGAACGGTCTTGCCACTGGCGCTCGGCGGGCTTGCCGTTCTCTTGCTGATGAATGCATCCTTCGGTGGCTGGCACGGCGGCGTGTGTCCCGGTCCGCGCTACTTGAGCGCGATTCTTCCGGTGCTCGGGCTGGCGCTCGGCCTTTCGTACGACGCTTTTCCCAGACCGCTACGGCTCTTGCTGTGGCTCTCGGTCCTGCCCGGCCTCGTGATCTTTGCCATTGTCGGCGCGGGAGATCCCGCGGTCTGGCCGGACCACTATATCTGGCGTCGCTGCCACGACACCCTGTTCAAGTTCGCAAAGGCAAAGACCTACCTTTCACTCAGCTGGATCGTGTTCGCTTTCGCGGCCACCACGATGGTCGCGGTTCTGCGAGCGCGCTGGGCGCGTTCGAGGCGCGTGGTTTCGAAAGGCATCGACAACTTTCTATATTGACAATGGTCGATATAGTAGCCATGCTCTCTCCGTGACCAGATCCCCTGCCATCGCCAAGTCATCGAATGTGTCCGCCGAGTGTTGCTCGCCGCGGAGCAAGGTGCTTGGCAAGGATCTGTCGTCGTTTTCTGTCCTGTTCAAGGCGCTTGGCGACGATACGCGACTCGCCATTCTGGGATTTCTGGTCACAGCGGGCGATGCGCTGTGCGTGTGCGAAATCGAGGATCACGTCAAGGATCTCTCGCAGCCGACGATTTCGCATCATCTGCGCCAGTTACGCGAGGCTGGCTTGGTCACGGCCGAACGCCGTGGCACCTGGGTCTACTATGCCATCGACAAGACCGCCCACGCCCGCCTGGCCAAGTTCGCCACCCTGTTCGCAGGTTGAGTTTTCGTTGATTCACTATATCGACAAACATCAATGAAGGAGATCGCGATGTCCAAACTAAGCACCCTCAAGGATCCAGAAAATCAGTCCTCTTGTTGCGGTGGCGGCGAAAACGAGCCAGCGCAGGACATTCGCGAAGTCGTCAAGCAGCGCTATGGCCAGGCGGTCAAGGCGGTCGTGGCGGGGGCGAAGCCATCGTGTTGCGGGTCGGCCGCCACGGGCATGGGCGGCACCGATCCGATCACGCGCGACCTGTACGCCGCGGATCAAACCTCGGGGCTTCCCGAGGAAGCGCTGGCAGCGTCGTTCGGCTGCGGCAACCCGACGGCGCTGGCGGAATTGCGCCCAGGCGAAATCGTCCTCGATCTCGGCTCGGGTGGCGGCATCGATGTACTCCTGTCGGCCAAGCGAGTCGGTCCGACCGGCAAGGCCTATGGCCTCGACATGACCGACGAGATGCTGGCCCTGGCGGAGAAGAACAAGGCCAAGGCGGGCGCGACCAACGTCGAGTTCTTGAGAGGAACCATCGAAGAGATCCCTCTGCCCGACAGCGCCGTGGACGTGATTATCTCGAACTGCGTGATCAATTTGTCGGGCGACAAGGACAAGGTCTTGCGCGAGGCCTTTCGTGTGCTCAAACCGGGCGGCCGTTTCGCCGTGTCGGACATCGTGCTCCGCCGCCCATTGCCCGAGGATGTTCGTACGTCCCTCAATTTGTGGACCGGGTGCGTGGCTGGCGCGCTGGTGGAATCCGATTACGTCGGCAAGCTTCGCGCGGCTGGATTCGGCGACGTCACCGTCGAGTCGACCCGGATCTACGGCAAGGACGACGTGGCTGAGATGGCGTCGTCGTGTTGTGGCGGCGACTTGACCCCGACCCTCGCCGCGCTCGACGGCGCGGTCATGAGCGCCTTCATCCGGGCAAGAAAGCCGTGAGCGCAACCAAACGACTCTCGCTTATCGACCGTTACCTAACCCTGTGGATCTTCCTTGCCATGGGGATCGGGGTCGCGGTGGGATTCTTGTTTCCGCAGGCCGTCGCGCGCTGGAACCTCGCCAGCAGTTCGGGCACGACATCGTGGCCTATCGCGGTCGGGCTCATTCTCATGATGTACCCGCCGCTGGCCAAGGTTCGCTACGAAGAGCTGGGTAAGGTCTTTGGCAACCGGCGCGTGCTGGGACTGTCCTTGCTGCAAAACTGGGTCGTGGGGCCGATACTGATGACCGCGCTGGCCTTGCTCTTTCTGCGCGACAAGCCCGAGTACATGGTGGGCCTCATCATGATCGGCCTCGCCCGCTGCATCGCCATGGTCATCGTGTGGAACGATCTGGCCCAGGGCGACGCCGAATACTGCGCCGGCTTGGTGGCCTTCAATTCGATCTTTCAGGTGCTGTTCTACTCGGTCTACGCGTACTTGTTCGTGACTCTGGTGCCGGCGTGGTTCGGCATCCAGGGCGCCGTGATTCATGTCAGCGTCGGTCAAATCGCGCAAAGCGTGTTCGTGTACCTGGGCATTCCATTTCTCGCCGGTATGGCCACGCGGTTCGTCCTGGTGAGAGCCAAGGGCCATGCGTGGTACGAAGCCTCATTCATTCCGCGCATCGGCCCGGTCACGCTGGTGGCGTTGCTCTTCACCATCGTGGTGATGTTCTCGCTCAAGGGTCAGCGCATCGTCGAGGTGCCTCTGGATGTCGTGCGCATTGCGATTCCCCTGCTGATCTATTTCGTCGTGATGTTCGTCGCCTCGTTTTTCATGAGCAAGCGCGCCGGGGCCGACTACCCGCAGTCGGCCACGCTGTCGTTCACCGCGGCCTCGAATAATTTCGAGCTGTCCATTGCCGTCGCTGTGGCCACCTTCGGCATCGGTCACGGCGCAGCCTTCGCGGCTGTCATCGGGCCACTGGTCGAAGTGCCGGCCTTGATTGGGCTGGTTCACGTGGCGTTGTGGCTGCGCAGGCGCTGGTTTGCCTCGCCCGCGTCGCTAGCAACAACACTTCGGGAGTAATCATGAAAATTATTTTGTTTGCTTGCGTTCACAATGCCGGCCGGTCGCAGATGGCGGCGGCCCTGTTCAATCAACTTGCCGATCCGGAAAAGGCGCGGGCCATCTCGGCTGGCACCGAGCCGGGCACGCATGTGCATCCTGAGGTCGTGCAGGTAATGCTCGAACTCGGCGTCGATCTTTCGGCCGTGGTGCCGCAAAAGCTGACGCCTGAACTCGCCGCCACGGCATCGCTACTCATCACGATGGGCTGTGGCGAGGCCTGCCCGGTCGTTCCTGGACTTGCTCGCGATGATTGGCCGCTCGAAGATCCGAAGGGTAAGTCCACCCTTCGCGTGCGCGAGATCCGCGCCGAGATCGCCGAACGCGTGCGCGCCCTGCTGCAAGCCAAGGGTTGGTCGAAGTAGGCCTGCCGTTCCCCACCACTCGCCAGCGCGTGCTACTGTCCGCGTGTGTCTGGCGATCCCGAAGAAATCGTTACCCTCGTCCGCTTGGGCGAACTGCCCGCGGCACAGCTTCTGTGCGGCCGTCTCGAATCGGAAGGTATCGAGAGCTTCATTCCCGACGCGATCATGGCCGCGCAGACCTGGCATCTCAACCGCGCCATCGGCGGTATTCGCGTGCAGGTGCGCAAGATCGACCTGGAGCGCGCCAAACAGATCCTCGAACAACCCGGCCTGGGCGAGGAAGCCGCTCTTGCTGCCAATGCCGAAAACCTGGCCGAACCGGGCGCCGGTGAACTTGCAGGCCAGTATCAAGGGGGCAACGGCGTCAAGGGCGACGACGGCACCATCAGCCCCGGCGACCGCGCGGCCTATCGATCCATGCGGGTCACGCTGGTCAGCCTGTGGCTGCTCGGTTTGCTCCATCCCTATTCGCTGTTTCTGGCCGTGTGCGCGCTGAGGCGGAAGGATCTTACTGCCTGGGGCCGCCGCCGCGCCTTCATCGCCCTGGTCATCAGCGCGCTCGGTTGTGCTGTGATGGCGCTTCTTGTGGCGCGATTTCTTTCGCTCTAGCGCCGAAAGATCGTCCAACCGGCCCACAGAGCCAATGCGGTCGAGAAGGCCAGCGCCGCGCCAGCAACGATCCAGGGTCTGCGCGACTGCCGAGGATCGTTGGTTTCGCCCGAGCGGCGAAGCATGTCCGCGGCGGGGATCGCGGGTACGCCCACGACGGGCGTGAGGGCGCGCGAAACGGTTGTCACGGGCAGCAGCGACTCGATGGCGCCGATCAAGGACTCCACGCTGCGGTAGCGGTTTTTGGGATCCTTGGCCATGGCTCGTTCGACCACGGCGACGACCTCGGGCGAAAGATCGGGACGGAACAAGGCAAGGGGCCTTGGCGGCTCCTTGATGATTTGGTCGAGAAGTTGCAAGCCTTCGAGTTCTTGAAATGGCCGATGGCCCGACAGCGCCTCGTAGAGCACGGCTCCGAATCCGTAGACATCGATCCGGCGGTCGAGGCTGCGACTGCCTTTGGCCAGTTCCGGGGCCATGTAAGCGGGCGTGCCCATGGACTTTCCCGCCAGGGTCAGATCGCTGACTTCTTCGGATGGGTGCATGATCTTCGAGATGCCGAAGTCGAGCACCTTCGTGGTGAGGTATTCGCCATCCGGCGAGGTGCAGAGGAAGATGTTGTGCGGCTTGAGGTCGCGGTGAATGACGTGGTGGGCGTGGGCCGCGGCAACTCCTCGCAGCGCGGGCAGAAGCAGGGCGAAGGCTTCGTCCGGTTCCATCAGTCCTTGGCGCGCGAGACGATCGGCCAGGGGTTCACCCAAGAGCAGCTCCATGACGATGCACTCGTGTCCTTCGTGGTCGAACACGTCGAACACAGTGACGACGTTGGGATGGTTGATGCGGCCCGCGGCCAAGGCTTCGCGTCTGAAACGCTCGCGCACTTCCTCGCTGTCGGCCAGGGACTGCAGGATCATCTTCAAGACCACGCGTTTGCCGGTGCGCTTGTTCACTCCCGCCCAGACGGCTGCCATGCCACCCAGCCCGATCAGCTTCTCCACGCGGTACTTGTGATCCAGGATCTGCCCGGGCCGCAGAATCGTTTCCACGCCTTTGCCGTTCTTGCCCATGCCCACGTTCGCCGATCAAGGATGTCCTTGAAGGCGAAACCTGACAATGTCTCTTTGGAGAGCCTCACGTGTATGTCCTTGGCGGTGTATTGCTCACCAGGCCGCTTGGGAGTATCGTCGGTGCCGATGCAACGTTTGTGGTGCGGACCAGTGCTACTGGCCGTTCTGTTTTCATCGGGTTGCGCAACCACCGCTTTTGGTTTTGGCGACAGCGAATTTGTTGGCAAGAACTCCGGCTACAGGATCAGCTACGCCGAACCCAGCAAGTGGCTCGTGGTACCTGACGATTGGGAACTCGAAAACTACTTCGTGAACGGACACGGCAGGCCTTACAAGGAGAAGGTCCAGGGTATCTACTAGGACAATATGGACTGGGTGGACCACGGAGGAGTTGGCCACAAAGTTGCCTACGTCCTATATGATCTGAAGTTCCGTCACGGGAACGGAAGCATCCTGGCCGTCAGCACTGTGGCGGTCCCTCCTCGCCTGCGTAAGCTGCGCCTCAGCGCTGTGGCCGAAGAATGGGCGAATTCCTACAGCGGCATGCAATTCTCTTTTGCATCGGGCTCCGCACGCCGGATAGCAAGCAAGATCATCGAGAGCAAGGCACGCGAGGTGGGCGGCCAGCCGGCTCGCGAAGTGACCTTCGACGTGGTGGACGTGGATCAACTCCAGCTCGATCCGCAGGCGCCGCGAACCCGCATTCGTGCGGTTTTCGTCCATGCCCCGCTGGTCAAGGAATTCCTTGATTCGGGACTGGTTTCTCCGGCGTTCCTCTTCGTGGCCTACGCCAGCGATGAGCACAAATTCGTCAAGCTGACGGCAGACTACGAAGGGATCCTCGCCCGGATTCACTTCGAGCCGCAGTGAGCGGCAGGGAAGGCGTGATCGGGTCTCCCCGCTTGCGGTCTCGAACCTCTTCACCAAACTATCCCTAGACAAGGATCAGCCGCTACACTAGTCGCCATGTCGGTTCGGCTGCCGCGCGGAAGGCTGCTTGCCAAGTTGCTGGTGGCCATGCTCGTACCCGCGATCCTTGCACTGGCGCTTTTTGGGGCGGCGGCCCACGAGGTCGCTCGGCGGGTGCTGGAGCAGGAGCTCGGGCGCAGGCTGGCCACGGCCGCGACTTCGGTGGCCATGCTGATCTTGCCCGAGCAACTCTCGGCCATCGCCGGTGGCGATGAACTCTCGAACACCTACGCCAATCTTCGCCATCGGGTCGAGCAAGCGCGCGAGCGACTGGCCGTGCGTCGGGTTCTGCTGGTGGCGCGCGATCTGACGGTGCGAGCGGATAGCGAAAGCGCGCTGCCCCTCGGAGCGCAGGCGCACGAGCTGGGCGCGGATGCGCCCGAGATTGAAAAGGCGGGCGCTGGCCAGGCCACGGCCTCGCCGCTCTTCGTTGGCCGCGATGGCTTGCCCTACAAGCGCGGCTACGCCCGCGTGGGCGAAACCGGTTTTGCGGTCGTCGAGGCGAGCGCGCAGTACCTGGACGCGCTCGCGGCATTCCGGCGCTGGCTCCTGCTGGGCGGCATCGTCAGCTTGGGCATGATCGCGGTTCTGGCCACGTGGCTCTCCCGGCGCATGACCGGGCCGCTCGAACGACTGGCTTCGGCGGCAGAACGCATCGGGCATGGGGACCTAGCGGGCGCGGTGGTGGTGGAAACGCGCGACGAGATCGGCTACCTGGCCTCGCGCCTCGACGAGATGCGGGCGGCCCTGCGCGCGCGCGACGAGCGCATGCAGATGATGCTGGCCGGGATCGCGCACGAGGTGCGCAATCCCTTGGGTGGTCTCGAGCTCTACGCGGGCCTTCTGCGCGAGGGATTGGCCGGAGAACCCGAGCGCCTCGGCGAGATCGCGCGCATCGAGCGCGAGATCGGCTACCTCAAGAACGTGGTGACCGATTTTCTCGACTTTGCCCGTCGCCCGCCGCTGGCCCTAGAAACGTTTCCCGTGGCGGCACTGCTCGACGAGATCGCGGAGATTGCACGCCCGGCGACAGGAGGCCCCGCGCTTTCCGTGGAATGCCAGCCGCGCCTGGTGGCGCGCGCGGATCGGGCGCAACTGCGCCGCGCCTTGCTCAACCTGGCCAAGAACGCCGTGGCTGCGGCCGGCGCTTCCGGGCGCGTCGTCCTCGCCGCCCGCGCCGAGCCGAACGCGCAAGATCGCATCGCATGGGAGATTCGCGATAGCGGTCCCGGCGTGCCCGACGAGATCCGCGACAAGATCTTCACGCCGTTTTTCACCACACGCGAGCGCGGCACTGGGCTCGGTCTGGCCTTCGTCGCGGAAATCGCCCGCGACCACGGCAGCGCTGTCAGCGTCGACCGCGCCTCCGAAGGAGGAGCGCGCTTCCGCTTTACGACTGCGGCTAATGCCGAATCAAACTGAGCACGATTTCGAAGAGGATGAGCAGCACCACGGTCGCTTCCAGCACGAACAGCCGGCGGTCGCGTGCTACGTCGGTGATGACTTCCAACGTATCCTGCACGGCACGCAGCTTGAGCTCCAGCGATTGGTAGCGATCGACCAGATCGAATTCCGCGCGCAGTTTTTCGTAGATGCGATCCGCGCCGGGATCGTCCCAGGCCGCGTCGGGCTTGTCGAGCAGGTGCAGAATGGAAAGCACCTCGCTGCGCGTGCCCACCGTGGCGCCGATGAACTTGTGCAAGTGCCGCGTGCGCATGGGCATGGTGCCGGCCTTTTCCAACTGCTCGCCCAGCTTGTCGGTGGTGACGAACATCTGGTCCACGATGCCTTCGTAGTAGTCCATAGCCGCGCTTTGCGCGACGGTCAGGGCCACCACGCTGGCGCGCTCGAAAGTCAGCCGATCGACCACCAGCACGCCATTGTCGATCTCGGGGCGCGCGTCGGGTAGCTCACGCACGCTAAGCTCCTCGTTGAGGACTTGCGCCTTGGTCAGCCCTGGCCGGACTTGCCCGAGGCGTCGTAGCTCCGAGACGCGCACCTCGGGCGCCACATCGAAAAAAACCAACGCGCCGAAGGGATAGATGAATACCGTTCCGCCCGAGGCGGGTTGGAACCAAAGGTCGCGCGGCGAACGCTTGGCCTCGGGGTAGGCGCTCGCCAGCTCCTTGAGTGGAAGGTTTTCCACGAAGGCTGTTGCGAAGAATGAGTGGATGCGGCCGCTGGTGGTTTCAGGCATGGGCGTGAAGCGGTACGACGAAGATCCCTTTCAGGATAGAGCAAAAATGATGGCGTTAGGGTGCGGAAATCGGCGCCGGCAATGGTAAAGAAGGGCCGTGGATTTAGACCTGACAGAGGCACAGAAGACCCTTCGCGACCAGGCCCGCGACCTCGCCGCGCGCGAGATCGCGCCCAAGGCGGCCGAGATCGACCGCCAGCAGCGCTTTCCACGCCAAGCCATCGACCTCCTGGCCAAATCTGGAATGCTAGGCGTGACAGTGCCGAGCGTGTGGGGCGGACTCGGGCTCGACACCATGGCCTGTGCGCTCATGATCGAAGAACTGGCCAGCGCTTGCGCGTCGACCGCGGCCATCGCCGGACTGCAAAACCTGCTTGTGTGCGAACCGATTCTTCGCTTTGGCACCGAGACGCTGCGGCGTGCCTGGCTGCCCGGTCTTGCCAGCGGCGCTAAACTGGGTTGTTTCGCGCTCACCGAGCCCGGCGGAGGCTCCGACCTGGACGGCCTCGCCACCGTGGCCCGGCGCGAAGGCGACGCCTGGGTCTTGTGCGGGACGAAGAGCTTCGTGACCGGCGGCCCCGAAGCGCAGGTTGCCCTGGTTTTTGCGGGCACAACGACGGGCGGCAAGACGGCCCTGTCCGCGTTTGCAGTCCCGACGGACACGCCTGGGATCTCGTTCGGGCCTGCGTACGACAAGCTGGGCCTGCGCGGAGCCATCGCCAGCACCATGACCCTCGAGAATGCCCGGCTGCCGGCCAGCGCACTGCTCGGCAGCGAAGGGGGCGGACGCGAGGTGATCCGCTTTGCCCTCGACGGGGGACGCATTGGGGCCGCCGCGCTTGGCGTGGGCATCGCGCGCGCGGCGTTCACGGCCGCGACCCACTACGCGATCGACCGGCGCACCAAGGGCACGCCCATCGCCGATCACCAGGCCATCCAGTTCAAGATCGCCGATATGTCGACGCACATTGATGCCGCCCGTTTGCTCACCTGGCGGGCAGCCTCGTCTCGCGACGCGGGCACTCCGCTCGGCGCCCAGGCCGCCATGGCCAAACTCGTGGCCTCCGAGGTCGCAAGCCGCGTGGCCAGCGATGCCGTGCAAATCCTGGGTGGCAATGGATGCCTGGCCGATTTCCCCGTCGAGCGCCACTTTCGCGATGCCAAGGTCATGGAGATCTACGAAGGCACGAGCGAGATCCAGCGACTGGGCATTGCATCTGTCTTGCTAAAGGAATAAGACCGCAGTGTTTCCCCCGAAACCAATGATGCGGAGGGCTAGGCAATGAAGCTGATCGCGATGTTGTTTGCCATGGGAACCTGTTTTGCGCTGGGCGCATGCGCCACGAGTGGCGGCGGCGATGAAGGCAATTCAACGCCAAGGGTGGTGCACGGGAACGAAGACATCAGAATCGACACCGGCGGCATACCTCCCGACAAGCAGGCCGACATCTACTTGGTCCTGCAGCAGCGCGATGCCTCCGCGCGTAGGTGCTACCAGGACGTGCTCAATGAAAAGAAGACGCGCCAGTTCCAGGGCACGGTAAAGATTCTGCTTTCTCTCAATACTAACGGCACCGCGAGCGCTGTCAGGGTTACGGGCGGGACGCTGAACAACAAGGATGTCGAGAACTGCTTGATTCAGACGGTCAAGGAATTCGAGTTCCCCAAGCTCGACCGCAGCGGCGACATTCAGTACGACTACAAATTCGAGCCCCAGTACTAAATCGGCACACCAATCGAAGTAGACGGAGGCCCCCTACGACTGAACTCTGTCGAAAGTGAAGTTGGCCCTATTGTACTGAGCTGAAGAAAATGTATAATGCCTTACGAAGTATGAGGCGACATATTCTTCTCCTGGCCGGGTTGTTCGTGATGTTCGCGCTGGGCTGCGCTTCCGAGCCCGAGGTTCGACGGAGCCCGGGCAAGGATCGCCACGCGAGACGAGTCAAAACCTCGGGGTGGGCGACCGGTGACGTCTCTGGCGACGACAATGCCATGGGCATGGAAATGTCCATGGGCGTGCTTGACGAGCGCGCCGTAGATCGCGCCATGAAACCCCACGTGCGGGCCATGTCCGCCTGTTTTTCCAGGGCCGGCGATGCGCGCAAATATCTTTCCGGGCAGGTCGTCATGCGTTTCGTGGTCACGGCCAGTGGCCAGGTGTCCGATGTTCAGGTCATCAAGAACGGGCTTGGTAGCTATCCCGTCGAGAACTGTCTGGTGGCCGAGGGCAAGCAGATCGCGTTTCCAGCGCCCGAAGGCCGTCGTGGAACCGACTTCGAGTATTCGATGACTTTCCAATCCACGGGCGAGCGCAGCGTGATTCCATGGAGCGGTGAAGAAATGGTTCGGCATCTCCATGGCATCTCGACGGATCTGGCGGGTTGCGGGTCGATTGGCACCGCGGACGTGGATGTCATCGCCTACGTGGAACCCGGAGGCACGATAGGCTCCGTCGGTTTCGCCTCTGAAGGCTCACTCGATCCTTCGGCCGCCGATTGCGCGGCGACGCTCATGCGCAGGGTGCACATCAGCGATGCCCCCACGGCCGCGCGTTCCAGCATCGTGTTGCGTGCCACGTTCCCCATGACCTTGGCCTTCGAGCGCACCCTTGGCGTCTCCAGCCGCAAGGTTGGCAAGCATTCCAAACGTCGCGAGTAGGCTACCGCGGGCGAGAGAGCGCGGTTCGGGTCAGGTTGGCGGCGAGGTTGAGCAGGCGCTGCAGTTCCGCGGTCGACACCTCGATGCGCGTCTGCAGGGTGTTTTCCTCGCGCGTGATTTGGGCGCGGCCGACGAGTGAGGAGAATCCGCTCAAGAGAACCACGGGGTTGGTGACGACTTTGCGTTTCCACGCCGGCAGATCGCGCTCCCACCGGTCGGCGTCGGCGGCGGTCTTGAATTCGGCAAGGATCTCGATGAACGGCGTTTCTGCCCCCACGACCAGCGTGAGCGACTGCGGCGGCTGGGCGGTCTCACCCGCGAGCCGCTGGGGCGGACTGTCGTCGCTGGCGCCGCGGGTGGAAGGGACGACGTAGCTTTCACTCGCTGGCGAACCGAACAGGTTGCTGGCGGTCATCAGGAACGCGGCGTCGTCGGGCATAGCGCTGTCTTCGGCCTCGATGCGTGCCGCGATCTCGCGCCAGTTCGGCTGGCCCGATGGTTTGCGTGTTTCTCCGCCGCTTGACCTCGCATCGCTGCCGCCGGCGTCCACAGCACTGCCCTGGGTCGGCGGCACGAGCACGTCCCTGCCCAGCAGTTGGGTCGCATACGCGGGCGTGGCCATGATGGCAAGCGCGGGCAGGGGCAGCACCAGAATGCGGTCGTCGCGATCGAGTACCATCGTACCCTTGCTTTGCTGGCGGATCCCGACTGGGCGTCCTGCGACGGTTCGCCAGGCGATGGGCTTCTTCGCAGCCTTGGCTCCGCGATCGAGGGCCGCCTTGAATGCGGCGTCCATCAGATGGTGGCGCGCGGCCAAGAAGGTGACGGCATCATCGGTGGGATTGGGGGTCGCGATGAGCAACGAGTCGAAGTCTTGGTAGAGATCGAGCCCGGTGCCGTCGATGAGGCGGTGGCGGTCGGGCAGCAGGAGGAGCAGCCGATCCACGGCCGCGATGGTGGCGTCACTGTCGGGCGAAGTGCGCAGGCGATCCAGGCGCAAGAGCGCGATCAGGCGCGAGCCGTCGGGTCCATTGCTACGCAGATCCCCTGGTCGGCGACGGCCGCCATCAATGCTGCCTCCACCGTCGTGGGGGGCGGACTTGGCCATCCCGGCGGCGTCGGTTTTCGACTCGGGCGCACCAGCATCGGGCACAGCCGGGATGGCGACTCCGTCATGCGTCGAGGCGACGCGAATCCTGGGCTTGCGGGCGCGGACGTGTGGCTCGTCCGCGGCAACCGGCTGCTTGTCGGGCGGCGCGCCGAGGGGAAGATCCTTCACCACGTCGATGGCGATGGGCTGCATCTTGACCGCGGGAACGAGCGAAAGCGCTCGCCACAGCCCGACCCCCGCTGCGACCGCAAGCACGCCTAGGTGCACGGCCAGGGAAACGGTCAGAGCCAGCAGGATGCGGCGCATTTTCAAGGAGCATAGACCGCCCAGCGGGCGGCTTCACAGATCATTGCTCTGGAAGAAGGGCGCGCATGCGGGCCGCGGTGACCGCCGCGTGGGGCGCCGTGCCCGTGGTGAGCAGGGCGCCTTCGCGCGGACGGATTTGGGTGATGCGGGCAAGGCTTGCGGCGAGGAAAATCTCGGACACGCGCGCTTCCAGCGCCGGACTTTTGGTTGCGTCGAGCGAGATCACGATTCCGTCGGGTTTGAGCGCGGGCAAGAGCGCAACGATGAGATCCCGCGCCGCGGGCTGTTCCTCGATGTCGACCAGGCTGTCGACGAGGACCGTTCCCACCGAACCGTCGACGAGCGGAACCTCCGAGGCCGCGGTTACGAGCGAGAGCGGGTGTCCTAGTTTGCGTGCCCGGCGCAAGGCGCGCAACGCGGCGCCGTGCTTCTCGGCCTCGACCAGAGCCAGCACCTCGAACTCAGATGCCAATACTTCGGCCAGCCAAAGAGCGGACAGCACGACCACTGGAGAGTGGTCGCGGACGAGGGTGCACACCCGCCCCAGCGTCGCTGGGCTGCCAAGGGCTCCTGAGAGCAAAGGGCCGCGCATGGCGCGCACTATAAGAGGCGTGCATGGCGCGCGGCAATCGCTAATCGGATCAGCGCCTGGTGAGTCGCGGCAAGTCCGGCCCGCGCCTGGTAGATTGCCGGCATGTCCTTTCTGGCGGATCTTGGCGTTGCGGATGTTCGCCTGGGCGGCAAGGCGCGTTCGCTTGCCGTGCTGGCCGAGCAGGGACTTCCGACGCCGGCCGGATTCGTGGTCACGGATGCGCTCTTTCGCGCCTTTTGCCCCGGCATTCCGGATTTTCATCGCCTCGACGAAGAAGCAATCGCTTCTCTCGACGGCCTGCGCGCAGGTCTTATGCAGGCACCTTGGCCAGCGGGCTTTCGCGACGAACTGCGTGCCCGCATCTCTGCCATCGCGTCGGCAAGCTATGCCGTGCGCTCGTCGTTCGCGAACGAGGATCTTCCCGGCCAGCTGGCACCTGGCGTGTACGAGTCCTGTGTCGATGTGTCCTTGCCGGATGTGGAAAGCGCCATTCGCCAGGTGCTGCGTTCCGCGCTTGCTCCGGGCGCAGCGGCCTACGCCATGGCGCATGGGCAGCAGCTGGCCAGGGATCCCGTGGCCGTGCTCGTGCACGCCTTCGTGCCCGGCCGGTCCGAAGGGAGCGCCGCGTTCGCGCCTGAGCGCATGGCCGAGCCTCTGGTCACGCTTCGCCGCGGACAATTGCCGGCCGAGGCAGAAGCGGTTCTTCGCGGGACGCTGGTCACGCTCGCGGCCGCTCGTGGTCCCGTCGAGGTCGAATGGGTCTTTGCCGAGGGCCGGGTTGTCTATTTGCAGGCGCGGCCGTTCCAAGCGTCCGTGCCGCCTGCGCCGTGGACAGGTTTCGGCGAGCTCGTCGGCGAAACGGTCGCGCGCGCCGAGTGGCACTGGGACGCCGCTCACAATCCCTTGCCGCTCTCGCCGGCGCAGGCTGGGCTGGTCGAACTGGTGGATGGAAGGTGCTCCGTCGGCATTCGCCAGCGCGTGTTCGGCGGCTATCTCTTCTACGCGCGCGACCAGAGATCGCTTCCGCCGCCCATCGCGCCGGAGGAGGCCGCCGAGTACTTCGCGGCCCTGCGCTCGGAGGTCGAAGCGCGTCTGGCCAGCCTGGGTCCCCGGCCCGACTTGGAAGCAGCCCTGGAACTCTTCGTGTTCGCCTACCAACCCATCTTTGGTGTGTTGCAGCCGGCGCTACGGCAAGCCCACGAAAATCTGTGCGCCTTTCTCGAAACCCACGCCCCGGCCGCGCTCGCCTTCCTGCCAGCGCTACGGGCCGGTGTGGCGTCCGTGGCCAGCGAGCGTCGGGAACGGGCGGCAAGGATTTCTTCCGCCGCGAGCCAGGAGGAGCGGCCCCATACCGAGCAGCTGGCTCACTATCTGGCTCTTTTTGGCGATGAGGCGCCGATCTGGGACGTGTGCGCCGCAACCTATGCCGAAGATCCCGCTACCTTCTTGCCCGACGCTGCTCGACGAATTGGCGAGTTGGTCTCGCCGGATTGGCAGGGCGCGAACGCGCGGGTGGAGGCGATGTTGCCTGCGCAGCTACACGAGCGATGGCGCCGCCTTCTGAGCGTGGCGCGCGCGGCGATCGCGCTCGGCGAGGCGGACGATTGGCTCTACGCCCGCACGCAAGCCGCTGTTCGCCGCGGTTTACTTGCCGTGGGTAGGCGTCTGAGCGACGCGGCTCGACTGCGCGCGGCCGAGGATGTCTTCTATTTGCCGCTCGACCTCGTGCGCGGGCTGCCAGGCGGCCAGCCCGGGACAGATCTCGCCGCTCTTGCAGACAAAGGCCGAGCGGCTTGGCAGCAAGCACGCGGTCTTCCGCCCCCCTTGCCCGACGCAGTCGACGCCCAGGCGGTTCGCGGCGCGGGAACCGGCGGCCGGGTCATCGGGCGCGTGGCCTGGCATCGTCCGGGCGTGTCCGCCGCCGCCGACACGGTCTTGGTGGCCAAGACCCTCTTGCCCACCGAATTGCCGCTTATCGGCGCCCTCGCCATCGTGACCGAGACTGGCGGTCCCCTTGACCACGTCGCGGCGCAGGCACGCGAGCGCGGCATTCCCGCCGTGGTTGGCGCGCATGGGGCGTCCTCGGTATTTGCCGACGGCGATCTGGTGCTGGTCGACGGCGACGCCGGCTTGGTGGTGCGGCTAGTCTGACGGCAGCGGGTTCGAGGGCTGGGGATTCGCCGGATGGGCGTTGCCCACGCCGCCGCCGCGACTCTGATTCACGCGCTCGCGCAGCTCTTTGCCGACCTTGAAGAAGGCCAAGCGCTTGGGCTTGACGTGGACCGTGTCTCCCGTTCGCGGGTTGCGCCCCTCGTAGGCCTTGTAGTCGCGCACGGTGAAACTGCCAAAGCCCCGAATCTCGATGCCTTCCCCCTGCTGCAGGGCCTGGGTCATGCACGAAAAAATCTGATCGACGAGAAGCTCCGCGCGAGCCCAAGGGAACTTAAGCTTGTCCGCGACCACCGCGATGAGATCAGCCTTGGTCATAACCAGCTCCGGTAATGTAGCGAATTTCAAGGGTTTAGTCGAGTGCACGGGAGGGCAGGGGTGTTGTTGGATCCCCGCGGTAGCGGTAGGACTTGAAAAATGAGTATTCGGTGCAGTTGTGACGCGCATAGAAGTCAATCACATCGCGCCAGCCGAGTTCTTTCTTGTCGATGCCTTCCTTGATATCGCGCCAGGAGAAGGTCTGCGGGCACATGACTCCCCGGGGTGGCGTGTGCCCGGCCGAGGTGCGCGGGTCGTACAGCGTGCTGTTGGGTGGAACGCGCGAGACGTAGTAGGCGGACAGCGCTGGCAGTTCGATGACCTCGATGCGCGTGACGTCGATCTGCGCGTCCTTGCGATACAGGCACTCGGTGCGCAGGGTGGTTTGCTTGGGCTCCAGCGCGATCGCGTTGTGGGGCAACTCGGCCTTCATCAGGCATTTGTGCTTGTCTGTCACCGAGGTTTGGATTCGGTAGGCCAGAAAAAGTGGCGTGAGATTCTCGATGCGCAACACCAGATGGTCCGTGGACAGCGAATGGGACTCGATGATCGTGGTTTGCTTGCTCACCTCCAGCGAGATGCGCAGGTGGCGGGTCTCGATGGGGGCCTTGATGCGCAGGTGCTGCTTGCCCTGCAGTTCATCGAAGTAGGGGTTGGCCTGCTGCAGATCCTCGTAGGGCGGCGCCTCGATGCCGTAGGACTTGGCATCTTGCTCGACAAGCCCCTTGTAGTAGAGGACCGAGAACCGCATGTCGGAGTTGATCATCGCCGAGGGCGGTGGCGGCGGCTCGGGGCGCCTGGGCGTGGGCGGCGGCGCGCTGGCGGCGTGGAGGATGAGCACGCCCATGGCAATGGCGAAGATGCCAGAGAAGAAAACGGCCAGTGCCAGCGGCTTGCCTTCCACGTCGTCCTATCCGAGTCCTACCCGAGGATTTCGAGACCACCGAAGTATGGGCGCAAGGCTGTGGGCACGTCTAGCTTCCCGTCGGCCCGCTGGTAGGTTTCGAGAACACCAATCAGGGTTCTTGGCAAGGCCAAAGCAGAGCCGTTCAGGGTGTGGACGAAGCGGTTCTTCTCCTTGCCGTCCTTGAAGCGGATCTTCGCGCGGCGTGCTTGGAAGTCGCCGAAGTTCGAGCACGAACTGACTTCGAGCCATTCGCCGCAGCCGGGCGCCCACAGTTCCAGGTCGAACTTGACCATGGCCGAGAACGACAGGTCGCCCGTGCACATCTCGATCACGCGGTAGGGAAGTTCGAGCGCCTTGAGCACGTCCTCGGCGTCGGCGAGAAGGCCCTTGAGTTCGTCCATCGAGTTTTCCGGGCGGACGAACTTGACCAATTCGACCTTGTCGAACTGGTGGCCGCGCTTGATGCCGCGGGTGTCGCGGCCAGCGGCCATCTGCTCGCGGCGGAAACACGCGGTGAAGGCCACGTGCTTGATGGGCAGCTGCGCGCCGTCGAGAACCTCGTCGCGGTAGAGGTTGGTGACCGGGACCTCGGCGGTGGGGATGAACCAAAAATCTTCCGTGGCGTCGCGGTACAGGTTATCGCCGAACTTGGGCAGGTTGCCCGTGCCCACGAGGCACTCGCGGCGAACCATGAAGGGCGGCAGAATCTCGGTGTAGCCGTGCTTGCTCGTATGCAGGTCGAGCATGAACGAGATGAGCGCGCGTTGAAGGCGGGCGCCCCAGTCTTTGAGCACGTAAAATCGGCTGCCCGAGATCTTGACCCCGCGATCGAAGTCGATGATGCCCCAGCGCGGTCCCAAGTCCCAATGGGCCTGGGGCGTGAAGTCGAAGGCGCGTTTCGTGCCTTCTTCGCGGACGATGCGATTTTCGGTTTCGTCCTTGCCCACCGGCACCGATGGGTGGGGCAGGTTGGGAATTTCCAGCAGCTTTTCGTCGAGGGCGGCTTCTTGCGCTGCCAGATCCTTGAGTAGCTGCTCGTTCTTCTCCTTGAGCGCGGCGCCCTTGGCTTTGATCTCCTCGCGTGCCTCGGGCGTTGGCGCCTTGGCGATTTCCTTGGACAGGCGATTCTGATCGGCCTGGATGGCCTGGGAGTCGTTCTTGAGTTTGCGCACGCCCTCGTCGAGGGCGATGACGGCGTCAAGGTTCACGTCCGCGGCCAGCTTGCGCAGACCTTCGCGGACTTCTTCGGGCTTTTCACGGACAAGGCGGATGTCGAGCATGGCGGTGCCCGAGTGTACGACGACTTCGTACCGGGCTGCCAGTCCCGAGGCGTATCAGAGGATTGGGATGAGGTAGTGACAACCGGTCGGGCACTTGTCGGGCGCGGTGCCGTTCAGGCCGCCATCGTCGCAATCCTCGCCCGCCTGGACCACGCCGTCGCCACAGAAGCCGCTGCTTAGCGTGCAATCCGCGCCACACGTGCCGTAGCCGCCCGTGCCGTTGAGCGGTCCGTCGTCGCACTCCTCGCCAATGGCGAGGATTCCATCGCCGCAGGTCGGCTTGCACAGGCTGGGCGCGGCGTTGAAGCCGCTCAGGGTGAGTTTGTACGACGAACCCGTGGTTTGCCGTTCGGCCTGAAAAACCGCGGCCTCGTAGACATTTCCGGGCGTAAGCGCGAACTTGGCGGCCGTGGTGCCGTCGATGGTCACGGATCCCTCAACCGGCGTGTGAATGCCACCCAGATCGACGGCCAGCTTCTTGTTGATGAAGACCCAGACGTCGTCGTCGCCGACGAAGTCGAGCTGGTAGCTCTTGCCCGCTTCGTATTTGAACCAGTAGCGGACTTCGCTGGTGAAGCTGAAGTTGTGCAAGATGTCCTTCCCGCTTGCGTCCACGTCGTGCGGCCAGGTTCCCTGCGGATCGTAGTAGGGCGGAACGGTGGCAAAGTGTAGCTCGGATGCTGGGGTAAAGGTATCGCCGTCGACCGGAAAGAAGAGCGGATTGCCGTCTACCTTGGAAACGATGAACCGGGCGACCCAGTTGCCGTTCGAGTTGGTGCAGCTACCGGGGACCATGACCTTCCCGGCGGCCACTTCCTTGTCGCAGTCCGTGGATCCATACTTGGAAGTGCAGGGAATGGGGGCTCCGCTCGCGTCGGTCAATTCAGACCCGACGTTGCCACAGTAGTAGGCCGGCTCGCTGGTGACCCACTGCTCTCCATTGGCCCCATAGCGGTTCACGTATGCGCCATTGCCGTTGTTCCACAGCGCCATCTTTGTCGGAGTCGCGTGGTTGACATTGGTCGTATTCCGATACCACTCGGCAAAGGTGGTTTGGCTGGCGATATGAATCGCACCGCCCGTGAGGCCGGTAAACGTGGGCTTGCCGTCGGCATCGAGGTTGGCGTTGACAATCCCCGTGGACGCGGTCGTCTGGCCCGTGACGCCCGCCTCGAAATCCGTGGGATTTTGGAATTTGAAATCGCGGTACACGACCGGCACCATCATCTTGGTCCCGATGTCGGGCTGCGAGCACGTGAAGCCCGGTTCGACCTTGCAGTTGGACGAACAGCCGTCTCCGTCGATGTTGTTGCCGTCATCACAGTCCTCGTTAAGCACGATGCCGTCACCGCACCTCGACTGGCAGGCGCTGGTGCCACTGCAGGACGGTTCGTTCTGGCAGTCCGACGAGCAGCCATCGAAGGGCATGCTGTTGCCGTCGTCGCAGCCCTCGGCACCCTCGATGATCTTGTCGCCGCAGGTGGTATGGGTGCAGGTGCTTGGGTTGCCGTCGCACTTGTAGCCGACCTCGATCTTGCAGGCGTCCGAGCACCCGTCGCCGTTGGTTTTATTGCCGTCGTCGCATTGCTCGGGGAACACCACCAAGCCATCGCCACAGCGGGCGATTGGACGGCAGGGCTTGCCCGGCGTGACGCAGGAGAAGCCGGGCTCGACGCTGAGGCAGTTATTCGCGCAGCCGTCACCCGACACGGTGTTGCCGTCGTCGCAGGCCTCGTCCTTGGTCAGCTCGCCATTGCCACAGTTGGGCCCAGGCGGCGCATCGGAGCCAACACGGTTCACGGCCCGTGAGTCCAGCTTGATGAACATCGACTGAGCGTCGAGGTTGATGAAATAGCTTGCGTCACCGTTAGTGCCGCCCGTGCCGTCGGGCTCCGTGCTGATAACCTTCCCGGCCGCGCAGGCGCCAGCGAGCAAGGAAAGTGAAACCGCCATGAACCAAGCGGGACGAGTTGATTGCATAGAGAGCCTCCAAGAAGACATAATTTTAGCTGATTGGAGCACGGATTGTAGGCAGATCTGAACCGTGGTCAGCCCGAGACCCCGCTCTTCGAGGTGATTTGCGACGGGCAGGAAACCTGCTTGTAGATCACCTTGGGATTATCCGCCGAGCTGAACCAACCGGTGAACCAGTTGCAGCCAGCCAGGAGCGCGGGCTTGCTGCCAAACACCGACTGGCACTTGCCGGCCATGCAATCGGCCTTTCCGCCACATTCGGTGAGCAGGCCACCGTAGGTGGAGCCGAAATCGGTCGACCCGCCCCATTGCGCGGAGCAACCGGCGGTCATGGCGCCGACGCCGCCACCGGGGATGAGGAGATCGAACTGGCTATTGTCGATGCCACCGATGTTGATGGCTTGGACGATCATCTGCTGGCCTTTGAGCTTCTGCGACCCAGGGTCGCTGCTGTTGGAATTGCCCTCACCCGTGAACTGGAGCATGAAGCAAGCGCCGCAAGAAACGCCATTGTGGGCGGCGAAGCCGTAGGCCATGTTGGTGCCGCTGTCGTACCAGGGCGAGAAGTCGTAGCATTCGTAGGCCGTGCCGCCCGAGCATCCGCTACCCGCGTTCTTGTCGCTGATGCGGGTCGTGCCGTCCTGTTGGCAGCTCGGTACCGAGGTCGTCCACGAGCACGAAGGCTTGCAGCAGTCCCAGTAGCGGGTTGCGAAGCCGTTGGTTCCGGTAATTTGCGGGTTTGTACTTCCTGGGCCGCTGGTGCTGCCGCCCGCGGCCGACGAACCGCCGACGCTGGTCACCCCACCCGAAGAGGATGCGCCGCCGGCGCCGGATCCACTGGCCCCGCCGCGTGCCGACGAGCCACCGGAATTCGGGGTGCCGCCGGCGCCAGGGCCGCCGCTGCCGCACCGCCCGCAGGTTTGGTTGCAATAGTTGTTGTCAACCAGATAGCTGATCGAGCACTGACCCCAGAGCTGCCAGTTCGAACACGGATTGTCGGGTGGTGCAGAGTCCGTGCAGGTTCCGGTAGCGCCACTCGCGGAAGTGGTGGTGCCACCTGAACCGCCCCGGCTCGTCGAGCCACCCGCGGAGGTTGTTCCGCCCGCTGAGATCGTGCCGCCCGAACCACCTGACCCGCCTCTCGCGGTGGTGCCGCCCGCTGAGGTGATGCCGCCCGAGGAGGTGGCGGTCCCGCCCGCGGAAATGGCGGTGCCACCCGCTGAGGTCGTGCCGCCCGCGGAGGTCGTGCCGCCCGCGGAGGTCGTGATCCCGCCGGCCGAGGTCGTGGTGC